>Ga0247611_10001298_pt1 | contig 45222 bp, 40 predicted proteins | sample 177DNAGHGhighgp2_FD_192422 | JGI IMG/M metagenome (GOLD analysis project Ga0247611, IMG submission 192422) | Sheep rumen microbial communities from Palmerston North, Manawatu-Wanganui, New Zealand - 1770 DNA GHGhigh gp2 | ecosystem: Host-associated > Mammals > Digestive system > Stomach > Rumen... | reverse complement strand
AGTTTCTCTGCCGACGACGAGACTCTGCCATTTAAAATGGAAATAGACATTGCAGAGGGAGTATCGCCTCAACTGGAGTGGGGGAGCATCACGCATAAGCTGACACAATACGAAGACGGTATTGCTGCCGACTTGGAGTTTGATGTAACTAATTTGACAGCAACGGGTTATGCTGCAAATCTTGTAACTTTCATTCTGGTAGCAGAAGGTTCCTCTCTCGACCAACGCCATTGGCAGGTGATGAGCATTCCTGCAGGAGAAACCCAGAGGATGGCTGTACGCTTCACGCAACTGAGCGATGGTATGAACTATCACCTTACGGTTCGCAGCCCATGGACCATTGTCGGAGAGTATGATTTCGCCGTTGATGCTTCGCAGGCAGCAGACGGAATAAAGGAAATTGAAAATGGAAAATTGAAGATTGATAATTGTTTGATATATGACCTTAGCGGACGTGCTGTGAGTCGTCCGATAAGAGGTATTTACATAAAACACGGAAAGAAGCTGTTGATTCCATGAACCCGATAGAACTGATTCATAAATACTATAAGGATAATCCAGAGTGTGAGCAGATACTGCTGACACATAGCAAGCAGGTGGCAGATATGGCACTCGCGATTTGTGATGCACACCCCGAGTTGAGGATGGACAGAAACTTCATCTACGAGGCTTCGATGCTACACGATATAGGCATTATCCAATGTGATGCCCCATCAATCTTTTGTCACGGAACTGAGCATTACATAAGACACGGATTATTAGGAGGTAAGATACTGAGAAGTGAAGGCTTGCTTAAACATGCAAGAGTGGCTGAAAGACATACTGGAACAGGACTGACTGTTGACCAGATTGAACGTCAGCAATTGCCCCTTCCACATCAGGATTTCTCCCCCGAAACTTTAGAGGAACAAGCCATTTGCTATGCCGATAAATTCTTCTCGAAAACACATCTCGACGAGCAGAAATCATACGAAAGGATACTGAAAAGTCTGGATTGGTTTGGACACGAAGGTGTCGAACGCTTCCAACAATGGCATGAAATGTTTGCTATTTAGGGATATTTCACATTTGTTTTAGCCTTTAATCCGCTAAAATATCGTATCTTTGTACGCAAAGATAAAGAATCACAACGCAGAGGTATTGAAGGGTAGGATTCTTACAACAATTATTCTTGCAAGCATGCTATGTATGCTTGCCTTTGCTGTTGTACCTTCTGCCTACCTATTTCATGGGTCTAATGGGCTATATGGGGCGCAGGACAGCACCCAGACAGATACTCTGCCGAGTGAGAAGGACAGTATTCCTGTAGCTGACACAATTGCTGTTGACTCGCAGCAGACACACAAACAATTGACTGTGGACAGCGTGCTTAACAGTATAGATGCCGACAGTATTCTGAGCATGCTGGAATCGGGCAGGGTGCTTGAAGTGATGCCCGACAGTTCGAAGATGGACACTGTTCGTCGCGATACCGTGAAGCAGAGCAAGAGTGCGCTGGACCAGCCCGTTCAATATACTGCAAAGGACAGTATCGTGTTTGACTACAGCAATTCGAGGGCAATATTGTACGGCGACGGAAAGGTGAACTACCAGAATCTGGAACTCACAGCCGACCATATTGCCATGAGCCTTGACAGCAGTACGGTGCATGCTCACGGACGAGCCGACTCTACAGGAAATGTAAAAGGTCCTCCAGTGTTCAAACAAGGCAACGACCAGTATGAGCCCGACCACCTGAGCTACAACTTCAAGTCGCAGAAGGCTTTCATCTCGAACGTCTATACAGAAGAGGGTGAGGGATTCCTTATCAGTAAGGAGTCAAAACGTGACTCGTCGGGTGTGATGTATCTGAAAGACGGTATGTACACCACATGTAACGCCAAGCATCCACACTTCTATCTGAAGCTGACACGAGCAAAGGTGAGACCTGGACAGAACGTGGTATTCGGTCCTGCATATCTCGTTGTAGAGGACGTTCCGTTGCCACTTGCAATTCCTTACGGTTTCTTCCCATTCAGCAAGAAATATTCCAGCGGTTTCATTATGCCGACGCTGGGTGATGAGACACGACGAGGATTCTACATGCGTGACGGCGGTTACTACTTTGCCATCAACGACAATATAGACTTGAAGGCTTTGGGAGAAATCTATACCAAAGGCTCTTGGGGATTGTCTGCAACAAGTACTTATCGCAAGCGTTACAAGTTCAGCGGTAATCTCTACATGAGCTATCAGAGTACGAAAGACGGTGAGAAGAATATGCCAGACTACGCATTGTCGAAGTCATACAAGATTACATGGAGCCACCGTCAGGACGCTAAGGCAAATCCCACACAGTCGTTCTCGGCAAGTGTAAACTTTGCCACCAGTAACTATGAACGCAACAATCTGGTATCGATGTACAATCCGGAGAGCTACACACAGAGTACTCGTACAAGTTCTGTTTCGTATAGCAAGACATTCAGCAATATCGGTCTGACACTTTCTGGAACATTCAACCTGAGTCAGAACATGCGCGACTCCAGTATTGCCGTAACGCTGCCTACACTCAACATCAGTCTGCAACGATTCTATCCCTTCAAACGCAAGAAGGCTGTGGGCAAGGAAAAGTGGTACGAGAAAATCTCAACGAGTTATACCGGTACACTGTCGAACTCGATAACCACAAAGGAGAACCTGCTCTTCAAGTCGAACCTCATAAAAGACTGGAAGAACGGTATGCGACATACGGTTCCCATTTCCGCTTCGTTCGCCCTGTTCAATTACATCAATATCACGCCTTCGTTTAACTTCACCGACCGTATGTATTCGTACAAGGTGAACCAGTCGTGGGACACTCAGAACCAAACCGTGAGTCGCGATACGACGTATGGCTTCTACAATGTCTATAACTACAATCTGAGTATTTCGGCAAATACCAAACTGTATGGTTTCTGGACGCCTCTTCCTTGGTTCGGAGGAAAGAAGATACAGACCATTCGTCACGTCTTCACACCAACAGTCAGCTTCTCGTATGCTCCCGACTTCGGACAATCCCGATTCGGATTCTGGGACAGTTATGTAAAGACTGATGCCAACGGAAATGTATCTACCGTTATGTATTCGCCCTTTGCAGGAATGCTTTACGGAACTGTGTCGCAGGGAAAGACGGGTAGCGTGACTCTCGACATTGCCAACAATATAGAGATGAAGGTGAGGACGGACAAAGACTCTACAGGATACCGGAAGATAAGCCTCATCGATGAACTTGGCGGAAGCCTCAGCTACAATATGGCGGCAAAGACCCGCCCGTGGAGCGACCTCTCGATGCGCGTAAGATTGAAGCTGACAAAAAGCTACACGTTCAGCATGAATGCCGTATTTGCGACGTATGCCTACGACATCAACGAGAACGGAAATGTTTATGTGAGTGACCATACGGAATGGTCGCGTGGCAGATTCGGACGCTTCCAGGGTATGTCGCAGAACCTTTCCTATACCTTTAATAACGATACTTTCAAGAAACTATTCGGAAAGTCGAAGGATACAAAGAATTCGTCAGATAAGGAAAAGGATGACGATGATGATGAGGAGGAGGATGAAACAGATCCGGAAATGCAGAACGTTGACCCAGATCGTGCCAAGGCGCGTAATGCAGCCAAGAGCGAAGGAAAGGGCGGACTGGACGAAGACGGATATGTAAAGTTTAAACTCCCTTGGAGCTTTACTGTCAGCTATGGTGTATCGATGCGTGAGAACACAGGCGGACACTTCCACATGAGCCGAATGCGTTATGGATATAAATTGACTCACACCCTGAACTTCTCAGGTAATATACGCATCAGTGATGGTTGGAACATCAACTTCTCCAGCGGTTACGACTTCAACTACAAGAAACTGTCAATGACAACGGCTTCTGTGAATCGCGACCTCCACTGTTTCAATATGGGCTGCTCGATGGTTATTGCTCCTTATCGCAGTTACAACTTCACTTTCTCTTGTAACGCCAGCACTTTGGCAGACGTGCTGAGATGGAAGAAGCAGTCGAGCTATAGCAGTAACATCGACTGGTATTAATAAATAATAAAGCCGGACAAGTAATCATCCCATCCGGCCCTATTATCTATCATTTATTATTTATTATCTATTATTTATCATTTAATATTTATTATTTAGCTTCAGCCTTTGTCAAGTTGAACTTCAACAGACGTCCGCTATTGGCAGGAACCAGCAACTGAGTGGGCTGTTGACTATTGAACGAGATGTGCAAGGGAAATGATGCTAAAAGTTCCTCGGCACGAATGTCTTCGGTCTCATTCAAGTCATAGTATTCAAACAGATGCTTGGGAATGTTAACACCGATTTCAACATCTCTGTCGTCGAAGTTTGCTACACAAAGAACAATTGTATTCTCGTGACGACGAACGAATGCAAACTGCTTGCCGGCATTGAAATTGTCGTTACGCAAGTTGGCATACATGAGGTCGTACATCTCGCCTTCACGCAGAGCAGGTTCGCTGTTGCAAAGATTCAGCACGCGACTGTAGAACTGCTGCAGGGAAACCTCGCTGGGAGTGAGCTGACGATTGTCGAAGCGGTTGCGATTACGCCAACGACGAACGCTGTCCACCATCCAATAGTCGAATATGGTGGTTCTGCCGTCACGACCGCTAAAACCTTCGGCATCCATTCCGCGCTCGCCCAATTCCTGTCCGAAGTAGAGCATGAACGGATTCTTTCCCATTGTGGCTGCAACGATGAGCGGAGCACGTCCACGATCGCCGTCGCCAGCAAAGAAATCGCTTGCAAGACGCTGCTCGTCGTGATTCTCGAGGAAATAGAGCATGTGGTCGCGAATGTCGTCAACATCCTGCCAACGGCTCGTGATGTCGCTGGCCTGCATCTGTCCCTGAGTGATTGAACGGAGGCAGTCATAAAGTCCCACCTTGTCATAAAGGTAGTCGAAATGACCTTGCTCGATATAGTTGCGATACTCGTTGGGATTATATACCTCTGCAATAAAAATGATTTCGGGATAGAGAGCCTTCACCTGAGTGATAGCCCAACGCCAGAACTCTACAGGAACCATCTCCGCCATATCGCAACGGAAACCATCGATGCCCTTTTCTGCCCAGAAGAGCAGGATGTGGAGCATCTGCTTCCAGGTCTTGGGAACTGGGTTGAAATGGTTGCCAGTGCCTCCAACGAAATCTACTCCATAGTTCAGTTTTACGGTCTCGTACCAATCGTTCTTATTGGGATGAGATGTGAACTGGTTGTTGCCTGTGGCTTTTGCAGGGAACTCGTAATATCCTTTCAGGTCAACACCCTCGACATAGAGCTGTTCGCCTGGAATGTAGTAGAAATTGTTCTTTGGAGAGAATGCCTTTGACTGGTCGTCTTTGAGTCCCAAGTCAAAGATATCCTTTGGACAAACATCGCTATGATACGAACGAGACACGTGGTTGGGGACAAAGTCGATGATGACCTTCATGTCGGCCTTGTGAGTGCGTTTAAGCAGTCCTTCGAACTCTTTCATACGAGCAGGAATGCTTGTGGCGATGTCTGGGTCGATATCGTAATAATCCTTTATTGCATAAGGTGAACCTGCACGTCCCTTTACAATACCTTCAGCATCACTTGGAATGCCGTAAATGGAATTGTCGGTTTGTGTGGCATGCTCGATAATTCCTGTGTACCAAATATGTGTGGCTCCCAAAGCACGAATCTGCTCAAGTGCACGCTGGGTGAAATCGCCCATCTTGCCACAACCATTCGTCTGGATGGAACCATTAGGTTCCTGAGTACGATTGTCGTTGCCGAAAAGGCGAGGCAATACCTGATAAATAATGATTTTATTATTCATCTTTTAGATGCCCTGAATAGTAACACCTTCCTGTCCATTGGCAATCTTGCCAATCATTCCCTGAAGAGCCTTGCCAGGACCACATTCTGTAAACTCCGTGGCACCTGCAGCAAGCATGTTCTGAACTTCCTGAGTCCAACGAACACTTGCTGTAAGCTGTGCTATAAGGTTCTGCTTGATTTCTTTGGCATCGGTGTGAGCCTTACCATCAACATTCTGATATATGGGGCAACGAGGAGTGCTGAAAGAGGTAGCTTCGATAGCTGCCTGCAATTCATCCTTAGCGGGTTGCATTAATGGAGAGTGGAAAGCACCACCTACGGGAAGAGGAAGAGCACGCTTTGCACCAGCTTCCTTCAGGCGAGCACAAGCCTCGTTTACGGCCTCAACCTCACCGCTGATGACAAGCTGACCGGGACAGTTGTAGTTGGCAGGAACAACGACACCATTGTCCTTGCTTACTTCCGCACATACCTTCTCAACGGCATCGTCGCTAAGACCGATAATGGCAGCCATAGTGCTGGGCTTTGCCTCACAAGCCTTCTGCATAGCTTGAGCACGGGCAAATACGAGTCTCAGACCGTCTTCGAAATCAAGAGCACCGGCAGCAACAAGTGCGCTGAACTCACCAAGAGAATGACCACCAACCATATCGGGCTGGAAGGCATCGCCAAGGCAGATGGCGCTGATGACACTGTGAAGGAATACGGCGGGCTGAGTGACGCGAGTCTGCTTCAGTTCGTCAGCTGAACCTTCGAACATAATGTCGGTGATGCGGAAACCGAGAATCTCATTGGCTTTCTCAAAAAGAGCATGTGCTTTTTCATTGCTCTCATACAGGTCTTTACCCATGCCCGTAAACTGGGCACCCTGTCCAGGAAATACAAATGCTTTCATCTTATTCTTTTTACCTTTTTAGAAAATTCGGGCAAAGATACGAAAAAATCCTGATACTATATTAATAATAAGAGGATTTTTGTGAGTAATGAGTTAAATACGACTTATTTCCAACGACCGCAAGTGAAGTCGGGGATATCAACTGGTTTGCTTCCCAGTATTACGGAACGGGCAGACAATTCAGTGATGCACGACCAAAGTGCAGCGTCGTAGATGCTGATATCAGGCTGTTTCCCTTTAATAAGATTATGAACGAGGCGATAGTCCATGATGTAGTTCATCAGATTCTCAACACCCAGTTCATTACCTCGCTTTACAAGTGCTCTTGTATTGTCGTTGTGCTGATTGTGAACATACGCTTCGGCCTCTGCTCCTGATAGTGTCGTTTGACCGTCAATCTGTATTGTCGGGAGAGGGTATTTCTGAGCATAGCCTTTAGTTCCACAGAGTGTTTGAAGACGACTGTAAGGACGTGGGGTTCGTTCGTCGAATTGTATCAGAATTGTCCGTCCAAGTGCAGTCTTTATTAGTGTGTTATTCACTTTGTTAGGTGCACTCATACTAACTAAAGATTCAAGTCTGTCTCCATGATGAATATCGAGCAGTTGACAGGCAGGTCCGAGACCATGTGTGGGGTAGGGGTTACCAGCATGGTCGGCGACCGTATAAGACACCCATCCGTTGTCACTTCTAAGATCGTGGATATATGCTCCTTCGCAATGACATATATCTCCGAACATGCCCTTGCGTTTCATCTCCATAATGCCAAGATGGAAGGTGTCGTAGCAGCAGTTTTCGAGCATTGTACATCTGCGACCTGTCTGTTCTGTTGTGTCAACCAAAGCCCAACACTCGTCAACAGTCATTGCAGCAGGCACTTCTATGGCAACATCCTTGCCGTTGTTCATTGCGAATATCGCCATACGGGCGTGACTTGCCCAGTCTGTGCAAATGTAAACAAGATCTACATTCTCGTCTTTACACAAGTTTCTCCATCGGCTTTCACCCTGATAGACGGAAATAGAATCGTGTCCTTGCTGTTTCAAGGTCACCAAGGCGCGTTCGGTATTATCGGCAGAAAGGTCGGCTATGGCTGTGATTTCAGCATTGTCAACAACTGCATATCTGCGTAATGTTGCCATTCCGCGTTGCCCCAATCCAATAAGTCCGATTCTTAGTTTTTGTTCCATTTCTTTCGTCTCTTCGATGCAAAGATAGTAAAAATAAGTAATTCATAATTCGTAATTCGTAAATATTTCCTATATTTGCACACATATAAATAAATAAGGAATGGAAAACAACAATCACTTGGTAATTATGGCGGGCGGCATAGGTAGCCGTTTCTGGCCTATGAGCACTACGGAGAAGCCCAAGCAGTTTGTGGATGTTCTGGGATGTGGTAAGACATTGATTCAGCTCACCACAGAGCGTTTCGAAGGTATTGTGCCAAAGGAGAATGTATGGGTTGTGACTTCTGCCAACTATATCGATATGGTACGCGAGCAACTTCCCGAAATCCCTGTTGGAAACATTCTTAGCGAACCTTGCCGTCGTAACACGGCACCCTGTATCGCGTATGTCAGTTGGCGAATAAAGTCCAAGTTCCCCAAGGCTAACATCGTTGTATCTCCAAGCGATCATATCGTTCTGGATGTTCGTGAATTTCAGCGTGTAATTAAGTCTGCCTTCAGTTTTGTAAGTGATAGCGATGCAATTGTCACTTTGGGAATGAAGCCCACTCGTCCTGAAACAGGATACGGATACATTCAGGCCGACCTGAGTATGGCTTGTACTCGCAACAAGGAAATATACCGTGTTGACCAGTTCCGCGAAAAGCCAAATCTGGAGATTGCGAAACAATATATAGCACAAAACAACTTCTTCTGGAATGCAGGAATATTTGTATGGAACGTTAACACTATAGTGAATGCATTCCGCATATATGCTCCTAAGATTTCAGCGATATTCGAGCGTCTGTTGCCATACTATGGAACAGAGAAGGAGCAGTTTATGATTAACGAATGGTTCCCACAGTGTGAAAGTATATCCGTTGACTACGCCATTATGGAGAATGCAGAGGAGATATACTGTTTCCCGGCATCATTCGGATGGAGCGATTTGGGTACTTGGGGCTCGTTGCTTGAGAACTCATCGCGCGACAAACAGGGTAATGCTTTGATTGGCGAGAATATAAAGATGGTCAACAGCAAGAATTGTATTGTCCACACCACAGAGGAACGCCGTGTAATCGTTGAGGGACTGAACGGATACATAGTTGCTGAGAAGAACGGAACATTACTCATTTGCCGTCTTGAAAACGAACAGAATATTAAGACATACAGCGAAGAATGAAGAAACTGCTCTCTCTCCCTCCCAACCTTGTTGGTGCGTTTCACGAGGTTGAGAAAGTTTCGCAAGAGGAATATTATTGCACAAGTGACCCCGTTGACAAGAAACTTGGGTCGGGTGGAGGAACACATTGGCTTCTGAAACGTTGTTGGCAAGACTGCGGCGAGGGGAGTTTCAAGGAGTGGCTGTCGAAGGAAAAGCGAATACTGATTCATGCTGGAGGACAAAGTCGCCGATTGCCTGCATACGCCCCAAGTGGTAAGATACTGACTCCCATTCCTATATTCCGCTGGGCTCAGGGACAACGCATTTCGCAGAACCTGCTTCAGTTACAGTTGCCGCTTTATGAGCGCATTATGGATGCTGCACCATCGTCGCTACACACATTGATTGCAAGTGGAGATGTGCTGATTCGCAGCGGAAGATTGCAGCATATTCCTGATGCGGATGTTGTGTGCTATGGCCTATGGGTTGACCCGTCTCTGGCTAAGAATCATGGTGTTTTCCTGTCGCGCCGCAACACTCCAAACGAGTTGGATTTTATGTTGCAGAAACCGTCTGTAGAGACTCTCGGCGAACTGATGCATACCCATTTCTTTATGATGGATGTGGGAATATGGTTGTTGAGCGACAGAGCTGTTGAAATGCTGATGAAGCACAGTGGGGGGGAGGGCGATGTGACGGAATATGACCTGTATGGAGATTTCGGATGTGCCTTAGGAACTAACCCTTCGAAACCGGATAGCGAGATTTCGAAACTGAAGGTAGCTGTTCTGCCACTGCAGGATGGTGAGTTCTATCACTTCGGAACTACAGGAGAACTGATTAGCAGTATGGTCTCGCTGCAGAATCTTGTCTATGACCAGCGTTCTATTATGCATCTGGGCGTAAAGCCTCACCCGTCAATATTCGTTCAGAATGCTCATCGCGAAATAGAATTGAATGAGAACAACCAGAATGTCTGGATTGAGAACTCATGGATAAGCAGCGGTTGGAAGATTTCAAATAATCATGTGCTGACGGGTATTCCAAAGAACAACTGGAACGTTAATTTGCCTGCTGGAATGTGTGTAGATGTTGTGCCAATCGGAACAACGGATTATGCTCTGCGCATATACAATTTCAATGACCGATTCGACGGCGACGAACAGTTCCTACCGAAGTTCCCAGTTTGTCATAGTATTGATGAGCTCGGAACATTACTAATGTTTTTGACAAACAATACTAATGCTGAGGGCGAAGCATTACTAATGTCTTTGCCGAAGTTCTCTGCGGCTGAATTATCAAATAAAGCAAACCTCGTCCGACTCTACGCTCAGCGTAATGAGTTACTTCGTGATAACCTGACCGAATTGGCTAACAATCACAAGAGAAGCATCTTCTATCAGACGGACTTGGCAGATATGGCTAAGAAATTCCATGAACTGAATGTCCAAATGCCCAAGCCTCTTGATGACACAGCAACAATGCTTCAAAGGAGCAGCGACCAGATGTTCCGTCGTCAGTTGCTGCACCTGAACGGCAAAGACGGTTCGGCTCATGAGGCAGAGGCCTTCCGGATTCTTCGTGAAGGAATAACGCAGCGTGTACTCGACAATCGTCAGTCACCGAAATTGGATGTTTGTGCCGACCAGATAGTGTGGGGCAGAAGTCCTGTCAGAATTGATTTGTCAGGAGGGTGGACAGATACTCCTCCTTTCTGCCTGATGCAAGGAGGACGTGTAATAAACATTGCAATAGAGCTCAACGGACAACCGCCATTGCAGACGTATGTAAAATGCAGCAAAGAGCCGAAGATTATATTGCGAAGCATTGACCTCGGTGCTACAGAAGTCATTACATCATACGAACAACTGATTGATTTCTCACATGTCGGTTCGCCGTTCTCAATCCCAAAAGCCGCATTATGCCTTGCAGGCTTCCATCCACAATATTCATCGAATGCCTATGCCTCATTGGAAGAACATCTTCGCGGTTTTGGATGTGGAATAGAGATTACATTGCTGAGTGCCATACCTGCAGGAAGCGGTTTGGGAACAAGTAGCATACTTGCAGCTACGGTATTGGGTGCTCTGAACGACTTCTGCGGATTGGGTTGGGATAAGGTGGAGATATGTAACCGAACTCTTGTCCTCGAACAGATGCTGACAACAGGAGGTGGATGGCAAGACCAATACGGTGGTGTACTGCATGGAATTAAGCTATTGAGTACAACGAAAGGTTTTGAACAGATTCCAGAGGTTAGATGGTTGCCGGATACTCTCTTTACTTCTCCAGAATTCTCAGCCTGTCACCTGCTATACTACACAGGTATAACCAGAACGGCAAAAGACATCCTTGTGGATATTGTACGCAATATGTTCCTTGGCGAAGCCAGCAGTCTTGAACTCCTCTACGAGATGAAGGAGCATACAATGGATTTGTATAACGCAATCCAACAGGCTGACTTCAACAGATACGGTCTCCTTGTCAACAAGACTTGGGAACAGAATAAGGCTCTTGATTCTGGTACTAATCCCAAAGCCGTAGAGTCTATCATCAACCTTGTAAAGGATTATTGTCTCGGGTATAAGTTGCCTGGTGCTGGAGGTGGAGGTTTCTTGTATATGGTGGCTAAGGATATTGAGGCTGCAGGAAAGATTCGTCAGATTCTGACATCCAACAGACCAAACGACAGGGCACGTTTCGTAGAGATGACTCTCAGTACGCATGGTCAACAAATTAGTCGCAGTTAGATACATTTTGAAAATTAATTAAAGGAGTGCTTTGTTTTTCCATAGATTTGCATTAACTTTGTACGGAAGAATTATTCTAATAAACTAAATCATAAAATTATGAAGAAGTACAATTTCAACGCTGGACCATCAAAACTACCCAAAGAGGTAATGGAGGCCACAGCTGCTGCATGTATTGATTTCGAAGGTAGTGGCCTTTCTTTGATGGAAATGAGTCATCGTGCCAAGAACTTTCAGCCCGTTGTTGACGAGGCTGTTGCTCTGTTCAAGGAACTGTTGGACATACCCGAGGGCTATAGTGTTATCTTCCTTGGCGGCGGTGCCAGTCTGCAGTTCTGCATGGTGCCTTACAACTTCCTTGAGAAGAAGGCTGCATATCTGAACACCGGTGTTTGGGCAACCAAGGCTGAGAAGGAGGCAAAACTGTTCGGCGAGGTCGTAGAGGTAGCTTCCAGCAAGGACAAGAACTTCACTTATATTCCCAAGGATTTCGTAATCCCCACAGATGCTGATTATTTCCACATTACAAGCAATAATACCATCTATGGTACTGAGATTTTGAAAGACCTAGACAGCCCCGTACCTATGATTGCCGACATGAGCTCTGATATCTTCAGTCGTCCCATCGACGTCAGCAAGTATGGTATGATTTACGGCGGTGCTCAGAAGAACCTGAGTATGGCAGGCGTTACCTTCTGCATCATCAAGGAGGATCTCGTTGGCAAAGTTAGTCGCGCAATCCCCACTATGCTCAACTACCAGACTCACATCAGCAAGGGTTCTATGTTCAATACTCCTCCAACTGTTCCTATCTACTGCGCTTTGCAGAACCTAAAGTGGATTAAGAACGCCGGTGGCGTGAAGGAAATGGAGCGTCGTGCAATCGAGCGTGCTAAGGTGGTTTATGACGAAATCGACCGTAATAAGCTCTTCGTTGGAACTGCCGAAGAAGACAGCCGTTCACGCATGAACATCACATTCGTACTGAAACCTGAATATGAAGCTCTTCAGGATGAGTTCATGGCTTTCGCTACTAGCAAGGGTATGGTAGGTGTTAAGGGACATCGTGATGTAGGCGGCTTCCGTGCAAGTTGCTATAACGCAATGGATATGGAAGGTGTGAATGCTCTCGTAGCTTGCATGCAGGAATTTGAAAAAATGCACTAAATCATGAAAGTACTTATAGCAACAGAGAAACCATTCAGCAAAGTTGCTGTAGATGGTATTCGTGAGGTAACGGATAAGGCTGGTTATGAACTGGCTCTTCTGGAGAAATATACAGAAAAGGCTCAATTACTGGACGCAGTTAAGGATGCCGATGCTCTGATTGTTCGTTCTGACAAAGTTGATGCTGAAGTTGTTGCTGCCGCAAAGCAGTTGAAGATTGTGGTTCGTGCAGGTGCTGGTTTCGATAACCTTGATCTTGAAGCATGCACAGCACACAATGTCGTAGCCATGAATACTCCTGGCCAGAACGCCAACAGTGTGGCTGAACTGGTATTTGGTATGCTGGTCTATGGTGTTCGTAACTTCTTCAACGGTACCAGTGGAACAGAACTGCTTGGCAAGAAACTTGGTATTCTTGCTTTTGGTAATGTTGGTCGTAATGTAGCTCGCATTGCCAAGGGCTTCGGTATGGATGTTTATGCCTTCGATGCTTTCTGTTCCAAGGATGTTATCGAACAGACTGGCGTTCATGCTGTTGACAATCAAGAAGCTTTGTTCGAGCAGTGTGACATCGTAAGTCTCCATATTCCTGCAACTCCCGAAACCAAGCAGAGTATCAACTATGCATTGGTTGGTAAACTCAAGAAGGGTGGCATACTCGTAAATACAGCTCGCAAGGAAGTAATTGACGAGGCAGGTCTCATCAAGCTTATGGAGGAGCGCACCGACCTGAAATACCTGACTGATATCAAGCCCGATGCTGATGCTGAGTTCGCTGAGAAGTTTACAGGTCGCTATTTTGCTACGCCCAAGAAGATGGGTGCACAGACAGCAGAGGCAAACGTGAATGCCGGTATTGCTGCTGCAAATCAGATTGTAGGTTTCCTCGAAAATGGTATTACTAAATTCAAACTGAACTAATATGGCAACCATTAAACCTTTCCGCGGTTTACGTCCACCACGTGAGCTCGTAGAGCAAGTAGAAAGCCGTCCCTATGATGTATTGGAAAGCGAAGAGGCGAGGGTAGAGGCTGGTGATAATGAGAAATCTCTGTATCACATCATCAAACCTGAAATCGACTTCCCTGTAGGAACCAGCGAGTACGATCCTCGTGTTTATGAGCAGGCAACAAAGAACTTCGAGAAGTTCCAACAGCAAGGTTGGCTCAAGCAGGACGCAGAGGACATGTATTACATCTATGCCCAGACGATGAATGGCAAGACGCAGTACGGATTGGTTGTTGCTGTCTTGGTGGAAGATTATACCAAAAACGGCGTAATCAAGAAGCATGAACTTACACGTCGCGACAAAGAAGAGGATCGCATGAAGCACGTTCGTGCCACAAATGCAAACATGGAGCCTGTATTCTTTGCCTATAAGGACAATGAGGTTATTGATGCTTTGGTTGCTCGTTATGCAAAGACAGAGCCTGAATACGACTTTATTGCTCCTATCGATGGATTCCGTCATCAACTGTGGTTAGTGAAAGACAAGAAGGATATCGAAACTATCACAAACACATTCTCACATATACCTTATTTATATATAGCAGACGGACATCATCGTTCCGCTGCCGCAGCTTTGGTAGGAGCTGAGAAGGCTTCACAGAATCCCAATCATCAGGGTGGGGAAGAGTACAACTACTTTATGGCTGTATGTTTCCCTGCAAGTCAGCTAACAATCCTGGACTACAATCGTGTAGTAAAGGACTTGAACGGACGTACTCCACAAGAATTCTTGGCTGCTTTGGGTGAGAATTTCGATATTGAGTGCTTTGGTAAGGAACGCATTCATCCAAAGCGCAAGCATCAGTTCTCCCTATATGTTGATGGTTATTGGTATCTTCTGACACTTCACGATGGTTTAGCTAATGACGCAGACCCAATTGGTGGGCTTGACGTCAGTATTAGTAGCGATTTAATCCTTGATAAGCTGTTGAATATTACAGACTTAAGAGGCGATAAACGCATTGATTTCGTAGGAGGGTTACGTGGCTATGAAGAACTGGAACGTCGTGTTGATAGCGGAGAGATGAAGATGGCACTTGCTCTTTATCCTGTATCTATGCAGGAAATCATGGATATCGCAGACAACGGTCAGATTATGCCTCCAAAGGCAACTTGGTTTGAACCGAAATTGCGTAGTGGTTTGGTAGTTCACAAACTTAGTTAATGACAGACATTGTAGATAGTTATCTCACAATCAAAGGTGAAAGCAAAGGCGAGTACAGCGAAAAACGTAGCAAGTTTCTCGCTTTTGCTTTTCATGTAGAAAACGTTGAACAAATTAAGGAGCTCGTATCACAACACGAAAAGAAATATTATGATGCACGCCATGTCTGCTATGCATATATGTTAGGACATCTTCATGATGTTTTCCGTGCCGTAGATAATGGCGAGCCATCAAGTACTGCCGGGAAACCGATTCTCGGACAAATTATTAAGAATGACCTCACAGATATTCTTGTAATTGTCGTAAGATATTTTGGTGGCGTGAAATTAGGCACAAGCGGATTAGCAAACGCATACAAGGAAGCAACATCTATAGCTTTGGAGAATGCCTTAATTGAAGAACGTACAGTTGATACAACAATTAATGTTAATTTTGAATATCCATTGCTTAACGAGGTAATGCGTGTAGTAAAGGACTTAAATCCTAAGATTCTTAAACAAGAATTTGAATTGAATTGTCTCTTAACTCTACAAATCAGACAAAGCGAAGCAACTACGCTTACAAGTCGTCTTGAGAATATTAGGGGTGTAATAATAGAATGTAATTAAACATAACGTCGATTCTTATTATATTATAATGAAGAATATAACAGGTAAAGAATACGCTGCACAAAAATATAATGAGGCTGTAGTAAAAGAACGAATGCTATTGCTTGATTATTTGATGAATGAACAGAATGGATATAGTCGTAATCGTGCGAAAGACATTTTGAAAGGACATGGTGTGCAGGTTGATATGAAGTTGGTAACACAATGGAACTACGAACTTCAGCCAGGACAAACTGTTAGGATAAGCAAGCATAAGAAGAAAACTGAACTTCAGAGTCAGTGGCTTCGCATTGTTTATGAAGACAAGGATATTATTATTATCGACAAACAAATTGGAATACTTTCCGCAGGAAACTCTTCCAAGCAATATTGTGTGAAGACTATTCTTGATGAGTACTTTGAACGCCGACATTTCAAGTGTCACGCTCATGTTGTTCACAGATTAGATCGTGAGACCAGCGGATTAATGGTTTACGCAAAGTCGATAGAAGCTGCACAAATATTAGAAAAGGATTGGAAGCAGCGCGTGTTTGACAGACGCTATGTCGCTGTCGTAGAGAATGTTATTGAGCAAGAAGGTGGAACATTAGAGTCTTGGCTCAAAGATAATAAGTCATTTGTAACTTATTCAAGTCCAGTTGATAATGGTGGCAAATTGGCAATTACACATTATCGTGTTGTTGGCAGGTCGGAAACGGAAACACTTGTAGAACTACGATTAGAAACAGGAAGGAAAAACCAAATACGTGTTCATATGTCAGACATTGGTCATCCTATTGTTGGCGACATGAAATATGGTGCAAAAACTAATCCGTTGCATCGAATGTGTCTACATGCTTGGCGTCTGTTCTTGTATCATCCCATAACTGGCGAAAGACTTGAATTTGAGACATCTTTCCCAACAGAGTTTATTAGACGATTTAACATTAACCAATAAAAATATATTGTTATGAAAAAGAATTATTTATTGTCATTTGTTTGTGCTACTCTACTGTTTACGAGTTGTGGCACAGGTGGTGGTATTGCCACAGGCACAGGTTCTACAGGTGCTGCACTTGCAGGTTCATCTAATAGCACCACAAGCCTGCTTACATCTGCAGGTACAGGAGTTTTAGGAACACTTATGTCTACCCTACTTGGTAATATAACAACTACAAATTCAATTGTTGGTACTTGGGTATATTCTGGTCCAAAAATTGCTTTTGAGAGTGAGAACATTTTGGCTCAGCTTGGAAGCACAGTTGCCAGCGCAAAATTGGAGCAGACATTAGGAACTCAACTTCAGCGTATCGGTTTCACAAACGGTAAGACCTCTATGGCTTTCGACTCAAATGGTTCGTGCCAGATGTCACTTGGACAGCGTACTTTACCAGGAACTTATACATATAATCAAAAGACAGGTCAAATGACAGTACAGGGTGCATTGGGTCTTACCACTATCACGCCGTATGTATCAGTTGTTGGCAACGAAATGTATATAATGTTTGAGGCTGATAAATTATTATCAGTTTTGGGAGCAGTATCAAGCGTAGCAAAGGTCTCTACCCTAACCTCCCTCCTATCAAGCTATAATGGTCTTCGTCTTGGCTGGAAAATGTCTAAGAAATAATAGACTGCTTATAGAGTAACTCCTTTTTTAAATATTGCGAAGCTTGCGGTGTCACATTTTTCACCGCAAGTTTTATTTTTTCCAGATGCGATGTCTATGACACTGATAATAAATTCATTAAGCAAATCATGAATATCTTTATTATTCAGTAGCTGACCAGCATCAAAGTCAATCCAATTAGGTTTTCGATTATATAAATCGGTATTAGTAGAAATCTTTAATGTTGGAACAAATGTAGAGAAAGGTGTTCCTCTTCCCGTCGTGAACAATACCAATTGACAACCGGCAGCGGCAAGTGCTGTTGATGCAACTAAATCATTACCTGGAGCCTCTAATAGATTTAAGCCAGTAGTGTTGAACAGATATAACATGCGCAATCTACCCATTCCCTGAAATCATTCGCATCGCCATTCATGGAACCGCTCCACGCATCAATATACTGATGTATACAATTCGACAGCTCGCGACCGTTATGGAAAATGAGTTCGCATGGCAGAATAATCAATCCCTTCGATTTATCTCCATTGAAGGCCTTGAATCTATGATACAGCAACTGGGTAAGTTTGCCAGGAAATGATGCTGCTGGCTCATCATTAAAAGAACATGTAGGGTAAAAAACTATTCCTGCTTCAGTGGTATTTGAAACAACGAATCTCAGTTAAGGAATACTTGCCAGTTTCTTGAAGTCCTCATAATCCCTATATGGGCAATGGTGCGACTTATACTGTCAATAAGAGTAATGGAGTCAATCTGTGAACCATTACTCAAGCCCTGTAGATTTACGTTATACAAACAATCTTGAGTCTGAAGACGTGCAACAGAGCCTCCAGCCCGTGGCTGAACGACAACAACCGATGAATTGAAATCAGACTTTACATTCATCAATTGTACCATCCAATCCAAGAACCCACGAAGTAAGTTTCCCTCGCCAAACTGTACAATTCTTTCTGGTCGGACTTGTTTCCTTACTATTTTGCTGCTTAATACATCCATTGTTAGGACATAAGTTTAGGAAATAAAATATAAAAATACGCAAGCATCTGTTTTTCATCATCTATAACATCACGCAAATGTTCCAGTCGAGCGTGATTCGGCGATTCATCAAACCATAGTTTCAGATACCCATTTCTGCCATATTTCTCAATCAGATGTTCTTTCATCCTTTGATAATGCTCCTCGCGAGACAATTCAGGATAATGGTCAACACCATATTGTATGGTCCTGCGAATAATGTCCTCTGCTTCGATGAATCTGTCTGCCTCTGCAACAATGCGTCCATAGATAGAGCGAGGTGGATTCTTTGAAGAAGCCCTATGGTCTTCAACAGCTTCAGCTATTATGTTAATCTCCTCATCGCTAAACCACTTCGGAAACATTTTGTCCTCACGTACTATTTTTGCAGAATCAACATGATGAAACTCTCTTCCATTGATTAATCCTAAATCGTGGAATGCAGCAGTTGCATACGCAATGTTCACATTCACATCCAGTTTTTCTGCAAGCTCTATACTCTGACGGATAACCATATCAGCATGTTCACGCTGATGGGCACTATCGAATTTGTCGTATTGTGGTAATATGAAGTTTACGACATATTCACATAATTCAGGAATAATCGCTTTACCAATCAACATAGTTCCCAAGGTTTATGAAAGTGGTATTGCCAAAATCAGTACAGTGCTATATGTCAGCAACAATGTGAATGCCAACAGGTGCATATCATTATACGGATAGCCAGTAGGAGTGTATGCTGTAGAATAGACTGATACAGTTTCGAAATACCGCTTATCAATATAATCGTAAAGGATATAAACCATGCATCCTACTAAAAGTCCGAGCAAGGCTCCGCAGAGGATATCGCCTGGGAAGTGAACACCGAGGTAGATACGCGAATAAGATGATATACATGCCCAAGCAAACATACTAATCGCAACAATACGGCACCTCATAAGCAGAGATAAGAATATGAATAAAGAGAACGTATTTGCAGCATGACTGCTTACAAATCCATAATTACCTCCAGTGTATCCGAAGACTGTATCTATGGTATGAAGAAAGGTGACATCGTGAGTCGGACGCCATCTCATTACCAAAGGTTTGATAAGTCCGCTGGAAAGTCTGTCGGCAAGAGCAATAGTTACCACCATAGCGGCAACAACCAGTAGTGTACGTCGCAGATTGCAGTTCTTCAGTATCACATACAGTATAACAAGCATCAGCGGAATCCAAGTCGTGGTTTTTGTCACCAACCACATCACGGAATCCCAGTACACCGAATCGCTTCCATTCAGCGCTACCAATGCATTGTTGTCTATTTCTTTCAGTATCTCCAGCATAAACCAGAATCAAATTAAATCACTTCTATCTGTTGCTTTTCAATCCAGCCCTGTTTGCCGTCGGACAATACTATTTCACTCCATTCATTAAGCGAGTTGTCACGAATTTCTACATACGTTCCCTCGTGAAGCACAAAGAGGTCGCTACCAGAGGCAGAAGGTGTACTCTTGACAACAGCAGACGGAGCCATCACTATAGCACCATTCCTGTTCTTCAAACGATAGTTCTGTGACCATGCGAACACGTTCCCGACAATTGTTGCAAAGAGAAGAACTACAGCCATTGTGAATCCCGTCTTGCGCAACCATATAGGCTGGGCATAAATATATATTGCCAAGAATATCAAACACAGTACAAAAAGTATTATTGAGCTGTATGCCCAAGCATCAGCGCTCATCCAATTAACCATTGTGTGATACCACGTTACGAAGAAGAATTCATGTTTGGGAATCACACGGTCTATTGTCTTGGAACGAGCCATATCGAGGTTGAAACGAATGTCCTCGTCACCAGGATTTAGCAAAGAAGCCCTTTCATACCAAAGTATTGCATGGGAAATATCATCGAGACGATAATAGCAGTTGCCGAGATTGTAGCAAACGGCAGAACTCTCCCCCATCTTTGCAATTCGCAGATATGTCTTCGCAGCCTTTTCAAAGTTATCCTTGGCATACGCGTTGTCTGCCATTACTTTTAGCGAATCGGCATTTGCTGCACTGGAAATGAGAAAATGAGAGAATGCAAAAATGAGAAATATCAACAGGCGTTTCATTGCACTTTTACTTTTTAATTTTCAATCTGGTTTATGACCTCCGATGCGTCGCTATAGAGACGTTCCATTGTTGCAGACGGGTCGCCGGGAGCATATTGTGCAAATTCACAATCGCTAAGCACCTTCAGGAAACGATCTATTGCTTCGGCACTTACTCCACGTTGCTCAAGCTGCTGTCCTACGTTGTCTTTCGTCAGCTCTGCTACGGGCAGGTTTAGCTTATCACCTACATAACCCCAAAGAGCACGTGTAACTTCTTCGTAGAAAGACTTAGAATTGCCTTGCTTCAATAGTTTCTTTGCCTGTTTTAGGCGCTTAGATGCCATCTTTCCAGCTTTCTTCCCACGTCGGCGTGCTACGTTGGCATTAGCTTTTGCCTGACGATAGAATATCGCAATCGCAGAAAGGAACAACAGTATAGCACCAGCATAGCCCAACCAGTAATTGACGCTGCTGAAGAACGACATACCCTTAGCCTTTAGATTTGCCTTCGTGGTCTTGATGTAACGTATGTCGCTATTGAGTATAGTAAGGTCTTCCTGATTTACATTCCTACGCACATTGTGACTTGCAGTTTTGGCAACAGCCACGTGGAATGAATCTGTTCGCAGTGTTTTGTAGCTTTTACTGTTGGTGTCGAAATAGCAGAACTCGACAGGTGAAATGCTGTATTTGCCACCATGACGAGGAACAGCAGTATAGTCATATACCACATTACCTGAAGCTCCATTAATACCGACCTTAGATTTGTCGGTAGTCTTGGGGTCATACGACTCGAAGTCCTTTGGCCATTGCACAGTTGGAGCCTTCATCAGTTTCATATTTCCTACACCGCTCACCACCAGACGAAGAGATACTGCATCGTTGGCATCAACTTGTTCGGGTGTCAGTGACCCGCTGATGGTGAATTGAGTACCTACTGCACCAGAGAAGTTGGATGGACGAGTTGGGAGTGGGTCAACCTGCAGTTCCACAGCTGGAGCAACAATCGTCTTCTTCACACGAACCAGCGATGAACCACCACCAAAGAATGCGTCGAATGGGTCAAGTGAACGCTCCTGCTGCACAACGTCAGCTTCGAAGTTGATGGCAGGCACAACCAGTTTCCCTGTCTTCTGAGGGAAGAGCACATACTGACTCCAAACAACAGTGCCGTAGTTCTTTCCGTTCACACGTTCGTATTTGAGAGTCTTCTGCTGCGGAAGTTCTATTTCCTGAGTATGGAACCCATCGAGGTCAGGCATCTTGCCAACACATTGGTCGATGCTTACGAGAGTGTAAAGCTTATATGTTATCAGAACTGCCTCCTGCTCATAGAGACGGCGCTTCGATGCTGTGACGGTGATGTAGAGGTCGTCCTTTGTTATACGGTCACCGGCATTCTGCGTTCTCATTCTGGTTGCTCCGGATTGGTTCGACTGGTTCTGCTGCCCTGAAGAACCGCCGATTGAACTACCATTGTCTTGCAGAATCTGTATGCTTGCCTGATTGCTCTTATACGTCTGTCCGTCGCTCTTCACAGTTGCCACAGGCAGTTTGTATGTACCAGCCTTTTGTGCCAACAATGTATATGAGAAAGTCTTCTGACTGGTGTGCGATGTTTTGCCGTTGACTATGGAAAAGCTGCTCGACGAGGACACGCTGGGACCGAACAGAAGTTCGAATCCTTGGAACTCGCCCACCTGTATGTCGTCGATGTCCTGCGTGTTCACTATATAGCTTACACGAATACGTTGTCCTTCCTCCACTTGCGAAGGGGCCTGCACCGTCACTCGCACTTGTGCAAAGACAATGAGATAATGAGAAAATGAGAAAATGAGAAAGAATATTATTCGTTTCATTCGATTATCAATTGTCAATTATCAATTATCAATTATCAATTGTTCTATTACCATTGTTTCTGAAGGCGGCGAGGCTGAGCCTGTTGCAACTGCTTCTTCACTTTATCCTGAGTCTGACGTTCGTTCTGCATGGCAGCGTTAAGCATCTGTTCGGCATTCTCCTTACTCATCTGGTTTTCCTGCTGCTGTTGCTGTTGTTGCTGTTCGTCCTTCTTTTGTTGCTGCTGCTTGTCTTGCTTCTGTTGTTCCTGCTTCTGTTTGTCCTGCTCGTTCTTGTCACCGTTCTGGTTGTCCTGACCACCGTTTTGCTGGTCCTGATTCTTCAACTGTCGCTGACAAAGCACAAGGTTGTAGCGCGTCTCATTGTCCGCAGGGTCACAACGCAGAGCCTCCTTGTATGCCTCAATGGCTGGTCCGAATTGTTTTTGACTTTGCAGAATAACCCCCATATTATGGAATATCATGTGGCGTTTCTCTTTATCGTGCTCGGTCTTCGACACCTTCTCATACAGTCGCATTGCTTCTTTGGGCTGTCCCAGAAAGAGGAACGAATTACCCAGGTTGTAGTTTATCTCAACTCCTGTGGAATCCTTCTCGAAGCCTTTCTGATAGAGCACCTGTGATTTGTCATAAATAGAGTCGCGATACTGACGATTGCCCCTACGAATATAGTCACGCACGTTCTGCGAGAATAAATTAATAGTGAAGAGTGAAGAATGAAGAATTATGAATATTACTAGTTTTTTCATATATCTCTTAAACTTCTTAAACCATTAAACCATTAAACTAATTTACCCTTACTAAAGAGATGAAAGTTCTGTAATATGTGGTTCTTGCGTTCGAGCAGACACATATCTACGAGCAACAGGAAGAGAGCAAGGATGATGAAGCCTTGATACTGTTCGTCGAACTCGCTGTATATCTGACTCTCCAGCTTTGCCTTTGCAAGTTTATCTACATACTTCGAGAGTTCCTTCTGTGCCGAACTGCTATTATCTACATATATATAAGCACCGTTTCCGGCACGTGCTATTTGTCGGCACATCTCTTCGTTGAGGCACGACACAATGGGGTTGCCCTGGTCGTCGATGAAATACTGCGTGGTTCCAGGTATGGGCACATGAGCTCCATCGGGAGAACCGACTCCGAGTATATATACTCTTATGCCTTTCTTTGCGGCTTCCTTTGCAGCCTCCACTGCCCCACCCTCGTTGTCTTCACCATCGGTAATGAGGAAGATGGCACGCGATACATCCTTCTTCTGAGTGAAGGAGCGCGAAGCAAGGTCTATGGCTGTGGCAATGTCTGTGCCCTGTGTGGCAATCATGGACGGGTCAATGCCATCGAGGAACATCTTTGCCGAAACGTAGTCGTTGGTGATGGGGAGTTGCACGAAGGCCTGTCCTGCATACACCACCAGTCCAACCTTGTCGTCCCTCATATCGTCAACCATATTGCTTACGAGCATCTTTGCTTTATCCAGTCGCGACGGACGTACATCATTGGCAAGCATGGAGTTGGAAACGTCCATAGCTATGATGGCTTCAATACCATTGCGCTCCGAAGTGTCAATCTTTGTACCGAATTGCGGACGTGCAGCAGCAATTATGAGCGAGGTGAGAGCCAGAAGGAGAAGCCACGCCTTAGTCTGTGAACGCCACAATGAAACATCAATCATAAATTCCCTCAGCAGGTGCGGGTCGCCATATCGGCGCAGGCGTTTCTTCCTGCGATAGCTGCTGTAGTAATAAAGTAGTGCCAGCAATGGGATTATTGCTAAGGCATACAGATATATTGGATTTTCAAATCGAAACATCTCTATATTTTACAATTTGACGATTTTACAATTTGACGATTTTTTATGGGATGCGTTTGAGGATGGTGAAGCGGAGGACGACTTCAAGCAGGAGAGACAGTACAGCACCAAGTGCAAAGGGAAGGAATGCCTCGTAGCGTTTTGTGAACTTCTTCACGTTGAGCTTCGTCTTCTCCAGTTTGTCAATCTCGCGATACACCTCGTGCAGGCTCTTTGTGTCCTTAGCGCGATAGAACTCGCCGTCGGTCTTCTGGGCAATGCTTTCGAGGGTCTTAGTGTCAATCTCCACAGGCACCTGAATGTACTGAATGCCACCAGCCACCTGCATGGGATAGCGTGCCAGTCCGTTGGTACCAACACCGATGGTATAGACGCGAATGCCGAAGCTCTTGGCTATCTCGGCTGCTGTCAGCGGACTGATGTCGCCTCTGTTGTTAGAACCATCGGTAAGCAGTATTATCACCTTACTCTTGGCTTTCGAGTCCTTCAGACGTGCTACGGCAGATGACAGACCCATACCGATGGCTGTTCCGTCCTCGATGAGGCCCTTTGCCGTCATGTCGCATTGCATTCCCTGCAGCATGTTTATGAGCACGGCGTGGTCAACGGTCATTGGACATTGGGTGAAAGCCTCGCCAGCAAACAGCGTCAGTCCGATGTTGTCGTTGGGACGGCCCGAAATAAACTCGATGGCGACTTCACGGGCAGCCTTCACACGGTTTGGGCGCAGATCTTCGGCAAGCATGGATGTGGAAACGTCCATACATAGCATAATGTCTATGCCCTCTACGTCGGTCTGCTTCCAGTTGTTTGTGGTTTGCGGACGTGCAAGGGCCGTTATTGCCAACGAGATGCAAGTCAGGCGCAAGAGGAATGGAGCGTGCATGAGATACTCTTTCCATGAGCGGCGAACGCCCTCAAAGGCATAGGTGCTGCTTACCTGCATGACAGGGTGCGAGCGTCGCCATCTAAGCACATACCATATTATATATGGCACGAGCAAAGCTAGCAGACTGAAATATATGGGATTCGCGAATTTCATCTTAACAAGTCAATTATTCTGTAAATTATCCAACCGAGAACGACGGTGGAAGTGGCTGTGGCAACGGCAATGACTATGCGCATAGTCCAGATGCTCACACGCTGTCGCTTGGCTTCAGGTGTCACAATTATCTCCTCCTGTGGCTGGTTGGGATCTTCCTCCTGCTTTGTTTGGTTGATGTATTCGAGTGCCGTCATCAGGTTGGCATCGTTCTCGTTGATGAGGGTTGTCCACTTGGCAAACTTCACGAGGTCGGCGGTCTGGAACAGTTCGCGCAGTTCCTTCAATGCCTCTTCGTCGTTTTCAGTGGTCAGGCGCTCTATAATCTCACCGCTGGTCATTTCCATTGCGCTGAATCCGTAGCGTTCCTGAATGTAGGTGCGCAGGGTATCGGTCAGTTGTGTGTAGTATTCCTTCGAGTCTTCCTGAGCCCATGTGCGTTCCGTCTTGATGCGTTCTATCTCGCCCAGAGCCACTTTGTGGGCAGGTTCCTTGCGCTTGCGTCGTATGATGCGAATGAGGGGCTTGCCTGTCTTCAGCACGTGGAAGAGGTAGCCTGCGAGCACTGCCAGCAGTACAACGAGTATGGAGCACCAGATTACGGGTTTCCAGTCGTCCCACGAGAAGGGAGCATTCATCACATCCTTAGGACCGAAATATTGGTCGAAGTGCAGGGTATCTACATCCAGCGTATATACTTTCAGAGCGAGGTTCTTGGTTTCGTATTCCTTATTATTCACGCGCACCTTCATGGGAGGTATGTAGTAGAACGACGAATCCCATGCCGTAACGATGTATTTGCGACTCACCTGCATTCGCTTGCCGTCGTCAATCTTCGTGGTGTCGGCTGCTGTCATCTCCACCAGCTCCACACCGGGTGCCAGTTGCTGACCTTTTTGGAAAATAGGAAGCTCGACGTTGGCTTTAGCGTCGCAACTGACATCTATGGTGATGCCTGTCTGCTCGCCCACCAACATCTGCAGGCTGTCGATTCTAGCCTCTACTGTGACTTGGGCAGAGAGAATGAGAAAATGAGAAAATGAGAAAATGAGAAAAAATATCAGTCGTTTCATGTTACGAGCGTTTTGCAAAGAGGTTCTTGAGGGCAGAGACATAGTCTTGGTCGGTACGGACACTGACACTGTCGATGTTGCTGCGCGAGAATGTGTCGTGCAGATAGTCTGTACGCTGTCGCCACCAACGGTGCTGTGCCTCACGCATTCTGCGGTCGCTGGTATCGATGAAGCGTTCGAAGCCCGTTTCGGCATCGCGCACCTTCATCAGTCCCACATCGGGCAGTTCTTCTATACGGCGGTCATAGACCTGAATGGCTACGACATCGTGCTTGCGGTTGGCAATGGTCAGTGGCTGACGGAAGTCGCGCTGGTCCATGAAGTCGCTGATGAGGAATGCCGTGCTGCGGCGTTTCAGAGCTTGTGTCAGGTACTGCGCAGCCATACCTACATCGGTCCTTGGACTCTCACCGTGGAAGTCAAGGAGTTCGCGAATGATGTAAAGGATGTGCTTGCGTCCTTTCTTGGGCGGAATGAATTTCTCCACGCGGTCCGAGAAGAAGATGACACCTATCTTATCGTTGTTCTGAATGGCAGAGAAAGCCAGCGTGGCTGCAATCTCCGTCACCATTTCGCGCTTGGTCTGGCATTGTGTACCGAAGTCCAGTGAGCCGCTGACATCAATGAGCAGCATCACGGTGAGTTCGCGCTCTTCCTCGAACACCTTGACATAAGGTTTGTTGAAGCGTGCCGTCACGTTCCATTCTATGTCGCGGATGTCGTCGCCGTACTGGTACTCGCGCACCTCTGAGAAGGCCATACCACGTCCCTTGAAGGCACTGTGGTACTCACCTGCAAAGATGTTGTTCGACAGCCCCCTCGTCTTTATCTCAATCTGTCTAACTTTCTTTAGTATCTCAGATGTTTCCATCCTTAATTCTTAACTCTTAATTCTTAATTCTTAATTTTGAATTAAGGCACTTCCACCTTATTGATGATTTGGCTGATGATTTCCTCGCTCACCACGTTGTTGGCTTCGGCCTCATAGGTCAAGCCGATGCGGTGACGCAACACGTCGTGGGCAATGGCACGCACATCCTCGGGAATCACATAACCGCGACGCTTGATAAAGGCGTAGGCACGAGCAGCCAGAGCCAGGTTGATGCTGGCACGAGGCGATGCTCCGAACCCGATGTAGTCCTTCAGTTCCTTAAGACCATACTTCTCCGGATAACGTGTAGCAAACACAATATCAGTGATATACTGCTCAATCTTCTCGTCGATATATACCTGACGCACTACGGCACGAGCCTCCTTGATGTCCTCGGTCTTCAGCACTGGAGTAACCTTTGGCTCTTCGCCTGTGATGTTCATGCGTATAATCTTCTTCTCCTCCTCCAGTTTCGGATAGTCGATGATGACCTTCAGCATGAAACGGTCTACCTGTGCCTCGGGCAATGGGTATGTACCCTCCTGCTCGATGGGGTTCTGCGTAGCCAGTACGAGGAAGGGCTCGGGCAGCTTGTAGGTCTGCTTGCCGATAGTTACTTGACGTTCCTGCATGGCTTCCAACAATGCCGACTGCACCTTTGCAGGGGCACGGTTGATTTCGTCGGCCAGCACGAAGTTGGCAAACACGGGACCTTGCTCCACCACGAACTTCTCGTCCTTCTGCGAGTAAATCATCGTACCGATGACGTCGGCGGGCAAGAGGTCGGGAGTGAACTGTATGCGGCTGAATTTGCCGTCAACCAGTCCTGCCAACGTCTTGATGGCCTGTGTCTTAGCCAAGCCCGGCACACCTTCCAAGAGCACGTGTCCGTCGCTCAGCAAACCAATGAGCAGGCTCTCCACCAAGTGTTTCTGCCCTACTATCACTTGCGCCATTCCCGTCTGCAGGTTCGTCACAAAGGCGCTCTTCTGTTCTATCCGCTCGTTAAGTTCGCGGATGTCAATTGCTTCTGCCATAATCTTATATTTTCTATTGTTTTACGTTTTTCGACCGCGAAGATACTCATTTTTCCCCTCATTTCCAAACCTTAAGTTTTAAATAATGTTATATACGCGCGCAATATCGCGCAATTAGATAGAAAGCCTAAAGTCTGAAGCAGAGAATATAATGAATAGACGAAAAAATACTCCCCAAAGCCGATTGGCAATGGGGAGTTTTTTTGCGTTACAGTAAGGTTACTTCACCTTGAGCTTTGCTCGAGGTTGCTTACTTCACCTTTGCAACGATAGCCTTGAAAGCTTCGGGGTAGTTGACGGCGAGGTCGGCAAGAATCTTGCGGTTGATCTCGATGCCTGCCTTGTGCAGGGCGCCCATCAACTGGCTGTAGCTCATACCTTCGAGACGTGCGGCAGCGTTGATACGCTGAATCCAAAGTGCACGGAATGTGCGCTTCTTGTTGCGACGGTCGCGGAAGGCATAGGTGAGACCCTTCTCCCAAGTGTTCTTGGCAACGGTCCAAACGTTCTTACGAGCGCCGAAATAACCGCGGGTCAACTTCAGAATCTTCTTTCTCTTAGCTCTGCTGGCTACGTGATTTACTGATCTTGGCATAGTTTTGTTCTTTTTTGAATGTCAGCGACAAGCGGGACTTGTTCTTTTGGGCTGGGCATTCGGTTAATAACTTAGTAAATTGACTCTGTTCCTAACGCGGTTTAACGGAGGTTCAGCAGGTCGCGAACTTGCTTCATGTTCTCGGTCACTACCAGGTCGGCATGCTGCAGGTTACGCTTCTGCTTCTTGGTCTTCTTTGTCAGGATGTGGCTGTGATAGGCGTGATGACGCTTTACCTTGCCACTGCCGGTGAGTACGAATCTCTTCTTTGCACCGGAGTTTGTCTTTACTTTTGGCATTTTTTTGTTTGTTTTGGTTTGTTATTAATATACGGTGTGGCAACGCATATACCGGGCGTTACGCACAACTCTTTTTAATCATCGAAATCTTCGCCCTCGACTTTGGGACCTGTATATTCCTTGCGAGCTTTCTGCTGAGGTGCTTTTTTCACTGGTGCCTCCTGTACTTCAGCTACAGTTTCTACAGGTTTCTTTGCAGCACCGCCTACTTTCTTGGGAGCGATGAACATAATCATACGCTTTCCTTCCAGCACGGGCATTGACTCTACTTTTCCGTATTCTTCGAGGTCGGCAGCAAAACGCAGCAGCAGTACTTCGCCCTGTTCCTTGAAAAGGATGCTACGGCCCTTGAAGAAGACATAGGCCTTTACCTTGTCTCCGTCGGACAGGAAACCGATGGCATGTTTGAGCTTGAAGTTGTAGTCGTGGTCATCGGTCTGTGGTCCGAAACGGATTTCCTTCACATTGACCACCGTCTGCTTTGCCTTCATCTCCTTCTGCTTTTTCTTCTGCTGATAGATGAACTTTGAGTAGTCTATCAAGCGGCATACAGGGGGCTCGGCATTGGGTGAAATCTCCACGAGGTCCACGCCGCGCTGCTCAGCCAGCTGAATGGCTTTGAAGGTAGGCATGACCGTAGATTCGATACCATCACCTATGATACGTACTTCGCGAACATGTATCTGTTCGTTGATGCGATACTGCTGTTTTTTGTCGTCTTTTTTCATTAACTGTTTAATAATCGGGCGCAAAGATACAACAATTAATTGAAAATTGAAAATTGAAAATTGAAAATTTTATTTAAAAAGCATAAATATATGCAATTACGCATCTTCCAATGTCCAATATTCAATGTTCAATCTTCAATCTAATCAGTATTTTTCGGTCAGTGCGCGCACTTCGTCGTTGATTTTCTTTGCAAACTGGTCGACGGTGAGCTCGCCCTGCTCTCCTCCACCCTGCTGACGGAAGTTGACAGTACCTTCGGCCTGTTCCTTCTCGCCCACGATGAGCATGTAGGGGATGCGCTTCAGCTCGTTGTCGCGAATCTTACGACCGATTTTCTCGTTGCGATCATCTACTACGGCACGAACGTCCTGTGCCTCCAACTGCTGAGCTACCTGATAGGCATAGTCGTTGAACTTCTCAGAAATGGGAAGTACAGCAACCTGGTCGGGAGAGAGCCAGATGGGGAAATGTCCGGCGGTATGCTCGATGAGCACGGCTGTGAAGCGTTCCATAGAACCGAAGGGAGCACGGTGAATCATTACAGGACGATGCTTCTGGTTGTCCTCGCCGACGTATTCAAGCTGGAAGCGCTCGGGCAGATTGTAATCCACCTGAATTGTTCCCAACTGCCAGCGGCGTCCCAGAGCATCCTTCACCATGAAGTCGAGCTTAGGACCGTAGAATGCAGCCTCGCCCAACTCTGTGGTGGTTTTCAGCCCCTTCTCAGCGCAAGCCTCGATGATGGCACGCTCGGCCTGTTCCCAAACTTCGTCGGAACCAATATACTTTTCTTTATCGTTAGGATCACGCAGGCTTATCTGTGCCTCGAAGTTGTCGAAGTTCAGGGCACCGAAGATAATCTGGATGATTTCCATCACGCGGATGAACTCACCCTTAACCTGATCGGGACGGCAGAAGATATGAGCATCGTCCTGAGTGAACGAACGAACGCGAGTCAAGCCATGAAGTTCACCACTCTGCTCGTAGCGATACACCGTACCGAACTCTGCAAGACGCAGGGGGAGGTCCTTGTAGCTGCGGGGCTTCCAGGCGAAAATCTCACAGTGGTGAGGGCAGTTCATAGGCTTCAGCATGTATTCCTCACCCTCCTCGGGAGTGTGGATGGGTTGGAAGCTATCCTTGCCGTAGTGGGCATAGTGACCAGAAGTGACATAAAGATTTTTGCCACCGATATGAGGTGTCATAACCTGTTGGTAACCATAACGTTTCTGTATCTTCTTCAAGAAGTCCTCAAGACGTAGACGGAGTGCTGTACCCTTTGGTAACCAAATGGGCAGTCCCTTACCAACACGCTCTGAGAACATGAACAGTTCCATCTCCTTACCAATCTTGCGATGGTCGCGCTTCTTGGCTTCTTCCAGCAGCACGAGATACTCGTCGAGCAGCTTCTTCTTGGGGAACGAAATGGCATAGAGACGAGTCATCTGTGGACGTTTTTCATCGCCGCGCCAGTAAGCAGCAGATACGCTGAGCACCTTCACAGCCTTGATGGGAGCCGTAGAGGTGAGGTGCGGACCGCGACAGAGGTCGGTGAAGTTACCCTGAGTGTATGTGGTGATGTGTCCGTCTTCAAGGTCGGCAATAAGCTCATTCTTGTAAGTCTGACCGCGGTCGCCGAAGAACTTCAGAGCATCCTGCTTGGAGATATCGCGACGAACGAGTTCTTCCTTGCGCTGAATAAGCTCCATCATCTTCTTCTCGATGGCAGCAAAGTCGTTTTCGCGAATGGTTACGCCCTCAGCAGGCATAACATCGTAGTAGAAACCATTCTCAATGGCAGGACCAATACCGAACTGGATGCCGGGATAGAGCTCCTGCAGAGCCTCTGCCATCAGGTGAGCCGAGGTGTGCCAGAAAGCGTGCTTACCCTCTTTGTCGTCCCACTTGTAAAGCTGAATGGCAGCATCGGCATTGATGGGGCGATTGAGTTCAACGGTCTCTCCGTTCACACCACAGGCAATGACATCCTGTGCCAGACGTGATGAGATGCTTTCTGCAATTTCAAGTCCTGTTACGCCTTCGTTGTACTGGCGTACAGAACCGTCAGGAAATGTAATGTTTATCATCTTTTATACAGTTTATTTCAAATTCGCGTGCAAAGATAGTGAATTTAATTGAAAATTGAAAATTGAAAATTGAAAATTACACTTTACTTAACTTTCGAGTATCGTTTAATGAGGTTATATGCACCATAGAGACCATATTCGCCAGCCTGCGACAAGTCGGAAAGACCCTCTTCGGTGTGTCCGTCCATCAGTCGCACCACTCCTCGATTATAGTATGCATCAGGGAAACGGGCATCAAGCTCAAGCGCACGGGTGTATGCAGCTATCGCCTTATCATATTCGTGAAGCTGCACATAGATGTTGCCGATATTGTAATGGGCATACACCATATCTGGAGAAAGACTGAGCACATGTTCCAAATCCTCAAGCGCCTTGCCGTATGCAATCTTGGAATCGGTGGTTGGCGACAGCGGCAACGCTGTTGTATGATTAGTGGCAGCTATTGCAAGTTGTTGTGCACAAACAGCCTGAGCACGCAAGAAGTAGCTGATGGTAACCAACGGCTGCAGAGCTATGGCACGGTCAAGGTCAACTATGCAGGCATCGAAGTCACGAACGTGGTAATAATCGAGGGCGCGACGCAGGTAGAGACCTGTGGTTTCAGGAGAATCGCCCAGCACTTCTGTAACGGCAGTTATATCGTCGAAATGCTGTCTCATGCGCGCCTCGCTTGCATTTGTCTCTTCGTTGGAGATGGACAGACGTAGCGGCAACTGCCCTGAGACATTCAGATCATCCACAACCTTGTGGAAAGTAATGTAACTGTTGGTGGTACGTTCCTTGTGATAATAGGTCATCACGTAGAAGGGCTCCGGAACGAGGTCTGTCTGACGGTTCTGCACACGTCCGCGATATTCGCTGGTATATTCCTCCTTGTCGGGCTGGTTTGTGTCAGCCTCCACCAGTTTGTTATAGTCCTCCGGATTGCGGTCGCTCTTCTTTCTGGTCTTCGACTTCGACTTATAAGTGCCCGTTCGTTTCTCCATCTGGGCTTTCAGCACTTTGAACTCATCGCGCTCGGCACCATATACATCGCCTATCTTACGACGAATCTGGGCACGTGTCTGGTAACCCGTCCAGAACTCAGGATATTCCTGAATCACAGCCGATATGTCACGAATGGCTCCCTTGTAGTCACCCGTCTGGTCGAGCAGCAGCGCACGATTGTAGAGAGCTATGACGTTGTCGGGCTCCTGTTCGAGCACGAAGTTGAAGTCCTCAATGGCACGATTGTCGTCGCCCACTTGTGCACGAAGCAGTCCTCGGTTGAAGTGTCCCAAATAGTTGCCCGGCTCTATTTCGAGAGCAGCATCGTAGTCGTTCATCGCTCCACGCAGGTTCTGCTGGTGGAAACGGGCAAGGGCACGATTGACATAAAGACTTGCATTACGCGGTAACTGCAATATTGCTCGGTCGAGGTATTCCTCTCCTTCCTTGTAGTTTCCACGATTGAGTGTCACCATAGCCTTCATGCTCCAAGCCGGTCCTTCGAAATTATTTACCTTCAAAGCCTTGTCCAACCACTCTTCTGCCTTCACCGTATCTGAAACAGCAAAGCGCACCTGAGCCTTCATGGTGTAGTTCTCGGCATTCTTAGGCCATTGTCGTATCATCACGTCAAGACTGGAATCGGCTCGTTCGTAGGCTTTCTGTTCCATCTGACACAGCACAAGGTTATGCCAGTTTCCCTCGTTCATGGGATTAATTTTCGTGGCTTTCACATAGTCGGCCTCCGCAAGGTCATAGGCTTTAGTGTTGATGCGACAGATAGCACGCAGCGAGAAGTTGTTCTCGATGTATGGATTCAGTTCGATGGCACTGGTGCAATCGCTTTCCGCTCCCTTGTAGTCCTCGAGATAGAACTTTGCAAGTCCTCGGAAGAAATATGGTTCTGAAAGGAAAGGCTTGGCATTGATGACCATATTGAAACGCTGAATGGACAACACATAGTCCTCGTAATAGAGGGCATTGCGTCCCATCAGCATTACTCGGTCGGTATTAATCTGCGCAAAGAGAAAGCCTCCTCCTAACCTCCCCCAAAGGGAGAGGAAAATAAACAGGATTGATAAAGAGGTCTTTCTCATTCTTTCATTCTTTTATTTTTTCAACTTTACTTTGTAAGAGCAAGAGAAGCGACCTTTGATGATGTCGTTGAGACTCGACTTCACCATCTGCTTGCGCAAGCCCTTCAGGTGGTCGGTGAAGACCTCGCCCTCAAGGTGGTCCACCTCGTGCTGTACCACACGAGCCAAGTAACCGCCAATCCACTCGTCGTGCTCCTGGAACTGCTCGTCCTGCCAAGAAAGGCGGATGCGAGTCGGACGGCGCACCTTCTCGTGAATACCTGGCAACGACAGACAGCCTTCTTCCGAAACATCAGTTTCCGTGTCGTCGTATTCCTCTATATATGGATTGATGTAAACTTGCTTGAAATCCTTGTACTCGGGCATATCCTCACTCAGCACATCGAGGTCAATTACCACAAGGCGGATACTCAAACCCACCTGTGGTGCTGCCAACCCGATACCTTCGCTACGAGCCAGCGTGTCCCACATGTTCTGTATGGTTTCCTTCAACTGCGGATAGTCCTCATCTATCTCCTCTGCCACCTTTCGCAGCACAGGTTGTCCGTATGTATAAATTGGAAGAATCACCGAAATTAAAAATTAAGAATTAAGAATTAAGAGTTAAGAGTTAAGAATTAAAGGCGTCGCTCCATCCAGCCCTGCAGGATTATGCAGGCTGAAATTTCATCCACTAAGGCTTTGTTGCGACGAGCCATCTTACCGATACCGCTGTTGAGCATTGTCTGATGAGCCATTACGCTGGTATAGCGTTCGTCCCACCAAGTTACGGGGATTGAGGGGATTGCTTTCTGCAATCGTGCCACAAATGCCTCGACATTGCGAAGATTCTCGCTGGCGGCTCCGTTCGTCTGCATTGGACGTCCGACGACAAAACGCTCCACCTGTTCGCGCTGCACATAGTCCTGCAGGAAGCGCAGCAACTGGGGCGTATCAACGGTCGTAAGCCCGTTCGCAATAATCTGCAAGGGGTCCGTCACAGCAATTCCTGTGCGACGGACCCCATAGTCTATTGCAAGTACCCTACTCACAAGGTATCATTTACTTCTGATAGAGCAGCCAAGCACCGGGATAAGTGCCAATCAGGGCAGCACGGCTCTGAGCAGCTTGTTCCTTGGTGTCGTGTGTAGAAGCAATTACACGATAGAAAAGCTTGCCGTCAACCATTGCCGAAACAATCTGTGCAGCATAACCTTTGGCAGCCAGAGTAGCCTGGAAGTTCTGAGCATTGCTCTGCAGTTGGAAAGAGTTTACAACTACGCTGAATGCCTTCAGACCAGAACCGTTAACCAATGTAACGTTCTCTGTGCGAACGCTAACACCGCTGTAGTCCTGAGCAGGAGTAGTCTGCTGTGTAGGAGTAACGGGAGTCACCTGCACGGGAGTGTTCTGCTGTGTGCCATACTCCTGAGGAGTGGTCACAATCTGGGTTGCCTGAGCCTTTTCATAGGCCTTCTTGTAGGCACTTTCCTTACTTTTACAACTTGTCATGGCGAGAACCATGAACACTGCTGAACCCAAAATAATGAGCTTCTTCATAGTTTTTTAATGTCGTTTTATATTTGTAAATAAATTATTCCACTTTTTACCGCTACAAATTTAGCATTTCCTATCGACATAGCAAAGCGTTCTTAAATAAAAAATAGTTAAAAGTTGATAAATATTGTTCTTTAATATAATGTATATAATAAATAATGTGTACATTTGTGGCAGACAACTATCTATTTATTAACCTAAAACACAAAAGACTATGAAAGCTTTGAATTATCTTATGGCATTCATTGGCGGTGCTGCCATCGGTGCTGCTGCAGGTTTGTTGTTAGCCCCCGAAAAGGGAAGCGAACTGCGTGAAAAGATTGCAGAGGCTCTGCGCAAGCGCGGCATCCGTCTGTCGTCAAAGGAAATGAGCAACCTCGTTGACGAGATTGCAGAAGAACTGCAACCCGAAGAATAATGCGGTTCAACCTGTTTAGCGACACGCAACGACAGATGCAAGAACTTCTTCAGGAGACCCGCTCGTATGTGGGTCTTCAGAAGGAGGTTCTGGTGTTGGAGACTCGCGACAAGCTCTCCATCATCCTCTCGCATCTGGCCATCGCCGTAATATGTCTGGTGCTGGGAGGCATGGTGCTGCTGTTCTTTTCTTTCTTCCTGGCATACATCATCGGTCAGGCATTGGGCAACGTGGCTCTTGGCTTTGCATGCGTCACGGCCTTCGTCATTCTGTTGCTGATAGTTTTCTGGATGAAACGTGAGGCATGGGTGGTTCGTCCCATCAACAGCCTTACCGCTTCCTTGTTCGTTGTCAACGACGAAACCCTGACAAGCGAAAACGCAACAGAGAAGTTACGCGAAAGCCGCAGTCGCATGTCGGACAGCTTCGGACTTCTGGTCAACCCGTCAGACAAGGCGGAAGGCACCAATGCTAAGAGCATCAGTAATATGGTAAGTCGCGGCTTCGCCATATACGAGGGACTGCGACTGGGATTGTCCATCGTGCGAACCATGAGCAGCATATTTGGACGTCGAAAACGCCGCCGCAGATGAGTGACGGCAATTTCAATAGGGCTCTCCTACCCCACACTCCTTATCAAAGCGGATTGAAGGCTGGTAAGGCTATGGGCAGTATGCACGCTATTGAAGCCTTCAAGGACTATCTTGCGAAATTTCATCCTGAGCTCGACAACGAAAGTTTTCTTCAAAGGCTCGAAGATTTCCGTCAATTACTTTCCAATCGACTTCGCTAAGCATCGCTGAAGAACAAAAACATGCGCACGGGATTCCTCTCGCGCGCGTACAATGAATATTATATATGGAATACATGTCACAAGAGGGCTACGACAAAATCGTAGAGGAACTGCGCTATCTGGAACAAGTGGAACTGCCACGTGTGAAGGACGCCATTGCCGAAGCACGCGACAAAGGGGACCTGAGCGAGAATTTCGAATACCATGCAGCAAAGCGCGAACAGGGGAAACTTCTGAGCCGCATACGCTTCAAGCAGCGAGTGCTGGAGTTTGCCCGCGTCATAGACACGTCGCGACTCGATGCCGACAGCGTGGGACTCCTCAGTCGTGTGGAGGTCACCAACCTCACCACCAACAGCCGCATGACCTTCACCGTTGTCAGTCCTCACGAGGCAAACATGCGCGAGAACAAGATTTCCATCAAGTCCCCCATCGGACAGGCCCTGCTCAAGCATCACGCTGGCGACACTGTCGAGGTTCAAGTCCCAGCCGGCACCATCAAGCTCCGCATCGAATCCGTCACCCTCTAACAATTTGTAGCAATGTAGCAACGTAGCAACGTCGCATTAAGGTGTTTCCATATCTGCAGAAAGCTATATATATTTCCATAACTGCCTGATATAGAAAGATATAATATAATTTATTATAATATATATATAGTATATTAACATAATATACTAATTACTTAGTACTTAGCATTTCCCGTCTCGCGGTTTGCATATCGAAAGGTGCTTAATGCTACGTTGCGACGTTGCTACAAAACCACGTTTGCCCTCGCACCCTTGTGCACATAAGCTGCCCGTCTTACGGCAATAAGACCTAGGTCTTACGGCAATAAGACGCAGGTCTTACGGCGATAGGTTCTAGAACTTGTGCCCACAGGTTAACTTAACCTTTGTCGATAGGTTAAGTTAACCTTTGCCCATAGGTTGCATAACCCTTCGGCAGGAGGGATAGTAATGCGTTTACTGATGCTCGGGGCGGAGGAGGTCGCAGACGGTCTTGACGGGGTTGAAGGTTTCGAGGGGAACTTCAACGAAGACGGTGGACCAGTCGCTCATGGCTCCGTTCCAAAGGCCGGGCAGTTCGAGGGCTTTGAGTTCCTTGCCGCTCTTGCTCTTGTAGGAGATGAAACCTGTGGCAGGGTCAACGAAGCGTGGAAGGTCGAACTTCTCGCCCTTGTAGTCGCGAATGCCGCAAACAAGGTCAACGGGGTTGAAGTGAGTGCCTTCGGTGAACATCTTCATGTATTCGGGATTGTTCTTGTCAATCTGACTGCTTTCGAGGATTTGCAACGAGATGCTGCCATCGGGGTTGTAGGCAAGGAACGGACCGCCGCCTGGTTCGCCCACATTCTTAACAACACCACAGACGCGCATGGGACGGTTCAGCTTCTTGCGCAGGTAGCTGACGAGTTCGGCATCCTCCAAATCCTTCAAGCCCGGCATATTGGTGCAGAGGTCGTGACGCACGAAACGTATCATTTCCTCAATCTGAGCGTGAGAATAGGCTCCAGTATCCAAGAGACGCAGATAAGCAAATGCCTTCGCCTGCAGCGATACGAGCACACCCGCTATCACCTGTTTCCAAGTCACTGTTATAGGTTTCAGTCTATCAGGCACAACATTATCGATATTCTTCACAAAGACAATATCGCTCTTGAGGTCGCTAAGATTCTGAATGAGAGCACCATGACCACCCGGACGGAAGAGCAGCGAGCCGTCGTCCTGACGGAATGGCGTATTGTCCATATTGGCAGCAACGGTGTCCGTAGAAGGTTTCTGTTCGCTGAACGATACGTGATACTTAATCTTATATTTATTCTCGTATTCAGGCAGGATGCGCTCCACCAGAGCCTCGAAGAGCTCGCGATGTTCGGTGCTGACGGTGAAATGAACGTCGGCTTCACCACGCGACTGGGCATAGAGAGCAGCCTCCACGAGATGTTCTTCGAGCGGAGTACGAACCTCCTCGTCATAAGCATGGAACTGGAGCAAGCCCTTTGGCAACTGACCGTAATTCAGTCCTTCCTCGCTGAGCATAGCGCGAACCACAGCCTTGTAGTTGCCCTCGTCAATCAAGGCATCAACACCCATTCCCTCGCATACCTCGCAGGCATCGTCGAGAGCCTGGAAGAATGCAAACTTGTGAACACCCTCGAAATACTGCTTCTCGGCTGGTTTCGTAGGCACATCGTAGTCGGCATCCAGAAACTCGAACATATCCTTGAACATACGGCTGGCAGCACCAGAGGCAGGCACGAACTTCGTGATGTGATGCCCCTCGGCCTTGTAATCGTCCCAAGCCTTAACGTACTGCTTCTGAGCTGCATCGTCAATAGCCAAGATGCCGTTGCCAATGGCTGCTGCACCTGCCAAACGCAGGAATGGGAAACCTGTCTGAAAATCCTTCAACTGCTGGTTGATTTGCGCCTCGCTGATACCCTTGGCTTCAAGCTGCGCACGGTCTGTTGCTGTCAACATAAGAATTAGATTTAGTGTTAAGTATTGCAAAGATAAACATAAAATACGAATTACAAATTATGAATTACGAAATTATTTCGTATCTTTGTGGGAACTTAAAATGAAATCCGAAATAGGAATTACGAAATACGAGGATGAACGACGAAATACGAGATATATTAGCATCGATGGTGGGCGGTGAAGATATGCGCGATGCGATGTTCACAGACACCAAGATGATTGACGAAGGAGCCACTCGACTGAGCGGCCTACTGGCAAGCGTGTCGCCGTCATCTATCGGCACCGAGAACTTCCTCTCCCTGTTCATCACCACGGCTGGCGACATACGCACGATACTATATATGATTGCCCGCTGCCTGACAGACATCCGTCGTTATGATACAGAGAATCCCAACCCCGTTCTTGTGTCGGAGGCTGCAAACCTGTATGCGCCACTTGCCCACAAACTGGGTCTCTATAAGGTGAAGACAGAACTCGAAGACCTCAGCCTGAAATATTCCGAGCACGATGTCTATTACCACATCGCCCACGAACTGAATCAGAAAAAGCGTGAGCGTGAAGAGTATATTGCACGATTCGTTGAGAGCATCGACAAGCGCCTGAAACAGACAACGCTGAAATATCACATCAAGCAGCGCACGAAATCCATTCACAGCATCTGGCAGAAGATGCAGAAACAGAAGGTGGATGTGGACGGAGTGTTCGACCTCTTTGCCCTGCGCATCATTCTGGATTCGGCACCAGAGCGCGAACATGCCGACTGCTGGCAGGTGTTCTCCATAATCACCGATATGTATCAGTCGAACCCCAAGCGAATGCGCGACTGGCTCAGCAGTCCCAAGTCGAACGGCTACGAGAGTCTGCACATAACCGTGCTGGGACCTGACAACCGATGGGTGGAGGTACAGATAAGAACCGAGCGTATGGACGATATTGCCGAACACGGACTTGCTGCCCATTGGCGCTACAAGGGAATAAAGAGCACAGAAGGCGGCATTGAAGCATGGATGACTAACATTCGTGCTGCGCTGGAGGCTGGCGACAAAGACTCGCTGACGGGTCTCGTGGAGGACGAAGTGTTCGTGTTTACCCCTCGTGGTGACCTCTTCCGACTGCCGATGGGTGCTACCCTACTCGACTTCGCATATGCCGTACATACACAGGTCGGCAACCATTGTACAGGAGGCTTGATTGGAGGCCGTCATGTAACCCTGAAACAGAAGCTGCAGAGCGGCGACCATGTGGAAATACACACCTCCAACAACCAATCGCCAAAACAGGATTGGCTGAACATTGCTACTACCAGTCGTGCCCGTGCCAAGATACGCCAGAGCCTGAAGGAGGCAGAGGCAGGACGCATAACGCTGGCAAAGGAACTGCTGGAGCGTAAGATGAAGAATCGCAAGGTGGAATACAGCGAACCCACGCTCATGCACACCATCAAGCGTTTGGGCTACAAAGTGGTGACCGACTTCTACAGAGCCATAGCCGAAGAGAAGCAGGACATCAACCAAATGCTGGAGGCGTATCTTTCGCAACAGCGTCACGAACGCGGCGAAGACGAAGTGGAAACACGCTCTGCTGCCGACTACATCATGCAACAGGAGAACGACGACGAACGACATCATTCCAGCGGCGATGTGTTGGTGATAGACCAGAACCTGAAGGACGTAGAGTTCCAACTTGCCAAGTGCTGTCGTCCGATATATGGCGACGAGGTGTTCGGATTCATCTCCGCAACAGGAGGCATCAAGATTCATCGTGTTGACTGTCCGAATGCCCGAGCCATGCGCGACCGTGCTCCATATCGTTTCGTAAAGGCACGCTGGGCTTCGAAGCACGGCAACCAATACAGCATCACTCTGCACATAGTCGGACAGGACGATATGGGCATTGTGAACAACATCACGAGCATCATCTCGAAGGAAGAGAAAATGCTCATGCGTAGCATCAACATCGACTCCAACGACGGACTGTTCTCAGGTCATCTGACTGTGATGGTTGAAGACACCGACCGTCTGACAAGCCTCATAAAGAAGCTGAAGACAATACGCGGAGTGAAGAATGTAACCAGAGTCTGAACAAACAAAAAACAAGAGATATGAAACAACTTATTTTACTAACAGCAGCCATACTGACATGTGGCACATCATTGGCTGAGAGCATTCAGGTCAAGAAGATGCGAATTTCACAGCCCTACTCCACTGTCCGTCCCTTCATGACAGACACTACGGACGTGAATGGGAAAAACTGGGATTTGCAAAAGGACTTGATGTCGAACTCTGTAAGTCCACTTGCTTGGCGACAGGGAACAGAAACGGAAGACTCCATCCTCGCAGCACCCGACAACGATGCCATCCGACTGGCAGGTTTCACCGTCCAGAACCAGAACTTCGCAAAGGTGAACGTAAAGACCAGCGGCGCAAAGGAATGTCAAGTATTCATCGACGGAACAATGGGTAACGACCAGAACCTCGTACCCGGTCGGCATGATGTGGTGCTGAAGATTCGTCAGGAAGCAGGCAAGGCCGACACCCTGAGCGTAAGCATCGACAGCGAACAGCAGATTACAGTTAATCCAGAAGGGAAACAACCCTACACCCTGCGCACTCTGATGTACGGAGAACGTATGGGAGGCATTGGTATCAGTCCTGACGGACGTTTCCTTGTTCAGGATAAATACGTGACGAAGAACGATGCGAAAAGCGATTGGACAAAATACCTCATCGACCTGCAGACAGGCAATCGCAGCATCGTTAGCGATTTCCGCGAATGGACAAGCAGCGGTCACCGATACATTGCTGCCCGCACCCTTAGCGATATGACCACGCAGTACGAGACTGTGGACGCTCTGACTGGCAAGCGTGAACCGTTGTTCAACGACCTGCAGAATCAGTCGGGACACTTCCTGCCGGGCGAGAAGCAGATGCTCATATACAGCACTACCGACGGTCCGAAAGAAGATGCTGAGGTGTTTGAGACATTGGTGCCCGACGACCGTCAGCCAGGATGGAGAAACCGTTCGAACATCAAATTGATGGATATCCCCTCTGGTCAGATTCGTACCATAACAATGGGTCAGCACAATGTTGGAGGTGCTGTGTCGCCCGACCAGAAGCGTATGTTGCTGCACATCTATGAGAACGACATCACACGCCGCCCATTCACATTCACAACAGCCGTCATCATAGACCTCACGACTATGGAGTGCGATACTCTGTTTGCTCATGACGGTTTTGCTGGACAAGGACAATGGAGCCCTGATGGTAAGAGCATCGTGTTCCAAGGTAGCCCTGAAGCATTCGGAGGTATCGGCAATCGTGTGCCAAAGGGAATGACACCAAGTATGATGCATCAGGGACTTTACCGCATGGACCTCGACACAAAGAAGATAACACCTCTGACGGCAGACTTCAATCCCAGCGTCACCCGTTGGATATGGGCGAAGGCCGACGGAATGATTTATGCCCTGTGCGAGAATCACGACAATCAGGATATCTTCCGCATCAATCCACAAACAGGAAAGGCAGAGCAACTGAAGCTGACTGAGCGTTATGTCATGCGATTCGACATTGCCGACGAGAAACCTCTGCTGACTTACTACGGACAGGGACATTCCAACAGCGACCGCCTGTATGTATATGATTTGAAGAAGAATAAGGAAACACTGGTGGAGGACCTGAATGCTGTACGAATGAAAGATATCGAACTGGGAGAGTTTGGTGATTGGAACTTCCGTGCAGAACGTGGTGACACCATCTACGGACGCTATTATCTGCCACCTCATTTCAATCCAGAGAAGAAATATCCCATGCTCGTTTATTACTACGGAGGTTGTTCACCAACGGGCAGATACTTGGACAGCTATTACTCTTATCACGGTTGGGCTGCAATGGGTTATGTGGTTTATGTAATCCAACCCTCTGGCTGCACAGGTTTCGGTCAGGAGTTCGCAGCCCGTCACGTGAATGCCTACGGCGACTATACTGCTGACGATATCATCCAAGGTACAAAGCAATTCTGCAAGGAACACCCCTTCGTTAACGAAAAGAAGATAGGATGTCTTGGTGCTTCGTATGGCGGTTTTATGACTCAATATCTGCAGACACAGACCGACATCTTTGCAGCAGCAATGAGTCATGCCGGCATCAGCGACCCAACAAGCTACTGGGGTTATGGTTATTGGGGCTATTCCTATAGCGCAGTATCTGCTGCCAACAGCTATCCTTGGAACAATAAGGAACTGTTCACTGACCATGCTCCCCTGACTCTTGCCGACCGTATTCACACCCCCATTCTCTTCATGCATGGAGGCGACGATACAAATGTGCCTATCAATGAAAGCATCCAGCTCTTCACGGCTCTGAAGATACTGGGACGTGAGACGGCATTCGTAACGGTGAAGGGACAGAATCATCACATTCTCGACTATTCGAAGCGTCTGAAGTGGCAAAACACCATCTACGCCTGGTTCGAGCGTTGGCTGAAGGATGACCCGACATGGTGGAACACTATGTATCCGGAGAAGAACCTTAAGTAATTAAAAATTAAGAATTAAGAATTAGGAGTTGAAATAAGTGACGAAAGATATAGAAAAGCGTTTGGGATTTGACGAAATACGGACGCTACTGAAAGGACACTGCATATCGCGACTTGGTACAGAGCGAGTCGATGATATATGCTATATGACGGATGCTGAAGAGATACGCTTCCGACTGGCTGTGGTTGAGGAGATACGACAGATACTGGACACTGAGCTGCAACTGCCGGGCGAGGATTTCTTCGACATGCGTGTTGCCATGCATCGTATAAGGGTTCAGGGAATTTATCTCGAAGAACAGGAAATGTGGGAACTGAAACGTTCTCTCGACACGCTGCATTCATGGATTGAAATGATTCACGGAGAGACGCCCTATCCCAATCTTGAACGTATGTCGGAGGGTGTATTCACATTCCACAGCATAACTAAGCGAATTGAGAGCATTCTCGATAAATACGGACATGTAAAAGATACTGCCAGTACGGAACTGGCGCGAATACGTCGTGAACTGTCAAGAACCGAGGGAAGTGTTAGTCGCACCCTCAATTCTATTCTTGAAAGTGCTAAACAGGAAGGACTTGTGGACAGTCATGTTATGCCCACCATCCGCGACGGACGATTGGTAATTCCTGTGGCTCCGGCTCTGAAGCGCCGCATTCGTGGTATAGTGCATGGGGAGAGTGCAACGGGAAAGACCATTTTCGTAGAACCCTCGGCAGTTGTGGAAGCCAACAACAACCTGCGTGAACTCGAAGCAGAGGAGAAGCGTGAGATAATACGCATTCTGCAAGGCTTCACCGATGAAATACGAGTTAACATCCCTGAGTTTATACGAGCTTACGAGTTCCTTGCCGACATAGAATTGGCGTTGGCTAAATATCGTCTGGCAAATCAAATAGGAGCAATATCGCCCAAGGTGGAGAACTATCCTCTGATAGACTGGACACTTGCCCGTCATCCTCTGTTGGAACTGCAACTGCATCGCCATCAGAAGAAGATAGTACCACTCGACATAGAGCTTAAAATCAACAGTCGCATTCTCATCATAAGCGGACCTAATGCCGGAGGAAAGAGCGTGTGTCTGAAGACTGTAGGATTGTTGCAATATATGTTGCAATGCGGAATTCCTATTCCTGTTGGCGAGAACTCACGAGTGGGAATCTTCGACCAGATATTCATTGACATAGGTGACCAGCAAAGTATCAACGACGACCTTTCCACATACTCCAGTCACCTCATGAACATGAAGCAGATGATGCGTGGCAGTAGTGACAAAACGCTATTGCTAATCGATGAATTTGGTTCAGGTACGGAGCCTACAATCGGCGGTGCATTGGCAGAGGCTATGCTTCGCAAATTTGTAGAACGCGGAGCCTATGGAGTAATCACTACTCACTATCAGAACCTCAAGCACTTTGCCGATGACCACGATGGTGTGATAAATGGTTCTATGCTTTACGACCGTCAGCAGATGCAACCTTTGTTC
>Ga0247611_10001297_pt1:25000-45256 | contig 45256 bp, 39 predicted proteins | sample 177DNAGHGhighgp2_FD_192422 | JGI IMG/M metagenome (GOLD analysis project Ga0247611, IMG submission 192422) | Sheep rumen microbial communities from Palmerston North, Manawatu-Wanganui, New Zealand - 1770 DNA GHGhigh gp2 | ecosystem: Host-associated > Mammals > Digestive system >... | reverse complement strand
AAAAATAGGAGTAATTAACCGTGACACGTTCACTAAAAAAAAATCCTTTTGTAGCGAATCATTTATTAAGAAAAATTGATAAGCTTAACACAAAGGAAGAAAAAGAAATAATAGTAACTTGGTCCCGGGCATCTACCATTATCCCCACAATGATTGGCCATACTATTGCTATCCATAACGGAAGAGAGCATTTGCCTGTTTATATAACAGATCGTATGGTAGGCCACAAATTGGGAGAATTTGCACCTACTCTAAATTTCCGGGGGCATGCAAAAAACGATAATAGATCTCGTCGTTAATAATGATGAATAATTTATAAATAGAGACGCTTATCCTTCATTAATGCAGAGGTAAAACTTATGAGGAAAAAAAAAAAGTCGCTGACTGAAGTATCTGCTTTAGGCCAATATATACCGATGTCTATTCACAAAGCGCGAAGAGTAATTGATCAGATCCGTGGACGCTCCTATAAAGAAACGCTTATGATACTCGAACTCATGCCTTATCGAGCATGTTATCCTATTTTTAAATTGATTTATTCCGCAGCAGCAAACGCTAAACACAATAAAGGGTTTGAAAAAGAAGATTTAATCCTTTGGAAAGCAGAAGTCAACAAAGGAACTACCAGGAAAAAATTAAAACCTCGAGCTCGAGGGCGTAGTTATCTGATAAAAAGACCCACTTGTCATATAACTATTGTATTGAAAGATATATCCTACTATAAAAAAACATATGAAACATTAGATAATCGAGAAAAGTATTTACCTAGCAATTTCCGTTTAAAATCCAGTGGGGCAATATGGGACAAAAAATAAATCCACTTGGTTTCAGACTTGGTACAAGCCAAAGTCATTATTCCATTTGGTTTGCACAACCAAAAAATTATTCTGAGGGTTTACAAGAAGATCAAAAAATCCGGGATTCTATCAAGAATTATGCTCAACAAAATATGCGAACATCCTCTGGTGTCGAAGGAATTGCACGGATAGAAATTCAAAAAAGAATTGACCTGATCCAGGTCATAATCTATATGGGATTCCCCAAGTTATTAATAGAAAATAGACCACGAGGCATCGAAGAACTACAGATGAATGTACAAAAAGAATTGAATTCTGTGAACCGAAAACTCAACATTGCTATTACAAGAATTGCAAAACCTTACAGACACCCTAATATTCTTGCGGAATTTATAGCCGGACAATTAAAAAATAGGGTCTCTTTTCGAAAAGCGATGAAAAAAGCTATTGAACTAACCGAACAGGCTGATACAAAAGGAATTCAAATACAAATTGCAGGACGTATCGACGGAAAAGAAATTGCACGTGTCGAATGGATCAGAGAGGGTAGAGTTCCCCGACAAACCATTCGCGCCAAAATTGATTATTGTGCCTATACGGTTCGAACTATATATGGGGTTTTAGGTATCAAAATTTGGATATTTATAGACGAGGAATAGAATAATAATCCTTTACTTGCCTTTTCCTTATATATATCCAAGACGGAACAAAAAAGAAAAATGATCAATTAAAATTCTATAAGGTTTAATAAAAATTCGATTGACCCCCTTTTGACCGAATTGCTATGCTTAGTGTGTGACTCGTTGGTTTTTGTTAGGATTAAGATAAAATATTAACAAACAATAATATGAACTAATAACTATAGAACTAATACCTAACTCATCACTTCAAATTATCTGGATCCAAGAAAGCAGTCAAGATATGATATGTTGGTCTTATCATTGCAGCAACTGAATTCGCTTTGGCATAAAAAAAAGAAAAAGCAATCCGATTATGAGTTGTAAACGAAAGGATGTGGATAAATGGAAGGTGAGAGAAAGATATAAAAATCTATCAATGATATATAATTCCAATATGTAAGGTCTATGAATCATCTCAAAAAGGGCAGTGTAATAAAGCATCAATACGGATTCATCTAGCATTATACGAATCCCTTCGTAGCACAAAAATAAGGAGCCTCGAGCCAACAAAGACTAAGAACGTTGACTCAAAATAAAAAGCTCCGCTGTCAAATTCAGGCCTAACCATTAATCAAGAAGCGCTGGGAACGATGGAACCTGTGAATACAGAAGATTCAATTGAAAATGAATACGCATGATTCAGCGGACGGGATGGCGGAATAAACCAAAGACCAATTCATCTATTCTGAGAAGTCATGAACTAACCCTCCAACAGAAATAGATATTGAAAGAGTAAATATTCGCCCGCGACATTTTTTCTTATTGAATTGCTAAAATATAGGCGATCTGATACGAGAAAAGCGAAAAGAAAACAAAGATTTGTTATAACTATATAACTATATTTTTTATATAACTTCTATTATAATATATAATTATAATATAATAAATTATCTAAAATTCTAAAATATATATATATAATATGGTTTTTGGATCATTTCATTCGCGAGGAGCCGGATGAGAAGAAATTCTCATGTCCGGTTCTGCAATAGGGATGGAATTGAAAAAGAACCATCCACTAGAACCCCAAAAGAACTCGATTCCGTAAACAACATAGAGGAAGAATGAAGGGAATATCTTATCGAGGTAATCGTATTTGTTTCGGCAGATATGCTCTTCAGGCACTTGAACCCGCCTGGATTACATCTAGACAAATAGAAGCAGGACGACGGGCAATGACACGAAATGCGCGTCGTGGTGGAAAACTATGGGTACGTATATTTCCAGACAAACCAGTTACAGTAAGACCTGCGGAAACACGTATGGGTTCGGGGAAAGGATCCCCCGAATATTGGGTAGCTGTTGTCAAACCAGGTCGAATACTTTATGAAATAAGCGGAGTAACAGAAAAAATAGCCCGAAAAGCTATCTCAATAGCAGCATCAAAAATGCCTATACGAACTCAATTTCTTATTTCAGTTTCAGAATAGGAATGTAGAAAGAAACGGTGGGATAAAAAAACACCCGCCAGTTTTTGTTTTGGACAAATAATATTTCTTTTTCTTTTTTCGCCTTTGCATTGAAAGATTCAAAAATGATATGATTCAACCTCAGACCCATTTGAATGTAGCAGACAACAGCGGGGCTCGAGAATTGATGTGTATTCGAATCATAGGAGCTAGCAATCGTCGATATGCTTATATTGGCGACATTATTGTTGCTGTGATAAAAGAAGCAATACCAAATATGCCCTTAGAAAGATCCGAAGTGATCCGAGCTGTAATTGTGCGTACCCGCAAAGAACTCAAACGCGACAACGGTATGATCATACGATATGATGACAATGCTGCGGTTATTATTGATCAAAAAGGAAATCCAAAAGGAACTCGAGTTTTTGGTGCAATTGCCCGAGAATTGCGACAATTAAACTTTACAAAAATAGTTTCATTAGCTCCCGAGGTATTATAAACCACGAGAATAGTAGGCTATTTGAATGAAATCGAGCAGTAGATTGTGTATCACGTATATACCTTTCCTTTTTACATAAAATAAAAAGAATAAACTAAGAAAAACATGTTGATTATATAAAAATTCGGAGCACCACAAATTTTAGGACATCATGAGTAGGGACACCATTGCCGATATAATAACCTCGATACGAAATGCTGATATGAATAGAAAAGGAACGGTTCGAATAACATCGACTAGAATCACGGAAACCTTTGTTAAAATACTTTTACGAGAAGGTTTTATCGAAAACGTGAGAAAACATCAGGAAAAAAACAAATATTTTTTGGTTTCAACTCTACGGCATAGAAGAAATAGGAAAGGGCCGTATACAAGATTTTTAAATTTAAAACAGGTCAGCCGCCCTGGTCTACGAATCTATTCGAACTATCAACGACTTCCTAGAATTTTAGGCGGAATGGGGATTCTAATTCTTTCTACTTCTCGAGGTATAATGACAGACCGAGAGGCTCGACTAGAAAGAATTGGCGGAGAAATTTTATGTTATATATGGTAATCCCTCTGATATACGAATTGGATGTGAAATTTCCTATTTTGGAAAAAAAGAGAAAGGACGGGTTGCCTAATATCACTCCTCCTCCATTAGTTGATACTTTAAAGGGGTTTTACCTGGAATGAAAGAAGAAAAATCGATTCATGAAGGTTTAATTATTGAATCACTTCCTAACGGCATGTTCCGGGTTCGTTTAGATAATGAGGATCTGATTCTAGGTTATGTTTCAGGAAGGATACGCCGTAGTTTTATACGAATCCTGCCGGGGGATAGAGTTAAAATTGAAGTAAGCCGTTATGATTCAACCAGAGGACGTATAATTTATAGACTCCGTAACAAGGATTCAACCGATTAAGTTGTTTTTCCACTTCTCCATTCCGGAATACGAGATTGACAATTTCAAGAAACTTATTTTCTTCCAAGAAATGGATTCGGAATTAAAGTAAGGAATGCAAAATATGAAAATAAGAGCCTCCGTTCGTAAAATTTGTGAAAAATGTCGACTAATTCGTAGGCGGGGACGAATTATAGTAATTTGTTCCAACCCTAAACATAAACAACGACAAGGATAATCAGTCTACTAATAAAAGAGACTTTCTAACGAAATCGATGTACAAAAAAAAAAAAAAAAAGAAACGATTTGTTTTGACATGAAATGGATATCTCCATATATCTCTGACTCATATTTATGAGACAATAAAATATGGCAAAACCCATCCCAAGAATTGGTTCACATAGGAATAGGCGTATTAATTCACGTAAGAGTGCACGTAAAATACCAAAAGGGGTTATTTATGTTCAAGCCGGTTTTAACAATACCATTGTGACTGTTACAGATGTACGAGGTCGAGTGGTTTCTTGGGCCTCCGCTGGCACTTGCGGGTTCAAAGGGGCAAAAAGAGGGACGCCGTTTGCTGCTCAAACCGCAGCAGGAAACGCTATTCGTAAAGTAGTAGATCAAGGTATGCAACGAGCAGAAGTCATGATAAAAGGTCCTGGTCTTGGAAGGGATGCAGCATTACGAGCTATTCGTAGAAGCGGCATACTGTTAAGTTTCGTACGAGATGTAACCCCCATGCCGCATAATGGCTGTCGACCTCCTAAAAAAAGACGTGTGTAAAAAAAACTAAGCATTGAAGGGATTTCAAGAGAAATAAATGACTCAACGATCTGATCTATTATCTATACTATGGTTCGAGATAAAATAAGAGTATCTACTCGGACACTGCAGTGGAAGTGTGTTGAATCAAGAATAGATAGTAAACGTCTTTATTATGGACGCTTTATTCTATCTCCACTTATGAAAGGTCAAGCCGACACAATAGGAATTGCGATGCGCAGAGCTCTGCTTGGAGAAATAGAAGGAACATGTATTACACGCGCAAAATCTGAGAAAATACCACACGAATATTCTACTATAGTAGGTATTCAAGAATCAGTACATGAAATTTTAATGAATTTTAAAGAAATTGTATTGAGAAGCAATTTATATGGAACCTGTGACGCGTCTATTTGTGTTAGAGGACCTGGATGTGTAACTGCTCAAGATATCATCTTACCACCTTATGTGGAAATCGTTGATACTACACAACATATAGCTAACTTGACAGAACCGATAGATTTGCGTATTGGATTACAACTCGAGAGGAATCGGGGATATCGTATAAAAACGCCAAACAACTTTCAAGACGAAAGTTATCCTATAGATGCTGTATTCATGCCTGTTCGAAATGTGAATCATAGTATTCATTCGTATAGTAATGGTAATGAAAAACAAGAGATACTTTTTCTCGAAATATGGACAAACGGCAGTTTAAATCCTAAAGAAGCACTGTATGAAGCTTCTCGAAATTTAATTGATTTATTTATTCCTTTTCTATATGTGGAAAAAGAAAACTTCTATTTCGAGGATAAGCAAGACAGGGTTACTTTACCCCTTTTTTTCTTTCATGATAGATTGACTGAACTAAGAAAAAAAAAATAGCATTGAAATCGATTTTTATTGATCAATTAGAATTGCCTCCCAGAATCTATAACTGCCTAAAAAATTCCACCAATGGTATACATAATTATTAAGAATAGCTCCTGCATTCAATTAAAAAAGTAAAACGAAATCGATGTATCTAGGGAAAATTTAGTTTGAAGCAACTATTCCCTAGATACACGCGTCAGATTTTTTTACAATTGAATCAAGTTATCAAGTTAAAAAAGACCTAAAGTTAGAGATTTATCAATCGGTAATGTTGCTCCAATACCTAACCAAAGGGCCACTGCGGTGCCAACCAAAAAAACGGTTGTGGCGACTGGACGACGAAATGGATTTTGGAATTTATTAACATTCTCCAAAAAGGGTACTGTTAATAATCCCGCAGGTACTGAAACCATTAAAAGAACACCCAATAATTTATTGGGTACTGTACGAAGTATTTGAAATACGGGAAAAAAATACCATTCAGGTAATATTTCCAAAGGAGTTGCAAATGGATCTGCTGGCTCGCCAATCATTGACGGTTCGAGAACGGCTAAGCCTACGTTACACGCAATAGTCCCTAGAATGACGACCGGAAAAATATACAAAAGATCGTTTGGCCATGCAGGCTCCCCGTAATAATTATGACCCATTCCTTTAGCCAATTTAGCTCGTAATACAGGATCATTCAAGTCAGGTTTTTTTGTTATTAGGATAGGTGAATTCTTATAGACTCATCCCCCGAAGGAACCGGACATGAGAATTTTTCATCATCCGGCTCGAGCAAGAATTAAAAGGATCAACATATATATGTTAAGATATATATTTTTTTATGTTGTCGATATCCAGACATATATGAATGGTTCTCTGTATGAAGTATGAAAAGTTTGACTAGATTCCCCTTTCCAAAGTTGCAATTACCCATTACAAGGAATTCCGTTCTTCCAGATAAATGCTCAACCCCCAAGTAGGCTTACAAAGTTGATCGTACTCAAACGCTTTCTGGGTCGTCTTAGACTTTGCGATTAGTGTTTCTCTCAAAAATTTGTCAGACTTTTTACATACAAAGCAAAAGATTTACTTGTTACTAACTAACATATAGCCTCTAGTCTTCTTTAGATGCCCTGTTTCACTCCGATAGTATCATAGTATCATAGGTCGCGTCGATGCAGAGGAAATGAATGCATTTCCATACTATAAAACATTAATTAAATTACGAAATAAAAAAAATGGAATCTGGATTCTGCCAAATCATTGCTTCGACTGGATCTTACGGAGCCTGGTCATGTATGACATGATTCGGGGCTGATCATAGAAAGAATTCTATTCAAGCGAACCAGCCTATCGTCTGTATTCTGTATATAGCTTATACGGTGGTTGGAACAAAGACACATTATTTCAATGTGGCAGAAAAGGGCATATATCTGCACGGCCTAATCAATAGTTCAAGTCACACACTCCCATAATCCATTTTCCTTTCGGAGAATTCCCTTCAACTAGTCTTGTTATGTTAAATAACATAATACAATATTACAATATTGTGATTGTGGGGTTGAAAGAAAGAGAATGTCCAAAAACATGTCTTATTCATATTAATAAGACACATTTGTAGCAATGAAATACTATTTTTCCTTCCCCAAGTGATAAGCGGTTGATTACAAAGATCTATGACCTATCTTCTCTATAAGTTTCTCTATAAGGGACCCGAAATACCCTGTTTACGTATCATTAGGAAGTGCATTAACATAAATACAGCAGTAAGAAGAGGCAATACAAAGGTGTGTAAACTATAAAAACGAGTCAAAGTGGATTGTCCCACACTAGCACTTCCGCGTAATAACTCTACCAAAGGCGATCCTACTATAGGAATAGCGTCAGGGACTCCTGTTACAATTTTGACTGCCCAATAACCAATTTGGTCCCAAGGTAAGGAATAACCAGTTACACCAAAAGATGCGGTCAATACAGCCAGAACGACACCTGTAACCCAAGTCAATTCCCGAGGTTTTTTAAATCCACCGGTGAGATACACACGAAATACGTGCAGTATCATCATTAGAACCATCATACTTGCCGACCACCGATGAACTGATCGGATTAACCAACCAAAATTTGCTTCAGTCATTATGTATTGAACAGAAGCAAACGCCTCAGTAACAGTTGGACGATAATAAAAAGTCATAGCAAACCCCGTAGCTACTTGTACTAAAAAACAAGTAAGGGTAATTCCGCCTAGACAATAAAATATGTTGACATGAGGAGGAACATATTTACTAGTTATATCGTCTGCAATCGCCTGAATCTCGAGACGTTCTTCGAACCAATCGTAGACTTTATTGAGATAGGTAAACCAGGAGGACTCCCCCTCTGAGAACTGTATATGAGAATTTGATCTCGTACAGCTCAAGCAGAAACACACAAATAATATTCCTGGCGCATATAGAATATATCTTCCAATTTAATCTTCTCGGAGGTGCACGAAGCATTAAAAATACGAAAGTTATTCTTTGTGGTGATAATGCCAAAATATCAAGTCGGCTCTTCCTTTTTTTCTTTATTATTACTACATACAGGCCTCTTGAATCTTCTCTTTCCCTATTTTTTCTTTGGTTTGTTAGTTGTGTGTAATCGGCCTTTTACTATTGTTTTTTCTCATTGATAGGAATTTCTCTTGTTAAGACCCTAGAAATTAATTGAAACCCCAGATTCATACTAGAACCACGATGATTCAATAAAAACCCCAAGCCCACAGATTCTCTGAGTAAGAACTATCGGATCATCACTTAACTTATTCATCATAGGTATAATATAATGACTCAAAATACGAAAGAATTGACCTAATTTCCCTTTTAGTCAAAATAAGCATAAACAGAAAGAAAAATCTTTCAATTTAGAATCTAATTCGTTGAAAATTTTGTAGTTAGAATCCGGTCACAAGGTCTGATTATTTATTAAGTATGAATCATAGTTCAATTCTGGATCGATTTCATAATATTCCGTGCTCCAGATACTAGGATGAGTATCCGACGAGGTAGAACCTTCTTTATAAAGATAAGATGACAGACTCATTCTCTGTATTATCAATAGGATCAATTATAACAAGTCACACACTCATATTCCGGAAATACAGAAAGAAATTTCGCGATCGAACTACCAACAGGGTTATAAACCAGAAACCCGAAAATTCACGTTGTATTGAAAAACTCGACCTTAATAGTTCTTGTGGATTCAATTCATTGAAATTCCATCCAGTAAAACGGAAGAATTATAAATCTCCAAAATAATAGATAGGAATACTGTAAATAAAGCCATTGCGATACCCATCAAAGGAGTAGTTCCCCACCCAGGAGCTACTTTACCATATTCCGAATTCAACGGTTTCAATAAAGCCCCTACCGTAGTTTGTCTTGGACGAGATCTAGAACTACTATCAACGGTTTGTGTAGCCATAAATCCGATTGTATTTATTGAGATCTGTTGACTTTGTATACCATTCCCCTGTAAATAAAGTATCTTATCAGAGATACTTTGCGGTCTTGAATTCATCATATAAGAATGGAAACAGCAACCCTAGTCGCCATCTTTATATCTGGTTTACTTGTAAGTTTTACCGGGTACGCCTTATATACCGCTTTTGGGCAACCCTCTCAACAACTAAGAGATCCGTTCGAGGAACACGGGGACTAGTTGAAGTAATGAGCCTCCCAATATTAAATGCATTCAATATTGGGAGGCTCATTACTTCAACCGAGATAATGAAAAATTATTTCTTAGTTGTAATTTTAGGCGGTTCTCGAAAAAAGATAGCGAAAAAAATGATCCCTAGAGTCGAGACTAATAGAAATGTATAAACCAATGCTTCCATAGATTCGATTGTGGTTTACGATTATAGCTTCCATACCTGTTTATTGGGTATTATTTCCCTGATAAATAAAGAAAGAGTCAACTGATTAAATAAAACTTTCTATGATCCCTAATGTCAAATCACAAAAATAGAGACGAAACTGACGAAAGAAATTTTGTATCAGACTGCTTGTCTTCTTGTAGTTGGATCTCCTAGTTTTTGGAATGCTCCAAATTCTACTTGAGAATCTAAATCTGGGTCAATACCAGCAAAAACATCTCTAAACAAGGTTCTAGCCCCATGCCAAATATGTCCGAAGAAGAAGAGCAGGGCAAAGGAAGCATGTCCAAAAGTAAACCAACCCCTTGGACTACTACGAAAAACACCATCTGATTTCAAAGTAGCACGATCTAATTCAAAAATTTCACCCAATTGAGCACGTCTAGCATATTTTTTCACAGTAGCCGGATCGCTATAACTGACTCCATTGAGTTCGCCACCATAGAACTCAACAGTTACACCTACTTGTTCGACGCTATATTTTGATTCCGCTCTTCTAAAAGGAACATCGGCTCTAACAATTCCATCTCCGTCTATCAAAACGACTGGAAATGTTTCAAAAAAAGTAGGCATACGACGTACAAATAGCTCACGTCCTTCTTTATCTCTAAATATTGGGTGTCCTAACCATCCAACAGCTATTCCATCCCCATTGTCCATTGAACCTGCCCTGAATAATCCCCCCTTTGCCGGATTATTGCCAATGTAATCATAAAAGGCTAATTTCTCAGGAATTTTCGACCAAGCTTCTGATAAACTTTGATTTTGGGCCAACCCAGCACTAATTCTTCGATATATTTCTTGCTGAAAGTATCCCTGATCCCATTGATAACGAGTGGGACCAAATAATTCGATCGGAGTAGTTGCTGAACCATACCACATAGTTCCGGCAACTACAAAAGCTGCAAAAAAGACAGCAGCGATACTGCTGGAAAGTACGGTTTCAATATTACCCATACGTAATCCTTTGTATAGACGTTGAGGCGGGCGGACACTAAGATGGAATAATCCCGCTAATATGCCCAATGTCCCTGCTGCAATATGATGAGAGGCTATTCCCCCTGGAACAAAAGGATCAAAACCCTCTACACCCCATGCGGGATTTACTGACTGAACTTTTCCAGTGAGTCCATAAGGATCAGACACCCATATTCCAGGACCATACAAGCCTGTTACATGAAATGCGCCAAAACCAAAACAAGCCACCCCGGAAAGAAATAAATGAATTCCAAAAATCTTAGGCAAATCTAAGGAAGGTTTTCCTGTACGTTCATCACAAAAAATTTCTAGATCCCAATAGACCCAATGCCAAATAGCGGCCAAAAAGCACAAGCCAGAAAATACAATATGTGCCCCGGCTACACCTTCATAACTCCAAATACCGGGATCCGTTACCGTCCCCCCTGTAATACTCCAACCGCCCCAGGAATTGGTTATTCCTAAACGAGTCATGAAGGGTATAACGAACATACCCTGTCTCCACATTGGATCAAGAACGGGATCAGAGGGATCAAAAACTGCTAATTCATATAGAGCCATCGAACCGGCCCAACCAGCAACCAAGGCTGTATGCATTATATGGACAGAAATCAACCGACCAGGATCATTCAATACAACGGTATGAACACGATACCAAGGCAAACCCATGGAAATACCCCTTTATCAACTAAAAATAGACACTATGTAACTTTATTGCATTGGAAAAGGCTATGACTATCAATGGACCCCTGTTCAGTGGATTGGAGCAAGGGTTAATATTTGTTCTATTCTATTGGTAATAATGGAACAATTATGTTTGTAGTAACAAAAAGAACCAGATCTATTTTATACCCAATAAGTACCAATACGCAATGGGGGTTGATACCTTTTTCTATGAGCAAATGCCGCCATATTTGTTCATCATTAGACGACTCTAGTCGTAAGAATTTTCCTTTAGTTATTCTGTTAGCTTTTATGACCTTTTCTAATGTATTTGTATTCTAGACAGAATACATGATAAAGAATATTGACATATATGGCAAAACAAAGGTTGATATTATGAAGAGAATAGCCCGATTATTACGTTTCCATATCAAAGTGAAATATAGTACTTAATTTTTTTCTTTTAGTTAATGCCTATTGGTGTTCCAAAAGTACCCTTTCGAATTCCGGGAGATGAAGATGCAACTTGGGTTGACGTATAGTGCGACTTGTCAGATATATTGGGTCATATGGGCTTTCCCCGTTCTCTTCCCCGATCGAGATATCCTTCTCTTCGCCCAAGAACGATTGATTGAATCATCAAAAATTTGGAGCGCGAAGTACAACTAGATCCATTTGTAGGGGGATTCAGACTAATAGTATCAATTAGAATACTTTATGGTTGACTTGTTGGTTCAACCACTAAAATGACATGAAGTATCCAGGCTCCGTTTAAACAAATCCCAATTGGTAATATATCGATAATTACTGTTTTTATGAAAAATTATTCCTATTTCTCAAAATTATAAATGGAATAAGTAGAGGACTCATCTGAACTTTAATAATCATCACTCGAATAAACTAGATGAACTCAATATGTCCAATATGAAATTTTTTGGCAAAGTCATGCAAAAAAATCGTAGAAAAAAAAATAAGCGGTATTAGATGCATTTGACCTATATGTGCAAATAAAAATCGAGCATAGTTTTACCCGGAGTAGAGCATAAACCTAAAAGAATTAAAGAGGCCCCTTCAAGAACAAGAAAATGACATCGTGTTTTCCATTTGATCTCGATGAAACAATAAATCAACGAACAGTTCAAAAATTTACTTTTTTATACCTATATAAATACTCTTTCTTTATACATATGGTTCTTTTTTTATGATTTTTTTTATTTGCATCTTGTTATATATAATATATATTAAATAAAATTAAATATTAATTAATATATTAATATATATATGTATGTAATTTTTTTTTATTCTATTTATGATGCCTTTAAATTTAAAAATTAAATTCTATTTTTTTTTTATTTTTTTTTATATTATTATTATTAATATTAATTAATAAGGAAAAACTCATATTTATTGAAAAGAAAAATAGAAGACAACCCCCCCCCTCATTAGAAGTTAGAAAGAACTACTATACAAAAATAAGAGGAATCTAGACATTGATTTTTTTCTTTTTCACATTTTTTTGAGCCGTATGCATCAAAAGGTGCGTGTACGGTTCCTAAGGGATACAATTTGACCCTAATCAACCGACTTTATCGAGCAAGATTACTTTTTTTAACCCAAGAAATTACGGCCGAGACCTCGAATTATCTTGTTGGTCTTATCATATATCTCAGTATAGAGGATCAGACCCAGGATTTGTATTTGTTTATAAATTGTCCTGGCGGGTGGGTATTACCCGGAATAGCTATTTTTGATGCTATGCAACTTGTGATACCAGATGTATATACAATATGCATGGGAATAGCCGCTTCAATGGGATCTTTTATCCTGGTCGGAGGAGAAATTACCAAACGTTTTGCATTCCCTCACGCTTGGCTTTGGCGCCAATGAGTTTTTTATTTGAGAAAAAAAGACTATGCCTTCACCACAAGAAATATCAAACTATATATTATGAGTAGTGTTAAGTAAAAATAGTAAAAATAGCATGGCACTTTGAATTCGATATGAAAAATTTGGTTAGTTTTTTTTCAAAACATTAGATTATGTATCGAGAGAGGAGTATGAGATAAAGGGTATTCCCAATTTTTTATTTATTCGGAGTCCGTTTCAGCGTCACAAACTTTTTTTATACCAAACTTCATCCTAACCTAACAATATTTAGATTTATGAAAGAGTACTAAAAAAAATTCCTTTTTAGGATCAAAAAGAAACTTTGGGATTGCTGAATTACAGACGAAATTTATATATAAAGCAACGGAGCCATCATAGTATTTTGAACTTACGAAAAGAAGGGTGGTAATTGGATGATTTAGTGATCTGGATCTGCTCGATTCTATTTTTCTTCGATGAAAGAGAAAGGTCAATTCCACTGTCGAGCCGTATGCAATAAGCAAAAGATGCACGTACGGTTGTTCAAGTTTCTTGTTATTCCCTATCTTTTGTCTTCGCCTCATCATGCGAGATCGAGGAACTTTCTTTTTGTTATATCATCAGGGTAATGATGCATCAACCTGCTAGTTCTTTTCATGAGGGATCAACGGGAGAATGTATGATGGAAGCGGAAGAACTATTGACTTTGCGAGAAACACTAACAAAGGTTTATGCACAAAGAACAGGCCAACCCTTTTGGGTTCTAACCGAAGACCTGGAAAGGGATGTTTTTATGTCAGCAAGAGAAGCCCAAGCTCACGGAATTATTGATCTTATAGCGAATGAAGGAGTAGAAATAGTAAAGAAGAACCAATGGAAAGAGCCGAAGTAGTAAAATTCGCAATTTTTTTCTTTTGACTTTACTGGGTAATATTCTATATAACTAGAAATAATTCATACTCATCAGGTTAGGATTCATCTAAACCAGTCCCTTATGTAAATGATTCAGCATGCCAACTATTAAACAGCTTATTAGAAACACAAGACAGCCAATTAGAAACGTCACGAAATCCCCCGCTCTTCGGGGATGTCCTCAACGCCGAGGAACATGTACTAGGGTGTATGTGCGACTCGTTCAAATTATGAACTGGGCTAACAAAAGAAAATTTCCAGCATCAATGATCGTTACCAGTGAATAAGATAAAATGGAAGAGCTCTGGTCACTATCAAAAAAAAGATCTACCATATTCATCTATTGCATATGAAATTTATGGTTCCCCTGGTGTAACCCAAATTAGCTTGATTTAAGATGAGAAGCAAGTTCCCATTGGTAGCAAATGCTATACATTACGCGGGAAAGTACTATTTTAAAAGAAAAACGATTATGCTCCCATTTTTGCAAAACGGACTAATAGGGTCAGCTATCCAGCCAACCTTCAAAACTACATACCGTTACTGTATAGGCGGATCTCATTGTGAAAGACCTATTACTGGATAATTCATGGGTAGAGCCAAAGATTTTGAATTGTACAAGTTACCAATAACGTTGACGAAACGAAGTAAAGGGCTCCGGTGTATAGAGAGGGCCTCACCGTTTAAAAAGGAACCATAGAAACGAAGGAACCCACTATTTCTTTATTCATCTAGATTGACTACGTTTTCTTTTTGATACCTAGTATCAATCCAATTTCTTATTTCATTTGGAGTTGAGGCAAAATGTCTCGAAAAAAAAAAAAGAAAAATCGTGGTCGGGAAGGTTATAGTAGCAAAAGCCATTGGAATTCTTTTTATACATTGGAAAAATCCGTTTTGTTATTACCAGTGAGGAAAGAGAAAAATAACTCAAAGAGAAATAAAATCAATTAGTTATTTAGCAAAGTTTCATTTATTCAATGACCAGAGTTAGACGAGGATATATAGCTCGGAGACGTAGAAAAAAAATGCGTTTATTTGTATCAAGCTTTCGAGGGGCCCATTCAAAAACCATTCGTATTATTGCTCAACAGAAAATAAGAGCTTTGTTTTCGGCTCATCGAGATAGAGATAAGAAAAAGAGAGATTTTCGTCGTTTGTGGATTACTCGGATAAACGCAGCAATTCGCGAAACGGAAAAGGGCGTGTACTATAACTATAGTCAATTTATACACGATCTGTACAAGCGGCAGTTGATTCTTAATCGTAAAATACTTGCACAAATAGCTATTTTAAATAGGAATTGTCTTTCTAGTATTTCCAATGAGATCATAAAAAAATAAGATTGGAAAAAAGCACCCGAAGTTTTTTAAATAAAGTTCCCCGGAGAAGGAACTCCGGGAAGGGAAGATAGAATCTAAATGAGTCCGAAAAAAAAAAAAATACAATAAAAAATTAGAATTTCTAATATTTATAATGAATTTCTTTCTAATATTTATAATAATATTTATAATAAAGTAGTCAAAATGCACAAAGGCAGTCAATATCAATAAAAAAAGATTTTTTCTTCCTCGATTTTTATTCCGAGACAACAAAAAATCCGGATTATCCGATTTTTTAGAGCAAAACATCACTTGAATGAAGAAAAAAAAGGAAACCTATTGTTTTTTTGTTCGAAAACCTCGAAAACCCGTAGTTCTAACGGCCGACTTGGCTCTTTCAAATTGTTTCTCGTTATTAAGAAAGGGTAACAAAGATAGAATACGAGCTTGTTTTATAGCAATAGTAATTAATCGTTGTTGTTTCAGAGTCAATCTATTCACGCGTCTAGATAATATTTTTCCCTGTTCACTAATAAATCGACTAATTAAACTCATGTTTCTATAATCAATTCGGTCCCCCGATTGGAGCGGGGGTAAGCGCCTACGAAAAGGCCGCTTAGATTTAAGGAAAGATCGCTTGGATTTATCCATGGTTTGTTTAGTTTATTTATTACTTATAATATAAAAAATATTCTACCGAAAATCCTAGGTCGGTCAGATCTAAAAAAAAGAAATTAGAAATAGGATTTGGTTTTTTTATTCTTTTCTTTAATTTGAATTTGTTTATTTTATATATGTTATATATTTCTATTTTTTTTATGCGCTTATCGCCTATCTTATATTATTATACATTTCTATTTTATATAGCTTCTAGTCGTAAATCCTTGTTTTATCTATTCTATTCTAATATTCTTTCTTTTTTTTATTCTAATAGAAATATATAGAATAGAATTCTATATCTGTATAGTAGAATTATTATCTATTGCTAGGCATATAATGAAATATATGTATAATATATTTTGTACTCTTGCTTCAAAAGACGATACACAGACGCGCTCGGTTCGATCTATTTCTTTATCTCTCCATGAATTGTATGCTTGTAACAATAGGGACAGAATTTTTTCAATTCCAACCGATTGGGCGTGTTGCGTCGATTCTTTTGAGTAATATATCGCGAAATACCCCTTGATTCCTTATTACCATTCTTTCGAACACAACTAGTACATTCCAAAATAACGCTTACTCGGACATCTTTACCCTTGGCCATGAACCCCCTTTTTATATGTGAATTGTTTATTCAAGCAACTCTTTTATTTTCGACCCAAAGCGTAAAGAAAGAAAAAATAGAAATTGCTAACTAGAAATACACCTCAAAAATTTCGTTGCAGTAAATTTAATATTTAATATTTAATAGAGGAATAGTAAATATTAATAAGAAATAGAATTCAGTATAATAAAGAATGCATAATCCAATGATTTCGAACTATTCTATTTTTTTGTTAGGACTAATATTTCTCTTTAGAGTTCGAAATCCGTTTTTCCTCAAACTCGATTTCGAATCACAGTAGAGTATTTCGTTTAAGTCTCGTGTATGAGATTTTTGCCCTAGACCCACTTTTTCATTTCCGTTCTCACTCTTATTTATTAATTGAATTTGAAATTCGAGCTTGAGCCCAAACTTTGCTGAGGTTGAATCCTTTTTTCTTTCTCCCTTTTATAAGGTTAAAGGGAGAAAGGGCGGGGTATTAGTCACAGATAGTGAATCCTATCTCTAATCTTCATTCATTACCCCTTTACCATGTAAATAACTAGAATGAAAAAAAGGGGAATGTTAACGCATCCGGGAAAAAACGATTGATTTCTATCAATAGACCTGCTAAAGATCCGAACCATAAAGTACTTAGTACCGGTGCCACGGAGAGATATGTTTTTAGATCTCGCATTGAAAATCCTCCTTCTTTTTTCTTTATTTATATATTGTAACAACACATAAGAATAATACATATATAATAAATGATCAGATGCATAATAGGTATTTAAAAAGAGAAAAACCACTTGCATTTGTACATGAAATTCCTAAAGCAACTAAAAATGTACACCAATCCGGTAGATCATATTTTCTACCTTTATTTTAAGTTTAAAAAAATAAAAAGATGCATCTTTCCTACTGCCCTAAAAGCCCTTTTAACGTTACAGCATATATGTATCCAAAGACTTTTAGATTATATCTATATGATATCATATATGATATGAAAAAAGAAAGAAAAAATGGCAAGATCTATTGTGTATCTAAATCTGAGAAAGAATGATGTATGTGGAAAAAAAGAAAAGGATTCTTTACAATAACACTGTAAACCTATTAAAAGGGATGTAGCGCAGCTTGGTAGCGCGTTTGTTTTGGGTACAAAATGTCACAGGTTCAAATCCTGTCATCCCTACCTATTGCTTTTCCTCTGAGAAGTAAAGAGGAATTAATTGAGATCAACGAAATAGATTCAAATTGGACATATATAATCTGTCATTTTTAGAACAGTATTAGAATACTATATATCCATTCCATATAACACATATACAATTCGAACTCTCTATTCGATACTTATATATATGTGCATGCAGGATGTAGTATTGTAGTATTAGGTTACAAAAGTAATCCTTTTCTTATTTTTCTTTACTGTCTGTGACAAGAAAGCGCTCTTAGTTCAGTTCGGTAGAACGCGGGTCTCCAAAACCCGATGTCGTAGGTTCAAATCCTACAGAGCGTGATTCCATTCTTGTTAGTTCTAATTAGACTGAAATAATTGAAGAATAATCGAAAATTGACTTAAGCCAGAGGAGGTCAATAAAAAAAGAGTTGTTACCTAATCAAAGGTCCAACTGATCACCACGCCGATATTGTAAATATGCAGTTACGAATAATCCAGCCAAAGTAATAGGAATTAAACCTAAGACGATTCCAAATAGAAGTACTTCAATCATTTCAATTTGTTTGAAAGGAAAAGGGGGAGGTAATATCTATCTCTAAATTCTAATCCTAATTGGATTGTCCATGAATTTCAATAACCGAAAAAGGAAAATTGTCGCGATAAAATAAAGAACTATCAGAAATTTTTTTTTATGATTATGAATTGTTGATTCAATTTATTTCAAATAAGTCGTATCTTGCTCAGACCAATAAATAGAGCAGAGGTTATAGTTAAAGCTGCTAGTAGAAAACCGAAATAACTAGTTAGAGTAGGCATGAAGGAGCTAAATCAAATATGTTTTTTTTACATATATTTATAAAGCACTTACCTAAGTTTACCTTTTTTTGAAAGATCGGAACGAAAATAAGAAAAAATACCAATTGAATTGAAAGAATAAGTTCAATTTATTCCTCAATCATTACATTTATTACCTTATACCTTATTTATTACATTATTTATTACATTATAGTTATAAATATATCTAAGAAAGATATAAAGAAGAGAGGTAGAAAAAGAAATCGACTCATTGTCTGTTACATCTACAAATTCCGCGATTTCTAATCAACAGATTTTTTGAGCAACTCTTGGAGTAAACTAAAAAAAAAAGAAATAAGAACTATGTCATGTAACTTTGTTAAAAAACAATCTAACTATCGAAGAAGAAAACAGGAAAAGCATTTCTAATTTTTACAATTTTTTTTGATAAGAAAAAGGATATCAACGCGATCACGCAAAAAAATAAAATTTGTATTTTTGTTCAAATCGATTTTAAGATGATTCATTCTGATTATCTTTATTTTAGGTTCTACGTTTTTTATTTCCGTATTTTTTATCAAATCTCATCCCTGTAATTAGAGCAATAAATAACCCTCGGCTCTAATACAGGAATGCATGCATCACGAATGTTAATGCATTTCTTACAATTCAATTCTTGTATTCTTTGTTTTTTTCATAAAAGAAATACTATCTCCTACCTACTACTACTACTATACAGTTGGTACTAGACAACTAATCAATTTCTTCAAATGAAAAAAGAAAAAAGTCGTTCTTTCTATAAACAAACCACAAAAAAGAGAGTTCTAGATTTCGTATCGAATTGAATTGTGGGAATATAATACTCTCTTTGATGAATATATTATTAGACTTAGAAACCGACGTATCAGATTGATCCCTTACCCACCAGTCCGAAGCCAATAATGAAGAGAACCCTTTAATATTTAATAAATACTCGGTTTTTTATTAGTTAGCGGATTTTTCTATTAAAAGGAGCATAGTTCTATATTACATACAAGCAAGAAAAAAAAATTGTCTAATACGTATACTTAGTTTCCTTATTAATTGAAATTGCCTTGCTGTGTCAGAAGAAGGACGGCTATACTGATTTGGTATACTCTAAAGACACCCTTGGTACAATATTGCCGATCCCACAAAGAATTTCAGTAAATTTCCATTTACAGATCTCATCTTTTACGGAATCGATTTACATTTGCCTGTACAAGAATATGTGGAGCTAAGCATGTCTGGAAGCACAGGAGAACGTTCTTTTGCGGATATTATTACCAGTATTCGATACTGGGTCATTCATAGCATTACTATACCTTCCCTATTCATTGCGGGTTGGTTATTCGTCAGCACAGGTTTAGCTTACGATGTGTTTGGAAGCCCTCGGCCAAACGAGTATTTTACAGAGAGCCGACAAGGAATTCCATTAATAACTGGCCGTTTTGATTCTTTGGAACAACTC
>Ga0247611_10001297_pt1:2500-22500 | contig 45256 bp, 39 predicted proteins | sample 177DNAGHGhighgp2_FD_192422 | JGI IMG/M metagenome (GOLD analysis project Ga0247611, IMG submission 192422) | Sheep rumen microbial communities from Palmerston North, Manawatu-Wanganui, New Zealand - 1770 DNA GHGhigh gp2 | ecosystem: Host-associated > Mammals > Digestive system >... | reverse complement strand
TCTAATTGAATTAATATCAGTAGACCTTTTTTCAGTCATTCATTGAATGATAAATCACTACAAGTGATGGGGATACACGATTTAAATAACGGAAGATCAAATATTTCAAAACTGTATCTAGAATAACTGGAAAAGTGGAAACAAAGCCAGATATAATTTGATCGTTATGAGAAAATCCAAAATCTTGGTAGATAGAGCCAATCATTAGTTCCCAACCATGGGGTGAATGGAATCCGATACATAAATCGGTTAATAAAAGAATAAAAAATGCTTTTATTGTGTCGCTTAGGTTATATAGGAATTCCTGAACCCAAGAGTTAAGAATAATAAGTTCTTTATTACCTATAATAGAATAACCGCTTAGAATAACAAAACAGATTATATTGGTCGAGAAGGACAAAATTGTATGGATACAATCTTCATTGTGCAGCTTGATCAATTGAATCGTTTCTTTATGGATTCCTATACGAAGCTTTTTTAGATGTGTCTCCGGGTATTCCTTTATCAGCTCGTCCAACAGCAGGAGTTCCTCTAATTCTAGGAATTTTTCTATAAGACTCTTTTCTGTAATATCATTCAAAAGAGTTTCGGCTTGCTTGGTATTCCACCAATTCGTAACCCAAGATTCCAGACTTTTATTAAATGTTAGAAAGCGCCACCAGGGTAAAAACACTGTAGATACAAGAAATAGAGGGGGAATAAATGCTTTCTTTTTTGCCATATTTTTTAGAAATTGTTTTGTTAATTTACTAATACTAAAGTGGCCTCATTCGTCGACTCTACGCGATCTAATATTTTCTTTTTCACCAAAATGAGTTCTATTCCAAGGTATCGAATCATTCTCTGTTTTTTATTTGTGATTCGGTAATTAGTCCTTGATAATTTTGAAGAATCTTACAAGAATACAGAAATCGAATAAGAGTCCACTTCTAATGTGAAAATGCGAAAAAAAGTTTCCAGCCATTTCAATTGGTTTCGAAGCAATTCCTTCCTTTAGATGAATCCCCGAAAACCCACTTTAGTTAAGGTAAGGAATTTGGATTTAGAGACAAAAAACTCTACAAATATTGCAAAAAAATTCGCTGACTACCATAAAAAAAATAGAGAGAATTTTCCGAATGGGATGGTCAAAGCAAAAGGGGGTAGCAAAATGTTGAGTCATTCATTAAAGAGAAGAAAACGAAAGAGGAGAGAAAACGAAACATCAACAAAGATAATTAATTTACATTACATGAGCTATTTGTCTCTCACCTATCAATTAAAAATATGGAAATTGAAACAAAAATCAAACATTTTCTTTATTTCAAAATGTTTTGGGATGAATCTATCTTTATTTCTATTTATTTCTAATGAATTGCGTCGAGTGTATTTCTATACGCATAAAATATCTTTTTTGCAGACAAAAACAACACCCCCCTTTTTTTATGTTCCATATAATATACGTTTGCTTTGACTCGAAGGGACGTTTTGACGAAATTTAGTTAAGTTATACCGCGTTCGTTTTATTTCAAAAAACTTCAATCGGTACGCGCAAGAAATAGGCCAATTCAGCAGCTTTTTGCTCCATTTCTCGTGGAGTCAAATTCTCATCAGTACGAGTCAAAGGAACGGCCCCCTGACCTCTGATTTCTAGATAAAGGACACGACGAGGAGAAATACCCTCTTTAAGTTCTATTCTGATAGACTGAATATCATTTATAAGGAATCGGAGGGAGATGCGACGATTTTTTCCCGGAAATCCCCAACGAAAAATAGACACTATTCCTTCTTTTTTATCGAATAGATCATAACCACTACCTACATTCCACGAAATTGTACACCACAAATAGGAGCTAATAAAGAGACCTGCGATCCCATAGAACGACATCACGAGCCCCTGTGGGAAAAAAATTATTTGTTGAGAGGGAAATAAATATATCAAATTCCTACCAAGATAGCTGGAAGTTCCAACTAATAAAAATCCTAATGAACCTAAAAAAAGGATAAAGGCCCAACAGAAATTACTTGGTTTTCGAGACCCCCTTATAAGTTCTATCCATATACGTTCTGATCGCCAATTCATACTAATCTAGTTGCATTTAATTTGACTTAATTGAATTGATAGAATAACAAAAAAAATTTCATTTATACTTTACTTAACGACTTAACGCTATTTTGTTTCTGAAGTAACTCTCATCAACTAGTACTATTCTAATGTGAACCTGTCGGAGTCATTCATAAAAAACGTTCGATCGAAAATAAGAACGTCCCCTTCATATGACCCCACCCTAGCTATAGCTATCTACAAGCATTGACTTTCTATTTCAAACATGGCCTGACCCGTCCTGATCTATATCTATTGATTTGAAAATAGTGAAAATACATTTACTCCTATATCAGGTTTCGCATGTATTGCACTTATGTTCGAAAGAAATCATGCATTATAACATATTCCACTGTCCAATAAATAGATATCTATGTTATGATTCAATCAAGTCTAAGTCGTGAAAAATGGGATTTGGCCTTCCAGACTAAACAATCTTGTTTTTTTGAACATGAAGAAATAAAGAAGCCATTGCAATTGCCGGAAATACTAGGCCTACGAAAGGCACAAAAATAGAGGGAAAGTTTATATCTGTCATAGAATGGGTACCTCGATTTACTATTTGTACCTGTTTGTTATATTGTTCTAAAATTATTTTAACTTAATTATAGAATTAGAATTCTATATAATTATACTAATTATATCGAAGTGAGTATAGTATATACTAAGTTCAAGAAATGTAGAACTAACTTAATTAGCCTTCGCCACAAAAAATATATGTTTGATAATCAACTTTTTTATTCGTCACCTTTTATTCTTCTTTTGCTCTTGTCTTTTAATTCAATATCAAGAAAGAAAGAGTTGCTTACAAAGTCCCGAACGATTCTAACGAATCCCAAGAGATATTCTCTTCTTAGTCAAAACGGAGACTCTCCGACAAGAACCATATTAAGATGCAAGAGGCTTTTTTTTCGAATTTTACATATGCATATGTAAGAAAGATAAAATTCGTTTTATTTGCCAAATTTTCAATTTACAGAAACAAGAATGTTGTTATAGAATAGAGGTTCTCTCTGATTAGTAATCAGGAATGGAATATGAAGTGAAATAAAAAATTGATCCGCAACTTTTGATTCTTTTTCTATTCTATATAGCTATAGAATTAGTATGGCAACCACGAAAACCCGATCCCCAGTATTCTCTTATAATTGATTCTTTATCATTTTGACTTTGATTGATTACGATAACTAATTTATTTTGTCACAAATAAACAAAAAATAATGGACCTTACTGCTCGATTGAATTTTTATTCAAAGGAAAGAAAGTGTGCAACTGAAATAACTCACTTAGAACGCCTTTTAAAAGATTACGTGGTACAATTGGATCAAATAAACCCTTATCGAATAAATATTCAGCTTCTTGTGAACCCTCAGGTACTGTTGTATTCAATGTTTCTTCAATTACTCTTTTACCCGCAAATGCAATGTAGGCGTTGGGTTCGGAAATAATGATATCTCCCAACATACCAAAACTCGCTGTCACCCCTCCAGTAGTAGGGGATGTAAGAATTGATACATAGAATAACTTTTTATTTGATTGATAATCAAATAAAGCCGACGAAATTTTAGCCATTTGCATCAAGCTCAAACTTCCTTCTTGCATGCGTGCCCCGCCGGAAGCACATACTATAATAAGGGGTAGATTTTGATTAGTAGCATACTCAATCAAACGAGTTATTTTCTCTCCTACTACAGATCCCATACTACCTCCCATAAACTGAAAATCCATAACACCTATTGCTACAGGAATGCCATTTAGTTGACCTATACCTGTTTGAACGGCTTCGGTTAACCCCGTCTCTTTTTGATAAGAATTAATACGATCTTTATAGGGTTCCTCCTCCGAATGAAATTCAATGGGATCCGTTGAGACCATGTCTTCATCCATAGGATCCCAAGTACCTGGATCAATCGAGAGTTCGATTCTCTCTGAACTACTCATTTTCAAATGATATCCGCATTCATCACAAATGTTCATTTTTGACTTCAACAATTTCTTATAATTTAATTCATAACAATTTTCACATTGAATCCATAAATTCCTGTATTTTTTAGTGACCTCAAGATTCTTATCCCTACCATTTGTCTTAGTGGTAGTCTGATTTCCATCAAAAATGTAATTATCACTGTAATTGTCACTATCACTTAAAACAGAATTATCAATACGCATTTTAGAATGAAGATAACTGTCAATACAACTATTAATGTGATTATTCAAACTCGATTTAGTATCGTACATGTAAAGGTCATAATGGGTATCGTCACTTTTCGATCCATTCCCATAACTAGAATTCCAATAATTCGAAAATTTTTTTTGAAGTGAACTACAAAAAGAATGATCATTTTCAATATCAAAATAAATGGAATAAGTTTCCCCCTTACTATCCCTAACTAAAAAAGTATCATCAGAGATAAAATTTCGAATGTCCCTGATACCAAATAAAAGATCAAAATTGCTGTAACTAGAACCATTACTCCAACTATGAATTTTTTTTTTTGTATAATCTAGACTCGTATTTTCACTGCTACTGGTATTGTCAATAGGATCAAGACTGCCCGTTGATTTACTTAGCCCACACCTATGTTCGAACTCCTCCTTAGACAACATCGAATTAAACCACCATTTTTCCATAGAGCTTTCTTGCCCCCTATTTGCATGAAAAAAAAGATGAATAGTCATTCGATGAAAAGTCATTTGAAATTTTCATTTACTAAAAAAAAGCACTCGGATTTTTTTGAAATAAATGAGAAATATATGGTAGAACTTTTTTCGTAATATAAAAAAAACGGAAGAAAAGGACAATATACAGGATAGGTAGAAGGAGCTTCTTATACTTGACTCATTATCCGCGGTCCTAAGCTACAGGATATATATAAGAATACACCAATCCTAGAGATCCATAGGATTAATTGTGGATCCAGCGCAACGCAACCAAAGAAACTTTTGAGTTTTTTAGTTTTCGATTTTTTATTTAGGATTTTGCTTGTAGATCTAAGATCTATGCAAAACTTGTATTCGGCCCAATCTTTTACTAAAAGTAAAAGGATTGAGCCGAGTTTAATTACAATTCAATTTAAGGGACCGACCCGTAATTACTGATTACTGGATTACAAAGTATCCATTGCTTGGAATTCAAATTTGATTTCCTTCCATACTTCACAAGCGGCTGCTAGTTCAGGACTCCATTTGGCAGCTTTACGAATAATATCGTTACCCTCGCGAGCAAGATCACGCCCTTCATTACGAGCTTGTACACAGGCTTCTAGAGCTACTCGATTCGCTACAGCACCCGGCGCATTTCCCCACGGGTGGCCTAAAGTTCCGCCACCGAACTGCAGTACAGAATCATCCCCAAAGATCTCGGTTAGAGCGGGCATATGCCAAACGTGAATACCCCCGGAAGCCACAGGAATAACACCAGGTAGGGAAACCCAAGGTTGAGTGAAATAAATACCGCGACTTCGGTCTTTTTCAACATAGTCATCACGTAGTAAATCAACAAAACCTAAAGTGATGTCCCTTTCCCCTTCAAGTTTACCTACTACAGTACCGGAATGAATATGATCTCCACCAGACAGACGTAAGGCTTTAGCTAGTACGCGGAAGTGTATACCGTGATTTTTCTGTCTATCAATAACTGCATGCATTGCACGGTGGATGTGAAGAAGTAGGCCATTATCTCTACAATAATGAGCTAAACTAGTATTTGCAGTGAATCCCCCTGTTAAGTAGTCATGCATTACGATAGGAACTCCCAATTCTCTGGCAAATACAGCCCTTTTTATCATTTCTTCGCATGTACCTGCAGTAGCATTTAAGTAATGTCCTTTGATTTCACCTGTTTCAGACTGTGATTTAAAAATAGCTTCGGCACAGAATAAGAAACGGTCTCTCCAACGCATAAATGGTTGGGAGTTCACGTTTTCATCATCTTTGGTAAAATCAAGTCCGCCACGAAGACATTCATAAACTGCTCGGCCGTAGTTCTTAGCGGACAACCCCAATTTCGGTTTAATAGTACATCCCAATAGGGGACGTCCATATTTGTTCAATTTATCTCTTTCAACTTGGATACCATGAGGCGGGCCTTGGAAAGTTTTCGTATAAGCAGGAGGGATTCGCAAATCCTCCAAACGTAGAGCACGCAGGGCTTTGAACCCAAATACATTACCCACAATGGAAGTAAACATGTTAGTAACAGAACCTTCTTCAAAAAGGTCTAATGGGTAAGCTACATAAGCAATAAACTGACTTTCTTCTCCAGGAACAGGCTCGATGTGGTAGCATCGTCCTTTGTAACGATCAAGGCTGGTAAGTCCATCGGTCCACACAGTTGTCCATGTACCAGTAGAAGATTCGGCAGCTACCGCGGCCCCTGCTTCTTCTGGTGGAACTCCAGGTTGAGGAGTTACTCGAAATGCTGCCAAGATATCATGGTCATGGGGTTCATAGTCAGGAGTATAATAAGTCAATTTGTATTCTTTAACACCAGCTTTGAATCCAACACCTGCTTTAGTTTCTGTTTGTGGTGACATAAGTCCCTCCCTACAACTCATCAATTACTAAATTCTCACAAGAACAAGGTCTACTCGACATGAATTAGGCGTTAATGAAACCTTTTACAGGAATCTTTCATAAAATTATCAACTAATCTAATTAAAAAGGTTCGTTATTAGACCCGTTATTAGATCATAGTATTTGATTCGTCAAATACATCATTATTGTATACTCGTTCCTATATGTGGCGCAACCCAACCTTTCTTTTTCAAGTTTCTAATGCCTTAACCTTTTTTGAATTGACTAAATAATTCATCCAAAAATGAATTCTTGACAGCAATATAGGTTGTATATGTAAATCTTAGTTGTGAAAATATGCGGAATTCCTAGACGAAAGGGTATAAATAAGAAAAAAAAGAATAGGGTATACGTAAATCAATATGCTAAAAAAAAAGGCCGATGCGATAGAAATGAAAGAACGAACCATAAATTAAATCGAGTTTAGAGTTCAGGTTCGAATTACGTCGCTAATATATATGGGATTTTCTATAATGATAGAGAAATCAAAAACTTTCTACAAATTTTTGTTCATTAACTTGATATTTTGAAAATAAATTGGTTGAACTCAATCATTGAAATTGAATCAAAGAAATAGAAAAAGGAATAAGTACACAATTGAATTGGATTCGGTTGTATGATCCCAACAAAATCGAGTGCCAATTCCCACTTCGTAGTGAATTAACCGACCAACTTATTATCGGACATTTCTTTTTTTTCATTTTCGCAAAAAAAGAATATATATTAATATATATAAATATAATATTCTTTTTCTATTATTTTAATTTTATTTGACTTTATTACTTTATAATTATGAGAATCAATCCTACTACTTCGAGTTCTGGGGTTTCCACACTTGAAAAAAAAAACCTGGGGCGTGTCGCTCAAATCATTGGTCCAGTGCTGGATGTAGCTTTTCCACCAGGCAAGATGCCTAATATTTACAACGCTCTGGTCGTTAAGGGACGAGATACTTCCGGTCAACCAATTAATGTAACCTGTGAGGTACAACAATTATTAGGAAATAATCGCGTTAGGGCTGTAGCGATGAGTGCTACAGACGGCCTAACGCGAGGAATGGAAGTGATTAATACAGGGGCTCCTTTAAGTGTTCCGGTGGGCGGAGCAACTCTCGGACGAATTTTTAATGTACTTGGGGAGCCCGTTGATAATTTAGGTCCTGTAGATACTCAAATAACATCTCCTATTCATAGGTCTGCACCTGCCTTTATAGAGTTAGACACAAAATTGTCTATTTTTGAAACAGGAATTAAAGTGGTAGACCTTTTAGCCCCCTATCGCCGTGGAGGAAAAATAGGACTATTTGGGGGGGCTGGAGTGGGTAAAACCGTACTCATTATGGAATTAATCAACAATATTGCAAAAGCTCATGGAGGTGTATCTGTATTTGGCGGCGTAGGTGAACGTACTCGTGAAGGAAATGATCTTTACATGGAAATGAAAGAATCCGGAGTTATTAATGAAGAAAATATTCCAGAATCAAAAGTGGCTCTAGTCTACGGGCAAATGAATGAACCGCCCGGCGCTCGTATGAGAGTTGGCTTGACTGCCCTAACTATGGCGGAATATTTTCGAGATGTTAATAAACAAGATGTACTTCTATTTATTGACAATATCTTCCGTTTCGTCCAAGCAGGATCTGAAGTATCTGCCTTATTGGGTAGAATGCCGTCAGCTGTGGGTTATCAACCTACCCTTAGTACCGAAATGGGCTCTTTACAAGAAAGAATTACTTCTACCAAACAAGGGTCCATAACTTCGATTCAAGCAGTTTATGTACCTGCAGACGATTTGACTGACCCCGCCCCTGCCACGACATTTGCACATTTAGATGCAACTACTGTACTATCAAGAGCATTAGCCGCCAAAGGTATCTATCCGGCAGTAGATCCTTTAGATTCAACGTCAACTATGCTCCAGCCTCGAATCGTTGGCGAGGAACATTACAAAATTGCGCAAAGAGTTAAGCAAACTTTACAACGTTACAAAGAACTGCAGGACATTATAGCTATCCTTGGGTTAGACGAATTATCCGAAGAAGATCGTTTAACCGTAGCAAGAGCACGAAAAATTGAGCGTTTCTTATCACAACCTTTTTTCGTTGCCGAAGTCTTTACGGGTTCGCCAGGAAAATATGTCGGTCTAGCAGAAACAATTAGAGGGTTTCAATTGATCCTTTCCGGAGACTTAGACGGGCTTCCCGAGCAGGCCTTTTATTTGGTAGGTAACATCGATGAAGCTACCGCGAAAGCTATGAACTTAGAAATGGAGAGCAAATTGAAGAAATGACCTTAAATCTTTGTGTACTGACTCCGAATCGAATAGTTTGGGATTCCGAAGTAAAAGAAATCATTTTATCTACTAATAGTGGACAAATCGGCGTATTACCAAACCACGCTCCGATTGCCACTGCTGTAGATATAGGTATATTGAGAATACGACTTAACGACCAATGGTTAACGATGGCTCTGATGGGCGGTTTTGCTCGAATAGGCAATAATGAGATCACAGTTTTAGTAAACGATGCTGAGAAGGGTAGTGACATTGATCCACAAGAAGCTCAGCAAACTCTTGAACTAGCAGAAGCTAATTTGAGTAAAGCAGAAGGCAAGAGACAAACAATTGAGGCAAATCTAGCTCTCAGACGAGCTAGGACACGAGTAGAGGCTATCAATCCGATTTCGTAACGAGTTGGATGTCCGCATAAGCATACTAAAAAAAGGATGTTTTGTTTAGAAATAGAATCCTATTTTGTTTATCTTTTTTTGCTGATTGAATAAAACTACAATTCAGCATAATGAAATCTGATGGAAGGAAAAAAGAAGATTGAAATGAAATAAAAACAGAGAAAAACTCATATTCATTCTTTTTTTTATAAGATTATAAAATAAAGATAGGGGTGAGTAGAAAAACTTATTAGATACCATCAACTATGGTATCTAATAAGCTCTACCTACTATTGGATTTGAACCAATGACTCCTGCCGTATGAAAGCAATACTCTAACCGCTGAGTTAAGTAGGTCGTTTATCATCACAAAGAGAAACAAATAGAAACCCCATCACATAGATTATAAATGTAATCTTACTTCTAAGCAATATCAATCAAACAGACCAAAAAGCTACGATATTGGATCATGGAATCCTCCTCTTGACAAAAAATTTTCTACGTGCTAAAATATGTAACACAAAAGCAAGGGCTATAGCTCAGTTGGTAGAGCAACTCGTTTACACGTGCGCCAATGTTTTTCAGGGGAGTTCGCCATGCAATCAAAAGACTTGGTTGACAAATCGATGTCTTACTCTATGACTTTGCGGTAACAAGAGAACAATAGCCTGACAATTAGTTCAATCCAATACGGGTGTTCATTTAAGAACGCCTTTTTGATTTGAGATAGTGATAGGGTGAATAACTAGCCTATTCAATGCTAGGCATAATGAAGTATAAGGACCTCAAAAATATCTTTTCGTCCTATGAACTTTAAGGTGTATGAAGTTTCATATTTCATTCTTTAAATAGAGCGATAGAGACTCCATTTCATTAAAAAAATCTAGGCCAAAGGCAGACCTACGTCAAGATAACCCTTCTTTGAAACACTTTGGTAGTGCTCCTGGATCAGAGTCCAAATAATGAATCCGAGCACATGGAACCATGCACTTTCTGTCAAGAAAAAATATGGTAGACTAACTGATATTTATATCAGGTAATATATATCAGTTAATGAAAGAGCCCAATGCAAAAAAATGCATGTTGGGTCTTTGAAACAGTCCGAATCAGTTTGATAACAATAATAAAGTTTGAGCTGTTTTACCGAGAAGGTCTACGGTTCGAGTCCGTATAGCCCTATCATTTTCTAGATGAAAATTGTAATTTACTCTTTATATTTAGAGAAATATTTAGATAAATATAGGAAGTTAGGTAAAAGCGAGAACGTTTTATTTGTATATTTGTATATATAATATTTATATATGTATAATATAAGAGTAATATCTATTATTATTTTACTTATTTGTTTTGTTATTTTACTTGAAATACTTAAGTTAGGTGTAATGAAAAACGAAAAAAAGATTCCAGCCAATGAATCGTGAAAGGAAAGGATACATGTCTCGCGGTAAACAAACGAAACCGGGTGGTTCGGTCAAAATGAATTCTTGTTTTGACTAAACAGTTATGGATGACTTGACAATTCCAAGTCGAATCGCCTAATTCGTTATATTTTCCACATTCATAGGAGTGCGTCTATGTTTCTGCTTTATGAATATGATATTTTCTGGGCATTTCTAATAATATCAAGTGTTATTCCTATTTTGGCATTTCTACTTTCCGGAATTTTAGCTCCCATTCGAAAAGAACCGGAGAAACTTTCTAGTTATGAATCAGGTATAGAACCCATTGGTGATGCTTGGTTACAATTTCGAATCCGTTATTATATGTTTGCTTTAGTTTTTGTTGTTTTTGATGTTGAAACGGTTTTTCTTTATCCATGGGCAATGAGTTTCGATGTATTGGGTGTATCCGTTTTTATAGAAGCTTTGATTTTCGTGCTTATCCTAATTGTTGGTTTAGTTTATGCATGGCGAAAAGGAGCATTGGAATGGTCTTAGTTTCTGAATATTCTAACAATAAAAAAAGAAAAAACAATAAGATTGAAAGAGTTATGAATTCCGTTGAGTTTCCCCTACTTGATCAAATAACCCCAAACTCGGTTTTTTCAACTACATCAAACGATCTTTCAAATTGGTCAAGACTCTCTAGTTTATGGCCGCTTCTTTATGGTACCAGTTGTTGCTTCATAGAATTTGCTTCATTAATAGGCTCGCGATTCGACTTTGATCGTTATGGACTGGTACCAAGATCTAGCCCTAGACAAGCAGACCTCATTTTAACAGCTGGTACAGTAACAATGAAAATGGCCCCTTCTTTAGTGAGATTATACGAGCAAATGCCTGAACCAAAATATGTTATTGCTATGGGAGCCTGTACAATTACAGGGGGGATGTTCAGTACCGATTCTTATAGTACTGTTCGGGGGGTCGATAAACTAATTCCTGTGGATATCTATTTGCCAGGCTGTCCACCTAAACCGGAAGCAGTTATAGATGCTATAACAAAGCTTCGTAAGAAAATATCTTGGGAAATATATGAAGATAGAATTCAGTCGAAACGGAAGAATCGATGTTTTACTATCAAACACAAGTTTCGTGTCGGACGCCGTATTCATACTGGAAATTATAATCAAGGATTACTTTCTAAATCTCCATCTATTTCCGAGATCCCTCCTGAAAAATTTTTCAAATACAAAAATTCGGTATCTTCCCACGAATTGGTGAATTAAGCGGGATTCTTTTTTTTTGTACAGAATAAAGGGGTCCAGTGTTTACAAATTTCGGGAAATACTTATAAAAATAAAAATGTGGGAGAAATAAACAAGATGCAGGGTCGTTTGTCTGCTTGGCTAGTCAAACGCGGGCTAGTTCATAGATCTTTAGGCTTCGATTACCAAGGAATAGAGACTTTACAAATAAAGCCCGAAGATTGGCATTCCATTGCTGTCATTTTATATGTGTATGGTTACAATTATCTACGTTCCCAATGTGCCTATGATGTCGAACCGGGCGGGCTATTAGCTAGCGTGTATCATCTTACGAGAATAGACTCTGGTGTGGATCAGCCAGAAGAGGTATGCATAAAAGTATTTGCCCCAAGGAGGAACCCTCGAATTCCGTCTGTTTTCTGGGTTTGGAAAAGTGTGGATTTTCAAGAACGTGAATCCTATGATATGTTGGGAATCCTTTATGATAATCATCCACGCCTGAAACGTATTTTAATGCCCGAAAGTTGGATAGGATGGCCTTTACGTAAAGATTATATTGCCCCCAATTTTTATGAAATACAAGATGCTTTTTGAATTATACGAAACTTATCTTCACTTCAACAATTTCACATCAAACAAATCTATATTATAAGTGTAAGGAATATTTGTACACTCTGTTCTAGAACAAACAATCGGAGTAATTGACATCTTTTTCGGATTATGGTTGGTTAAAAAAGAAAAAATAGAATTCATTGGAAATTTGAAAGTTGGTAAGATACTTTGATTTTTTATTAGCCGAGCCAATAGAGCAAAAAATTTTCATATCATGAACTTTGTACCGCGAACATCGAACATCACTTAGATGGTCTGTAGAAAGTCACGGAATGTAGGGGGAAAATAAAGAAATCGAAACAAATAAATGAAAGGAGGTCGGATTCTACTTCTGAGATACATTTTGTCTATTCTCATCCTTTACTTTAACTCCCCCTTTTTTCGTCTTGCAACTAATTTAACTAAATGAAATCCTTTTTCGAATCCACACGACGAAGGAATCTTTTTTTTTCAATGAGAGGAGACACAGTATAAACAACAAATAAAAAAAGAAAATCTAACTCTTTTAGATCTTTTTTATCTACTCTTTACCCATCTATTTTATAGGTGGCGTATATCTCTATACCCTAGAAAAAAAAGTTACGTCTGTGCATGGGGCTATACGATTAATTAATATGAATCCATATTAATTAATTTTCAATTAATTTGAAAAATGGATACTCACCCAAATGACTCATGTGCCAGGAACCAGATTTGAACTGGTGACACGAGGATTTTCAGTCCTCTGCTCTACCAACTGAGCTATCCCGACCATTCCCTACGCATCAGCTACTCATTTTACTAGAAAATAGGGGTCTATGTCAATTAAAAAGGCGTAAAGGGTATGACAAAATCTTATCTAGGCCCCGGAATTTCCTGTAGCTTGAAAAGAAGACTTTGTATGTTCTTAGTAAGAGTAATGATATGTATTGGGAATCATTTAAATGAGTAAGAGTACTCCTTGCAGCTGCTCATGTATCATTTACATCATACATCACATTGTGATAAGAGAAAAACTTTTATGCTCGGATACCTTTGTGAAAGAAGAGTCAATGAAGAAGAGACCCAATTTTTTTGAACCGTTAACAAAAAAAGATGATAATTAGTTAGAGAATCAAACGGTCTTTTGATCTTTTTTGGGGATAGAGGGACTTGAACCCTCACGATTTATAAAGTCGACGGATTTTCCTCTTACTATAAATTTCATTGTTGTCAGGATTGACACGTAGAATGGGACTCTATCTTCATTCTCATCCGATGGATCGGTTCTTCAAAAGATCTATCAGACTTCAGGGAATAAATGCTTTAATTTATTAAACGAATAGTCGATTCTTTCTTCAACTTGGAATCGCTTCACAACAATTCTTCCATCTTTTCATAGTCATAAAAAAATGCGGGTCGTCATCAATATTTTTTAATTTAATAATTATATATATAGTTATTATTATATAATAATAAGTTATTTATATTTATATAGTATTTATATTTAAGTACGTCTGCGGATAGGTTTATTCTTCATCTTTTTTGGAGTTTCGATGGAAGAATTCTTATAATAACTACTAACGCAAGATCGTCAACTCCATTTGTTAGAACAGCTTCCATTGAGTCTCTGCACCTATCCTTTTTTATTCTTCCTTTTGGAAAGGAGGAGTTGGCTCAGGATTGCCCATTTTTTTTATTCCAGGGTTTCTCTGAATTTGAAAGTTCTCACTTAGTAGGTTTCCGTACTAAGGCTCAAACCAATTAAGTCCGTAGCGTCTACCGATTTCGCCATATCCCCCCTTTTATCCTTTCGTTTGGAACCGTCGAATTCATTATTATATAAAAATGAAATGAATATACCGAAAAGCATTTTATCCTATTTTTTGCCTATTTTCTTTCATTTCTAGTGGGAGCTCATATTGCTATGAGCCAATCAGAAATAATTCTATCATTTTTGAATCTTCAATTCAATATAGACAGATATCTATCACTATATATATGAACCTTTCTTTTCATTTTTCCATGAAAGTTGGAATACTCAAAGGATCGATTTTTTTATTAGTTTCCAAATTAAAACATAGGAATGTCTTATTCTGATCTGAATTGCATCTTTATCTTTTATATATTTTTATTTTCTTTCTCTTTTTATTATTATTATAAGACTACATTAGACTACATTCCAATTTTTATAAAGATTTTTTATAAAAAAGGAGAAATTTATTATTATAATTGTTAGAATTATAATTGGAATGTAAGAAATATAAATTATAGATCCGTATAGTAATCTTTATCTTATTTATATATAGACTCTACTACTATTTACTGCAATATAGATTTGAAATTTCTATTCTATATTTTTTATGACTTATGAATGGTTAATAGCTAAGATATAATTGGTGGAAGTATTATGCACGTAAAGTTTATTTTATGTTAGCCCGCTTAGCTCAGAGGTTAGAGCATCGCATTTGTAATGCGATGGTCATCGGTTCGACTCCGATAGCCGGCTTTTTCTATTTGTTCTATGTTCTATTTTTTATATGATTGAGAACGTTTCTTTGAAATTAAAGAACAAAGACACCTTTCCTTTTTCGATTCTTTATTTTAGATTTTTGTATATTTAATCTTACTATATACTTTTTATAAATAAAATTTTAAATAATAATTTTTTAAGCCATTTTTTTTATTTAGATTTTAGATTATTATTATTTATTATTTATATATAGCTATAGAATTTAAATATTGAAATATACAACACAAATTCGAAATATTAACTAAACTAAAAAAAAGATATACAAGAATTTTTTTTTAGTTTATATATATACAATATATATACAATAATTCAATTAAGAATTATTAATATACTAAATAGAATATAAAATTCCAATCAATAATTATAATAGATTATAAAATAAAAATTTAAATACTAAACGAAATTGCATTTCAAATAAAAAAATAATGAATATTAATACAAAAAGAAGGAGGAACTTCGGATCCGTACATCTTGCATCTCACTATTCCTTCTAGTGCCATTATTCGTTCTTCTACAATTAATAGAATACTTCAGGGGATTTCGCTTCATTTATCATTTAGTTCAGTTTTAATTTCTTTAATTTAAATAAAATGAAATAGCAATAAATAAGGAGTCTTTATGTCGCGTTACAGAGGGCCTCGTTTCAAAAAAATACGGCGTCTGGGGGTTTTACCAGGACTAACTAATAAAAAGCCTAGAGATCTTAGAAACCCATCACGTTCCGGGAAAAGATCTCAATATCGTATTCGTCTAGAAGAAAAACAAAAATTACGTTTTCATTATGGTATTACAGAACGACAATTACTTAAATACTTTCGTATCGCTAGAAAAGCCAAAGGGTCGACAGGTCAGGTTTTACTCCAATTACTTGAAATGCGTTTGGACAACATCCTTTTTCGGTTGGGCATGTCTCCGACTATTCCGGGAGCCCGCCAATTAGTTAATCATAGACATATTTTAGTTAATGGTCGTATAGTAGATATACCAAGTTATCGTTGCAAACCCAACGATATTGTTATGGCGAGGGATAAGCAAAAATCCAAAGCTCTCGTTCAAAATTTTCTAGATTCATCCCACAGCGAGGAATTGCCAAAACATTTGACTCTTCACCCATTCCCATATAAAGGAGTAGTCAATCAAATAATAGATAATAAGTGGGTCGGTTTGAAAATAAACGAATTGCTAGTCGTAGAATATTATTCCCGTCAGACTTAAGCCTACCTTAAAGCTTAAAGAAAAAGGTTTCGAAAAAATTCGCCCCTTTTGCCAAACTAAATTGATTTCAAATTAATAAAGTGTTTGATCCGTATTTTTCCCCTTCATGTATCATAGATCGACAGAGATCTTTTTATTTTTTGTCGACCTTATTCCATAATTTTACATTACATATTGCAGCAATTTAATTCGAAATAGAAAATCTATATATATATCTAGTCTAGAATATATATTATATATAAAGATAAAAAGAAGGATCTAACTCTTAGTTGATTTATTACGGTTAGCGATGTTGGTGAGTTGGGTGAAGGTACGGAAAGAGAGGGATTCGAACCCTCGGTAAACAAAAGTCTACATAGCAGTTCCAATGCTACGCCTTGAACCACTCGGCCACCTCTCCTACACAACAATTATGACCCAGGAACAGAATGAATAGCGAGTTATTCATATTTTAGTTTGGATTGGCTAGGTAAGGTACAACCAACCAATTCGAACTAAAAAAAAATATCCAATTTTTGATAAGGATCTTTATCAAAATTAAAGGCTCGGCAAATAAAAAAGTTTTTTCTTGTGTAAAGGCTAAAGTAAAAAGAGATCTTTTTCCTATTTGCGAAGATGATGTTCCCGCCTTTTTCTGATATGTTATTTATAGGGGATTAAATCAATGGGTTGTAAGGAATCAACGGATTGGTGGGTTTATGTTTTTTAGACTATGATTAATGGATACCTTTCGATCATGATTCCCTTTAAACGACGATTCCATAAAAATTATAAAATTCCTTTCTTTAAAGTTTTCACCAAAAAAAATAGATTCTTTCGTAGATCTCTTACAAATTCATGACTCATCCTGGGGCTATTTGATTGTTATAGTGTCTACTCATTATGCGCATAACACAAAAAAAATAGACGGTTATTCGGATTTAGATCATAGAATAATTATTCGATTCTTTCCCCCCCCCTCTTTGGATCAAAAATGAATCAAAGTCTTTCGCCCGAATCTATAGGAAAAATTCCTTGATTCTCCAGTTTTGATTAAATAGGACTAGTTCTCCCATTGGTATACTACATTTGGAATTGGGATTGGAATAAATATTTTTTTTATTCCTTCAAAACAAAAAAAGGAGCAATTTGAGTCGTAGAGGGTTCGGTTCGTATCTTTACATTTTATTTGATTTGAGATAAATATTGAATTTCTTTTTTTATTTTATGAATCTTTTTTATGCTATTTCGTATTGTACAATTCCTTTCTTTGTAGGATCATTTTTCCCCTAGGGAGAATGAAAAGAATTTTAGAATGGATTGGTTACCTATGCCTAGATCACGGATAAATGGAAATTTTATTGATAAGACCTTTTCGGTTGTGGCCAATATTTTATTACGAATAATTCCAACAACTTCAGGTGAAAAGGAGGCATTTACCTATTACAGAGATGGTGTGATTTGATTCTTTTTTTCCCCAGTCTTATGAGAAAGACAAAAATTCGGGATAGAAAGAAAAAATATTATTATTATTCTTTTGATCGAGTATTGAAATAAATCTACGCTTGTTGAAGGTGAAGTTTAGAAATAGAACAAGTCCTTCTGTCGTGTATCCCCGATTAATGCAGCCTCAGATGCTTCCATTATCCCTTTTAGCATTGAGCGAAAGGTTACACCTATGGGTTCTGTATTACAGGTCAATCCCACTCTACTAGTCCTAATAGGCAGCATAGGGGAAAAGCACTACACCTAGAAATCAACAAGACGAAAGCTTTGTTAAAAATGACTTATCCCCTTCCTTATCTGGATTGGGATTTAAAAGAATGGTTGGGACAACAAATATCCATCTCGTTCGTACCTTAGATACCCATATAACCATCAAAGACTGTTGAAGTGACTAATTCCTGGAAATGAGGGGGCGTTGAGGACAAAGAAATTGTTGGAGTTACCATTTCTATCTAGTACCAACACGTTTGATGTTAACAAAAGCTCCCACGCAGGAAGGTTGGCTAGAAATTTCGTGCAAAAACACTAGCCCCGCTCAATTCATAATGAAAATAATCAATACATGGAATCAAAAACAATTGAAATATTCTCATTATGCATATAAAGGAGGAGCCGTATGAGATGAAAATCTCACGTACGGTTCTGGAACGGAGATTCTTTTAATCGAATGACGACCGTAACGGATGTCAGCTCAATCCGAAGGCAATTATGCAGAAGCTTTACAGAATTATTATGAAGCTATGCGACTAGAAATTGATCCCTACGATCGAAGTTATATACTCTATAACATAGGCCTTATTCACACAAGTAATGGGGATCATACGAAAGCTTTAGAATATTATTTTAGGGCACTAGAACGAAACCCATTCTTACCACAAGCGTTTAATAACATGGCCGTGATCTGCCATTACGTGCGACTATCTCCACTATAGAAAGATAAAAGGAAAGAAAATCTTCTAGTAAAAAAAAAAAAAAAAAAAAAGGGCTCTCTACATATGCATCGTCAAAAACAACGATTTTTATGAGCTGTAGCAAGGAACGAAACTTCATATGAGTCTAAAATATGAAGAAATAAGATATGCCTAGATACTTTATTCTATGGATAAAAAAATCGAATTGATAGAGAAGAAACACCGTAAAGATCAATTAACGAGGTTTGGGCCAATACATTAAGAACTGCTTACTTATGCCATACATAATAGAAGATAGATAAAAGTTAGTAATCTGCTTATGTAATAGAGGCGATCCACTAAGGTATTGAGCAGCGGTGTAGAATCAGATCCCAAAGATAGTAAGTTTTTCTTTCTTATGCAGGAAAGAAAGCCTTTTTCAAGGATTCTATAAAAATTTGGATATGAAACCGAGATAGTTACCTTGCAGAAAATGTTAACGAAAAGAGGAAATGTCCATCCTTTATTCGTTTGGAGGTGGGATAAAAGATAAAACAAAAACTAATTTGAAATTCAAATTAAAGTTTGAAACTCATGCGATTAACTTCTTTTGGTTAAACCCCCGAAACCGAAAAGCGAGATAGATCTATGCGAAATATCATTCCGTTCCATAGGTAAAACGAATACCAAAAGAATTGACTGTTGAGCCGTATGAGTTAGGAAACTCTCAAGTACGGTTCTAAGGGAAGGAGTCCCCTATTCCGACCGGGGAGAGCAGGCCATTCGACAGGGAGATTCTGAAATTGCGGAGGCTTGGTTCGATCAAGCCGCTGAGTATTGGAAACAAGCTATAGCGCTTACTCCTGGTAATTATATTGAAGCACATAATTGGTTGAAGATCACGAGGCGTTTCGAATAAAATTTGTTTCTATTTGTTAGAATTAATTGATGTTCTACTATGTTCTACCTATGAGTCAAATAAAATAGAATAAGTTCTATGGGAACAACCAATCACAGAATTTCATTATATCCCTTCTCAGATCGTTCTATTTTATCGGGTATTTCATATGATTAAAGTGATTAAAGAATAAAGAGATAGAGGCCAGAATCCATTTCTTTCTTTTCAATTATAAGCAATTAATACTTCACCTCTTTTTTAGCTATTAACATAAGAAATAATTAAATAAACTTGAAAAATGAAAAACTTGAATTTATCTTTTATATTATTTTATATAAATAAAAAATAAATAAAAAATTTATTCATAATAAAAAAAAAAATACCTTCAAATAACTAAGTATACTGGTAGGTTTCATTAATAATCACTAATGACTGCTC
>Ga0247611_10001296_pt1 | contig 45287 bp, 38 predicted proteins | sample 177DNAGHGhighgp2_FD_192422 | JGI IMG/M metagenome (GOLD analysis project Ga0247611, IMG submission 192422) | Sheep rumen microbial communities from Palmerston North, Manawatu-Wanganui, New Zealand - 1770 DNA GHGhigh gp2 | ecosystem: Host-associated > Mammals > Digestive system > Stomach > Rumen... | reverse complement strand
GACGACCATGTGCTGGTTGTGGCCATCGGCACGCGTGACGATGGTCAGGTCATGGTCACTATCACCGAGGTGTCCAATGAGCAGTTTGAGCTGTTCAAGCAGAGTTTGGCACCGTGACAGCAGTTTTCTTTTTATCAAGAGGAAATAGAATTAACAACTAATATATTATTAATGTGATGAAGAAACTATTATTTTTTTCCATGTTGACCGTGCTTGTGGCCCTGATGGGCTGCAAGCCCAAGGATCACCATGCCACCATCGAGAGTGAGGGCTTTGTCGCTCCCGAGGTGTCGGACGTGGTGATGTATCAGGTCAACCCGCGCGTTTTTGCGGCATCCAACTCGTTTCAGGCTATCATTTCTCGTCTCGACACCATCCAGGATTTGGGAGTGAATATGTTGTGGATCATGCCCATCTATCCCATCGGGCAGGAGAAGAGCAAGAATTCACCCTACTCGGTGCGCGACTACAAGGCCGTGGCTCCCGAATATGGTACCGTTGATGACCTGCGCATGCTGGTCGAGTCGTGTCATGAACGTGGCATGGGCGTTATCCTGGATTGGGTCGCCAATCACACGGCATGGGATAACGTGTGGCTTAAGGAACACCCCGAGTGGTATACGCACGACTCGGAGGGTAACATCATCTTCCCGCCGGGCACCGACTGGACCGATGTCGCCGACCTGAACTATGACAACAAGGAGATGCGTGCCGCGATGATCGATGCGATGCGCTACTGGGTTGACAGTGTGGGCGTGGATGGTTTCCGCTGTGACGTTGCCGACCAGGTGCCAGTCGATTTCTGGACCGAGTGCATCAATAACTTGCGTGCCGCAGCCAAACCGCGCCGCCTGATCATGCTTGCCGAGGGGTCAAATCCCGAAAACTTCACGGCAGGTTTTGACTTGAATTATGCTTGGGAGTTTATGGGTGCCATCGACCGTGTGATGAAGGGCGAGGCCCGTGTCAACCACCTCATCGCCGTTGACAAGAACGAGTATAAAGACCTGGGCCGAGGAAAATTCAAGCTTCGTTTCACGACCAATCACGACGAGGCAACCAAGTATTCGCCCATCAAGCAGTATGGAGGCGTTAGGGCCTCGATGGCCGCGTTTGTGGCCACTACCATGTTGCACGGCGGCATGCTGGTGTATGGATCCCAGGAGGTCGGTTATCCCGAGACGATCAACTTCTTTAAGTATGTGCCAGTAAACTGGAACGCCAACCCCGAGTTGCGTGAGGAGTACAAGAAGCTCATAGCTGTCTATAATGAGCATGCGGCACTGCGCTCGAGCGGCAAGGTGATCCCCTATGACGACGACGAGAACAGCATCCTGTGTGTGGATCGAGTTCTGAACAATGACAATGTGCTTGTCGTTGTGAATGTGCGCAATCATGCTGCATCGATCGATGTGCCCGGCATGTGGAGCAACAAGAGCGCCATCAATCTGATGACAGGCGAGCAGGTTCAGTTGGGCAAGAAGATCAGTCTGGAGCCCTATGAGTACCTGCTGTATAGTCCCAGCCGATGACGGGTTTCGCGTCGCTTGACTGACCGGTTGAGTAACGCCGTTGTCGATTGTTGAGCGACGTTAGTGGCCACGCCACGGCGAGACCCAGCAATGTGTGAAAAACGATTCGGTGAATAGTCGCTTTGTGTTGTGGCTATTCACCGAAATCATTTTATGCAATGCTGCAGAGCGAGGTCCACCCAATGGGTAGAGAAGTCATGCGAATTACATGTTTTCACAGTAATGGCATTAAGTGTGGTCGCCTTAGTGTGTGGCATTATTTGCTGAATAGATGCTAAAAGCGCAAAAAGGTTTAAATAATGTTAATAAAGTAAACTTTTTTGCTCAAAAATTATGTTGTATAACATATTTGGCATTACCTTTGCACTCGATTTTTCATCAAGACAAAAAATAGATGCCGTGAGGCATGGGATTTTTGGTTAAAGGTTAAGATTTAGTTTTAAGGTTTATGTTAATGGTATTAGAGGTTAATTAGATTTTTTTCAAAATGATCCGCGGCGTGAGTCGGGGATTTTTGTTTTATAGGCCTTGAGTGTTTTATAAAAAAAAGAGCTCGGCGGATAAAAGGGGGCTGCGGAAAAATAGTTAACGTGAGTTTGATGAAATTTTGTTTGTAAACGATTCATGTCGCAGTGGCATCAACGCCCCTACCGCTTACGCGGCATCCCCTCTTGTCTAAGAGGGGGAGTTTTGGGGGGCACACACAAGGTTGTCACTTGCTCCTGGTGAGGTATCTACTTCTTGAAGATTGCGTGGAACCCCTTGTCCACATTGAATGGAGAGCCTGTCTTGAGTTAAACTTTTAACAATATATGTGTTAAATTAACGTGATTTTTTGTCGGGGGTTGGGTGGAATACCGTATTTTTGCACGTTGTAATAATAGTATATAAAGGATCATAAAGAGAAAACAATATTGTTATGGCAGAAACAGTCAATATCAGGGAATTGAATGACCTGATTGCAAGTAAAAGTAATTTTGTGAACATGATTCGTCAGGGTATGGATCAGACCATTGTGGGTCAGAAACATCTCGTTGATTCACTGCTCATTGCCCTCCTTGCCAACGGGCATGTGCTGCTTGAGGGCGTTCCCGGCCTGGCCAAGACCAAGGCCATCAGCACGCTGGCCTCGCTTATCGATGCCCGCTTCTCGCGCATCCAGTTCACTCCCGACCTGCTCCCAGCCGACGTGGTGGGAACCATGATCTACAGCATCAAGAAGGAGCAGTTTGAGGTCAAGAAAGGTCCGGTGTTTGCCAACTTTGTCCTTGCCGACGAGATCAACCGAGCCCCAGCCAAGGTGCAGAGTGCGTTGCTCGAAGCCATGCAGGAGCGCCAGGTGACTATCGGTGAGCAGACCTTTGCCCTGGATGATCCCTTCCTGGTGCTTGCCACTCAGAATCCCATTGAGCAGGAAGGCACCTATCCGCTTCCCGAGGCCCAGGTGGACCGTTTCCTGATGAAAGTGCTCATCGGCTATCCCAGCAAGAGCGAGGAGAGTGAGATCATTAAGATGAACATTGCCCCGGACCCCGTGCAGGTGCGCCCGATGGTTACGCCCGCCGATATTGTTGACACCCGCAAGGTGGTGCAGCAGATCTATATCGACGAGAAGATCCAGAAATATATTGTGGACATTGTGTTTGCCACCCGATTCCCCTCAGACTATGGTTTGAGCGACTTGAAGAGCATGATCTCGTTTGGTGCGTCGCCCCGAGCCTCGATCAATATGGCACTGGCATCGAGGGCTTATGCCTTCTTGCGCAACCGTGGATATGTTATTCCTGAGGACGTGCGTGCCGTGTGCCACGACGTGATGCGTCATCGTCTGGGTCTCACCTATGAGGCCGAGGCTAACAGCATCAGTGCCGACGAGATTATCAGTAACATCCTTGACAAGATTGCAGTGCCCTGATGCGATTAGGAATTAGGAGTTGAGAATTAGGAATTGGCATCCGCATTCGACTGACAACTGACAACTGAAAGCTGATAACTGAGGACTAAAATGGACACCAATGAGTTGTTGCGCAAGGTCCGCAAGATCGAGATTAAGACCAAGGGCCTATCGCAGAACATATTTGCCGGCGAGTATCACTCGGCCTTCAAGGGCAGGGGCATGACCTTCAGTGAGGTGCGCGAGTACCAGTATGGCGACGACGTGCGCGATATTGATTGGAATGTCACAGCCCGCTATAATCGTCCCTATGTGAAAGTCTATGAAGAAGAGCGAGAACTCACTGTGATGCTGCTTGTCGACGTGAGCGGCAGCAAGGACTTTGGCGCGGTGGGTGTCGCCAAGCGCGAAATGATGGCCGAGGTGGGTGCAACGATAGCCTTCTCGGCTATCCAGAATAACGACAAGGTGGGTGTCATCTTCTTCAGCGACAAGGTGGAGAAGTTCATTCCTCCCAAGAAAGGACGCAAGCACATTCTGCTGGTTATCCGCGAGTTGCTTGATTTCCAGCCCACGGGTACTGGCACGGACATCAATATGGTGCTCGAATACATGACCAGTGCCTTGAAGAAGCGTTGCACCACATTTGTGGTGAGTGACTTCATCGATGAGCATGACTACAGCAAGGCGCTCTCTATCGCCAACCACAAGCATGATGTGATTGCTGTGCAGGTGTATGACAAGCGTGAGGCTCAATTGCCCAACGTGGGGCTGATGCGCATGCGCGATGCCGAGCGAGGCACATCCAGGTGGGTTGATACCAGCAGCAAGCGCGTGCGAGATGCCTACAGCCGCTGGTGGTATAACCAGCAACAGGCAGTCAATGACACGTTGCAGCGCTGCAATGTGGATCTGGCCACGGTGGCAACCGATGAGGACTATGTTACGGCTTTGATGGGCTTGTTCAAGAATCGAGGGGTTAGGAGTTAGGAATTAAGAATTGGCATCCGCGTTCAAATGACAACTGCTAACTGAGTGGTGCCAAGTAAAAAACAAATGATGTTACAACAAGTGAGACATATCGTGATGACTGCTGCAGTGCTGCTGGCTGGTGTGGCCGTGGCATGGGGCGGTAATGTCACTTTCAAGGCCAAGCTTGATAGTGCCACACTGCTGATGGGCAAGACCACCGCATTGCACCTGGAGATCACCCAGGACAAGGACGCACGCGGTTTCTTTCCTGGAGAGCAGGCCGACACGTTGAGTGCGATGGTCGAGATTGCCGAGCGGCCCAAGGCCGACACTACCGACTTAGGCAACAACCGCATCCAGATCAACCGTGACCTCATCATCCAGAGTTTTGACTCGGGCATGTGGATTATCAAGCCCATCCCCTATGTGGTGAATGGAGATACGGCCTATAGTAACCAGTTGTCGCTCAAGGTGCTGCCTGTTGATGTGAGCCAGATGCAAGACATCCATGACATCAAGCCGGTTGAGGCAGTACCCTTTAATGTGCTGGACTGGTTGCCCAACTACTGGTGGGCCTGGCTGTTGGGGCTGTTGCTGATCGCTGCTGGCATCTGGTGTTACCGCAAGTATTACAAAAAAGGCATCAACCCGTTGCGTCCCAGCAAGAAGCGCCTGCCGCCCTATGAGGAGGCGATGATCAACTTGCGCAACCTCAAGGCAGCGCAGTTGTGGCAGCAGGGTCAAGAAAAAGAATATTTTACAGGGTTGACCGATATCCTGCGCGTGTACATCGATCGCCGTTTTGATATCAATGCTGTGGAGATGACCTCCTCACAGATCATTGATACGCTCAAGCGCAATGACGAGACCAAGGCCGTGAACGAGCAGTTGGAAATGATCCTTGAGGTGGCCGACATTGTGAAGTTTGCCAATGCGCGTCCGTTGGCCGACGATAATGAGGTGGCCTATCAGCGGGCCGTCAACTTTATCGAGGCAACGCGCCCTGTAGAACAGGCCGAAAAGAAAGAGGAGGTGAAGAAATGATTAATCTTGCTCATCCAGGATGGTTGTGGCTGCTGCCCGTGTTGATGATTCCGCTCATTGCATGGTATGTCTACAGCCAGGACAAGAACGAGCCCGAGATGAACGTGTCGTCGACACGCGCATTTGACGGAATGGGCACCAGCTGGAAAGTGTGGGCCAAGCATCTGTCGTTTGCCCTCAAGTTGGGAGCACTGGCATGCCTCGTTGTTATCTTGTGCCGTCCCCAGACTCATGATAGCTGGTCTACCAGCGATGTCGAGGGTACCGACATTGTGATAGCCCTTGACGTGTCGACCAGCATGCTGGCCAAGGATTTCAACCCCAATCGTTTTGAGAGCGCCAAGCGTGTGGCCACCCAGTTTGTGAGTGGCCGAGACCACGACAACATCGGTCTGGTGCTGTTTGCCGGCGAGAGTTTTACCCAAGTGCCCATGACCATGGACAACGCCGCTCTGGTCAATGCCATCGGTCAGACCGAGATGGGAGCCCTTGAGGACGGTACCGCCATTGGCGACGGCATCGCGACAGCCATCAACCGCATCCGTGACGGCAAGGCCAAGAGTAAGAGCATCATCTTGCTCACCGACGGTTCTAACAACACAGGCGTGGTCGCACCGAATACCGCAGCTGACATTGCCCGCAAGTATGGCATCAAGATCTACACCATCGGCGTGGGCAGCAACGGCACCGCCGAGTATCCCGTGGCCATCGACTATGCCGGCAACATTCAATACCAGCGCATGCCAGTGGTCATCGATGAGGCCACCCTCAAGAATATCGCTGCTGCAACAGGAGGCAAGTACTTCCGAGCCACATCGGGCAACGTGTTGAGTAACGTGTTTAAGGAGATAGACCAGCTCGAGAAGACCCACATGGATGTGCAGCGCTTCACCCACACCGAGGACCACTACGAGCCGTGGGCCTTGTTGCTGCTGGGCTTGCTGCTGTTGAGCCTGTTGCTGGATTACACGCTATTGAGGCACATCCCCTGACAAGAGCCGCACACAGTATTAAGTTTAGAGATTAGAGATTATAAAAGAGCTATGATTGATTTTGCTCATCCGCAATATTTTTACCTGCTGCTGTTGTTGCCAGCACTGGTGCTGCTGTTCCTGTGGAACCGCCGTGACCGTCGCCAACGGCTGCAGCGTTACGGCAAGCGCGCGTCGATCGAGCCACTCATGCCCGAGGTGTCGCGCTACAAGCCCTGGATTAGGCTGTCGATAGAACTGCTGTTGCTCGCCATGGTCATCGTGGTGCTTGCCCGCCCGCGCGCTGGCTCGAGCAAGACGACGACCAATGTGCACGGCATTGAGGTGATGGTCGCCGTTGATGTGTCAAACTCGATGAATGCATCCAGCACAGACAATCCCCAAGACGTGAGCCGCCTGCAGCGTTCCAAGATGATCCTTCAAAAGCTCATTGACCGTCTGGACAATAACAAGGTGGGGCTTATCGTGTTTGCCGGCAATGCCTACATGCAGATGCCCATGACCAGCGATGCCGCATCTGCCAAGTTGTTCTTGAACGGCATCAGTACCAGCATGGCACCCACCCAAGGTACTGCCATCGGAGCCGCCATCAACCTGGCACTCAATGGTTTCTCGCAGAGCAAGAAGTCGCAGAAGGCCATTATCATCATCACCGATGGTGAAAACTTTGAGGACGATGCCGTTGGGGCAGCGAGGGCGGTAGCCAAGGCAGGGGTGCATGTGTATGTCATCGGAGTAGGGTCGACCTCAGGAGCTCCTATCCCCATGGAAGGAGGCTACCTCACCGATGATAGTGGCAACCCCGTGACTACCTACCTCAACGAGAAGATGGCACAGCAGATTGCTGAAGCCGGTGATGGCGTATATATTGCAGGCACGGCTGCCGATGCTGTCTCGACCCTGCAGGAAACTCTCGACAAGCTGGCCAAGAGTGATCTGGCTACTGTGTCTTACACCCAGCACGACGAGCAATTCCCCGTGTTTGCTGTGATTGCGCTGTTACTGCTTGTCGCATTGCTGTTGCTGCTCGAACGCAAAAATCCGTGGCTCAAGAAATATAATTTCTTCACAAAGGAAAAGAACGAAAACACGATTGACAATGATACTGCCAAGAATCAAGAAAAGAATAATTAGCAATGACCTGTTGACCTGTGTCGCACTGGCAATGCTGATGGCCTTTGGCTCAGTTTTCCCAGCACAAGCCGGAGATAAGGGCGCCAAGATGACCAAGCAGGAACGCGTGTGCCTGCGCAATGGCAATAAGTTGTATGAGAAAAAACGCTATGCCGAAGCCGAGGTCGAGTACCGCAAAGCTCTGCAGACCAACCCATCGAGCGAGAAAGCCCAGTTCAACCTTGCCACAGCCCTCATGCGGCAAGGCAATGCCACGACTCAACAAGATGACCCCAAGAACCCGATGAATCAGGCCGAGGGTCTCTTGACCAACCTGGCAAAGGGTGCTCAGGACAAGCAGTTGCGCGGCAAGGCATGTTATGACTTGGGAAATATTGCTTACAGCCGGCAGGATTATGGCAAGGCGGTGGAAATGTACAAGCATGCCCTGCGTTGCAACCCCGATGATGACCAAGCGCGCCACAACCTGCGCCTGGCTCAGCTCAAGAAACAGCAGCAGGACCAGAACAAGGACCAAAATAAAGATCAAAACAAAGATAAGAATAAAGATCAAAATAAGGACCAGAACAAAGATCAGAATAAAGACCAGAATAAAGATCAAGAAAAGGACCAAAACAAGAATCAGGATCAGAACAAGGACAAGCAGAATCAAGACCAGCAAAATCAAAATAACCAAGACCAGCGCAACCAGCAGCAACAGCAGCAAGGCGGCATGAGCCAGCAAAACGCCGAGCAAGTGCTCAAGGCGATGCAAGACCGCGAGCGTGCCACCCAGCAGCGCATCAATGCAAAGCAGGCTCAACAACAACGGCATGAGCGCCAGCGCACCAACAGGCGATGGTAGGTTATAAGGTTCAGGATTATTAGAGGTAATGAAACGCATCATCAACATAGCAATCATGCTCATGACCATGTTGGCGGTTCAGGCGGCATCCTTTACCGTCGAGGCACCGCGACAGGTCATTGAGGGCAATAAGTTTAACGTCACGTTTGTGCTCAATAACGGAGAGGGCAGCAGTTTTTCCCCTCCCGAGGTGAGCGGCGCCAAACTCATCTATGGCCCCAGCGTGTCGCACAGTTACAGTTCGTCGTGGGTCAATGGCAAGTCCAGCAGCAGTTCGAGCGAGGAGTACACCATGATTTACAAGGCCACAGGCACAGGCAAGTGCCACATTGGCGCTGCATCGATTGTGGTGGGCGGTAAACGCATGGCTACCAAGGCGTTTAATATCGAGGTGTTGCCTGCAGGCAGCCATACGCGCCAGCAGCAACAGCCATCCACTCCGGGAGCACCCACCCCCTATAGTGACCCCATGACCCAAACCGCCGACAAGGAGGTGAGTGGCAAGGATTTGTTTGTGCGCATCGAGATGTCCAAGCCCCGTGTGTATGAGCAGCAGGCGGTAGTGTGCACCATCAAGCTCTACACCAAGTATCAGATCTCACAATTTATTCCCACCATTCAGCCATCGTTTGATGGCTTCCTGATCGAGGAGATCCCAGTCCAGCCATCGCTCAACAAGGTTGAGACCTTTAACGGCGAGCGTTACATGACAGCCATCTTGAAACAATGCATCCTGTATCCGCAACAGAGCGGCAAGTTGACCATCACATCGGGCAACTATGACGTGAGTGTGGTGCAGTTTGATACCTTCAAGAGCATCTTTGGTTCCATTTCCAAGCCTGTTGAGAAAGACCTGAAGGTCACCAGTAACAAGGCGACCATCAACATCTTGCCGCTGCCCGAGCCCAAGCCATCGACATTCACCGGAGCTGTGGGACACTTCAATGTGACTACCGACCTCAAGCCAGCAACAGGTTTCAAGACCTATAGTGCTGCCACCTATCGTTACGTCATCAGCGGCACAGGCAACATCAAGTACATCAAGGCCCCCGAGGTGCATTTCCCCGACCAGTTTGACGTGTATGACCCCAAGACCGACGCCCAGGTCAATGACGGCGGCGGCAACATGAGCGGCAAGGTGGTGATGGACTACACGTTCATCCCCCAGTATGCAGGCGAGTTTGACATTCCTGCGGGAGAGTTCACCTACTTTGACCCAGATGCGGGCAAGTATGAAACGATATCAATCCCGGCGCGCCATCTGAGTGTCGCCAAGGGCGAGGGTCAGCCCAGCAATCACTACCGCATGAAGAACATGGACATCCGGCCCATCAAGAGCGGTGACCTGGACTTGAAGCAGTCTCATGGTTATATCGTGGCTCACTGGAGCTACTGGCTCTGGTTCCTGTTGCCGCTGGCGATACTGGTGGCCCTGTTGCTGTATTACCGCAAGCTGCTCAAGGAGCGTGCCGACGTGCGGCGCATGCGTTCCAAGCGAGCCAGCAAGGTGGCACAGCGCCGCCTCAAGGCCGCCCGCGGATTTGCCACTCGCGGCGACCGCACAGGTTTTTATGCCGAGATGCTGAATACCTTGTGGGGTTACATGAGCGACAAGCTGTCTATCCCTGTGAGCGAGTTGAGCAAGGACAACATCAGCATCGAGCTCGAGCGCTATGGCATTGATGAGCAGTTGCGCCGGTCATCGATCAGCTTGATTGACAAGTGCGAGTTTGCCCAGTATGCACCCGAGTTGGCACAGGGCGACATGAATGCAGTCCTGGAAGAGGCAGCCGACATTATCGACAGGCTGGAAGTGTGTAGAAGAGATAAAAGATAAGAGAGATAAAAGATATTGACTTACTGTATGAAACAAGTCATCACCATATTGTTAACAGTGCTGGCGTTGCACGCTGTGGCGGCGAATGCCAACATTGACAAGGCTAACCAGGCTTACAAGCAGGAACTCTATAACCAAGCGTTGCAGCTCTACCTGCAAGAGGCACGTCAGACGGGTGTCTCGTCTGACTTGTATTGCAACATTGGCGATACCTACTATCGGCTCAAGGACAATGTGCATGCCGTGCTGTATTATGAGCGCGCCTTGCTGCTCGACCCGTCCAACAGCGATGCCCGGTTTAATCTGGAGTTTGTGCGCAGCAAGATGCAGCTGCCCGACGATGCCGGTGACTCGTGGTTCAGCAACTGGGTGGACCAGATGGTGAGCCGCCTGTCAAGCAATGCGTGGGCTGTGTTGGCCATTGTCACCTTCTTGCTGCTGCTGGCCGGTGTGGCGGCCTATCTGTTTGCCAGCAATGTGCTGGTGCGCAAGATTGGCTTCTTTGGCGGAGCGGCGATGATTGTGTTGAGTGTCCTGGCCAATGCTGCGGCCTTTCATGTCTATCACAAGGCAACCAGCGGCAAGGGCGCTATCGTGATGCCCGAGAGTGTCACCCTGAGCAAGGCGCCTCGCGAGGCCCGTGACAAGCAGGACGAGGCCTTTGAGCTGCTTCAGGGCACCCGTGTCGAGATCGTCGACTCGATCACCGACAAGTCCACGGGCAAGTGGCTGCAGGTCTCAACAGCAGGTGGTCACCAGGCATGGCTCAAGGCCAGCGATGTGGAGGTGATTTAATCAAGTTCTGAAGTTAAGAGTTATCAGTTAAGAGTTAAGAGTTGGGGCGTGATAGAGTATTTGGTTGATATCGACAAGGCTATGCTGGTGGCGGTGAACGGCTCCTATGACCTGTTCCAGGATGCGTTGTGGTGGATGGTGTCGTCCAAGTGGTCGTCGGCACTGATTGTGCTGGCTCTGTTGTGGGTCCTGTTGCACAAGGATCGCCGCCATGCTCTGCTGGTGCTGGCCATGCTGGTGCTGGCCATCGTCGTCGCCGATCAAGTGTCGTCGGGCATCATCAAGGGGCTTGTGGAGCGCTTGCGCCCCAGCCATGAACCCTCGCTGTCGTCGGTGATACACACCGTCAACGGCTACCATGGCGGCCTGTATGGCTTCGTGTCGAGCCACGCTGCCAATTCTGTTGCTGTGTGCACCCTCATCGCGCTGGTGATGCGTCATCGTGTGGTGACGCTTAGCCTCGCGGCATGGGCTGCGATGCAGTGCTACAGCCGCATCTATCTGGGGGTTCATTACCCTGGTGACATCCTGGGCGGTATCGTCGTGGGCTTGCTTGCCGGATGGCTCGTGTGGCGCCTCATGCGCGCCATCGAGCATCGCTGGCATCTGTCCAGCCCCCCTGATGACCGCAGCGATGCCCTGACGATGGCTTCAGCCGTGGGTGTCACCATCGCAGCCTTGCTCACCGCAGCCCTCGTCATCTGAAAAACAGTCCTATTTTCACGCTTCTCCTCCCACAACCACAATAGCTATTGACGACTTGCACAACCTGTTATCATGATAATTGTTGTTTATAGTTGTTCCAGGTTGTTAAAGTTGTTTGAAAAAAAGCGGGTTATTGTGCAAGGTTGCTCTCTATATCCACATTATTTATTAATTTCGCACTTGAAAAATCAATCACCAAACGCATATGGCAACAGATACCGATAAAAGAAAAGAAAAGAAAGAAGAAGAATATGTGAGGCAGACGGGATCGCTCAAGGAGCGCTTGGGTCGCGTGAAAAAGACGCGCTGGTGGCGTTTCGGCATTGTGGCGCTCATCTATGTGCTGTGGACGTGCTGGGTGGGAAATCCGCTATTGCTGCTTGGCTTGCTGTTGCTGGCCGACATCTACCTGACACAATTTATTCCCTGGGGAGCATGGAAAGGCTTGAAGAACAAGACCCTGCGTACCATCATGAGCTGGGTGGACGCTATCGTCTATGCCCTGGTGCTGGTTTATTTCCTGTTCCTGTTTATTGGTCAAAACTATCAGATCCCCTCATCGTCGCTGGAAAAGTCGCTGTTGACTGGTGACTTCCTGTGGGTGAACAAGGTGGTGTATGGTCCTCGTGTGCCACAGACCCCGTTTCACTTCCCGCTGGCGCAAAACACGTTGCCAATCTTGAACTGCAAGTCCTATATCGAGCATCCCCAGTTGGAGTATCACCGCTTGAAGGGTCTGCGCAACGTGGAGCGCATGGATATCGTGGTGTTTAACTTCCCTGCTGGCGACACCGTTGCTTTGAAGATGACTAATCCCGACTACTACACCTTGTGTCAAGAGCGAGGACGCGATGTTGTGCACAACAATAAGGAAATCTTTGGTGACATCATTTACCGCCCTGTGGATCGCCGTGACAACTATGTGAAGCGCTGCTTGGGCCTGCCTGGCGAGACGTTGCAGATCAAGGACGGCATCGTGTATGTGGGCGGCAAGGCAATTCCTCAGCCCAAGAATGTCCAGTATTTTTATTACGTCGAGACCGATGGAACCATTATTGATAACGACACGTTTGATGCGCTGGGCATCAGTCTGGAGGATCGCCATGGCTCGGGCAATCAGTACATCCTGCCGTTGACTGGGGCGATGAAGCAAGAACTTGGATCTAAACCTTGGGTGAAGACTATTCAGCGCATCCAGCCCGATGCTGGCGAGACGCTTTACACCTATCCCGTGGGCACCGACTACGGCTGGACGCATGCCAACTATGGCCCCATCTGGATTCCCAAGAAGGGTGCCAAGATCGACCTCACCCTCGAGAACCTGCCGCTCTATGAGCGTTGCATCCGCAACTATGAGGGCAACACGCTTGAGGTGAAGGGCAATCAGATAATCATCAACGGCCAGCCTGCCACCAGTTACACGTTCAAGATGGACTACTACTGGATGCAGGGCGACAACCGGGATAACTCGCTCGACTCGCGCTACTGGGGCTTTGTACCTGAGGATCACATCGTGGGCACGCCAGCAATCATCCTCATCTCGTTTGATAAGGATCACAGGCTGTTTGACGGTGGCATCCGCTGGAACCGCATCTTCAAGATGCCCAATCCTGATAAGAAGTAGGAGTTAGGAATTAGGAATTGGCATCCGCTAACAAACTAACGACTGATGGTTTGAAAATTGGGACTGAGGATTAGAGAATTGAAAAATGCATGAGTCATCGGGGACAGCGGTGGTGATGGGGAGCATGTGTGCCGCCACGGTGCGGTGCTATGCTGCCGCCCTGCATGCCGGAACCCTGCTGGTTGACCTAGATGAGTGCCGCTTGCCGTTGCGCCACAGCCATCACCGCTACCGCATCGATGGCCCCAATGGGGTGCAGACGCTGACTGTGCCGCTTGTGGGCTCGACCAACAACATGACGACGCCGCTGCGCGACGTGCTCATCTCGGAGCACGGCAGTTGGCGTCGTCTGCACTGGGGGGCGTTGTTCTCGGCCTATGGCCGATCGCCCTACTTTGACTATGTGGCCGATGACCTGTCGCGTGTCATCAACGGCTCGCAGCGTTTCTTGCATGATTTCAACCGCGAGTTGCACCAGGTTGTTGTCGACTTTATGGCCTTGCCGCTGGAAACCCGTTATGTGGACGGCGATGAAGTGCCGGCGGGAGCATTGGATCTACGTGGACGCATTGGCATGAAGAAGCCAGATGCGCTGCCGCTGACTAATGTGCCCTATTACCAGATGTGGCCTGCGGATAGTGGTTTCAAACCTGACTTGAGTATTCTGGACCTGATGATGAACTTGGGTAGGGAAGCCATCTTCCCGCTGATGGCAATGGCAGAAAGATGATGGATTTTTTGCGCTGAGCCCATTAAACGCCATCAAACCAAGTGGCCGGAGGCGACCCTATGTGGCAAAAGCCGAAATGGGGTGGCTGTTGCAAAACTCAACTGCTCGAAAGTTTGGCTCACCCGATAAAATGTGGAGGAATGAACGTGGTCACAGACCATATCAAGGCCGCTGGCTTTGTCGAGGTCTTTCGACCTCACAACAGTCCTACTAATTTGCGGGTGAACAGCAGTATAATGGCTATTGGTGGGGAATTCAAAAGAAAAAGGTCCAAGCAATCACTGCTGAGACCCTCTCATAATTACTAATACTTGAAAACTATATTTACCCCATAAAAGCATTCTTTTAAATTATATAGGTCGTATTCAACCCCTATGATTATGATGTTGCAAAATAACGAAATATTTCTCTATTCTGTTTAATTTTAATGTTTAAAAAATGTGAAATTCGAGCAAAATGTAACCTTTTCGTCATGTTTCGGTGGAAAATTGCTATTTTGCTGTGTGGTGTCGGTGACAGAGGAGATGCGCTTGGCCAAAATGTGGCGTTACATGGCTTCTTGAGCAAGTCGTCGGTGAGAATGGCGCGTGCCCTGCATGCTATCGTTGAAGAGGCAATTTGCGCGGCACTAACGAAAAAAAACGCCCCAATCGGTTGTGGGTTCGCATTTATTTTGTAATTTTGCAGTCGCTTTTGATGGAACGAGAGTCCAGATAAGCCGGTCCTATAGCTCAGTTGGTTAGAGCACCTGACTCATAATCAGGGAGTCCTTGGTTCAAGCCCAAGTGGGACCACGCAGAGATTAAACTATCAATTACGCGAATTAAACGAACTGGCATGCAGATGCCGATGGGTTTAATTCGCGTAATTTGTAGTTTTGGTGAGCCAGTTTAGTTGGCGTAGAGCATGTTCAGGATCTCGTTGAACTGAGACTCGCTCTTGAGGCCCTCGTTCTTGAAGATCATGATCTTGTCCATGACGCGGTCCAGATAGTCGATGCTCTCGTTTTTCTCTTTCTTGTTATACACTTTCCAGTACTTGGTGCCCTTGAGGCCTTTCTCAAATTTCTTGTAGGCGTCGGTGGTGGAGGAGTGATAGGTCCAGCGGGCTTTGGTGAGCTCGGTCTTCTGCTTCTCGAGGAATTCCCTGAGGTTCTTGGTGTAGTCGCCATACTTCTCGACTATTTCTTTTTTCTTGATGACGTCCTTGGTTTCCATCCCGTCAAAGCTCTTGAGGGCATCCTCGACGTCGCCGCGGTTGTAGGGGTTGTAGAGCACGTCGACAATTTCTTGATCATAGACCAGCTCATCGCGTGTGGTGAACTTGTCCTTGCGTGTCTTTACCTCGGCCTTGAGCTCTTTTTCAAGGGCCTTCTTCTGCGACTCGGTTTCCTTGAGCAGTGCCTTGAGGCTGTCGATGCGTTCCTCCAGGTCCTGGATGGCGGCTTCTTTGTCCTTGATGTTCTTCTCATGCATCTCGATGTCCTTCTCGAGCTGCAGCACGTTTTGGGTAGCGGTCTGTGCCACGGCGGCGGGGGCAGCGGCTGTAATCATCATCATGGTCATGGACATGACCAGCAGTTTAAACTTCTTCATAGTGGTGAGATTGTTGTTTATTGTTGATTTGTGATGACAAAGGTAATAAAAGAATTCAAAACATGCCCCCTATAGAAAGCGAAAGTGCACTTTTTCACAAAAGCACACCATCTTCATAACCAAAATTCAAGTATATATGTTCTTGTTGTTTCCTTGAATGAATCCTTACATATAAACAATCAAATTAATGTATCCCTTTTTTATTATGCGTTGCAAAATTATATCTTATTTTGTAATGCACCAAATTTTTTGGTATTTATTTGAATATAAATTCCATATAAAAAATCTTAAAATTATTACAATCTATTGATGTAATGCAAAATAAGCAATTGTTGGTTCAACTGCTTATTTGTCATACTGAATTATGCTGTTGCTTGTGTATTATTTCTCGCGGAAGAACAGGTTGATGGCTGTTCCGTGCAGGTTCCAGTGCTCGCGTATCTTGTTCTCGAGGTAGCGCTTGTAGGGATCCTTGATCCACTGTGGCAGGTTGCAGAAGAAGATGAATGTGGGCACATGCGCCCCCTTGAGCATGGTGATGTACTTAATCTTGACATACTTGCCCTTGACTGCGGGAGGCGGGAAGGCCTGGATGGCTTCTTGCATCACGTTGTTGAGCTGTGATGTGGGTATGGTGATGTGACGGTTGTTGTAGACGTCGATGGCCGTTTGCAGCACCTTGTGGATGCGCTGCTTGGTCATTGCCGACCCGAAGATGATGGGGAAGTCGGTGAACGGTGCAAAGCGCTCGCGGATGGTTGCCTCGAAGTGGCTGATGGCCTGCTGTGTCTTGTTCTCGACGACATCCCACTTGTTGACGAGCACGACGAGTCCCTTGCGGTTCTTCTGGATGATGGAGAAGATGTTCACGTCCTGTGCCTCGATGCCTCGTGTGGCGTCGATGAGCAGGATGCACACGTCGCTGTTCTCGATGGCTCGGATGGAACGCAGCACCGAGTAGTACTCGATGTCCTCGTTGACCTTGTTCTTCTTGCGGATGCCGGCGGTGTCGACCAGATAGAAGTCGAAGCCGAACTTGTTGTAGCGCGAGTAGATGCTGTCGCGCGTGGTACCGGCGATGTCGGTGACGATGTTGCGCTCCTCGTCCATGAGCGAGTTGACCAGCGACGACTTGCCGGCGTTGGGCCGGCCCACGATGGCAAATCGGGGCAGATCCTCCTCGGCGGTATCGTCGCCCTTGGCAGGCATGCGCTTGACCACCTCGTCGAGCAGGTCGCCCGTGCCCGTGCCGTTGATTGCTGAGATGGAGAATGGCTCTCCCAATCCCAGGGCATAGAATTCGGCCTCGGCATACATCGACTGGTTGTTGTCGTCCTTGTTGGCCACGACGATGACGGGCTTGGAGGTTCGGCGCAGGATGTCGGCCACATGGTCGTCCAAGTCGGTGATGCCGTTCTTGATGTCCACGACAAAGAGTATGACATCGGCCTCCTCGATGGCCAGATGCACTTGCTTGTTGATCTCTTCCTCAAAGATGTCCTCGCTGTTGACCACCCAGCCGCCGGTGTCGACGACCGACATTTCCATGCCGTTCCACTCCATCTTGCCGTACTGGCGGTCGCGCGTGGTGCCGCTCGTGTCGTTCACGATGGCAGCGCGCGTCTGAGTCAATCGGTTAAACAGGGTTGACTTGCCCACGTTGGGCCTTCCCACGATTGCTACTAATCTTCCCATAATATCTAGTCCTTAGTTTTTAGTCTTTAGTTTTAGTTTCTTACTCGATGTAGCCGAAGGCGCGGAGCTTGTTTTCCTGGTTGCGCCAGTCTTTCTCGACCTTGACATAGAGTTCGAGGAAGACTTTTTTCTCAAAGAATTTCTCGATGTCCTTGCGTGCGAGGGTTCCCACACGCTTGAGCATCTTGCCCTGATGGCCGATGATGATCCCCTTCTGGCTATCGCGCTCGACATAGATGACTGCCATGATGTGGATGGTCTTGTCGGTCTCGTCAAACTTCTCGACGATGACCTGGGTGGCATAGGGCACCTCCTTGTCATAGGTCTCGAGGATCTTTTCCCTCACGATTTCGGTGACAAAGAAGCGGCTGCTGCGGTCGGTGAGGGCATCCTTGCCGAAGTAGGGTGGGCTCTCGGGCAGCAGTTCGACGATGCGCTTCATGATGTTGTCGATGTTGAAGTTCTCGAGTGCGCTGGTGGGGAAGACTTCGGCGTTGGGCAGCAGCTGCTTCCACTGGTCGATGATGCGCATGAGGTCATCGTTGCCCTTCAAGAGGTCTATCTTGTTGATGATCAGCAGGATGGGGATCTTCTCCTTGACTACCTTGTCGAGGAAGTCCTGATTCTTGGTGGGCGTCTCGACCACGTCGGTGACATAGAGCAGCACGTCGGCGTCGACCAGAGCACCGGTCGAGTATTCCAGCATGCTCTGCTGGAGTCGGAACTTGGGCTTGAGCACGCCTGGCGTGTCGCGGAAGACGATCTGGTAGTCCTCGCCATTGACGATGCCCATAATGCGATGGCGCGTGGTCTGTGCCTTGCTGGTGATGATGGACAAGCGCTCGCCCACGAGGCGGTTGCTGAGTGTTGACTTGCCCACATTGGGGTTGCCGACGATATTGACAAATCCTGCTCGATGCATTGTTAGTCCTTAGTTGTTAGTTGTTAGTTGGTGATTATTAACTCAAGAAGCATCGCTACTCGTGTTGTGTGAGGGGTGAGTAGTGATGCTTCGTTGTGTTGATGTGACCGTCTTATAATGACCAGACGAGGTAGAGCGCGCCCCATGTGAAGCCGGCACCAAAAGCGGTGAGCACCATTTTGTCTCCCTTCTTGAGGCGGTGCTTGTTCTCGTCCAAGCACAAAGGAATGCTCGCTGCGCTGGTGTTGCCGCGGTGCTGAATGTTGACGAGCACCTTGCTCTCGTCGATACCCAGTCGTGATCCCACGGCCTCGATGATGCGCAGGTTGGCCTGGTGGGGCACAAACCACTGGATGTTGTCGTTGGTGAGTCCATTGCGCTTCATCACATCCTGGCTCGAGGTGAGCATGTCGATGACGGCATGACGATAGACGGCACGTCCCTCTTGATAGACATAATGGAAGTCGGCATCCACTGTCTCGTGGGTGGTGGGCAGAGCCGAGCCACCGGCCTTATAGATCAGGTGCTCCAGTCCTGAGCCGTCGACGTGGAAGATACCGTCCATTACGCCGATGGGCTCGTCGGTGGGTTCGAGCAGCATGCATGCTGCCGCATCGCCAAACAGAGGGCATGTCGCACGGTCCTTGTAGTTGACCATGCTTGACATCTTCTCGGCCGAGACAACAATGACCTTCTTGTAGATGCCTGCACGGATGTAGGCAGTGGCTTCATAGAGCCCCACGAGAAATCCGGCGCAAGCGGCCTGGATATCGTAGGCATAGCATTTCTTCTCAATGCCCACACCGTGAGCGATGATCGATGCCGTTGATGGGAATCGATAGTCGGGGTTGGAAGTGGGGCAAATGAGCAGGTCGATGTCGTCGCGGTTGGTACCAGTCTCCTCAAGCAGCTTGTTGACTGCCTGTATGCCCATCCATGATGAGCCGACCGGTTTCTTGAGGATGCGACGTTCCTTGACTCCAACGCGTGTTGTGATCCACTCATCGTTGGTATCGACCATTTGGGATAGCATCTCGTTATCCAGCACGTCATCGGGCAGATAGGACGCGATGCCTGTAATCTTAGCGTTCAGCATAAGCTTGAAAGCGATAGTTCTATATTATCTTGTGTGAGGTGTGTTGATTCTAAAATCAATATCCCAAATGAGATTGAACGATGTTAAAGATTCAGCCCATTCAGGATATCTTGTTTGCTTCAATCGCGGATCCAGGCTGTTGTGGCCCAGTTTGTTGGCGCGATTTAGGCTTCCTCCTTGCCCATCACATTCTTGCCACGATAGTATCCGCACTCGGGGCATACGGTGTGATAAACATGCCATGCTCCGCAGTTAGAGCACTGAGCGATGGTCGGAGCCACAGCCACATCGTGGGTGCGGCGCTTAGCGGTACGAGTCTTAGACTGTCTTCTTTTAGGATGTGCCATTTTCTTGTTGTTATTTAAAAGTTATTGTTGTTTCAATTTTTTAAGCGCCTCCCATCTGGGGTCGGTGCCGGTTGTTTCACTGTCGTTGTCATCGTCGGCGTCGGGGACGGCCTCGACGCGATGGATGTCGAGCGCGTTGAGCATGTCGGCATTGCAGTCGTCTTCGTTCTCATGACAGTGGGTCATCGGTATGGCCAGCAGCACGGTGTCACGCACCAGTGGTGCGGTGTCCAGCTCACGCCAGTCCGATGGCACAATCAGGAGCTCGTCGTTGCTATCGTCCAGCTCGGTGCCCATCTGCTCCACGTTCAGGCAGTAGTCCACGTCCACCGGCAAATCCAGATCATCGAGACAGCGGTCACATGCAGTTGTCACAGTGCCGCGGCACGAGATCTCCAGGCGGTAGGTGTTCTCGCTCTTGCGGGTCACGTTGACGTTGACATCCACATCGGCTCGGCGCACCTCGTTCTGCTCGTCGGTATTGAAAAACGACTCGTCCACATGACACTCAACCGCATGAGTGCCAAATGGTAACGTCTTGATTTTCAACTTCAAAGCATCTACCATCTCCTGAAATTTTCGTTAAAGCGCCACAAAGGTATATCAAATTCCGCTAATATTCAACGATTTTGCCTTTTTTTTTGAGAAACAGTTGATTTTTGGCGGCATGTTTTAGTGGCGGCCAGATGCGGTGGGCCAGCCTCAAGTCAAGGTCAGGAATTTTTCTTGTAGCTGCTCACTGCCCAGCAGGCCATCACGCACGAAATGCCTGTCAAAGCCATCACTTGATGTCCGATGCTGTTGAGGTTACCGCCGCGCACAAAGACAGTCCTGATGCCGTCAACAAAGTAGTGCATCGGGTTGATGTAGGTTGTGGCATAGGCCCAGTCGGGCATCGACCGTGTGGGGGTGAACAGTCCGCTCAACAGCAGCAGCATCACCACAAAGAACCACATCACAAAAATCGCCTGCTGCATGGTGTCGCTGTAGTTGCTGATGACCAGCCCGAAGGAGCTCCAGAACAGTGCCAGCGGTATTGCCAGCAGGAACACCAGCCACAGCGGACCCTGGCAGGTGATGCCATAGATGAGCCACGAGAGCAACAGGCACACCACGATGACAAACAGTGCGATGAGCCAGTAGGGGATGAGCTTGGCCAGGATGAATGCCCACTTGGGGACCGGCGTGACGTTGATCTGCTCGATGGTGCCGGCTTCTTTCTCGCCCACGATGTTGAGTGTGGGCAAGAAGCCGCACATGAGCATCATCACCAGTGCCAGCAGTGCCGGAATCATGAACACCTTGTAGTTGAGACCCTTGTTGTAGAGGAACAGGGTGGACACACGTGACTGGATGGCAGCGACATCGGGGTTGACCGTAGCCGTCACAATTTGTGACAGGTAGGCATTGCCCATGGCGCCCTTGGTGCCGTTGACGGCATTGGCCGCGATGAGCACCTGGGGCTTGACGCCGTTGGTCAGGTCACGGCTCAAGCCCTGGGACAGCACCAGCACCACATCGGCCTTGCTGGTCTCCACATCCTTGAGCGCGGCCTGGTAGGACGGCTGTTGCCCGTTGAAGATGAAGTAATTGCTGGCCTCGATGCTGTGGATGATCTGCCGAGAGAGCGTCGAGCGATCGTTATCGACAACCTCGACGACAATGTTCTTGATTTCCATGTTCATCACCCACGGCATGACACACATCATCATGATGGGGAAGACGACGATGAGGCGGGGCAGAAACACGTTGCGTTTAATCTGCAGGAATTCCTTTTGTATGAGATATTTGAGTATCATGGCGGCGAGGTTACTCCAATCGGGTTTTGAACTTGAGCAGTGACAAGGCCAGCAGAGCGGCGGTCATGGCGCTGAGGATGGCGACCTCGCGCAGCACCTCGTTGATGCCTACGCCCATAATCATGAGCTTGCGCATGGCCTCGATATAGTAGCGCGGCGGCACCACGGCCGAGATCCATTGCAGCACCCGCGGCATCGACTCGACGGGAAACAGCATGCCGCTGAGCATCACGATGGGTACGAGCAACACCATGGCCGAGAGCAGCAGGGCCATCAATTGGCTGGTCGCGATATTACTGATGAGGAGCCCCAACGATAAGGCGAGCAGGATGTAGATAGCACTCACCACATAGATCCACACGATGGATCCATTCAGCGGCACCTCAAGCACATAGCGTCCCATGAGCAGGATGGTCGTGAGGATGGCAAAGGCAAGCACCAGATAGGGGACAGCCTTGGCAATAATGATCATCAGCGGCTTGATGGGAGAGACGAGCAGCACCTCCATGGTGCCCTTTTCCTTCTCGCGGACGATGGATATCGATGTCATCATCGCACACACGAGCATGAGCAACATGCCCATGATGGCAGGCACGAAATTGTAGGCCGACTTCATCTGCGGGTTGTAGAGCATCTTGCTGTTGATCAAGGTCGTGTCGGCATTGGTGATGACACTGGTGGCATAGTTGGTCCATTGTTGCGCCATGTTGGGGTCGGCACCATCGACGATGAACTGCACAGGCCCCCGCTTGGATGCAAAGTCATTGCTGAAGACGACGGCAAGGTCGGCCTTCTGGTTCCTGATGAGGCGCTCGGCATCTTGTGGTGTGGCCACTGCTGCGGTGATGGTGAAATACTCGGATGCGGCAAGATGCTCTACCGCCTGGCGGGTGAGGTGGTCCTGCGAGGAGGTGACCACCGATGTGCGCACGTTGCGCACATCGGTGGTGATGGCAAAGCCAAAGATGAGCATCAGCACGACAGGCATGCCGAAGAGGATGAGCATCGTGCGCTTGTCACGCACGATGTGCTTGGCTTCCTTGATGATGAATGAGTTGAACTGTTTCATGATGGGTTAATCGCTGCTACGAGTCGCTTGGCGTGCCAGGAAGGTGAACACATGGTCCATGTCGGGCTGGTGGAATTTCTCTTTCAGCTCGGCCGGTGTGCCCATTGCGCTGATCTTGCCATCGACCATGATCGAGATGCGGTCACAATACTCGGCCTCGTCCATGTAGTGGGTGGTGACAAAGATGGTGATGCCACGGCCTGCCGCGTCGTAGATGAGTTCCCAGAACTGCCGCCGTGTGGCCGGGTCAACGCCGCCCGTGGGCTCGTCGAGGAACACAATGTCGGGCTCATGGAATATCGAGACCGAGAACGCGAGCTTCTGTTTCCATCCTAATGGCAAGTCACTCACCAGTGCATCTTTGTGATCGGTGAAACGCAACCGCTCAAGCAGTTCGTCGGTCTTGCTGGTGATCTCGCCATCGCTCATGCCGTAGATGCCGCCAAAGAGGCGGATGTTCTCGGCCACCGTCAGATCCTCATACAGGGAGAACCGCTGACTCATGTAGCCGATGTGTTTCTTGATGTGCTCATGCTGGGTGCGGATGTCAAAACCTGCCACGCGGCCGTTGCCGCTGGTGGGCTGGTTCAGACCGGTGAGCATGTGCATGGCTGTGGTCTTGCCGGCCCCATTGGCGCCCAAGAAACCGAAGATCTCGCCGCGCTTGACGCTGAAGCTGATGTCGTCAACCGCATGAAACGAGCCAAAGGCTTTGACCAGATGCTCCACCTCGATGACAGTCTCATCTTTGACCTGCACCGCCTGGGCGTGCTCGATGCCAGGAGGGTTAAAAATGTCGGCAAAGCGGGTCAATATCTCTTCGGGTGCCCCGATGCCGCGCACCCTGCCCTGGTCCAGGAAGGCCACGCGCTCGCAGCGGCGCACCTCGTCGAGATAGGGCGTTGAGGCCATGATGGTGATGTCTTTTTCCTTGAGCGTTCCCAGCATGTCCCAGAACTCCTTGCGCGAGACGGGATCCACACCCGTTGTGGGCTCGTCAAGGAAGAGCACGCTGGGCTGGTGCACCAGGGCGCAGCACAGGGCCAGTTTCTGCTTCATGCCGCCCGAGAGCGCACCCGCCTTGCGGTTCCTGAATCGCTCGATCTGGCTATAGATGGCCTTGATGCTATCATAGCCCGCCTCGACGGTCGTGCCGAACAGTGTGGCAAAAAACTCCAGGTTTTCCTGTACGGTCAAGTCTTGGTACAGGGAAAACCGCCCAGGCATGTATCCCACCCTGGTGCGGATGGCGGTCATCTGCCGCACTGCATCCAGTCCGTCGACAGCTGCTGTCCCCTGGTCGGGCTTGAGCAGGGTGCACAGGATGCGGTACATCGATGTCTTGCCGGCACCATCGGGCCCGATGAGGCCAAACACCTCACCCTTGCCCACGGTGAACGACACATCGTCCAGGGCCTTGACAGTCCCATAGGACTTGGAGACATGATTTACTTCAATCGCATTCATAGCGGGCTAATCATCAACGGTGTCAAAACTTTACCTCACCATACATGCCTATCTTGACATAGCCGTCGTTGCGGATGGCAATCTTGACGGCATATACCAGGTCGGCACGCTCGTCGTCGGTCAAAATGGTCTTGGGGGTGAACTCCGAGCGGTTGGAGATCCACGTCACGGTGCCGGCATACTCTTTCTTTTGTCCCTTGCCATAGTCGGCCAGCACTTTGCACTGCAGTCCCACCTTGATGTGCTGCAACTGGGCCGTGGTGACATAGGCCCGGATGAACATCTGCTCCACGTCGGCGATCTTGAACAGCGGCTTGCCGGTCGATACAAACTCGCCTTGCTCGACATATTTTTCCAGCACGGTGCCGCCGATGGGAGCCAGGATGTCGGCATTGGCAATCTGGTCATCCAACTGTCGCTGCTGTGCATCGATGTCGGCCACTTGTGCGTCGATGCCATCCATCTGGGCCGAGATTCCCATGCTCTGCTGAGCCAGGGCGTTGTTGTTGCTGCGAATCTGGTCACGGGTAGCTTCCAGTTGGCTGTTGAGAACCTTGATCTGGTTGTTGATGTCGTCGAGTTGCTTGCGTGGCACGGCTCCATCCTTGACCAGTTCGGTATAGCGCTGGCGCTCGCGCTTGGCGTTGGCAATCTGCTGCTGGATTGACGAGAGCTGCTTGTTCAGGTCCAGTTGCTGGCTGTTGGTTGCCGAGCGGTTGGACGACATCTGTCGTTTGGTGGCGGCGAGTTGGCCTCGTTGGGTCTCGAGTTGCTGCTTCTTGAGCGTGAGCTGGTAGGTGTCGATGCGCCCCACCAGCGTGCCCGCCTGGACCGTGTCCCCCTCGTTGACGTCAAACGACTTGAGCTCGCCAGTGGCTTTGGCGCTGATGGTGACCTCGGTGGCCTCAAACGTGCCTGTGGCGTCAAAGTCTTTCTCCTTCTTGCTGCATGCTGCCACCATGAGCATCACGCTGGCCAATAAGATGATCTGTTTCATTATCATTCGTTTTTTTAGTTGTTGACAGTATGTTTCAGCTCATAGACATGCTTGAGCATCTCAATCTCGTGGATGGAGCGCTGCACCAGGGCCGCATTCTCGCTGTTGATGTCGCGCAACAGGTCGTTGACGTCAATGATGCCGTGCGAGAGTTTGGACTCGGCAGCCTTGCGCACCTGCTGGCGCAGGGAGATGATCTCCTGGTCCTGCTCCATGAGGCTGCGGTAGCGGTCGATGGCTTCCTCGAGCTGCATCTGCTCCAGCCGGTTGTTGAACAGGAATACCTCTCGCTCGTTGAGGGCGGTTTGGCGTTGCAGCTGCAGTTTTGCCTTGTCGTTGTGGCGGGTGTAGAGAGCACCGATGTTCCAAGTCAGGCGAGCTCCCACCATGCCGTTCCATGACCAGTCGCGTCCCATCATGTCCTTGAACATGTTGTAGCCCGGGTAGCCATAGTAGCCCTGGGCAAACACGCCCAAGCGCGGCAGCAGGTTGGCGTTAAGCGCCTTGTCCTGGGCATCGGCCAGTCGCACTTTGCTGTCGATGAGCCTCAATTCCGGCCTGTTGTTGTCATGACCCACGGCGGGAACATCGGGCTTGCTCACGTTGTTCACTTCCAAGCCGCAAAAGGTGCTCAGCATCGCCATGAGGGTGCGTCGTTGCGACTCCAATGTGGTCTTCTGCTGGACGGCATTCAGCCGCTCGGCGCTGATGTTGTTCAGGTCGCATTGTGCCGCGGTGCCATGCTTTACCATCGAGGTGAGCTTTTTCTCATTGCTGGCGAGTTGCTCTTGCAGATCGCTGTTGAGCTTGATCTGGTCCTCGAGCAGCAGCAGGGCAAAGTACATCTCGTTGACGCGCTGCTCGATGGTGTGCAGATTCACGTCGAGCTGGGCCTGCTGCACGGCCCCCTGTTCACGGGCCACACGGGCCTGGGCACCGATGGCACCGCCGTCAAACACCGTCTGTTGCACATCGATGCCGATGCGGTACTGGTCCTTGGCAAGTCCCTTCATGTCAACCCCCATCTGCTGCATGAGCGGGCGCATCTCGTCGGGCCACGACGTGACTGCGCTCTGGTAGGTGGCTTGGGCTGTTGCGGCGACCTGCGGCAGCCAGCCCTTCATGATGTTGGAAACGGTCAAGTCAACGGTGCGGCCAATGAGGTCGTGCTGTGCGATCAGCGGGTAGTTGCGCTCGGCTGCACGCTGGCACTCCTCCAGTGTCTGGCTGTTGGCCATGAGCGGCATGGCGGCTGCTAATGCTATCAGGATTTTTTTCATCATTTCACTATGTTTATTGTGATGTTGCAAAATTACCGCCAAATGCAGTATCAAGGATTATCTATTTTGACTGTATGATGCTCTTTTTGTACAATTTTATCCTGATTTGGTGGTTGAATGTCGGGTTTTGTTATCTTTGCGTACAAATTCAATAACAATTAGACTATGCCACAACGCCAACCTCAACGATTGCCCCTGTCCAGCATTAAGGAGATGCTGGACTCTGATTTCAATGTGCCCGGCATTACTCCATTCATCTCGACCGATTTTGCCATCGTTGTCGGAGCCAACACCGGCGAAGCGATTCATGAAATCTTTGAGCAATCCACCCCCTATCGGGTGGATGATATCAGGATCATCGCGTTCACCAAGGGTGATGTGGACGTGACGGCCAATCTGCTCAAGTATCACATCACCGACAACACCGTGGGCGTGATGGGCACTGGCGGCATCATCCAGATGGATCGTGTCGCTTGCGATGTCAAGGTGACGGGACTGGTGCTCAAGGAAGGGTTCCTCAAGGTGGCCATGAATGGCCGGCTGCCAGCCGTGTTTGGCGGCGGGGGGCACAGCGTCTATGTCCAGGTGGCCGCCCATGAGTGTGAGATGGTGGTGCGCATGATAGGGCTGCTGCGCCTCTTGGTCAATGGTCCTGAATACAGCCGCGAAGCTGCGGCATCGCTCGTGGCAACGATAGTCAACTATGTTGCCAACCTGTATGAGCGGTATGACAGGGAGCGTCCGGCCCCCCAGTCGCGGCAGCAAGACATCTTCAACAGGTTTCTCGCGATGGTCAACGAGCACTGCAAGCAGCATCATGCGCTGGCATTCTATGCCGACCGGTTGTGCATCACCCAGCGCTATCTGGGCACACTGGTCAAGCAGGCCAGCGGCATTACTGCCAAGGAATGGATTGACAAGGCCATCATCAACGAGGCAAAGGTCGCGCTCAAGCACAGCGACCTCACGGTAGCGCAGATTGCCGATGAGCTCAACTTTCCCAATCCGTCATTTTTCACCAAGTTTTTCAGGCGAATGGCTGGCATGACACCATCCCAGTACCAGAACATGTGATAGCGTTCCAACCGTGATAAAGTGTGTCAAAACACTTATCTTGTCATTAAACCGTGCTAATGCTTGAAATTCGGGCAGTTGAGTTTTGATACACATTCAATGTAGCCCTCAACCCTGGCCAGGGAAGATGAGGTCGTAGATGAGTTGTGTGCCGCCCAAGTGGGACTGGATGTACTCGCCAGCCGTGTTGCCGCACTTGGCGCGCAGGGGCTCATTTTCGAGCAACGGGTCCATCGCGGCCGAGAATGAGTCGGTGTCATGGATGCTCATTGCACCGTCAAGGGCGATTAGGTCGCTTGCCTCCTGGAACTTGTGGTGCTTGGGGCCAAAGATGACGGGGATGCCATAGACTGCTGCCTCGTTGATGTTGTGGATGCCGGCACCAAAGCCGCCTCCCACATAGGCCGCCTGTCCATAGCGGTAGAGTGACGACAGCAGACCGAAGCTGTCGATGATCAGGCAGTCGATGCCCTCGATGTTGCGTGCGTTGGCCTCGCTGTAGAACCGTGCCGGCCGCGCGAGTTTGGACATGAGCACATGCAGGCGGTGCCGGTCAAACTCGTGGGGCGCTATGATGAGCTTCATGTCGCGGTGGGCATTGAAGTAGGGGATGACAATGTCCTCGTCGGCAGGCCATGAACTGCCCATGACCAGCGTGAACCTGGCCCCCTCGACAAACTTGGCTACCAGCGGGAACTCCCGGGCTGCGGCGCGGACGTCGGCCACGCGGTCAAATCGGGTGTCGCCAGCCACCACCACATTGTCGATGCCGATGCCTGCCAGCAGTTCGCGCGACTGCTCATTCTGGACAAACAAGGTGTCGAAGCACTTGAGCATCTTGCGGAAGATGCCGCCCCAGGGACGGAAGAAGATCTGTCCAGGCCTGAAGATGGCCGAGATGATGTAGGTGGCAACCCCTCGCCGCTTGAGCGCGCTCAGGTAGTTGCCCCAAAACTCATACTTGATGAAGATGGCCATCGATGGCTTGACAATGTCAAGAAACTTCTTGACATTGTAGGGCAGGTCGAAGGGCAGGTAGACCACGGTGTCCACCATGCTGAAGTTCTTGCGCACCTCATAACCCGAAGGCGAGAAGAACGAAAGCAGGATGCGTGAATCGGGTTGTTCCCTTTTGATTTTCTCAATCAAGGGCCGCCCCTGTTCAAATTCCCCTAACGATGAGGCGTGTATCCAGATGTAGCCTCCAGCGGGGTCGAGTTTGCGTTGCAGGGTGCGGAAACATCGCCGTTGTCCACGCAGCATCAGCTTGGCCTTGGGGTTGCGCAACGCAGCTATTCTCACGGCATTGCGGTAGGTGGCTACTCCCAGATTATAGATGGGGTCCATTGTTATATCGGGTGTTTTAGTTTTTAAAAGAGGTCATTAGAAGCTTTGACTCAGTTTGCCACTGCGCAGGTAATCCTTGTCGTGGCGGCGCTTCCACAAATGATTGTCGATATAGAAGCGGCACGACACCTGTTGCCAAAATCCTGTTGTCCTGTCGGACACATGTAGCATGAGTCCCCCCGTGAGGTCCACAAAGCGGTTGTTCACGATGTGGAAGGTGAGGTCGGTGCGGCTGTAGGTCTTGCTGCAGTAGTATGGGTCGCCCAGGTTGAGCTTGCTGCCGTAAAGAGGGTAAAGCGGCATCAAGTCCTTGCCGCAATAGAAGGTCTCGTCGAGCTGTATCCACCGCCATCGAGCTGTTGCTGTGGCGATGAATCCCGCGTGGTTGCACCATTGCTCGTCGCCGCGGTTGCGATCCATGGCGATGATGCTGCCCGCCGACAGGCGCAGGGAGTCGAGCGCGTAGCGTCGCGAGAGGTCGATCGAGAGCAACGGGTTAATTACCAGGTCGTCATTGACGTGCTCGCCAGGGGCGTGGTTGCCCGACATGGCCAAGTGGCTGTACTGGATGTGTCCGCCAGCCCTCAATGGGCCAGCAATCTTCCAGTCGGTATTGAGCATGGTAGTAAAGGCTTCGCGCTTGTGCTGGGTCTGCATCTGCCGCCAGTCCACCGCCAACTCGGCATATCCGCTTGGCTTGACCAACTGAGCCATGATGCCGCGCAGGTTGGGTTGGCAATAGTCCAGCGAGTCGCTCCACAGGTAGCGCGGCATGCGCTCCACCATGAGGGAGCGTGGCATTAACCCCGCTGTGACATGCCACCCGTCGGGGCGGTTGTAGCGGTAGTAGATTGTGGGCAGCACCTTGTAGCCGCTCAGGTCATCGATCATGGGCTGGTACCACACGACTCCGCCCTTGAGCTGGTGCTCGCTGTTGAAGAGGGAGACACCCACCTCAGGTGCTAACCGTGTGAAAATGAATGTCTGGTCGGGAGTGAGGCCATCGCCCCCCTCACGGTTGTTGATGACCATGCTGGCATCGATGCTCCATTCCACCGCTTGCAGCTCAAGCGGTGGAATGGAGAATATGAGAGCTGTGAGTATGACTGCAAGGTGTCTAAGCATCTTGAGCGGGCAGTTGGATGTGCTGTATGCCAGCGTTGAGACGGGCGAGAGTCTCCTCTCGTCCCATGAGCTGAATGATGTCAAACATGTGCGGGCCACGGCATTCGCCCACCACCGTCAGGCGGAAGGCATTCATCACATTGCCCTTGTGCAAACCGTTCTGCTCAATCCAGTCCATGACCGTTGCCTCACAGGCCGTGCTGTCGTCGATGTCGGCCGTCTCGAGCAAGGCTGCGAGCTGGTGCATGAGTTGCGGTGTGTCTTCCTTCCAGCGCTTGCGGATGTCCTTCTCGCTATAGGATTCAGGCCGCACAAAGAAGAATCCAGCCTGTTCCCACAGGTCGCCCACAAAGTTGGCACGGCTCTTGACCATGGCCACTGCGCGTGTGATGTAATCATCGCCGAAGGCTGCCACGTCAACGCCATGCTGCTCCATCACGGGCTTGAACATCTGGGCCAGCTCGTGGTCATCCATGTTCATGAGATACTCGTGGTTGAACCACTTGCCCTTCTCAAAGTCAAACTTTGCCCCCTTGCGCGAGCAATGGTCGATGGAGAACTCCTTGATGAGGTCATCCATCGAGAAAATCTCGCGGTCGTCGCCGGGATTCCAGCCCAGCAGGGCCAGGAAGTTGACCACGGCCTGAGGCAGATAGCCTGCCTCACGGTAGCCGCTGGAGCGCTCGCCACTCTTGGGGTCGGTCCAGTCGAGCGGGAACACGGGGAAGCCCAGGCGGTCGCCGTCGCGCTTGCTCAGCTTGCCCTTTCCATCGGGCTTGAGCAGCAGCGGCAGGTGGACAAATGCGGGCATCGTGTCCTCCCAGCCAAATGCCTGATACAGCAACACGTGCAACGGAGCACTGGGGAGCCACTCCTCGCCGCGGATGACGTGCGACACCTCCATCAGGTGGTCATCCACGATGTTGGCCAGGTGATAGGTAGGCAGGTCGTCGGCGCTCTTGTAGAGCACCTTGTCGTCGAGGATCGACGAATTGATGGTCACGTCGCCACGCAGCAGGTCATGGACCACCACATCCTGGTCGGGCTCGATGCGGAAACGCACCACCCATTTCTCGCCCTTGTCCATCAAGGCCTTGACCTCGTCTGGCGGCAGCGACAGCGAGTTGCGCATCATGCCGCGCGTGCGAGCATCATACTGGAAATTCTTGATCTCGTTACGCTTGGCTTCCAGTTCCTCGGGCGTGTCGAAGGCGTAGTAGGCGCGCCCGGCATCGACCAGCTGCTGCATGTACTGTCGGTAGAGGTCACGACGCTCGCTCTGCTTGTAGGGACCATAGTTGCCGCCCTCGCGCACGCCCTCGTCGATGCCGATGCCCAGCCATTGCAGGGCTTCGTTGATATATTCCTCGGCTCCGGGCACAAAGCGGGTGCTGTCGGTGTCCTCGATGCGCAGGATCATGTCGCCGCCGTGCTGGCGGGCAAACAGGTAGTTATACAGTGCTGTGCGCACGCCGCCAATGTGCAACGGCCCAGTGGGTGATGGCGCAAAGCGCACTCTTACTCTTCTTTCCATGTCGAAATAGTATATATATGATTAAAGTGATGAAATGCTACAGAAGCAGGTCGGAGATGCGTGCCATGGATGCAAAGTCGGTCTGATCGATGTGGCACGGCGTGACAGTGACATAGCCTCGCTTGAGCCAGTAGTAGTCGGTGACGCCCTCGCCCTGGTCGCCCATCTCGAAGTCGCCGGTGAGCCAGTAGTAGTCACGGCCATTGGGGTCGGTGCGGTGTTCCCATTCGTTGACCCAGCGGCCCATGTCGCCGGTGGTTACCTTCATCCCCTTGAGGGGCTCGTCGGTTGCCGGAATGTTGACATTCAGGCACACACCCTGTGGCAGTCCGCCATCAAGCACCCGCTTGACCACATGCTCCACGATGGGCTCGCACACGCTGGTGTCGGCCAGGTTGCTGTAGTCGCCGTAGGAGAACGCGACCGCCGGCACGCCATGCATGAGTGCCTCGAAGGCGCAGGCCATGGTGCCGCTATAGAGGGTGTTGAGACCGTGGTTGTAGCCATGGTTGATGCCAGCCAGCACAAGATCGGGCTGTCGGTCGGCCATGAGCTGGCTCAGTGCCAGTTTCACGCAGTCAGCAGGAGTGCCTGTGGTGAGGAAGGCCGTGAATCCATCCTCCTGGGCCAGTAGCGTGGTGCGCACCGGGTGCACAAAGGTGATCGCGCTTGCCATGCCGCTCTGGTGGACGGCCGGAGCCACGACGAACACATCGCCGAGCGAGCGAGCCACCTTGATGAGTGACTGGATGCCGTTATAATTATATCCGTCATCGTTGCTGATGAGGATGAGTGGTCTCTGGTTCTCCATATTTGCTGTCAGGATAAAAATATGGGTGCAAAGTTACAAATTTTTTATGGAGAATTGGCAGAAATAGAGTAACTTTGCCATAGAATTGGATAACATCTTACATTTTAATCAATACATTTTATGAGACTGATTATCGAACCAGATTATGAGAGCGTGTCAAAGTGGGCCGCTCGGTATGTCGCAAAACGCATTAATGACGCACAACCCACCGCCGAAAAACCCTTCAAGCTTGGGTGCCCCACTGGCAGTTCGCCATTGGGGATGTACCGTGAGTTGATTGCGATGAACAAGGCCGGCAAGGTGTCGTTCCAACATGTCATCACCTTCAATATGGATGAATATTGCAATCTGCCCGAGGATCATCCCGAGAGTTATCACTCGTTCATGTGGAACAACTTCTTCTCGCACATCGACATCAAGCCCGAGAATGTCAATATCCTGAATGGTAATGCGCCTGACCTGTTGAAGGAGTGTGCCGACTATGAGGCTCGCATCCAGGCTGCAGGCGGTATCGACCTGTTCATGGGTGGAGTGGGGCCTGATGGGCACATCGCCTTTAACGAGCCCGGATCGTCGCTCACATCACGCACCCGCCAGAAGACGCTCACCCAGGACACCATCATTGCCAACAGCCGCTTCTTTGATGGCGACCTCAACAAGGTGCCCAAGACGGCCCTCACCGTGGGCGTGGGTACCGTGATGGATGCCCGTGAGGTGATGATCATTGTCAACGGCCATGGCAAGGCCCGTGCCCTGCAGCAGGCTGTTGAGGGTGGAGTGTCGCACATGTGTACTCTGAGTGCCTTGCAGATGCATCGACATGCTGTAATCATCGCCGATGAAATGGCTGTCGATGAATTGAAGGTGAGCACCTACCGCTACTTCAAGGACATTGAGGCCGCAAACCTTGACCCCGACACGCTGCTGTAACGAATTCATCTTCTCATGACGATAAAAAGCCGCCCGGAACGGGGCGGCTTTTTATCGTCATGAGAGTTATGGTGATTATAAAAAAATAAAAGCTGCTCGGGCCTAACGGCGGGAACAGCTTCAAACTTTCTTGTTGTAAAGTCTTGCTTACTCGGCGGGAGCAGCCTCCTCGGCGGGAGCGGCAGCCTCGGTAGCAGCGCTGTCAACAACGGCAGCAGCACTGTCAACAACAGCAGCGGCGCTATCTACAACCTCCTCAACAACAGCGGTGGTGTCCTCAGCAACCTCAGCCTGCTCGGCGTTGTTGGTGTTGGTGCACGAAATCATGCTAACGCTGGCAATAACAGCAAGAGCTAAAACTAACTTCTTCATTTTCTTTTTGTAATTTAAATAATAAAACAATTAATTTTCGGTTGTTAAAATCGGGTGCAAAATTATAACAAAAATTTCACCTGCAAACTTTTTTTGCCTTTTTTTTAATCTTGATTTTGTGACGGTGCAAAAATCGGGCCAAAAAATCTCTCGTAACTAATTGTGTATCAGTGTCAAAAGTAGATAAATGTCAGAATTGTGACATCAGTTAAATTGTGTTAATGCTACGTGATTGAGCATTAAAACCCGCTATTTTGGGCACTTGAAATCAGTTGCTGTAGAGGTAGCGCTTGATGCTGCGTTTGGGGGTCTTGTCAAACTCGGTTGCCATCAATTGAATCTTGGCGATTCGCTCATAGGGGGCAACCAGTTTGTTGAGCTCGCCCCTGATGTCCTCCATGATGTCGGGCAGCTTGTCTCGAGTGACGCCGAGCTGGTCCATCGCATCATAGTCGGGGTAGACGAGTGCTATCAATTTGCCTTCACGCATGACGACAAGGCTCTCGCTCACATAGAGCATGTTGTTGAGCTTAGCCTCGATTTCCTCGGGATAGATGTTCTGTCCGCTTGAGCTGAGCAGCATCGTCTTTAATCGTCCCCTTATAAATAATGTGCCATCGGCATTCAGGGTGCCCATGTCACCGGTGTGCAACCATCCGTCCTCGTGCAGCACCTTCTCGGTAGCGTCGGTGTTGTGGAAGTATCCTTGCATGACGTTCTCGCCGCGCACACAGATCTCGCCAGGCACATTCTCAGGATCGTCACTCAAGATCTTGCACTCCATGATGCCAGGCAGGATGCGTCCGGCACTGTGGGGCACAAATTCACGCCAAGGTGTGTGGCTCACCAGCGGTGCACACTCGGTCATGCCATAGCCCACGGTGAACGGGAACTTGATCTTATAAAGGAAGTCCTCGACCTCGGCATTGAAGGGAGCACCACCCACGATGACCTCCTCAAACTCACCGCCAAAGGCCTCGACAAGCTTATTGCGAATCTGGCTATAGATGCGCTTGTCGAGATAGGGCACAGCCAGAGCCCAGCGCAAGGCACCCTTGCTGATCATGGGCACAATCATCTTGCTGTAGATTTTTTCCAGCACCAGAGGCACGGTGAACACCACATTGGGCTTGACCTCGGCCATGGCCTTGACCAGGATCTTGGGTGAGGGGATGCGGCCCAGTAGCGTGATGTGGCCACCCACTGCCAGCGGCGTGAGCATGTCGAATGCGCAGCCGAAGGCGTGTGCCAGCGGCAAGAAGGCCAAGTCTCGCGAGCCCTTGAAGTGCAGGCCCGAGTTGATGCCATAGACGATATTGCCCGCCAGGTTGTTGGCAGTGATCATCACGCCCTTGCTGAAGCCTGTCGTTCCCGACGTGTAGTTGATCTCGACCAGAGCCTCGTTGGGAACCTCGGGATAGTGGATATCATTGCGGTAAAAGCCCTGGCTGTATCGCTCGGCAAACGCGTCATCGAGAGCGGCAAGAGCCTTTCCTGCCGTGTCGTCACCCTCGTTCTCGGCGATGAGTGACATGTTCTCGAGCAAGAACACAGCCTTAACGCGCGGCATCTTGTCAAACTCCAGGTTCTCCCAGATGCTCTTGCTGATGAACAGCATAGTGGCCTCGCTGTGGTTGATGATGTGCTGGGCATCGGCAGGGTTGAACTCCTGCAGGATGGGGACGATCACGGCACCATAGGTGATGGTGCCCATGAACACAGTCACCCAGTTGGGGGTGTTCTTGCCGATGAGGGTGATGCGGTCGCCCTGCTGCACACCGCAGTTGTTGAAAAGCAGATGCAGCTTGGCGATGTTGCGGGCAAAGTCGCCGTAGGTGAGGCGTTCGCCAGTATTGTAATCGGTGAGTGCTGGCAGTTCCCAGTTGTCGATGAAACTGCGCTCATAAATCTTGATCAGGTTTTCCTTCATCATAGTCGATACGGATTTATTGGGTGCAAAGGTAAACAAATTAATTGAATTGCACCTAATTAAATAATCATAATTGGTCACTTGCGCGCTGGTGCGCATGGGGTACGCGCTGGCGTGGTGTTAGTCGGTCTCTTGCTCGTCATCGGTGTTGAGCCATCGGTCGCGCGCTGCCTCGACGTCGGCCAGAGCCGCGGCAGCGGCATTCTGGTACTGGTCAATGTTGCGTGACTTGCGGATGGCCTTGAACAGTTTTCGATCGATGCCGGGCAGGAACGTTTGCCAGATGTCCTGCAAGTGTCGCACCAGTTGTGCCTCGCCGCCGTTGAGCTGTTCGGTGTATCCTTCCACCAGCATGTCGTGGAAGCGGCGATAGTCGTCGGGGGTGGCATCGGGTGCCAGCATGCCGGGGTCGGCTGCGAGCCCGCTGCCCACCATCACTGCGGCAAGGTTGGGGTAGTGCTGGATGACCTGTTCGATATCCTGGGCGGTGCGCAATCCACCATTATAAATCACGGGCCATGGAGAGGTAGACAGCAGAGCCTCAAACTGCTCAATGTCGAGTTCACCCTTGTACTGCTGCTTGCCCGTGCGGGGATGCACAGCGATGTTGACCGGCTTGATGATGTCCATCAGCGGCAGGATGTCGCGCCACTGGTCGTCCTTGTCCCAACCGATGCGCATCTTCACGCTATAGGTGACGTCGGTGACAGTGGCCAGAGCCTTGAAAAGGGCCTCGACCAGGTCGGGATGAGCGAGCATGCCTGACCCCTTGCGGTGCAGAGCGATGGGCGGGAACGGGCACCCCAGGTTGATGTCGATGCGGTTGTACCCCATCTGCTTGAGAGCCTCGACCATCATCAGGGCATGGTCGGGAATGCATGCCAGGATCTGCGGAATCAAGGTCGTGCCCATGTTGCGATCGGGCTCCACGTCGCGCAGGTCTTTGCGCCTGATGGAGCCATGCTCCACCCTCATGAAGGGGGCATAATAGGCTTCCACGCCGCCAAACACACTGTGTTGCGCCATGCGCCACACGTTATCGGTCACACCTTGCAGCGGGGCCGCAAGCACTGGGATCTTCATGTCGTTATTGTTCATAGTCGGCAAAGTTAGCTATTTTTCCCTTTAAATATTGTATTTAGCACCCTAAAATGCTGCGGAAAGCGATGAAATGAACCGATGGGGCAACTTTTTTAGGAAAAAATTTGGCGGGTTGGGAAATTGGTTGTACTTTTGCAGTCGCTTTTAGGAAATGGCGGGATAGCTCAGTCGGTTAGAGCGTCGGATTCATAACCCGGAGGTCCTGAGTTCAATTCTCAGTCCCGCTACAGTCAAGGGGTCGCACGATGTGCGGCCCCTTGATGTGTTATGGCTCTCTGAGTTCTGGGAGTTACATGGGCTTACATGTACAATTTCTGGTTCTCGAAGTCGACCTCGCGGTCGAGCAGGGTGACGAAGTCATCGAGCACCTCGCGGTCGATGTCGCCCAGAGTGTACTCGTTCTCGGCATCCTTGCGGATGAGTGCAATCCACTCGCGCCGTGCGGTGACGTAGTCCTGGTGGATGCGTTCCACAGCCTCATCGGTGAGTTCCTTGATGCCGTAGTAGTCCAGGATGATGCGGTAACTCCATGCCCATCGCAGCTCGTTGTAGTTGTTGTGGATTTCCTTGAAGCGGGCGTTGACAGCCTCAATCGTGTCGAGGCGTCCGGCGATGATGTCCTCGATGATGCGGTCCTCGGCGCTCTGGGGCATGAGCAGGCCCATCAAGTCAATCCAGTTGCCCTCGCCCTCGGTCGAGACGGGAGGCTCGGGCTTGTGGCGCTTGAGCACGGCGCCCATGTAGATGCGCAGCGCCATGTCATAGTACTTGATGCCACTGTGCAGCAGCGGTGCCTTGATGACATACTCATGGTAGTTGTAGGTGCTCACGTTGTCGCCGCTGGCAGCACGCAGGTTTTCCAGGATTTTCTTGCCGCGCAACACCTCGCTGATTGTGAACGGACTGAGCCAGTCGAAGTTGACCACGCTGCGGTGCTCTCCCTGGTGCCTCCTGTCGCGCTTGGGCCACTTGCGGATGTCGCGGTACAGTCCCACGGTAGCAAAGTTGCGCCCGGGCTTGAGGTACATCGTGTCGCCATAGGCAATGAGGTAGGAGAAAGGCAGGTCGCGCGTGTCGGGGTGATACATCAGTTTGCCGAACAGCACGCTGAAGGAGCCGACGTTGGCTGGCAGTAGCAGATAGGCCCCGCTGGCGGTCTTGCAACCACGCTCGAGTGCACCATAGTGCATGGGCCCCATCTTGTAGGCATGGTTGCTGAAGTTGGTCGCCGAGCCGGCATTATAGAATGAGAACATGGCACCAATGAGCAGCGAACTCTTGTGGTGGCTCACGGTGAAGGGTCCGCAGAATGCCGCGCAAGCTTCGCCGTTGGACATGTAGCTGTTGGCAAAGAACACACTGCTTGCCGCCGTGAATCCATTCTCGAGTTCACAGGACTCACCCACAAAGCAGTCGGTGAGCTTGACGCTGCCGCTGAGGTGTGAACCGCCCCCGATGATGGTGTTCTCGCAGATCACGCCCGTGCGTATGACGATGGGGTTCTCGATGCTGCTATTAATGGTGCAGTTGCTTAACCGAGACACGCCGCACAGCTGGCATCCATCGTCGATGATGGAGTTGAAGACCACTCCAGTGTTGACCATGCGGACATGGTTGCCGATGGTGCTGCACTCGGGCCGAGAGGCTTCTACGGCCTGGGCAGCCATGCGCTTGATGGCATCCATCAAGGGCTTGTTGTCACCATGCTTGACCATAAGTGCAGCCAACTGGCTGTTGAGCTCGCTGAGCAGGATAAGGTTGCCGTCACCCACCTCGTTGAGGACCGAGATGGTGTGCCCCTGCCCATAGTTGGGATTGCTGGTTGTGTCGATGGTGCTCACGTTGGATATATAGCAACCGTCGCCGATTTTCACCTTGTTGAGGTAATTACCGATGTTCTCGATGAGGCACCCGTCGCCAATGGTGACATTGCGCAACGTGGCATTATAGATACCGCAGTTCTTGACGAACCCCTCGGTGATCTCGATGGTTCCCTCGCTGCTGCCCAAGCGAGCCCAGCCATAGAACTGCACTCGATGGCACCGTGAGGTGTCAAAGTCATTGGTTACCAGGATGTCGTTCCAGTCTTGTGCCCAACAATCGTGGGATTTCAGGGACTCGATTTGTTGTGTCGTCAAGTGTTGATATTCTTTCATAGTGAGGTTAGACTAATACATGATTGGTACTAATTGACCGCAAAGGTAATGCATAATGCGGTCACAAAAAGACAATCCCTGCCATTTTAATATTTGATAGGGATTGTAAAAATATTTTTTGAAAAAACTATTGGTCGAGGCAGTGAACAAGCAGGTCGGCCTTGCCGTTGTCCACGAGATGGATAACCAGCTCGCCAAACAAGGTGTTTTGCCAGGCAAACCAGGCTCGGGTGTAGCGTGAGGCATCGTCCTTGTTGAACGACTCATGCATGAATCCTGTGCCTGCGTCGGTGGTGAGCAACTGGCGCATGCAGGCGGCAATCTCCTCGTCGTTGTCGGCGGTGAAGGCCTTCATCATGATGCTCATGGGCCAGATGAGGTTGTAGGCCGTGTGTGCTCCACCGATGCCCTCGCCAGCCTTGCCCTTGAAGAAGCATGGGTTGTCCTCGCTCCAGACAAAGCGCCGCGTGTTGCGGTAGATGGGGTCATCCATGGGCACGTCGCCCAGGTAGCCCATTGCCAGCAGGCTGGGCACGTTGGCGTCATCGGCCAGGATGCGGCCACCCCACCCATCCACCTCGTAGGCGTATATCTTGCCATACTTGGGATGGTCGACGATGGCATAGCGGTGCAGTGCGTTCTCCACCTCGTCGGCCAGATTGAGGCATTGCGATGCAAGCGCCTGATTGTGGTTGACCTTGTTGAGCACGTCGGCAGCCTTGCGCAGCGAGCTCACAGCCATGAAGTTGCTGGGCACCAGGAACGGCAGCACCGTGGCGTCGTCGCTGGGGCGGAAACAAGACACGATGAGCCCGACGGGGTTGACGGGCGGTCCCCAGCCATACCACGTGAGCGACGACTTGGCGTCGATATCTCGGCGCATGAACTTGTAGGGGCCCTTGTCGCCGTCCTTGCGCTGCTGTTCCTTGAAGGTGCGCAGCACAGCCTGCATGGCTTCGACCCATAGGTCGCCAAAGATGCTGTCATCGCCCGTGACAAGCCAGTACTCATAGGCCAGACGGATGGGGTAGCACAGCGAGTCAATCTCATACTTGCGCTCATGCAGCTCGGGCTTCATGTCGGTGAGGTCATTCTCCCATTGGCTGCCCGTGGGGCCGTCGTTGAATGCGTTGGCATAGGGGTCCAGCACAATGCACTTGAGCTGTCGCAAGATCACGCCGCGCAGCATGTGCCGCAGTTTCTCGTCCTGACGGGCATACTTGACATAGGGCCACACCTGAGCACCACTGTCGCGCAGCCACATCGCGTGGATGTCGCCCGTATAGACAAAGGTATCGTCGTCGCCATCGTCGGTCAAGCGGTAATGCACCGTGCTGTCGAGCGTGTTGGGGAAGCAGTTTTCAAACATCCAGGCCAGTCGCGGGTTGCCCTTGATGAGCTTGAGCACTTCCTTGATGCGCTTCTCGATGATGGCACTTGTGAACAGTCGTTCCTCGACAGGAGGGCGCTTGGTGACATAGGTGGCTGTCGCGTCGCTCACCACGGTGGTGTAGCGCGGATGCACGTCGGCCCTGGCCGGCAATGCTATGGCGGCAGCTGCGACGAGTGGCAGTATCAATGACTTGCAGTTCATTGCTTCGTGGGCTTATGGGGGTTGGCCTTGACCAAGCCGGTGTCGGGTTCAATCTTGGTGACCACCATGCGAGAGTTGCCACGCCACATTACCTTGCCCTTGTACTCGTCGTAGGTGAGGATCACGCGTTGACCATTCTGTGACCAGCGCATGGCGTCGCGGGCGAGGCTGTCGGTGGGGATAGAGAAAGCCACATCGGTGTGCATGGCAGTGATGGTGTCCTCGATATAGCCCTCGCTGATCATTTCACCCTCATAGGTCTTGAACAGCGTGCCCTCGTTGCTCACCTTCATAATCCAGCCTTTCTCCTGGCTGGTGCGGTAGGCGTGAAAATAGTGCTGCCACATCCACCATCCCAGGAAGAGTGCCATGGCCACGATGATGAGAGCGAGCAGCAGTTTGACGGTGTTGCCGCGCCGCTCGATGGTGGCCTCCTTGATTTCACGTTCCTCGCGTTCCTGCTCGGTCTCTTGATGCACCTGGGGTTGCTCCTCGGGCACATTCTCGTCGGTGAAATAGTCGTTGAAATTGTCGTCCATTGTCAGTTGTCAGTTTTCAGTTGTCAGTTTTCAGCTGCGTCTGCCAGTTCTGAAAACTGACGGCTATCCTACAATTTGATTTCGTCGTTGGTGGTGTCGACCACGGTCTTGCCGCTCTCGATGCGGTTGCGGTCGATAGTCATGCTGATGAAGGAATAGATGCCCAGCACGATGAGCAACACCGTCTGGAAGCCCCACACGAGCATTGCAAATGCCGAGGCTCGCGGGTCGAAGTTGGAGGGAGAGAACACGCCCACACCATAGAGCGACAGTCCAAAGATGATGGCCACGTGCCACGAGCCCAGGCCGCCATTGGTGGGGATGCCCATTCCGATGCTGCTGAGCACAAACATCACCAGCACGGCCAGCACGCTCAAGCCGCTGGTGAAGGTGAATGCCTTGCATGCCAAGTAGAGCTGCAGGAAGTAGCAGCCCCAGATGAGGATGGTGAGCAACAGGAACCACCACTTGCCCTGCATGCGCGTGATGGCAGCGAAGCCTTCCCACAGGTTGCGTGCCATGAGCTGGATCTTCTTGATGAACTTGTTCTCGGTCTTCATCACCAGCAGCCAGCCGATGGCAATGATGGCAATGGCTGTACCAAACCAGATGCGTGCATCGCTGGCGACATTGAGGAAGTTCTCCTTCATCTGCGGGTAGGTGTCAAAGAACTGTCCAAACGCATTCTGTGCCAGCAGGAAGGTCACCAGCGTCAACAGCAACACGGTGAAAGTGTCGGTGAGACGATCGGCAACCATCGACCCCATGACCTGGGTGACCGAGGCCTTCTGTCGGTTGGCAATGTATCCACACCGCCACACCTCGCCCAGACGAGGGAATACCAGGTTGACGGCATAGGTGCCAAAGATGCTGTTCAACACCGCACTGAATGACGGCTTCACGTCAATGGCATTGAGCTGCAGCCGCCAGCGCATTGCCCTGAAGACGTGACTCAAGATGCTCACCACTGCCACGGCGATGAACCACACATAGTCGACATCGGTCTTGAGGGTGTCCATCATCGAGTTAATGTCCACGTTCTTGTACAAGAAATACATCAGCCCCACGCCGATGACCAGCGGGATGCCGTATTTCACGAGATAGGATATGGCTTTTTTCACGTTTTTTGTTGTGTTGATGAGTTAAAATGTGGTACTGTATGCACCGTGAACGGCAAAAAAGCAGTACCTTTGCACAATGCAAAATGTCGCATCGGCGGGTGCAAAGATAACAATAAATGAACAAAAATGCGGAAAGTTAGAGCAAAAAAGTCATTGGGGCAACATTTCTTGACTGACTTGTCGATAGCCGAGCGCATTGCCCACACCCTAGACGACTTCAGGCACTTGCCGGTGCTTGAAGTGGGCCCCGGTATGGGAGTGCTCACCCAGTTCCTGCTCGACATGGGGCTTGACCTAACGGTTGTGGAACTTGATGGTGAGAGCGTGGACTACCTGAATGCGGCCTATCCGCAGTTGCACGGCCGCATCATCGGCGAGGATTTCCTGAAGATGGACCTCAAGAAACTCTATGGAGACTCCCCATTCTGTGTCATTGGTAACTATCCCTACAATATCTCGACCCAGATTTTCTTCAAGGTGCTGGACTATCGCGACCAGGTTCTGTGCTGCAGTGGCATGCTGCAGCGCGAGGTGGCACAACGCATCGCCGAGCCGCCGGGCACCAAGGCCTATGGCATCTTGTCGGTGTTGCTGCAAGCATGGTATGACATCGACTACCTGTTCACCGTCGATGAGCATGTGTTCAACCCGCCCCCCAAGGTGAAGAGCGGCGTGATCAGACTGACGCGCAACGGCGTGAATGACCTGGGTGTGGACGAGCGACTCTTTAAGCGCATTGTGAAATTGTCCTTTGGACAACGGCGCAAGATGTTGCGCAGCTCCTTGAAACAGGTTTTCCAGGCCGACGCGGCCCTGATGGAGCGCGACGTGTTCCGACAACGCCCCGAGCAGCTGGGCGTTGATGATTTCATTGCCCTCACGCGGCTGGCCATGGAGCTGCCGCAATAATCCACCCATTCTTTAACCCACATCTTGAGATACTTGAAGCAATGAAAGAATTTACCGAACAATATCTCTCCAACCTCAATGACCTCATCGACAACAAGGATGAGGAGAAGGTGAGAGCCCAGATACAGGACCTGCACCCTGCCGACATCGCCGAACTGGTGGGCGATCTCAACGACCAGGAAGCATTGTTCATCATGTTGCTGCTCGACGATGAGACCGCAGCCGATGTGCTGGTCGAACTCGACGAGGACCAGCGCCATGACCTGATGGAACTGATGCCCAACGAGGAAATCGCCAAGCAGGTCGAGCAGATGGATGCCAACGATGCCGTCGACGTGATTCAGGAGCTTGACGAGGAAGACCGTGAGGATGTCATCAGCCACATCGACGATGTGGAGCAGGCCGGCGACATTGTGGATCTGTTGCAGTATGACGAGGACACCGCCGGTGGCTACATGTCTACCGAGATGATTGTCGTCAACGAGAACATGTCGATGCCCGACTGCATCAAGGCCATGCGCCAGCAGGCCGAAGACCTAGACGAAATCTATAACATCTATGTCGTCGATGATGATAATCGCTTGAAAGGCATCTTCCCGTTGAAGACCACCATCACCAACCCCTCGGCTAGCAAGATCAAGCACGTCATGGAGCCCGACCCGCTGAGCGTGCGCACCGACACCCACATCGAGGACGTTGCACTCGACTTCGAGAAGTATGACCTCGTGGCGATGCCGGTCGTGGATGGTATCGGGCGCCTGGTGGGCCGCATCACCGTCGACGACATCATCGACCGCGTGCGTGAGCAGGGCGAGGACGACTACCAGTTGGCATCAGGTATCTGGGGCGATATCGAGACCGACGATGGCATCTTCCGTCAGGTACGCGCCCGCCTGCCGTGGCTGCTCATCGGACTGGTGGGCGGTATCATCAACGCACTGATTCTGGGAGGCGGTGAGGGCGATGCCGACCTGCTGCGCATCCTGCCCGGACTGGCACTGTTCATCCCGCTCATCGGCGGCACGGGCGGTAATGTGGGTACTCAGTCGAGCGCTATCGTCGTGCAAGGTCTTGCCAACGGCAGCCTGGACATCAAGCACGTGGGCAAGCACCTGTTCAAGGAGTTCAGCACGGCGTTGATCAACGCGTTTGTCATGGGGCTTCTCATCTTTATTTACACACGATTCTTCCCGGTGGACGATGATCCCACCAAGTCCTATATTGCTACGGCTGCTGTGACGGGGTCGTTGTTCCTGGTGGTGATGTTTGCCTCGCTATTCGGCACAGTGGTGCCTCTGGTCCTCGAGAAGATCAAGATCGACCCTGCCATTGCAACGGGCCCCTTTGTCACTGTGACCAACGACATCGTGGGCATTACCATCTACATGGCCATCAGCGGCTGGCTCATCCAGCTGTTCACCTCATTCATTGGATGATGAGTAACGGCATACCCCGCGCGCGCATGGGGTGAAGACAAGAAAGACAAGAAGGACAATTTTTTTGATTTTGTCTTTCTTGTCTCTTTTGGGGGGGGATTTTTCGGGAATATGCGTCGGGTGATTCTATTGAGGAGATGGGCTGAATTGTTGCGTGTCGGGGAAACATGGGGACAGTGGATAATCAGTGGGGCTGTCATGAGGTCGGAGACCTCAGCAAGGCCAGCGACCTTGAATTATGGCAACCCTAGAGCGCACTGGCCGTAGGTCATTGTGGCCTGGGGTACGAGAGCTACAATCGGACGGGCCTCGACGAGGGCGATTCACATCAGGCAAGACACCATTTGGCACTGTGTTGGTTTTGTCTTATATTAGCCGTCTAATAACTTATTCAATATGAGTGCTATCACTGCCATCTACCATGTCGTCATCAACACCAACCGTAGGGAGATGACATAGCCCCTTACATCGTGAGATCAGCTGTATCGGTATATCGAACGAGTGGTGCAGAATTCCCAATCAACCCTTTTTGCCATCAACGGCATCAAGAACCAGCGTGTCCATCACTGTTGAGGACGAATACCGCAAGCACCAGGCGGCAAGCAGGGATAGAAGGATATGCTTAATGCTCTTTTTCATGATTTATTATCGCCGGATGTGAGTGCGCAGGCGTTTACCTAAGAAAAGAATGAGTATCAGCAAGCAGCATGCACCAAGCACGTATAGCAGGATATGGTTAACGCTCTTGTGATTAACGGTGTCGGCACTGCTGAACTCTCGCCCTGCGTCGTACTTTTTGACGAATGCTTCTGGGTCATTCAGGAACTCTTGCCGCAGGGCGTTGAAGTCGATATGGTTGGAACCGTCTGTTTCCAAGGAGATATAGGTGTCGACCAGATGCTCACAATGCAGGAATCTTGAGAACTCGATGAGTTCGT
>Ga0247611_10001295_pt1 | contig 45298 bp, 45 predicted proteins | sample 177DNAGHGhighgp2_FD_192422 | JGI IMG/M metagenome (GOLD analysis project Ga0247611, IMG submission 192422) | Sheep rumen microbial communities from Palmerston North, Manawatu-Wanganui, New Zealand - 1770 DNA GHGhigh gp2 | ecosystem: Host-associated > Mammals > Digestive system > Stomach > Rumen... | reverse complement strand
GTTCGACACTGCCCTGATCCATGCCAGAGAAGCAGCTCTGGCTGCGCTCAGATAAACATTGAGCGAACGAGGTGAGTATATGTCTTTGATTGATGCAGCGATCGACTATGTGTATTCGCTGTTTCGGGATAATGCCGGCGGGCATGATGCCGCACATACCTTGCGTGTCTATCAAAACGCGATGCTGATTGCCCAGCAGGAGCCCGACTGTGACCTGGAAATACTGGCGTTGAGCGCTCTGCTTCACGATGCAGACGACCATAAGCTGTTCCATACAGAGAATAATGCCAACGCGAGATCTTTTTTGACGTAGCATGATGTTGAGTCAGATAAGATCGAGTATATCTGCAGAGTAATTAACGCTGTTTCATTCAGCCAGAACAGAGGAAAACGCCCGGAAAGCCTGGAAGGAATGATTGTTCAGGACGCTGATCGTCTTGATGCCATCGGTGCGATCGGGATTGCCCGAACTTTTGCATTCGGCGGTGAGCACGGGAGGCCTCTGGAAGCGACGATTCAGCATTTCCAGGATAAGCTGCTGCTATTAAAAGATGAGATGAACACCGAGACAGCAAAGAAGATCGCCGAAAGCCGGCACCTCTTCATGGTGAACTTTTTACAGGAATTTGATGAGGAGACAAAACATAAATAAAAAATGCCCGCCGAACGCTGAACAAAGCGTCTGGCGGGCAAATTACTATGCGATGACCCTGGCAATGACATCGCTGAGCGGAACGAAGGGATCAGACCAGAAACGGGAGTCAAATGAGTTTGAAGCATTGTCTCCGAGAACATAGAAGGATTTCTCGGGAACCTGAAAAGATGCGCCGTCTATGGCTACCGAATCTCCGCTGCTTGCGGCGATGCGTTTAACCAGGTAACGACCATCGCGTTCAAAGATGATAATATCTCCGTTATGGAGTTCTCGAAACAAGCGCAGTCCAAGAATGACATCACCTTTATGAATTGTTGGCTCCATCGAGGAACTGGGGATATATCCCCAAAAGAAGACGGTGTTGAACAATCCCAGAAACAAAGCAAGACTCAACAGCGGAATCAACAGCTTCTTTGCTGCCTTCATAGGCAGCCTCCCACAAACTGAGAATACTCGGGCGAGTCCCTCAGATAACGGCGGGCGCGCGAGGCAAGGGAGCGAGCGACATTTGCGGACATCTTCAGCATATCCCCGGCTTCCTGACTCGAATAACCCTCTGCCATGAGCAGGGCGGCGGAAAGACCTTTCCGCATTCCTTCCGGGGCGTCCTTCAGGGTACGATTGAGGTAATTTTTGAGATCAAGACTCTCGGCAGAAGGGATGCTTTCCTTGGCTGATATGGACGTGAGGAAGCCCTCATCGAAGCTGGCTTCTTTTGAAATGTGCCTGGTGGCATGGATCAGCGCGTCGCAGATCTCGTTCCATATCACTCTGTAAGCGTAGGTGGAAAAACAACCGATACCGTTATCCGTTGCGGCGGCTTTGCACAGCCCGATACAGCCGATCTGAAAGAGATCGTCATAGCTGTAATAGGAAAGGGCACTGCCGCCATTCAGCTTTTCCTTCATGACTGTTCCCACAAGACCCATATTGTTTTCAACAACAGTCCTCTGAGCTTCAGTTAGAACCATGGCATCTCGCCTCCTCTTTGTTAGGATAGGGGATGTGTTTCTCGTCAAGGAGCTTCTTGCTCTCATCAATGACAAGCTGGCAGTTATACTCACGAAGATAGCCTATATGTGCCCGGCTCGGCGGTGTACATGTGATGTCGGAGAGCCACTGGTATGCGACTTGCTTGCTCATCAGACCGGACAGATAAAGCTGATCGAAATAGAGATGAGCCTGACGCCGTAGAGAACGAAGCTCCGGAGTGGCAAGCTCACCGACCGGTATGCGCGTTCCCTCGTGGACGCGGACATAGGCATTGCAGGCCGGGTAGCGTAGGCAGACATAAAGCTTTACTTTCTTGGGATTGCCTTTGATGATTCCTTCCGAAGAACGAAATATCACGGGGCTGCCGCAGTACGGGCAGCGCATCCGGTTATAATAGGCAGCTTTTCGCTGCTTGCTTTTTTTCATAATCAAACCCTCCAGAAAAAACAAAACCGGAATTCGCCCTAAAGCAAACAGAGCCACAGACCGGGAATGATCAGATCCCGATCCATGACTCTGTAAGCGATATGGCGCCTTCCGGCGATTATCAACGAGGCCTGCGTCGTTAGAGACGTCGCAATGCGTCCGTAACGGTTTCTCCATCCACCTGATGGAGTATGACTCCGGGAGCTCTTCCGAAGTACCGAGAGCCTGGGCGCAAGCCTCTTTACACTTAGATAATAACAGCAGAACGCTGAAAAGTCAACGAATAGTGTCGAATTTGCTGAAAATCGGCACTTTCAACGGCCTAATGTTCAAATCTCGGTCTGAGGGAGCTTTATTCGTCATTATCATCAAAATCGTCATCTTCCGATATTCGGACAGATGCGATCTGCAGCGCGACAAGAATACTGATACACGTAAGCAGACCGATAATGAAGAAGAGCGCGTGCTTAAGCGGGATACCTGATATCAGGATATCCTCATATTCATAGTATTCATCATCATACGGCTCCTCATAATAAAAGTCGTCATCATATGCTGCTTCATCCGGATATCCCGCCTCCGGCTCGGTGTCCTGGGGTAAAGTTGTTTCAGAGTCCGGATATACTACCGATTCAGGAGCCGATGCAATATATTCGGGAGTATAGACCGGAGCGGAAGAGGGAACAGACTGAAGCGGTGCGGGCGTGTAATAAGCCTCGGGCCCGCTGACCGGCATTGTCCTGCCGGTACTGACGCAGGAGAGAATGTAACTGCCGCTTCCTCCAATTTCCAGCCGGAGGACACCGTCATTGCCGACGGGAATAAGATCCGGATAAAGCCCCTGATCGGTCCTCAACTGAAACTCGGCACCGATCCAATCCATTCCGAGCTGAATCTCCAGCTTCTCCGGCTGAACGACAATGATCTCGCTGCCATCCGTATCTGCAAACACGCAGGGACGCGGAAGAAAACTCCCGGAGAAAAGGATGACAGCGGCGAGTAAAAAGATTTGCAGAATTCTTTTCTTCATATAAACCTCCATTAGTAAACTGTGAGAGAAGTTCTTAAACCCGTTCACAGAAGACCAGGTAGCGGTAAAGTCCGCCGGATCCGTAAGGGTGGCAGGTGAGGAGCGTGATCATGTCTTTCCCGGGACGAATCAAAATGGCATCGATCTCATTGGGATTGATGATTTGAATTTCCGTCACACGGTAGGTCAGCGTTCCCCAAAGATTTGTTATGTAAACTAAATCGCCTGCCTCCAGCAGTTCAATATCCAGAAAAAACTTGTACCCATTCCAGCTCCGGTGACCGGCGATGACGCTGTTGCTGTTCTCTCCGCCGATCGGAATGCTGGTCTGCGCCAGGACTGCCGCTCCGTTGGACATGTTTTCATCGCTGGCACCCAGATAGAGCGGCATCTCAAGCTCCATTTTCGGAATCTGTATTACACCGAAAACCTGATTGCTGAGGCCATATTCCGTCAGATCAAAACGATATGCCTGGTAAGCCTCCCTGCTGTCCAGACTTTCCTGCCTGGTGGCGTAGAGCCATTTGTTGTAGTCCCGGATATCCAGATAGAGGTTTTCGTAGGGCATAGGGATATGCTTTTGAACGGCATCCTGCTGTACAAGCTCTGTATTCTCATAGAAAGTCCGGCTCTCCTCCTTCATCTGCCGAGTTTTCCGGGCGCTGTATACCAGCGGCGTCAAAGCATAGTAGGCACTGAGAGCGGCAAGGATCATCAGCAGAAACAGGAGAATCATTCTAAGAGATTTCATGTCTGCCTCGCTTTCTGCCGACCGCCCTTCCAAGTCGGATCGATGGCCTGATTTCCCTCTTTCGCAGATACGGCAGAAGAAATCTCAGAACCAGAATAACAGTAGCAAGAGCGACTGCCGCTGCCAGACCATAAAGGATGCCGCGGAGATAGGCCGCCGTCCAGGCTGACGTTGTCCTCTCAACGGTTTGGAAACGTGTATCCTCTTCGGCCTTCAGTTCCGGAGAGTAGGGGATGCGCTCACCTCTTACCAGAAGCCGATGTGAGTTTACTGCAAACGGCGTGCAGGTGATGAGCGTGCAATAATCATGCTGCCCCTCTATATGGATCAGGGAGCAATCTTCCGGCAGAACGGTAAAAATATCCCGAACCTCATAAGCCAGCGTTTCATCCAGGACATGAAGATAGAAGGTGTCGCCCGGCTCCAGAAGCTCCAGATCCGAAAACATCTTATCTCTGGCCATACCGGAATGGCCGGTCAGGACACAGTGGCTAGCGTATCCGCCGATCGGAAGAGATGAGCCGAGCAGATGCCCAACCCCGCGGCTGAGCGCCTCCTCACCGGAGCCATGATAGATGGGCAGATTAACGGAGATCCGCGGAATCTCTATATAACCCATGATCCCGTCGCCCCGGACATCGAGCAGAGAGTCGTAGTATTCGGAAACCGCATGGAGAAGCTCCCGGGAAAAGGCGTAATCTGCCGACCTCAGAATCAGCGCGTTATACTCCTCTGCTGCGCGCCTGGTGGAATCAAGTATGGTACCCTGCATCATCTCGACTGCCTCGGTATACTTTGTCTCTATGACACTGCGGGTCTTCTCGGTGTAGAAGTTGTATATCAGAGGATAGAGGGCAATACCAAGCCCAAGGATTACGGCAATAATGCATAGAGTGAGCTTTTGTTTTCGCGTCATGCGATCCTCCTGACAATGCTGCAGGGAGACCTGGCGGCCTCCCTGCAGCAAAATTGCGTTAATCCTGAGCGGTCTTCTTCCTGCTGAGCAGTACGATGCCGAGAATAGCGGCGGAAAGACCGGAGAGACCGATGACAGGAAACATCCAGTTACCGCGGGAACCGGTCTGAGGCAAGTCGAAGCCCTTCGTGTTCACCACATTGAAGGGGACAAAGGCATTCTCGGAATTGCCGTCCTTGCTCATGTTGACGCGGTTGCCGTCCACAGCCGCTGCGGCGGTAAGAGCTTTGTGCTCCAGATGCTTCTGCGGCAGATTGTGATAGGAGCCGGCGCTGACATTGGCATAGCGAGGATCGTTCTGGATGAGACCGAGCGCGTCAGTGGAGTAGATATCGCAGACGGTCGCACTCTCAGACTGGACGATGGCAATCTGAATCTTATCCTTGAGTAGGGAATAGCCCGGTGCGGTTTTGACCTCAGCAAAGATGTAGTTGTCATCTTCGGTGCCCTTGATAACGAGCTTGCCCTGCGAATTGGGGACAAAATGCGTAGCATTTGCCTCATCCGCGGTATGCCCGGTGATATACCAGACACCCTCGGCGGCGTTGGGCGCGGCGAGCAGAAAGTACTTATCGGTGCTGTTGTATGCCACAAACTCGACCTTGCTCATGTCGCCCTGACCGTCCGAGAAGCGCTTGGTGAGATCAATGCCGTAGACATATACATGGCAATCGTCCACAAGTGTATCGTAGAAGCTGCTGTTCGTACGTTTCCACTGCAGGGCAACGGTGTTGCTGTTGCCGGCATCGCCGAACACCACAGTGCTGTCTGCGTTGATCCGGGCCTGATAGCTTACACGGAGCGTGCAGTCGGAAAAGCCGGAATTGACCATGGAGGCGCCGGAGTAGACAGCGGTGCTGGTATTGAGCTCCGTTAGCCCTGCGGGCGTCAGGCTGATGGTCATGACATTTTTGCCATCAGCGCCGGCATTATAGGAGATTGCAAACTTGCCGCTGTTCTCTGCCCAGGATGTGATGCAGTCTGTGCAGTTCTTGTCCTTGAAAAACTCAAGAACAACGTTGTTCTTCTTATAAGAGAGGCCCTTTGCAAGCGTATCTACAAAGGTATACTCAGAAATATAGCTTGCTGCGGATGTGATGCTCGGGAGCGTAGAGATGATCTGGTAATCGATCATATCACCGGTGGAAGCGCTTGCTGTGTGCGCGTACCCGTCGGTGATATCCGAAGTGCTGCCGTCGTGCTTGCCGGTATCTGCCTTGGCTTCACGCAGCGTTTTCTCCAGACTGGGAATCCCGGTATTGTTTTTGGGATACAGCGTCACATCGTAATTCCAGGCCTCGCCGCCGTTGGTGGCGTTGATGCCGTTGACGGCGGTCATCGGGAGAGAGAGGAGGAAGGGATCGGTGGTGTCCACGACCATTTCGGGCACACGGGTTTCAACGAACAGGTACATACCGAGCGGCAGATTGCTGGCAGCGCTGTGACCGTAGGCATCGGTCTCGGCCATTGCGGTGCCGTTGTTGTCTTTGACGTATTTCTCAAGCTTGTTTTTGACAACAGTAGAGTTGGCGGAGAGAGCATTGTGAAGACCGGTGATCAGCTTGTCAGACTGATAGTAGTACACGGTCTGGCCATCCTCCTGCATATCGGCCGGAGCATAGCGATCATCGGTACTGAGACCGATAGCTGTGAGAAAGGCATTGGTGTTTTCCGTGGGCTTGATGCCATAGAGGACTTCAACATGCTCCGCACCGTTCTCGGACACCGAGAAAGTCCGGATATCCGCGATTTTCAGATAAGTGAACTCCACGCCGGGCACCGCATAGCCGTATGCGGTGCCGTTTGCATTGAGGGAAGATACACGGCTGGGGTTGCCGAGGATGGCTTCAACACCGGATTCGTCACGAACACCGGTGCTGACATAGGAGCTGTCCCAGATACCGTCTTTTTCAGCGCTGGTCAAATCATATTTATAAATATTGACCGAGGCGCTTTTCGTGAAATCGATGACAGCGTCGTCAAAAGGCGCTGCGAAGGCGGAAAGGGGAAGTGTGCAGATCACGGCGAGAGCCATGAGCAGGGAGAAAATGTTTTTAAGTGTTTTCATAGGCGGTCTCCTTGAATTTTTTGAATTTGGGGATAAAAAATGGGACTGTCAGGAAGAGCAGTCCAATCGGAGTCAGCGGAAAGCCGGTCCCGCCAGTTTCGGGCAGGCGGTAAGTCACGCTGTCTGTTGCTGTGATGTAGAGCGTATATGTGAAGATGCTTCCGTCTACGGTTTCGGAATCATCAATGGTGGGGGAAGTGACGGCAATCGGGAGCGTCCCGACAAAAAGCGGCTCTGCCATAAGAGAGTATCCGGCGGGCGCCTTGACTTCCGTCACGCGGAAGAGCGTGTGATCATCGGCTCGAAGCCCTGTGAATACAGCGAGGCCATCTGCATCGGTTGTGAGACAGCCACCGTTGAGGCCGGGACTTGTGCATCCGGTGGCAGTGACAGCATTGCCTGCCGGACGGGATACGGCCGGAGCCCAGCTGCTGCCGTTATCTGTGGAGATTTCAAGATAATATGCGGCTCCCTGCAGGGGCCTGCCGCGCTGATCCTGCTTGAGAATATGGAGCGTGCCTTCGCGGCGGTTGTTCTCTATCGTCTTGGTGAGCGCGGACTCAGTCTCGGTTATGGAGAGGGGATGCTTTGCAGCATCAAGAACATAGCCTTTCGGAACAGAGAACTCCTGATAATAGTAGTCCGTCCCATAGGGAATATCTGAGAAGACAAGCTCGCCGTTCGTGTCCGTAAAGCCCTCCTTAAGCAGAGTTCCGTCGTTCTTGAAAAGACGGAAGCCGGCTTGAGCCAGTGGCAGATCTTCATTGGCAATCTTTTTGATGATTTTCAGACTGCCGATGACCGGATCGTTCTGAACACTGAGCTCAACGACCTGGCCATTCTGTGTAAGGGAAACCGAAATAGGGGTCTCGTTCAAGACATAGCCGCTCAATGCTGATGTCTCCTTAAGCAGGTACTCACCGAGAGGAATAGCCGTGAAACTGAGTTTCCCGTTGACATCAGTATCGCCTTCCTGAACGAGAACACCAGACCGATCGGTCAGCGTGAAATGAACACCGCGGAGAGGAGCGCCGGTATTCTTATCTGTCTTGGTCACGGATACGCTGCCGGCAGCGCGGCTGTTCGTGATACTCTTGCTCACGGTCTGTCCAGACTGAGTCAGAGATACAGAGATCGGCGTTTCATCCAGAACATAACCGTTCAGTGTTGAGGTCTCCTGCAGCAGGTAGTCGCCAATCGGAATGTCTGTAAAGCTGAGTTGACCGCTTGCATCAGTGTTTCCCTCGCGGATCAGCGTTCCGGAGGCTGTAGTCAGCTTGAAATGAACACCGCCGAGAAAAGCACCGGTATCTTTATCCGTCTTGGTCACGGATAGACTGCCGGTAGCGCGGCTGTTCGTGATGCTCTTGCTCACAGTCTGCCCAGACTGAGTGAGAGATACGGAGATCGGCGTTTCATCCAGAACATATCCGTTCAGCGTTGAAGTCTCCTGCAGCAGGTAGTCACCCAAGGGAATACCGGTAAAACTGAGCAGGCCGCGTGAGTCGGTGTCGCCTTCCTGAATCAGTCTTCCGGACCGGTCGGTCAGCTTGAAGTGGACGCCGCTGAGGGGCGCGCCGGTATCCTTATCTGTCTTGGTCACAGAGATGCCGCCAACCGAACGGGGATTGACAATATCCTTGCTGATAACTTCGCCGTCAGATGTCAGTGAGATCGGGATCGGCGTGCTGTCAAGCACATAACCTTCCGGAACGGAGGTCTCTTTGAGCAGATAGCTGCCGACGGGTACCATGGAGAAGATGAGCTTACCGTCAGAGCCGGTATCACCCTCGGCAATCAGAGTCCCGGAGGTATCTGTCAATTGAAAATGGACACCGGCAAGTTCGGCTCCGGTGTCATCCGTTTTGATGATCTGGACATGCCCATGCGCCGCATAGTTTGTGAACGTGTGTTCATCAACAGCCGTGTGATAGCCGACTCGCGCGGCCATGAGGTTATGGTTTGGAATATATCCGGGAAGCTCTGAGGTTTCCGCATACCAGTAATCCCCGATGGGGAGACCATCAAAGATAACCACACCGTTTGCGTCCGTAGTGCCGGTTTTGATTTCGTGCTTGTCCGCGTCGTAGAGCGTGAACACAACACCGCTCAAAAGCTCGCCGTCGTTGTTGCGTTTGGTGATCTTGATGCTGCCTCTGGCGGGCTTGTTGGTATAGGACAGCGTGACAACTTTTCCGTTCCCGTCCAGATAGACCAGCTCAATGCCGCCCTCCGGGAAATATCCGGGCGGGACTTGGCTTTCCTGACAGTAATACGGGCCGAGGGGCAGTCCCGCAAAAACCACGACGCCGGATTCATCGGTCGTTCCCTTGGCGACTTCGCGCATGTGATCATCAAGGATGGTAAACTCTGCGCCCTGCAGGGGTTGGCCCGTTTCGGAATCCGTTTTGAGTATCTTGATGGTGCCAGCGGATTTGTAGTTGACGATAGTCTTGGTGATGACCTGCCCGTTTTCCGTAATACTGATGGGGTACTTGGTATCATCCAGCGCAAAGCCGGGAACCGCAAAGGTTTCCTGATAGAAATAGTTGCCCAGCGGGAGATCGGAGAATACCAGGACGCCGTTGCTGTCCGTCCCGCCGCTTGCGATCCGGTTGCCGTCGCTGTCAAGCAGCTGGAAGCCGGTGCTTGCAATCGGGGTGCCGCTTTCGTCGGTCTTGACAATCTTCAGGCTGCCCTTGGACGGACTGCGCTCATTGGTAAGGGTGATCTGCGCTGTCTGCCCGTTGGATGAGACCGTGACCTTGTGCTTGGCAGAATCGAGAATGAAGCCCGGCAGCGTAGCGGTTTCCTGCAAATAGTAGTCGCCCAGAGAAAGCAGAGGGAAGAACATTTCGCCGTTGCTGTCCGTGACGCCGTTTCCCACAACACCGCCGCTGGAATCCAGAAGATTAAAGCTGACGCCCATAAGGGGATTTCCGTCTGTGTCAGTTTTGATAACCTTCAAGCTGCCTTGTGCAAGACTGTTGGTCATGGCCTTTTGCACGATCTGCCCGTTGGAGGAAATGGAGACCGGATACCTGGTGGAATCCGGTACATATCCGGGTAGCGCGCTTGTCTCCGCATAATAATAATCACCGAGGGTCAAATCAGAGAAAGTCACAACGCCGGAACTGTCTGTACGCTGTGTGGTGAGCGCCTGACCATAGCTGTCGTAAAGCGTAAAGCCGACGCCTGACAAAGGATTGCCGCCGTCATCCGTTTTGGAGATACGAAGGCTGCCCTTCTGCGGTTGGACCGAAGCGCTCGGCGTGTTTACCTTCAAAAAGCCTCTCACGAAGGTCTTTTCCATATCGTCCAGGACATAGGTCACGATTCGCTGCTGGTTGGTAGCAGACGGCGCCCAGAAAAACAGTCTCGCGGCGGGGGTCTCGTCGAAGCCGTAGGCACAAAGTGTATAGCTGCTGTTCGGATAGCTTGTCGGAATCTGGATCGTCAGATTCTCGCTTTGCACTCCCGTGTGCCCGGTTATGATCTTACCGTCCGGCATATCGTCCATCAGACTGTATTCACCTGAAATGTTCTTGCTCAGAAAGCTTGTCCCGGTGAAGTATTGTCCGTTCTGTGTGAGCGTGATTTCCGGGGGATTAAAAACGAGACTGCCGTCGCTTATGGCAATGGTCTGGGAGCGGGCAAGATTCAGTAATCCCAAAGACCAGTCAAACAGATCTTCGCAACCGGGCCTGCCGCGGATCCAGTCGCCGTTGACAGTCAGATTCAAATACTGCGGCACGCCGTCACAATGGCACTCGGCCAGCCAGAATCGGATCGCGTTTGCGGTCGCATATCGCGCTTCCTGCGCACTGAATCCGCCGTCATCGGCAGGATAACCATGCGTCAGGATAGCGCGCAGACCGGCCAGTACGTAGTCGTCATAGACAAGCCCGCCGTCAATGCTGGTATATGCCGAGTTATACGGGTTATCTTTGCTGGTCTGCAGACAATAAGCAACTTCGCCCGTGCTCGTGATCCAGTGTGCCGGAGTCTGCAGATCGACCCAGGTCCCGGAAGTGTTATAAGTTTGAAAATACGAATACATGGTGCCGCTGGTGATGACTGCCGAGTCAGCATGGACAACCGGAACCAGCAGCATCGCGAAGAGAAGAAATGCGCAGAGGAAAGCGATTATCCTTCTGCATGGCATGTTTTTGATATTAAGCAAGATGTACCTCCTGTTGATCATAGCTTTGTTTTTCATGTCCGGGAATGGGGAGGGGCGCGCGGATGAAACGGTTTTGACATGCGACCCCCTCCTTCCTTACAGTTCATAGCAGGGCATCCCGACGCTCACGGGGATCCGGCAGAGATCCCGAAGCTCGCCGGCGAGCTTGCTTCTGTCGATCGGGATGACTTGACAAATCTCAGAGGGTACTGTGGACTTCACCGTGCGGTATTCGCTGACGACAGTCCCGCAGCCGAGAATGATCTGCGTATTGTTCACGCCCGCGAGGGTTCCGTCGTCCAGCATCCAGAGCTCCATGACGCGGACAACCCCGTGTTCTTTAGCTGAGAAAGGAACGAGGCAGGAATACAGCATCGTCGCCCGAACCGGAAAGAGCTCGGGTCCGCGGTAATCCGGCCCGAAACCTTGCGTGGTGTTGATCCGGTAAACGTACACCGTTTCCGCGTGGTGGCGAATGACCTGAGACAGAACGGAAAAGTCCAGGTTTGCCAGAATATCCAGAAATCCCAAGTCCATTGATTGGGACTCGTGAAAAATACTGCGGATATTCTTTTCAATAGTCTGTGCTTTGTTCATGACGGTCCTCCTGATTGATGAATGTAGGATGGGAGAGTGTTTGCATAACCTTTTTCGGCATCGTATTGGCAACGGCTGAGGAAAAGACGGAATTCCGCACCTGTCATGGCTGAAAACAGCCACTGTGTCGCGCGGAAAGAATAGCAGCCGACATCATTGTTGATGATGTGGCTGCCAAGAATATTGCTCAGATTGGTGCGGTTCAGAGCCCTGTAGGTGTTGATGTCCGCACGGAAGGTAAAGGGCCTTGAGAGCGTTACGACCATGAGCGGGTGAAGATCTGAAAAGCTGACAGCCAAAAAGAAGCCGGCATAGAATCCGGTGAGCGAGCCGTCCTCCTCCAGATCCAGTTCCAGCTGGCTGCTTATGACACTGCGCGCGTTCTCGACCAGCTGATGATTCCGGAGAATATCTGAGTTTGACAAATGGTGGGGGAAAGAGTAGCTCTGCATCGGACTTACCTCGGCATTGCAATGTGCGTAATGGCACCCCAGATCCGGTTCGTCTTCTGGTTGATGCCCAGAATCTTCACCGTTGCACGGGCACCTCTGGGCGGCCGGCCGCGCTTGGGATAGTTGCAGAGACAGTCGATACCGCCGTCAAGCGCGACGAAGACACCGGTGGTGTTGACAAGACTCACGGTGCCGACGTATCTGTTCCCAACAGAATATTTCCGCAGGGCTTTCTCATAGGGGTTCTCACCGGCCTGCTTGACGGATGCGGTGACATCCACTTCTCCTGGGCGCTTCCTTGTGACCTCCAGAACTCTCACAAGGATGCGCTGGCCGGGTTGGAAGACTGTGGCCGCGTCCATCATGCGCTGGTAACTCAGCTCACTGAGAGGGATAAAGGCCTCAATGCCAAAGAGATCAATGAAGATGCCGGCACGTATGACTGAAACAACGCGCGCTTCAGCACAGCTCCCTTCACGAACACCGTCACGGCCGCTGCTGTAATACTGGCTGCGTTTGGCTCGCATGGCTTCGAGCCTGCTGGCCACAGCGAGGTGTTCTTCCGCTTCCACACCTTTTACGATGTAATCCACCTCTGCGCCGAGACGGCGGGTTATCATCTGATGGAGCACCTCCGCGGGCGTGCGGCCGCCATAATCCTCCGGGGGAACAACGGCGAGCTCAGCGGGAATCAGAATCTTATAGTCCCCGCGATAAATGACTGCGACAGAGCGGCTGTTGCTGCCGGGGCCGCCTTCCACGCCCTGGATCGTGCCGGTCAGGATGCGTTTGCTGCGCTGAGATTCGAGAAGATCCAGCAGGTCATTACGGTCCTTGTCCGCGTCAGTCTGCACAGTTCGACGGAGATCGATCGGAATGACTCTCGGCCGGGTACCGGCGGAAGGCTGAGGAGCGGATTCAGACTGAGTCTGGGGTGAAGCGGAGGGAGGGATGTCGTCGGCTTCGGTCTGGGCTGGGATCGAAGCTTCAGAGTCGGTTTGGGGAAAGCTGCTTTTCTGGGTATCAAACGGGTTGTCGGGCATGTATCTACCTCCTTTATATTAAAATTCTTCTGGTGGCTTGGATGAGCTGTACATTTTTCGGCTTTTCTTTGCCTTTTCTGTTTTTTCAACAGCAGGTTCAGCGCTCGGCGGCGGAGGACTAAAATGAAGCTTGCGTGGCGAAACCGGGAGCGCGGTTGGCGTATAGTTCAAAATCGAACAGGGCTGCAGCTCCAGACTCATCGGGTGCCGGGTATAATCCAGCTTTTTCAGTCTGAGCATGTTGCAGCCACGGATTACGACCAGCATCTGCTCGTTTGGCAGTCTGAGCACCTCATCCGGGGTAAGCAGACGCCTGCGGCCCTGGCCTTCGGTTTGCCTGTACTGGGGAATCATCTGAGCAACCGCAATAGTCTGGCGAACGGTCATCGTGGATTTGATGAGTACGCTCATGTCGCCACTCCGGGCAGAAAAATACTCGGCTGTCACGCTGTCCGTGCAGCCGAGCATAAGTTGGATATCTGCATTGCCGATGATTTCTGCCCATAGATTGTTGGGATACCGGTTTTGCAGCTGACCGAGGCTCTGAATAGCAAGCATGACCCGAATATCCCTGGAGCGAATGACACTCAGCGTTCTTGCAAAATCAGAGCCGTCTGCGGCGCCGCCAATGCGGCCGATATTGTTGAACTCATCCAGTATAAGATTGACTGGTACGTCGCAGGCACCGTTTGGCCGACTGTCTGCGTACCGGGTCAATTTTATAAAAAGGAAAGAAAAAAACAGCGACGACAGGAATGCCATACTGGAATCCTGATCGCTGAGAATGATGTAATATGCGCATTTTTTGCGTGCCGGAGCGCTTAAGTCAATGTCAGACTGACTTGTGATGCGCTGTACGGCTTCATTCTGCAGGACCTGCAGCCGCGTGCCGAGACCGATGATGATGCCGGACTTTACCGAATCACTCGACTGGGAAAAGAGATGAAACGGTGCGCGTGCAGGGTGACCGACCGGCAGCCTCTCAAACAGCGTGGTGAGCTGCTGCTCAGTAAACTGTGTGAGCATGTTATAGGCTTCACTGAGGTTTTTCTCATAAGCAGCGCGAGCGGGATCCTGATCCACATACAGTATCAGGGCTTTAAGAAGATTACCCTCGCCGCCGTCCCAAAAATGATCGCTTTTGCCGGAACTGGTGTTGCCGATAATGACATTGGTGAGTATCTGGGCCATGAGTGTGTCTCCGTTCAGGTCGGACATGCAGTTCCAGGAGTCGCCGTGTTCGGGGTTGACCAGATTGAAAACCTTCACGTCATACCCGTTTTTTCGGAACAGTTCAGAAGTATCCGCATATAGTTCGCCTTTGCTGTCGGTGATGATCACGGACTCGCCGCGCTTGATGTCTTGGAAAAGAGCATTGCGAATGATGGCACGAGACTTCATTGTGCCGGATGCGCCGAAGATGGCGATATGCCGGTTCAGTCTGGTGTCCTTCGGCATACATACGGCTTTCCCTTTATACTCGCCGAGAACAGTACCGACGGCTTTATTGATTGGGGAGATCTCAAGGATGCTGCGCATTTCGGCTTCGCTCATCCACGCCGCAGTGCCGTATGTTCCGGCGTTGCTGGCAGAAAAGCCGCGTGGATCCTCGCTGCCGACCGAGAAACGATCATGAAAGCGTATATAAAGAGTAATGCCCGCTGTCAGACCGATAAGAATCAGGATGCTCTTCAGGCCGGGCCACGAAATCAGGGCAGTGTAGCAAGTCAGCGGATCCAGACTCGGCTTCTCCATCATAACCTGTCCGCCCATACCTCCGAGACGCATCCAGTCTTCATAACTGCCGATAAGCTGAGAGAGCAGCCCGGCCAGATAACCCAGAGCACCCAGTCCCGGTATGGAGAGAAGCGTGATGAGCAGGAGTTTCTTATGATCTTTCAAGCAGATCCCTCGCTTTCACTCCAAGGTCTTCTTCTGCCATACCGATATCTATGGGATTGAGTCTGACACTCACAGGCAGATACTCCCGTAAAAAGGGTTCTTGCTCCAAATAGCACAGGACTTCGGATTTTACCTGATAAGTCCGTATAGCATCCCGAAAGCGCATAAGTCTGGCAATGTCTCCATCCAGAAAAGAGAGCACATATCTGCCATCAACTGCGGCGTCATACTCAAATGCGCCTTTATTATAGGAACGGACATCATCATCGAAGAAAACGCTCAGGAGCTGTTCCCTCCAGGCTGGAATCTTGAAAAGAGCCAGCTGGCGAACACCGAAATCTCCAAACGGAACATAGAAGATCCGCGGATAGATTCTGTCAAAGCGGGAGAGTCCCTGCTTGTCACAGGATGTGGATTGAATCGTAGCCAGAGCCACATCATAAGTCCGCCCAAGCAGTATGGCCGAGTCAACTGCTGAACAAGCGGAATTGGCGCGTGCAACGTATGTCAGATCCTCCCGAACCTTTCGCTCACCCTCTCCATACCATTTCATGGCGGAATTGCGCGTGTTGTAGATCGGCAAACAGCACCCGGGCATGAAAAGAGCGGCTGTATACCGCGCAAACTTTGTCTTATTGAGAGATTCGACAATGATCTGCTTGATATCCCTCGCAAAGAAAGCCATTGTGTGATCCGTGATCAGCTTACGTTCGCTCAATTGCAGTTCCGGCAGCATCCAAGGCCTGCAGTCTATGCCTGCCCGGAGGAGCATGGCTGCCGTCTCGGCCACTCGATGATTGCGTTCGATGTGGAGTTGATTGCCTGAGAGGGAGCCTGCCCCGAAGCGGGAAATGTAGCTGTCTCGTATACCGAGCCAATCCAGCAGAGGAAGAGCAAAGGTGGACAATCGGACTGTTCTGGATGCGCCCTTGCCGCGGATCAGGAGGATTCGACGCTCGATGGAATCACCGGTGGCTGTGTTTCTGATCAGCTGCTTGACACTGAGCTTGTCTATCAGCCGCGAAAGCTCTCGTTGACTGCCGAGAAGATCGAGCGAACTTATCGGATACTCGCCCACAAGTGCCAGAAAGCTGATAAATCTGGAGATGTGACTGCCGGGGGAGAAGTAGATCATGGCTTGCCTCCTTTCTGAAGTGAAACAGGGCAAACGGCTCCTCCTCTTGACCCGGTTTTGAGGCTCCGAAAGTCGTGAAGTCATTGAATGCCAATGCTTTTTACGAAATTGACCTTGTGACGGGAGACGCCAAAACCGGGCAAGCGGATTTGCACAAGGTTTTAAGTGCTTATTTCACCGTCCTGAGCCTTACCCGGCGCACCATCGGTTGCAAGCCAAAGCGGAAAATCCGTATGCGGGACTACAAAGACTTCTGTGCAGTCCGTGTCACCCGCTGCGCTGCAATAGTAGTGCGAGCATACTGAGGGACTGTCATCCAGGAGAACGAACAGGGCAATGGTATCCGCAACGCAATTTACCTCGATGTTGTCGTGATCACGACGTCTGCGTTCGGGGCGGTCACGGCAGTACACATGGCGGAAGATGATGACGGCGTCTTCATAATGAAGCGGGTCTTTATCGGCAAAGAACTGGTTAAGGGCAGGGAACAGGTAACCGCGGACATAGCTGCGGGAGTTGAATTCCTTCTTGGGAAGAAGAGCAGGAAGATTAACATAAAACCAACCCATGTCAGTTATGGAAACTTTCACAGGGACTGTACCTCGAATAACTGCTTCAACATCCATGTACGCGGTCGGCTTGCCGCTGTAGACCGGGAGGATCCTGGTAAGCAGGGTGCTGCGCTCTGCAATCTTCGCCAAGCGCAGGGAAACAGCGTAGGCGTCCTCCATTTGACCGTCCGTCGCAAGCTGACGGATGGTTTTTACCTCCGTACTCATGCGCTGGACTTTTCCGTCAATCGTACCCAACACGTCAAGAAATGAATTGTTTGATGCCATTATGGATTGTCTCCTCTGAATAAAATAATACTTCTGGCTCCTCCAGCCCCTGAAACTCAACGGTAGCAAACAGACAGGGGACTCGTGGGAGCCTCAGGTCCTGCGCCATAGCAATGCGCGGGACTACGATGATATATTTCAGATCATCCTGCGGCTGAAGTAGACGCAGAAGAGCACCCTCGCCCTCGTACAGCACTACAATTTCGTAGCCGGTGTTCTCTTTGAGAAAGAATAGCTGAGATGGAAAGGATGCCGGATAATGCGCCAGAGGCTCAACGAAATCTATAAACCTGAGCAGGACCCACACAGCCAGTACCGTTTTTTGATCGGGTCGGCTCAGTGGATCAAGACCAAGATAGTATCCGTCTCCGACATCGGCAATCTGAAGCTCACGTTTCATCCGGCTGAGAATCTTTTCAGCTGTTGCCGGAGTCTTCTGAAGCATCCGGAGCAATTGCGTTTTTGGCAATGCGCCGTATTGAGAGAGCCATTGGATCACATGGGTTTCATCTTCAAGCAGCAATCAGTCACCTCCCTTCAAAACTGAGGTTCAAAATACGTATTTTAAGAAATGCAAAATACGTATTTTGATGCCTGAAATACGTATTTTGCCATAGAAGCCAGCTCAAAATACGTATTCTGAGCTGTAGCAATAGCCAAAATACGTATTTTCGCTTTCTCCGTTTCAGGAATGCGTATTCTCTTTTTGACGGTCCCGAAGTATCGCCTCCAGCTCCGCACGGTCTGTGGTAATCATCTCCTGTTCCTCTTTTGATGCCTTGATGACCACGGGAACCTTGTTATTGTTGGAGCAGATCAGCGCCTCGCCGCGCTCAAACTGAGTGATTGATCGAAGCTCGGTTTTTGTGAGCTTCAGGACCTCCTGGACAGTTTTGGCCTCGTCCGGCTCCAGATTCAGAATGATCTTGTTTTTGGAGTTGTTGATGATGGCCCTGCCGTACTTGCCGTCCTCCAGACCGAAGAAATCCGAAAGATCCTGCGTCGCGGAGATGGCAGCGCCGCCGAAGCCGCGGATCGTTTTGAAGATCGTCAGGCAGAACTCCGCTGCCATGCGGTTGGAGTTTGCGCCGATAAGCTGCCAGATCTCGTCGATCATGATCGCTTTCTTCTTCGTGCGATCGGCCTTGACTGTGTCCCACACGTAGTCGAGCGCGATGAACATGCCGACCGGCAGAAGCTTGCCCTTCAATTCTGAGAGATCCAGTACAATGTACTTGTTCGTCAAGTCTACGTTGGTCTGTTGATTGAAGCTCTGGGCTGAGCCGGTCACAAAGCGGCTGATGATCACCGCGAGACGCTGGGTCATGGGATTTGCCAGCAGCTCTTCATGAAGGTCTCCGATGATAGGCATCCCTTTCATGCGCGGAGGTGAGCAGGTGCGGTCGAGATAGAGAGAATCATTATCGTGGGTGATCCCAAATTTTGCGTAGGTGCGGATCAGTGCCTCATCAAGCATCTGTTCCTCCTCGTTGTTCATATCCGGGATAAGCAGGGAAAAGAAGATCATAAGCTGTTGGATTTTCCGCGCGAGCATCGAATCCAGCTCATTGTAGTCAAGCTCGTCGATCAGCTCCATCTCCGGGGAGATGGTGTGGCGGATCTCCATGATGTTGATGCAGTGCGGAGAGCCGGGGGCAATTTTTATGAACTCGCCGCCGACCTGGCGGCAGGCACGGCGAAACTCATGCCCTTTGATTGGCGCGACGATGAAGCACTGTATGCCGCGCATACGCATTCGCAAGGCCAACAGCTGCATCGTGAAGGTTTTTCCGGCACCTGATGTACCGAGAATGTTCAGATTCGCGTTCTTATTCTTCTTCGTGTTGAAAAGATCCACGATGCACAGGGAATTGTTATGCCTGTTGATTCCGAGCAGCACACCGGCGTCATCGGACATTTCAAAGCTTGTGAACATATACGCGGAAGCAGCACCGCTTGTCAGAACATTTCGGCGGGATTTGCGCTCCAGCTTCGGGTCAATCTTCAGGAAGGGCATGACGGAGCAGAGCGCCGCTTCCTGCTGGAAACGGCATTCGCTGACATACATATCCATGGATTTGAGCATATCCACCATCTGCTGTCTTCGCCACATAAGCTCGTCGATGCTTTTCGCGGACACTGTGATGAAGATGGACAGATAGAACAGATCCTCATTGTAGTTTGCGATGCCGTGCTTGATGTAGTAACCGGCCTGAATAGAGTTGGTCAGCTCTTCATAGTCCGTGCTGGTATCCTGCATGCTCTTGAGCTTGGTGCGGTTAAGTCGGATGCGCTGGGCGACCTTATCTATTGTCTTGCTGCGGTTTTCCCGGCGGAGATGGACGTCAATATCCACTCCGTCGCCGGCATTGATGAGTGTGGACATCCAGCCAGCGCGCACACGGCCCGGAAAGCCGTTGCCTTTAATATAAAGAAAGCAGTAGTAAAGCCCGTCCATGATGATATAGCTGCTGTGGGTGAAGTCGATGCCGCGCGGAGCAATAAAATTGCCGATGCGGATATGGGGAACCGCGTCTACTCCGATTGTCTTTCCACACGCCGCCATCGTATCCACGACGACCCGATTTGCTCTGGCGTCAAAGGGATCATCCACACAGGAGCGCCGGTTAAAGAACATATACAGGATCTCCGCTGTGGCGGCGTCCGGGTCTTTCGGCTGCACGATCGTGTTGCCGCACTGCATAAAATAGGCCCTGGCATTCTGCTCGACGGTTTGGATGGTGCTGTAAACAAGTCCAAAATCTTCGCTGTCGCCCCGGCGCTGTTCCTCGTACTGATAAATCAGAAAGAAGCGGCGAGTCAGGGCTTCACGATTGCCCACGTCGCGGACGAAGCGGATATACCCCTCGGCCTGTCGGCGGCATTCTTCATTTGATTCCTGCTCAAGCTCTTTGCAAAGGAGCTGAATATGCCGGTCAGAATCCGCCTTCCTCGTGATGCTTTTGAACTGGAGGTATTGAGGGGAAATCTTCAGCCAGGAGGCGAATGAGGAAATGATATTGTACTGTTCCTCATCCGATCGCAGCATGAAGTTGATGGGTTCAATTTCAAGAATCTTTATATACCGCTTGTCTCTTGTCTCGATGATCCCGTGATGGATGCTGCGGATCGGAAGAAAATCCTGGACGAATTCAAGCAATTCGCTGTTTCTTTTTTCGTTTTGCTTTTTTGTGCGTTTTGAGGCGCTTCGGGTCATAGTGATAGCCGATCCTCCTGAAATGTAGTCTGCGTCGGTTGATGAAAAAGCGGATAATGTGGCCGAGATACTGAAAAAGAGAGTCCCCGTCGATGCCCATGAGCGAGACAACCGAGACCGGGATCAGGGTCAGGACCATGACCACAATGCGCATCATCGCGGGAAGCGTCATCCAGAAGAGCTCGGGGTATCCTAAAAGCGCAAGCAGCAGTACAGTCTCAACGGTGTTGCGCGTTTCAAGCATCCCGCCGAACAGCTTTCCGGAGTCCGTATAGTTCGCCGGAATAGCGTAGACGTTGTTGTAATCATTATTCTCCGTGTAATCACCAGCCCATTCTGTAGATATATGCGGTCGTGTTGTAAGTGCCAAGACGCAGGGCTTCCTGGTGATCGGGGACAAAGATGTCCACGCGGTGGATATTGTCTTCGATGCCCGGACCGCCGCGGTCTTCTACGGTGTACATGACGCCGTTGATCATGATCTGCGTCCCGAAGGGATAGTAACTGGACATAGCAACCATGCCGCGCTGAGCGTATTTGCCGCTGGCCGTGATACCGTCTGAGTTTTCTCCGCAACATTTCGGACACGCACAGTAATGTGTTACGACGACTGTGAGCTCCGAGAGCGGTTCACCCCAGACCTCACCGCCGACGTCGGCGTCGTAATCCACAATGGTCAGGCGGCGGAAGACAATAGAAGATTCATAGTCCGGAATATTCAGAACCACTCCGCTGCCAGCGGTGCAGTGGACCCAGAGCCGGTTGCCTGACTCGTCATACCCGGCAAAAATCAGCACATGCTCCCAGCCTTCGTCGCCGGCGAGAAAAGCGAGATCGCCGGGGAGAAGCTCGGAGGCGTCAATTCCCATGGTGTTGGGAAATTGTCCGGAGGTGCCGGCACCAATCTCCACGCCCATCGCCGTGTTGTAGACCCATGAGGTAAAACCGCTGCAGTCAAGGCCGTATGGACGGATCGTCCCGGAACTGCTGGAGCCCTCCGAGGTCACAAGCCGCGGAGTATTCCATGCGTCGTTCCAACCGGGAGCGGACTTGCCGCCCCAGAAATACGGAACTTTTCCGACAAGAGAGAGCGCAGTCGAAAGAATGTGTTTTCGCGCCGGGGAGCAGTCCTGCCTGTTTACAAAGGCAATCAGCTCTTCGTCGGTGAGCGGTACGGCTTTCCCGCCCTCAAGCGAGCCATAAAGGGTCATTTTCAGGGCGTTGGCCATATGCTGGATCGCCTCGCCGAAAGTGATATGAAACTGATCATAGGTTGCAGAGGGATCAATGCCGAAGGCACGGTGAATCACAGAATTGTCGAAGGGGTGAATCGTACATTCCAGGTATTTCACGATCTCTGTATCCGGATACAGCATTTCCGTTCCGACCGGCACATAGTAGCTTGCATAGTAAAAGCCCGTGACTGTGCCGCCATCGTAGACCGGGATGCGTACATTGATCGGCTTATAGGCGTCCACAGTCACGGGCTCCTCACTGGTATAAACTTCATAGGGGTAGTAATACGTCCTTTGGCCGGTTTCGTAGCTGAACTGACCGTCTCCGGTATCCTCTGCCGAGGTTATGACCGTCAGCGTAACAGGAGCATAACTGTAGTAAGTCAGCGGGATGATCCGCTCATGCTCTTTTTCCACACTGGTGACCGGGAACATGGCCCCGGCGACACTTTCAAGCTTGGCAACCATGTCCTCCTTGGAGGTACTCTGCTGCTCCATGGAGGCAGAATATGCCGCAAGGACATAACAGGTATCATACCCGGAGGAGCTGTGGCCGTAGTTTACCAGCGAGTCCATGGAGAGCTTGTAGTCATAACCGCCGGCTTCGATCAGGCGGTCTGCCTCGGCTAAAGAAAGATCATAGCCGTGGTTAACAGCTGCGGAGACGGCAGTTGCCATCTCACCATAAGTGTCGGTGAGCGTAGCGCCCTCCACAGGCTTTGAGCCATCAAGCCCAAATACGCCATTGGTAACGATGGATGGGAGGGAAACGATAGTTACAATGATAAAGAGGAAAAACAGAGCGGTACATACCAACAATTTATATAGGGTATGACGCATGCTCCAGGCGGCGGATGCAATTGCGCCCCAGGGACCGCCCGCGGCAGCGCCTTTTGCAATCCCGGCAACTGCCTTGCCGACCTTTATCCCGCCAGAGACCGAAGCGCCGGCAGCGGCAGATGCCGCCTGACTTCGAGCTTCGTTTGCAGCTCTGACCAGATCGGACGCTGCCTGAGAATAGTTGTCTGAACCGTCGCCGAACTGGCGCTTGTCCGGTTCAGCCATGAACGCCACCTCCTTGAAAGAGCAGCCGAACTGGTTAAATGTTCGGCTGCTCGGATGAGAGTATTATTTTTTCTTCGGATTCTTGCCGTCACGCTGACGGCGGGGAGCGGGAGAAGCAAGCTTATTCGGCAGGTTCCGATAGCGAACTGTCTCGACTGAAATCGTCTTGACGCTTTCGCCCTCATAAACCGGTTTGCCGTTTTCATATACCGGACGGTGCTCAACTGCCGGCTGTCCGGAGATTGCGTACCATTTCCCACCGCTGCTGTCCTCAAAGGTCTTATGGTCGCCGCGAGGCTCTGCGTAGCGCGTACTGTCAAAAAACATGGTACCTGAGCCGTCAGCGTGGCGCACCTCAAAGTGACCTTCACTGCGGCCGGAACCGTCGATGGCGATGACAGGCTGTTCATATCCGGGCATGAAGCTTTGGAAGAGCGCTTGGTTATAAGCGGCAGCTGTATCCATTGAGTCGTAACCGGAAGAGGGAGAAGGATTCAGGTGTGAAGGCTCGGAAGGATACCCGGGTTCAGGCTCGCTGCCATCACCAGACGGAGAACTGTGCTGAGACGGGGAAGCGACACTGGGCTCAACATACAAAGACGCGCCGGTATCTGCAGTATCATACTGGGGAGCACCACCGGAAACGGGCTCACTCATGCCAATATCATGGCTGCCTGGCATTCCTGAACCGGTCTGGGGAATGTCCAAACTGACATCCGTGTTACCGAACTGGGGTTCGACTCCAATGTCAGGCACATCGGCACCGGGGGTATAGTGGCTTGGCGCGCCCGTATCCGAAAGAGAAATGTCGGTGATCGGGGAATCAAGAGGAGCATCCGGCGGTATTCCTATAGAATCTGAATATCCGGAGGAATCTGTGCCTTGCCCGTCCGTAAACGGAGCGGGAGTATACATATAATCTGTGTTCTCCGGAGCGGGAACAGACTCGCCTGCAACATTGGGCTGGGAATAGCCATCACCGGATACAGAAGAAGAGGATTCAACAGCGGAGAAATCATTGACCATACCAGGCTGAGAACCGGCAGGGCTGCTTTCGGATTCAAACCCGGGCGCTTCTGCGTGCGGCTGCATCGCGTACCAGTCAACGCCATTTGCGGATTCCATGATGGAGTGCGGGGCGTCCGGTTCCTCGAACATGGCACTGTTATACCACATGGAGCTGGTGCCATCCGGGGAGATGGCCTCTATTTCGCCTTGCCCGACGCTGCGGAGCATGGTGCCTTCGGGGGCGTCGGGGAAGAAGGAGGCAACCTGTGCCGCCTCGTCTGCGCTTCCGCTGAAATGCGGGGCATCATAGAACGAACCGGCGTCGGAGCCGCGCGCAACCTGATACCATTGGCTTCCGTCAGAAGCTGTGACGAGCGCGTGCGGGCCCGCAGGCCGATCAAACTGGGAGGTGCTGAACATCTCTACAGAGGTTTGCTTGCCATCGGCTCCCACAGATTGTGTGCTGATGCGTCCGCCGCTTATCTGCGTATTCTTCAGCTGACGCCCGGCAAACTGCGGCATGTAATTCTGAAGACTGCGATCGGCGATATCTCCGCCGATACTGCCTGAGACGGCAGCGGGGCGGGAGGCAACGGAAGCGATCGATTCGCCTGAGAGAGAAGCGCCGTTCCTGGCGGCGATTCCTCCGAAAGCTCTTCCGACAAAGCCGACGGAGCCGCCGGCACCCATCCGGGTACCGCCGCTTACGACGGCATCTCGAACATAACTGTTGCCCTTGAAGCGATTGGCAAAGCCTGACGCAAAACCGGTTGCGGTGCTTGTCGTATGTGCAGAGCCCGCTGCTGCTGAGCCGCGGAAGACACTGCCTGCTGCTTTGCCGCCGCCGACACCGCTGAGCACCCGTGCCGCCATCATCATCTCCATCGCCATACTGGATCCGGTCTGGGCGACGTTCAAGCCGATGGAGGAGAGATAGCTGTCAAAGCGCTGGGCACATTTGAGGAAAGCAAGCGCGCAGAACAGCCAGAGAAAGATGCTGCCCTGGCCGTTTGTCAGCGCACCGCCGTTTCCTATAAACTGGCCGACGGATGATCCGAAGGCCCGCAGGAACCAGACGTTCATAATGAGCAGGATCAGCTGAGAGCCGACCATACGGCACCAGGAGCGGAATACAGAGTTCGTCTCTTTTGAGCCGCCCATGGCGAAGGCCAGGGGCGAGGTATAGCAGAGGACGCCGACCACCACATAACGTTCGACTGTCTCAAGCAGGAGCTTGAAATAGTTCCAGCCAAGTGCAATCTCCAGGATCACAAGCAGCAGCGTTCCAACGATGGATGTGGTTGCCACAATGGTCACAAGGCCGTTTTTCAATGCCTCTTCGATCCCAGCAAAGGTGAAGTCCTCCGCCGTCATGGTGACCTCCATCAGAGCCGCATAGGGCGCGCGGGCTATATCCAACGTCATCTGGAAGATGGCCTGGGCATAGCCGATCATCACGGCAAAGAGAATGCTTCTTGCAACGAGCGTCAGCGGGTTCTCTGCGTCTGTGATCGGCCCGCCGAAAGCACGGAAGAGCTGCCAGGCGGTTATGAGAAAAAGGAGCGCCCATGCGGTATACTGGAGAATGCCGAAGGCTTTTGTCACAAAGGGGAAGTACTCCTCCATGACCACCATGTCTGTGCCAAGCGCATCGAGAAACAGCCCGGATACCGCGTCCATAAGCGAGGTCATGACGCTGCTGATCCAGGTGATGATGCCTTCAAAGATCCAGCCAAGCAAGATTTATCACCTCCGTTCCTGCCTGACCGGGAGCGCTTAGCCCGTGTACTGGCCGCCAGCTACGAGGGGCTGCAGATAGGCAACGACAAAGCCCAGGGAGTTCAGAATGATCCATGCCACGACGATGCGCTTGAGCCAGCTCGTTGCTTCATCCACAGCCCGCTGGTTGCGGGAGATCATGCGGACGATCAGGGCGATACTTGCCACAGTAACTGCGACAATCGTGGAGATTGCCACAATCTGACCGTAGATATCCGTCACAATGGACCGGATGCGGTCAAAGATGGAGTCTGCCATGACCGGGTGCATGGTGATCAGCCCCGCCGAAAGCATGGAGATCACTGACCAGTAAGCCGTGACCATGCGGTCCTTCAGCAGATGTTTCCTCGTCAAAAGCCTCACCTCCTTCCATATAAGCGAGCATGAAAAAAGCCGCTCCCGGAAAGCCCGGAAGCGGCGTTCATCGCCCAGTCCCAATTTGGGACGATACCAATATACCACGGATTGATTCCCGTGTCAGTGCCTTGGAGGTGCCATTTTGGTGCCATCTTTCTGCCTTGCAGTAAGGCTAAATCAGCTTCACCTCACATATATATCAATCATTCTGAATAGTGCAGGGTAATAGGGTATAATAAGTGTATGGTCCTGAAAAGAAGCACTTCATTTACTACCATCGCCGCTTTCAATTCGCGAGAGAAAATGTAAAGAAAATCCCTTCGTGACGAGACAGTACATAATCATGTCGTTTAAATGGAACTTGTATGAGAGGCGTGCATATAGTGAGAAGTGCGGTTCATAGTGTTTGGCTCCTTTGTAACCGAACCATACGGGATTTAAGATTAGATTCAGATAAGACGAATAATAAATGGGCAAGCTAAAGAATGCTTTTCCTAATGGGAAACCATTTATGCATTTACAATAATTTTCAGATACGTCTATGAAATGAGCGGTTTTATTAGAAATGAAAATTTGTCATGTTCAGTCTGATTGAGACTTCCAAGGAAAACAGCCTCGATCCATACCGTTATTTGGCGTGGCTGCTCAACGAGGCGCCCAAGATTGCAGTCACAGATCCTGACTGGGTATTCTGATTCGATGGCATAAGTTGTTCCGTCATCAGCAAAACCTCACATCATCTCTTTTATTGCTATTATTATACGATAAAAAGGCAAAAACACAAGCGGTCTTGCTATCATTTCGCCGTCAAAAATGGCAGGTATCCCGAAGAATCCCTGCCGATTATGACTATTTAGCTCTCTCAGGTCAACGATCAGGTAAAGGCACCCTTTCTTATCAGCTGATGAAAACGTCTTTGGCCTCTGCTCTCGCCGCATGGAACCCTTGTTTTCTTTATTCCCATTCGCCAGGCAAATCCCCGCTTTAACTGCTTTTGTTTAGGAGAATTGTCTCGACGTGACTCTCGGTGATTCCCATTATCCTTAACCCCTGGGGTCTACGGACTTTTGCTATCTAAAAGGTATCAAAGCAGCTATCACCCGATTATATTGTCGTTCCTATCCAAGGCGGCTTGGATGATTAACAACGGAGTTGCTTCAGCGGTTTGATTTGCGCTGTTTGATGTGGTTGCTATGGCATGAAATCTGGGGAAATGAATCATTTCTTCATAGAACCATTAAAGAGATTATTGCAAATCACTCCGTAATAAAGGAGCGGGTTTGTAAGGGACCCGAAATACGGAGTTGTAAGCATTAAAGAAATAGGCTATCTATTGTTTTTACTGCTTGGGTATTTCGTTCTTCAGGAGTACCAGAAACACGTATATACCTAACATGGTATTCTTCCAATAATTGAACCATCTGGGTTTCAATAAGTGCGCGGTATTCGTTGCCTTCTGGTCTAACGCCATCTTTCTGCATTGAAAACTCGATTGGGACGAAAATATAAAGGCTGTATTGCTGTAGTTCAAGGAGCCATATACGCTTCATCATCTCAACAATACTATGAGGAACAATAGAATCCACAGTTTTTAAGTTGACGATTGCGTAAGATAACGGGTCAAGTAGTGTTCGATCGCTAATAAACAAATCACTATTAGAGGATTCTTGTTCGGCAGCTAATTGAGCGATAATGTACTGAACATAGGATTCAGAGGTTGCTTCTTTTCCTAGCGGATAACCCTTTCTTATGAGCGATCGGGCAATCTGCGTGTTCAATGTAACACTACGGTCTCTATAATGATTCGCAAGGGAATACGCCAAAGTGGTTTTTCCGACGCCATGAGAACCAGCAATAGCAACTCTAATCATAAAGCACCAACGCCATCAAAGAATAGCTTTTTCATTAATCGAGCACCAATATCTTGAGTATCATATGCTTCACATACGACGACTGGATGAAGGCATAACTGAGTGATAGACTCGACAATACTCTCTGCCCTGGGGTAGTATTGGTTTACAATCCGTGCATCATCAAATAATGATAACTGCTCGGAAGAGTCAAAGGAGTCAGAGAACGCTTTGTGCTTTTTTTCGCCATGGTTATCATAGTCTACTGGATACATATGAACATGAATGCTATCCAAATATGAATCGCCCAGCCGATTATTTATTTGTAAAAAGACATCTGAAATATCATGGGCATTCCAGAGACAACCATGCTCAAATGCATGGATGTGTGCAAGATCAATACATGGTTTTGCATAATCAACTCTTTCGCAGATTTCGATGATTTCATCCAAAGAGCCTATTTGAGAGTTTTTTCCAGCTGTTTCCGGGTAAACATGAACACCACTCGGTACATCATGTTTTAATTTGTTTAGCTCCTGGACAATTTGGTTAACTGCTAAACGTCGATCGTCAGCCGTCTCTCCGGGGAAATAACCAGGGTGAAAAATAATCCTGTCAGTTTGAAGCTGAGTAGCCAATTCAAAGCATTGTATAAGGCGATCTCTGGATCGTGCAACAACATCAGGATCACCACTGGCCAAAGAAATGAAATATGGACCGTGAATAGACATCCCAATTCCATGGTTAGCAGCCAGATTTCGATACAGATGAGCCTGCTCGGCTTTCATTTTTACGCCGCGTGTACACTGTAATTCGATCCAGTCCAGATCCAACTCCTCTAGCCATTGGAAAATGTTCTCTCGATTTTTCTTTAATGCGCTTGCAAAGAAATTTGGAGGAAAACCTGCAACTCCAAAGCGCGGAACATCTATTACGCGGTTTGTATCACTTGATTTCTCATTCCCTCGCATACTATTCTTTCGATTATCCTTTCAGACGCACAATAACCAGACCACATAGCTTGTATAAAGCCTCTCGACACGCCAGCTGCGTCCCCAACAACAAACACATTTTGTAATTTGGATTCAAAGAAGCGATCTGTGTCTATCAGCGGATTTGTGTTGTCTATTGCAGGCAACAGTACCGGAATCTCATCCGCATTTTGAAGAAGGCACCCGTTTCTGTATAATTCAGCGACAAACGAGGTTAACACTTCAAACAGCTCTTCAAAGGGGCTGTTTTTTGAGAAAACAGAATGATATTTCATGAAGTCCCGCAAAGAGATTTCCTTATCAACGTATTGCTGCATGGATCGAAGATAGCGTTCTGTGACCTCTATTCCTGAGCAGCTCGGAGAGCGCGCTAAAATGCCGAGATTGGTGATACCCGTTATCTCATTAGTAAAGTGACCGTCGTAATGAACAAGACCGCGGGTTGAGGTTTTAATTGAATCTCCCCCACAGCACACGCAGAAGGTACGTACCAGATAGTTTTTGATCTGACGCTTTATTTTGATGTCTGCCCCCACTCTTGCAAAGGCGGGTTGGTCTGAATCTATAGAAACCCTTATACCTAAGTCCGGCTGATGATGACGATCAACAGCGAACAGGCTTTTTAAAAATGGGACGGACGTTCTTCCTGTTGAAACGATTACATAGTTTGAGCGCAGAATCTCATGCTCTCCATATTCGTTCTTAAAAATGATCTCATAATTCTCATTGCGACGCAAAACCTTATCGACCCTGCAACGAGACCGAATTACGCCCCCATCATCTCTCAGGCACTTTACTCGATCTTCAAGAAAAACGCGCATAGAATCTTGAAGCACCAGTTCTGTGTTATAAAACTTTTGCGGCATTGCATTGCTTGATAGATCCGCAGATGCTGGAGGTATTGTCATAAGAGAATTAAAACCTGCAGACAAGTCGGCACGAAAAGCGTAAAACGCTGGCATCAGTTCCCTGGTTTTTTCCCATATTCCACTTGAAGCAGGAGGATAACAAAGCTTCCCGCCAGAGAGAGTTCCAGCGCCGCCAATTCCAATAAGCACATCATCGCTATTTCCAGTAGCTCGTTCTCCATATTCTTTTCCTTGCTCGAGGATAACGACATCAGCATAGCTTTTCAGATACTCTGCTGCCGTTAACCCACTAAGACCGCTTCCTATAATAGTTACTGTTGCATTTTTCATAGTTATACACCCATGTCAGAACAAATCAATCAGCTTTCTCAATTCCTAGTTGTTCTTCTTTAAAAAATTGTCTCTTATTTTTTAAATTTGCAACAACGTTTCAATTCTGCGCTATTATCATTTGCTATTCGCTGTTCTGTAGCGAAATACTCGTGTTTTGCCTCCAGTATTTTTCGCTTTCGTATCCATTTTTGCTCTCCGCTCGGGCCAAAAGCAAAAAAGAAGAGGAGGAAGAGCAACACGGCAATAACCAATAAAGCGATAACCGTTGTCTTCCAAAAAGTAGTTCTTACTTGAGATAATTCCTGGGTATGGTTTTTTAGTGCTTCTAATGAATTAATAATATCTGAACCACCGGAATCATCTGCGCTGTCAGGTGCGAATGCGCTTTTTGTCGCATTAGTGCTGTCGGGAGCATCAGTTCCAACGGGTGCGGTAGTGTTATTGGAAGTACCCGATGTGCTGTGATCAACATAATTGCTATCCTCACCCTCACCATTGTCAGGCGGAGTTTCGTTGCTCTCGCCAAGGGCGATAAGAGACGCATATTTTTCGGAGAAAAAGGTTAGTTCCTCAGAAAAATAACGTAATTCTGCACGTACCTCTCTTACTAGATTTGTAGTAAAAAAAGTGATTATTGCTAGGACAAGAGACAAAACGATTCGTAATATGTTTTCTTTTTCCTTTATTCTGTTACTTACTCGGTTCGTAATCGATTCAATTGTTGAAGACTTTTCTAAGTGCGTATCTACTTGATCGTTGATTTTGCCGGTCACCATATTATAAATTGGAGCAATTCCACACTGTTCGGGAAGGCGGTCTACGTCTTTCAGCCATCGGATATCTCCAATTCCTGTATATATTTTTTTACCTTGTTCACACACAAAAGCCGAAAAGCGGGTATTCTTTCCGTATTTTTCTCTTGAGTTATAGTCGATCGTGCGGTCAATTATTGTATCGCGTGTTTCTTTGTCTTTGCTCTGACCGACATAAGAGAACTCAATTGTTGCAACTTTGCTGTCTTTTTCTAAGGTTATTTCTTTTTTTCCAAGATTATGAACAAAGCAGTATAGCTTACCTCTGTAGCACGGCTCCACCTGCGTAGCTTGTTGGCTTATAAGCCCCTTATAGATTGCTTTCAGTTTCAGGTCAAACCGTCCGGCAATCATTAACCCTTCTTTTTTTGCAACGGAGTATAGATCTACAGTTTCTTTTAATTCAATTATTGCAGAACAAAACGGAGGAATAACAAGTTTCTCGGGTCCATTATCTGAAGATTGCAGGTGAAATGAAGCGTCAATGCCACTGTTTGCTTTTTTCAATGCATTTGAATCGCCTAAGAAAACAGGCTTCCAATTTCCGTCTGGTTGAAAAAGGAAGTGCCTGTCTCCGACTGATAAATCATACGATCCCGAAGGTTTCTGTTCATCTTTTTTGAAATCCTCATCAGTTATAGCTTTACCGTTAGAATTAAGTATCAGTTTGTAGTCGATAATCTCTCTCCACGATAAAAGACCGTAAAAAACTTTCACTTCGTTAGCATCGCCCATTATTTCTACCCCGTTTGTTCCTTGTATATTCTTTATAACATAAAGAAATGACTTTTTCAATGCAATAATGTTATTGGGTTAGGTCTTGATTGCGGTACAAAATGTGACGCATTAAGAACTATAGCCCCGCAGCAATAATCTCTTTCTGTCAGGGCCATGTGAAGCACTCGATAATTGTCCCCATTATTTGTCGAAAGGAGTCCCACCACGTTCTCTATCAGTATTATTTTGGGAGGTTCTTTCATTTCGTCGAGGACTCTCAGCCATGCCCAGACAAGACCGCTTCGAGACGCGTGAATCCCACCCAACGATCCAGCAAGAGATAAATCCTGACAAGGAAAACTGGCCCAAGATAGATTTGCAAAAGGCAAATCCTCACCTTTTACATTTTTGATATCGTCTAAGTCAAAATACTCGCTTCCGAAGTTTGCTTCATATACAGCGGCTTTTTGTTCGCTAATATCATTTGCCCAAACAGGAGCAAAAAGTCCTTTTAACCCATATGCCACCAACCCGCTGCCCGCAAAAAACTCGTGCATACGCCAAAGTGCAGAGGAAGCGTCAATATTGACTTTGGGGTACATGGTGCCTTAAAGCATCACTTTTTGCTCCTGCTATTATTAGGCTTATCATTGGTTGGTTTCTCGGCGCTCTCAGGAATAACCCAGATACGGCTCATTCGAGATGCACCTTTAATACGTCCATTCTTGCAAAGAATCTGAACTTGACGAGGGGTAATACCCCATTTACTGGCTGCCTCTTGGACTGTAACAAACCCATTCATTTTTCCACATCCCAAAAAGGTATATCTATTCTCTTATATTATATTCGCTCAAACGAAATTGGTCAAGCTTTATTGGACAATTTTTTTGCTCTCAGCAAACGAATAGTCGAAAGCGGCGGGGATTGCTCCCCGCCGCCGTTGCTCATATGTAGATCAGATCGTGATTCACGATCTCCGTTGCCCTGCCTCGGATGTTGTTCATCCGTTGCACCCAGAGCATTTGATCCTTAGTCTTGAGCTGTTCGGTGATACCCTCACGGACTGCCATTTGGTCAATTAACTGGAGGAACATGGCCTCCGCCTGCTCGTTTAGATCTGCTAAATGCCCATTTAGCTTGCCGGAGGCCAACAACTCTGCATAGAGCACCTTTCTGTGCTTCTGGATATAGCGAAGGCGCCGCTGACCCCAAATGCCGACGGGACGCGATTCTTCAGGCGCCTGGGTCAGGCACGGGAGATAATAGTCTCCGTGCAGCTCGTACCACAGCCCGTTTTTCTCGTCATAAATCTGTTTCTGCATGATTCTTTCCGTCCTTTCTGTTTTGAATTCCGTTTTCTTTTGCTTGTTTGCTGTACTGCTGCCGCCGTTCCTCTGAATACGGCGCGGTCAGGCGGACGCTGAATCTGCCTTTCTCGATTTCAAATTCAAGCCCGCCTTGGCCGTCGTCGTCGATCTGCCTGCACTGATCAGGATGCTCGCTCGCATATTTGGTCAACCGCTTCTTCAACTCTGTGTTGTGCGTGAGGATTTCGACGGTGCTGCTCTGTTCATCGAAGAAAATGCTTGTGGTTTTCTGCTTTTTAGTCAGTCCTGTGATCATGTAACTCCTTTCTCAAAAATGTGTGTTTTTTTCTGTTCTTTTCCCCAACTCAAGAGCTGGGAAAACAGCCCTGTTTTCGGTTGGGAGCGCCCGGAATGAAGCTCCCGTTCGATTTGAACGCTCCCATTGGATAAAACTCGAAAAAATCAGCTCAAGACGCAGCCCGGGCAAAAATGCCCGCCCTCACCGCGCGTCCCTCTCATGCCGTCTTCGGGTCAGCTTGCGCTGCTGCTTCTCAAAAGCTTCTCGCTCACGGATAGCTTGAACATGGTTTTCAATCGTATTACGGCCAAAACCACGACAGAGAGTTTCATATTTCTCGACGATGACAGATTTTTTCGCGTTTTCTTCAGTCAGGCGGTCAATGGTAGCGTCCAAGGTCCCAATTCGCCCCAAGGCCCTCCGCAGTTCCTCCTGCAGCTTATCGTAAGCCCGTCTCAGGTCAAAATATGCGTTATATAGGACAATGTACAGTTTTTGAAATCGCTTAAGGGCCGGCTTGGCTTTCTTTTCCCTATATGATCTGGCTGATTCGAACATATCGGGCTGAGGCAGGATTTCCTCGACATCCTCGGCATACTTCTGAGCAACTTCATCCAGCTTTTTTACCTTCGGGACGATCTCGGCAGCATGCGCTTCGGCGGCGTCGGCTTTTTGCCTGGCTTCGATTTCCCGCTTTTCGATCTCATCCAGCTCATCAAGCAGTTCATATCTGACGTTCTCCAGCTCTCCCAACCGGGTCTCTTCTTTTTTGACCTTGTATTCCATGACTGAAAGATGCTTGGCTGTGCTGCCGCGCTCTCCGCGCTCGAAGTCCTCAAATCCGGCATCCCGCATATGCTCGAAAAATCGGTCTTGCAAGAGACTGTATGATTTGATAATCTGTGTGTGGCCGTTTTCATCTGTTTCCTTCTTTGAGGCCCACTTTTTTGAGTGGCTGATCTGATGGATGACCTCTTTGACCGTCCCCACCAGCGTCGGGTCTTTGCAGCGTTTCGTCCAGAGGATTTCTTTATCCACCACCGGCAGCGCGACGACGTGCATATGGTAGTGATAGACCGGATGGCCTGATTGCGCGGTCAGAGCTGTGTTCAGCTCGTCGGCGTGCATGACAGCGGAGACGATGTTTTCCGGGCCGTACTCCTTTTGGGCAAAGCGGAATACTTCCTCATAGAACCGGCAGGCATATTCATAGCTGCCGCGCTCCTCAAAATAGGCGGTATTTACATCAAAGATCATCTCATCAAAAACCTTGGCGTCCTTTTTCAAGCCGCGGAGGGAGACGCTGCCATCCTCCACCAACTTGTCCAGATAGGCGTTATAGGTCAGATCGCCGCAGCTTTTGAAATGGACGTTCATAGGCGTCCGGGAGAGATCGACGTTCATGTTTTCATAGCTCTCGTTTTTGCGCTCGATGTGGCGCTCGGATTTTCCGATGCTCGCCTTGGTGTGCTGCTCGACGCGGGCAACGGAGTAGTTTTTATCGTTTATGCGTTTTCACTTCCTTTCCTGGCAGCGGTGGTACAGGGCGCGGTTACACAACTTTTTCAAAGTGTGTAACCCACTATGACATTTTCATCCCTGAAGGGCTGCAAAGTGCCGTGGGCTCTCCGAGGGGGGCCGGAAGCAGCCTCCCGCGCTGCGTTCGGATGCTCCCGGAGGGGCGCTGCCCCTGCTATCTGCGGATAGCTCCCCGGCAGGGAGAGCCCTTTGAAAAGGGCTCCCTGCACCCCTCCCAAACTTCACTCGCCGTTGGGCAGGAGGGGAAAGCATTCTCTTTCCCCTCCGCTGCGCGAGTGTTTTCCGTGAGAAAAGCTCAAGGGGTACGGGTTGTATTTCCTGACGGAAATCTCCACCCGCAAGTATGCCCCCTTGACCTTTCCTCCGCTCCCGGTGACGATCCGTGTCGATGGTGACGGTGTTTTTGATACCACACCCGCTGTCGAAATCATCGTCACGACCGTCACACATCGTCACGCGCCCTCCGGCTCATAGCGCAGCGTGATTTTTCGCCCGTCATGTGTCCGACTGTTCCAGTAGCGGATGCCGTATTCCCGGAACAAACGCCCGGTGTTGACATTCAGCTTCATGGTCAGAGCATTTGCTTTCATGTCTACAGCCAGGGCCTCCGCTAACTCCGTCGGACTTCCGATCCACTCCGGCCTTTCCGCGTTTACGAGAGTCGCGACGGTCTCAAGAACTACCTCGGGCAGCGCTTTCCACAGTTCGGTTTCGCACCGTTTCAGCTCCCAGCACAGTTTTTCTTCGTTCCGAAAAAGATGGAGCCTCAGATCTTGCTGGTCCCTGCCGGAGATGTCCAACGTGGCCTCGTTTGCGGTGCGCTTGGGTTTCTGCAGAAGAAACGCTCCGTCCGCCGCGCCGAGCAGACCGTTTGTGCCGGAAATCATATCGAACACATCCTCTGCCTTCTGCTTGCGTGTATGATGTACCAGGATCAAGCACAGCCCGCAACAATCGGCAAAGTTCTTCAGCCGGGTGATGATGTCGTAATCGCTGGCGTAGCTGTAGGCATCTCCGCCGACCTCCCTCACCTTTTGTAGCGTATCTACAGTTCAAGAGTGAACATCAATATTTAATACGACATGCGCTTAAGAGTAACGCCCGGCTGACCATGGAAGCCAGCCGGGCGCTGTTTCAGATCATCAGGAACCAGACTTTGCTGTGTTTTTCTCTCCTTTGCTCAGCATGGACACCAGTTCCAGCCACAGATCAAGGTCTGAATTGGGAGCACACCACAGTCTGAGCGAAATAATGCTGATTGCCTGTTCCTTGAGCCTGTAATAGTGACGCCTGGAAACGTTCAGGCGAAAGAGAACGTCTGTCTGGCGCATCTTATCCTCCGCAATGTAGGTCAGATAGATAAGATCATAGAGCAACTGACCGTTTCCAGGCTTATGCTTGAGCGAAGTCAGAGCATCATTGATCTGATCCAAAAGCTGCCGGGTTTTAGCCAGCCTCTCCAAGCGAAGCTCAAGCCGACGGTTTTCCATGCCGATCTCTGCGTCAATTCGGCTCAGTACAGCGTCAAGCTTTCGCAGAGGGAGATTGAGCTCGGCGGCCACGGATTCCAGCTCGCTTTCGGTCTGCCAAAGAATGCTTCGATAATTTGTGAGCAGGAGAAGCGTGTTATGATACGCTTGCTTTCGCTTTTTCTTCTCTACCCGCTGGGGTGTTGCGCCATCGTCCTCAAGGATACCACGATCACGCAGAAAAGAAAGAACCGCCTCGGCGTTCGTGGCGGTGCAAAGAGAGTTGTTATGCATAGCTGAAAAGCTCCTTAGAGTATTCGTTCAGATCCACCGGACAGGGGCCTCTAATCGGAGCGACAATGGAAGACTGTGGGGGACTCCTATTAACTACATCTTGGCAGTCATAATCACCATTCTTCCAAATCCAACAGAGAGAAATATACGCGCGTTTAAAGGTATGGAAAAGTGCAACGCGACGGTTTTGACGAGCAGAAGGGGACAGGAGACCGACCGAAAGAAGATAGCGGCGGCTGTACCACACGACCATCCGACTCATATGCTCACGCTGTAACCCATGTCTGACAACATGCCGGGAAAAACCCCGTACAGCTTCGAGCACGTTTGCTATTTGCTCGTCTGTTGGAAGAGAGACCTCTGTATCGCAGGGATAGAGCGTATTGAAAATGAGACAGCCATAAGAGCCGGGGAGCCGGCATAGAGCGAAGACGTCCGCGTGCTTTTGCAGGAACCTCCATACCTTGGTCTTCTCCCAGCCCCAACGCTGTCCCAGATTCTCCAAAGTCAGAAAAACTCCGTATTTGCCATATTGACAAACCGGAGCAAAAAAAGAAAACGCATTTCTGGGGTCCATGGATACCGTGTGGCACCAAAGATCCAGAAATGCGTCGGATTCTTCATATTTATAATAGTGTAGAGATAGCAGCTTTTCAGTGATCCGTCTCGGGACACAGAGAAAGCCATAACCGGGAGTAGTGTAGACATTCCCGGATTCGCATTCAGAGCCGCAGTGATCCATCTCCCAGTCTGTGATCCGATAGCTCAACTGCTTAGTCTCCGGATTCAGCTCATAACTGAGGTAGCCATGTGAGGAAAGCTGTTCGAGTATTTCAAGAGCGCGTTCGCGCTTTTTGATGCCGAGGATGCTCTTCAGACCGACCATACCGCCGGACCACATGCCCGGCTCAACAGGGTTTTCGTGCCCGCAATAGGAGGCAATGCCCTTGCGAAAGGCAGCCCGCGCGGCAAGCCTGGCCCAGTAGGCTGAGAGCCCCTTGCCTTGGGGCAGGGCAGCCCGCGGCAGCTTAAGCCAGCGGTATCTGAATAAGCAGGGCATTTTACCTTTCCTCCTTGTAAACATGTTTATTGATGAATGGTGACAACAAAACCCGATAGTTGGCTTCGGTGACAGCGTCAAAATGACTTGACAATGATTCACACAAGACATATAATGCAATTAAATTAAATAAGTTGCAGAATGAAAGAGGGCGAGAAGATGGAAACTGATTACAGAAAGCTATGCAAGGAGCTTTTCGGAACAGATGATGCGGTTGAGCTTCGCCGGATCGCCGAGAGCATCAAAAAGAAAAATGACAGAAATGCGGGCCGAAAGAAAAAGTTTACCGAAAAAGATGCCGAACGTATGGCCCAGATGCGGGACCAGGGTACAGGTCTGCAAAAGATAGCGGATGAATTCGGAACGTCCCGCCAAGTAATCGGCAGATACCTGTCAAAAGAACCGGGCAAGGGTAACACCATGCGCCTTACCTATATGTATAAGCAGCACCCCTGTACAGTAATCGACGTGGATTTCCTGGACCAAAAAGTGAGCATCCAGAATAAAACAGCGGATATGGTCCATCGGGCTTTCGGAGTCACAGAGAATCCTACATGGAAAGATTTTGAGGCTTTCCTCAGGGAACGCTGCTTCCCGGAAACCCGCGGGAACAAAAAAGAGCTGCTCAGGCAGCTCGGCTTGACAGACTATGATCCACTGCAGATCATAGAGAAAACACGGGGGAGAATGGCGGATGATGAGCAATGGCTGAAAATTCGCTATCTGGAGAGAAGGGCAGAATGAAGATCGTTGACTTACGGGAGCACGCGCTTGAGCCGCTGCAGGGACATACATCCAAGGGGGATCAGCCGAAATGGCAGCTGAGAGGGCAGTGGTATAAAGCAGACCATATGGGCTATGAAGCCCTTGCTGAGGTGATCGTTTCCAGACTGTTGCTGAAATCCAATGTAAAGGACTTCGTCTGTTATGAACCGGTGCGGGTACTATACGAGGATGTGGAGAGAAATGCCTGCGTCAGTAAAAACTTTCGGGCAAAGAATGAGATCCTGCTTCCGTTTGAGCGGCTCCACCGCGCCTATCACGGGCGAGGACTGGCAGCAGAGCTTGCGCACATGGAAACCGGGGAGAAAATCCGCTATACAGTCGATTTCGTTGAGCAGACGACAGGTTTGCAGGATGTCGGAAAATATTTGACAACGCTGCTCGAACTGGATGCCTTTTTCCTGAATGAGGACCGCCACACGAATAACCTGGCAGTCATACGGAATGAGGACACAAAGGAGTACAGACTGTGCCCGGTCTTCGACAATGGCCTGTCTTTGCTCTCAGACTTGAACGATTATCCCATGGAGGATGACGTATATCGCTGTATCTCCAAAGTGAAGGCAAAACCATTTGATCTGGATTTTGACGAGCAGGTCACCGCAGCGGAACTGCTTTACGGGCCACAACTGCGGTTTTCCTTTACGCGAGCGGATCTGAGCGCTGCACTTGCAGGTCTTGAAGAATACTATCCGGAGGAGACACTTGACCGGGTTGAGCGAGTCCTGCGGGAGCAGATGAGAAAGTACCCGGTTTATTTCCTGTGACAGGAAAGAATCATAAGTGAATAATATAAATATTGATTTGGACTCTGTGAATACTATTTCACAGAGCCCATTTACAGATTATCACGAAAATGGTAGAATCATGACAGAAAAACGAGGTGCCAAGGGGATGGTTTTGAGAACATTCTGGGCTTGACCGCAGTTTTGACCGGAAACAGAAAAAACTGGGTAGAACGCAGAAAAATTAACGGCTCAAAAAATTCTGATTTTTGTAAATAATGATAAATAATGGACTAATTAGGACACTAAAAAGTTCATATAGGCAATTCGAAGCCTTCTTCCCCTGCCAAAAATCGTCTTAAAATGTTATATTTTAAGGCGATTTTTGCATTTAATGACTTCGTATTGCGCACAAAATAGTTAGCGACAAAAATCTTGCCCGTAATTTGACCGCCATCAGGTTCCGGAAGCATTGAGACGCTTCATGTACTCTTCCATCCTGACAGCGTTTCTGAGTTGAAGGTTAGCCGACATATCAACAGAATGCGAGAAGGCTATTGATAGGTCAAAAATAGCACTTAGTTTCTGTGCTTTGCAAGATAGAAGCTACTGAGCTGTTTTCAGGCTGCAGCGCTATCGACGCTTTGGTTTTGTTCCGTACCCCCTTGGGGGCCAGGGAGCAATGACCCATATAGGGCCTGAGCAAACCGCTGGTTCACTGGCGGTTTTGATTCTAGTACGCGAGTTTCGCCCCGGAAGGGGCAACCGAATTACATGTACAAATCCCCATCGGCATGGCCCTGGGCCTGATTCCCTGCCTGCTGTGCGGATGGAGCGTTTCAATGCTTGCAAAAGGAGGTTCATGCCCTGTGGAATATTCGGCCAATATCAATGGGATCAGCGTCAGTGCTTATTACAGCGATGAAAACGTCCGGGATATATTCATTCCGCTTCTGGAGCACCTGGCGGCGCTGCACGCGGAAAAGCAAAGCCGGATTCTGGCGATGCTGGCCGCGCCGCCGGGGGCAGGGAAAAGCACACTGGTGGGCTTCCTGGAAAACCTGGCAAAGGATGTCTGCCCGGGGAAAAAGATTCAGGCCATAGGAATGGACGGATTTCACAGGCGGCAGGACTATCTGCTGAGCCATACGGTCAGCGTGAACGGGAGAGAAATCCCGATGGTGAACATCAAAGGGGCGCCTGTTACCTTTGACCTGAAAAGGCTGCGGGAAAAAACAGCGGAGCTGACAGAGGGCAATCCGTGCAGCTGGCCGCGCTACGACCGACTCCTGCATAATCCTGTAGAAGACGCCATCGCGATCAATGCGGATATCGTGCTGCTGGAGGGAAATTATCTGCTTTTGGATGTGGATGGCTGGATGGAGCTTTCAGACTGCGCGGATTATACGATCTCACTGTCAGCAGATGAAGGGCTGCTCCGGGATAGACTGGTCAGGCGGAGAATTGCAACGGGCGTGGAAAAGAAAACCGCAGAAGAATTCGTGGATTTCAGCGACATGGCCAATGTGAGGCTGTGCCTTGAAAAAACAAAGAAAGCAGACCTTGCCCTTGAAATCACGCCGGACGGTTCTGAAATCAGAAAAAGAGAAGGCTGCGGCATGGAGTATTTCGACATCGTCGATGAAAACGGCCTCCCGACAGGAAAAACGGTTTCCCGGGAGGAAGCGCATCAAAAGGGTATCCCGCATCGTACAAGTCATGTATGGATCATTCGCCCTTCAAACACGGGATATGACATTCTCCTGCAAAAGCGGAGCGAGGAGAAAGATTCGTTTCCCGGTATGTTTGATACCTCCTCAGCCGGTCATATCCCTGCCGGAGATGAACCGCTGCCGTCAGCGATCCGTGAGCTAGAGGAAGAATTGGGGATCAAAGCGAAGCCGGAAGACTTGCGTTTTGCAGGGACATTCAGAATTCAGTATGAGAAATCTTTTCACGGGCGGATGTTCCGGGATAATGAATTTGCAAACGTATATGTTTATTCCGAAGCGATCGGGAAACTAAAGCTGCAGGAGAGTGAAGTCTCCGAAGTACGATGGTTCGACCTGAACGAGGTGTGGGACGAGATTCAGACCAGCCGTGAGCGCTTCTGCGTCCCGAAGCCCGGCCTCGCGGTCTTGCGGGATTACTTGAAAGAGAGGGCGAGCCATAATGATGCACGATGGACAAATATATGAAAACTTTTGAGCCGGCGATGAAAAAGTGGCTGGCGGAGCACTATTCCCCCGAAGAGGCAAAAAAGCGCTGAGAACTTACAGTGGCGCTGGACGAAACGTGGATCCGGGAGGAGGGCGATCTGGGCGGACGAAAAACCCGATGGTCAACAATATGCTGGAGGCGTACGCCTTTTTCGCCTTCTATGATTCTGTGGACAGGAGCTTTACCCCGGAGGATCTGCAAAGCATGATAAAGCATATACTTTTCCCTACGGTTAAAAAGAAGAATTCTTTCATGTATGGACAATAAAATGAAAAATTGAATAATACAGCTTGACAAGTGACCTTTCGTTCACTATAATGAGTGAACGAAAGGTCACTTACTGCATATGGAGGTACTTATGGCAAACGACACGAAAGAGAGAATACTTGCTGCGGCGTTGGAGATGTTTTCACAAAATGGTTATGCAGGGACAAACATCCGCGAACTGAGTGCGTCGCTCGGTCTTGTGAAGTCCGGGGTCTATAAGCACTATGAGAGCAAGGAAGCGATCTGGAACGCGCTGCTGGACCAGATGATTGCTTATTATGCAGATCACTTCGGATCCGCAGAGCATCTGCCGCCTGTGCCGGATTCGCTGGAGGGATTGACCCGGCTGACCATGCATATGGTGAACATCACCGTGCATGATGAGAAGATCATCATGACGCGCAAGGTCCTGACGCTTGAGCAGTACCGGGATGTTCGTGCGCGGGAACTTGCAACGAAACACTTCCTCACAGGACTCACCGATATGTTCACGCGCATATTCACGGGGATGATGGACAAGGGGCTGCTCCGGAAGGATGATCCCCAGATGCTTGCCTTTGCCTATACCGCACCGATTTCTGCCCTTATTCATCTGTGTGACCGGGAGCCCGAGAAAACAGAAGATGCGCTAAAGCAGATAGAGGCATTCAGTCGGCATTTTATCAAAACATACGGAGCACAGGACGATGCCGCAGGAAATTGAACCGAAAGACACAACAAGAGCTGCGGCCTATGCGCTCTGGATGAAAGCGCCGAATCCGATGGTTACGTTTCTCAAAACGCTGGACGTGACGAATCTGGTCAGGTTAGGTGCGCGGCGGCATCTGAAATTCAATATGCTGCTGGATTACTGTATCGGCAGAGCTGCCGCACCCGTCAAGGAGTTCTATATATTCCCTGTGGGCGACAGGCTGATGCGGTATGACGCGCTCGCAGTGAACACCATCGTGAAGAATCGCGCCGGGGAGCTCAGCTCCTGTGACATTCTGTTTTCCGATGATCTTGAAACCTTCAACCGCGAGTATCTGGAATATACCTCACAAGCGGCGGAGAGCTGTCAGGACCGGGATTTATCCGCCGACTGTATGGTGATCGGCACCTCTGCCATTGTGAACGGTGGAATATGAAAATGAACAACTATATTGCCTATTGCGGCCTGGACTGCGAAAGCTGTGAAGCCCGGATCGCAACGCTCCATAACGACGAATCGCTGCGGGCAAAGGTCGCAAAGCTCTGGTCAGAACTGAACGACGTAGAGATCACACCGGAGATGATCAACTGTGTCGGGTGCAGGATCGACGGCGTGAAAACACCTTACTGTGACTCGCTGTGTCCGATCCGCCGATGCGCGGTGATGAAAAGTGTGGAGACCTGCGGGGACTGCAGCGAAATGGAAAGCTGTGAAAAGCTGGGGGCGATCACCGGGAACAACGCCGACGCCCTGAAAAATCTGAAATCATGACAGAGAAGCGGATGAACATGATGATAGAAACAGAACGTCTGAGAATCTACCCCGCTCCGTGGGAGCAAATGGAAGCCATGATCGCTTCCGAACAGGACGAAGAACGCAAAAAAGCGTATACCATCACATAAAAAGGAAGATGACCTGCACATGCAAATGCAGATCATCTTCCTTTTTGCTGCCAACCCTGTCGGCCGGATGCCCAAAGCAGTTTGTCGTTCAAGACTGTCTTATGAACACCCGACTATAGTGTGCGCCTTTTTATACCCTGTGTTCCCTGACCCATTTGAGCAGGCTTTCATGATCCGTCTGCCCGGCAGCAACGGCGAGACCGACAGCGGCAACCTCGTCGTTGGTGCAGTAGAGATGGACGATACCAAAAGTGATGGAGTTCCTGCCTGCGGAAGATTGGGGCAATACCGCACAATACGTCTGCCGCATTGTGCGGTATCAGTTTAACATGCAGATATCAGGCGTTCAGATTGACTGCGCTGCCAAAGAGATCGTCAACGCCGACGCCGGATGCGTTGACAGTGTACCACGCCGAAGTCGCGGTATGATACGTGCCGTCGCCGTTCGGCACGATCTCATAGAGATGCACGGTATAGGTCCCGTCGCCGTTGTCTTCCGCATCGGCCTCCGGCGGATAAAAACCGCTGATGCGTTTGCAGTACATCTGCGCCATCCGTTTGAGCTCCGCCTCACTCTCTGCGTCTTTCTGCAGGAAAGCTCTGGGCCGGAACGTATAGTCGCCGGAATATTCCCCGACTCCGTTCAGCGTCAGGAGGATCAGGCCCTGCTCATAGGAGATTTCGGCGTATTCAAAAGCAATGTCTGTATTGTCGCTTGAAATGATTTTGACCGCCTTTTTCGTATGGTCGTCGCTGTTCTCCGCTTGCAGGTGCCATTCGGTGCCGTCGGCAAAATGCAGTTCGGCATAGTCCCTGTTCAGCAGTACCCATGTCCGCAGCTTGTTGTCGGAATAAGCTTCATACACGACGCCCGCCTTTGCCGGGGTCATCTCATAAAGCCCCGTCAGGATCGTGCTGGAGGGGCCGCCGGCCAGCGTTTTGTCGTCCCGCTCTATATAGAGCCTCACACGGTCCTCTTGAATCGTAAGGGATATCGTTTTAAACCAGTTCGAAACGTCGTTCCCTTTTGCGTCCCAAACGGTTTCGATGCGGCAGGTGTCCTGATGCGACTCCGGTACGGAGGAATTGAAGTCCAGAACATAGTAGGTCTCGTACCATGAATCGGTTTGGAAGAAGCAGTGCAGCACGACATTGTCGGCGACGCTTCCCGTAAAGTCCAGCCAGTATTTCGGCATTCCGTCCTCTTCATACACGTAGACGCCGCTGATCGACGTCTCGGCATACACCGGGGCCGCCGGCGCGATCAAAAGGCATAGAACAAGAAACAACGCGCAGGTCTTTTTCATTTGATGATCCCTTTCCTTTCCTCTGTCGGCTTTACAGCGATGCATCGAAATGCGGGACAGTCCGTTTATTCGGTAATTTGCCGTTTGATTTCCTGAGCTCTTCAAAACCGATCCAACGCTGCTCCGCATTGCGGACACGTTAAGCATGCCATGCAATCACCTTCACAGCAGAATGATTCCAACTCGCTTTCTCGGTTTGGTTTCATTATAACGTGTGTGAGCGGGATATACAACATGTATTTCAATCATACAGGAGTTTGTTTTCCCTTTCGGTGATTGTAACGTACCACAGCCGGCGGAAGCTTTCCCGGCAAAAAAGCTGCGAACACTCTTTGATATGATGAAAAAAGCGGAGAGCGCCGTTTTGATGCTCTCCGAAAGGCTTTCTGTGACGGCTTTGAAATGATAGACCGGCCGAATCCGCCTGATGACCTCCGCCGTGGGATCGATCTGGCTGAGGATCGCGTCGAGGCCCTTGCAGGCCATGGGCGCTGGCATCCGTTGTGTCACAGTAACAGATGACAGTGTTATATGCACCTTGAATTTCGATCATGGGACACACATCCCTCCGGCTGTGAGTCTATCACGCCTTCCCGGTCTTTTCCCGGAAAATTGCACATTCTCGGACGGATTCAAAGGGATCGGGCGGGCGTCCCGATAAGGTATCAGGAAACGGGTGCTTTTACGTTCTTGAGATCTACACGAAGCATGGCCGCCAGCCGGATGAGGGTTCTTTTGGCCTCGAACGGCTTTCCCCGGGACGCGAGATCCGCCGGTCACAATCGCGGCAGGGAAGAGGTTCCGGAACAGAATTTGTCCGCCGCTTTTGTGCAATGTGAGAAAAATTCTTTTTTTCGGGAAGAATTTAGATAATCTTCTTTATTTTTCCGCTGACATGGGGTATAATGCTTTTAACCATGGGATCATCATGTGTATGCGTGTGGTTCCTGTGGGTCTCCGCTCCCGCCGCCTTCGGCGCGCGTGGCGCGGAATCTATAAAAATCTTGCTGCGCAGGGATGCCTGCCCAGTAAAAATTGGAGGAATGATGCAATGAAACAGTATTTTGAGATCGTTGACGTTATGGCCAGAGAGATCCTTGACTCTCGCGGCAACCCCACTGTCGAAGTCGAAGTCACCCTCGACGACGGCAC
>Ga0247611_10001294_pt1 | contig 45311 bp, 77 predicted proteins | sample 177DNAGHGhighgp2_FD_192422 | JGI IMG/M metagenome (GOLD analysis project Ga0247611, IMG submission 192422) | Sheep rumen microbial communities from Palmerston North, Manawatu-Wanganui, New Zealand - 1770 DNA GHGhigh gp2 | ecosystem: Host-associated > Mammals > Digestive system > Stomach > Rumen... | reverse complement strand
CGCGCAGCCTGCTCCCGCCGCCGACCCCGAACGGCTCGCCAAAGCTCAGAAAGCGGTCACGGAAGTTTTCAAAGCCAAGTACGGCGCGGAAGGCGCTGACAAGCCCGCTCTCGCTGCTGAACTGACGAACCTTCTGGGCGGTGTGTTCAATCCCATGGAATGCACCGACATCGACGCTCTTACCGCCGCGTATATGCACTTCAAGGACTGATTATTTAGGAGGAAACCATGAACAAAATTATTTTCACTGGCTATCTGGGGGCTGACCCCGAAGTACGCACCGCTCCCGACGGCAACACCGTCGCTTCCTTTACCGTAGGCTCTCAGACCTACAAGAACGACGCCAACGGCGAGAAAATCACCAATTGGTATCGCTGTTCCGCCTGGCGACAGTTGGGTGAAAACGCCGCCAAGTATCTGCACAAGGGCTCCCACGTCAGCATCGTGGGCAACATCGTATTCCGCCCTTATGTGGATAAGAATGGCGCGGCCAAGCTTTCCATCGACGTGGATGTGAACGACTTGGAATTCCTGGGTGGCAAGAATGACAACAACAATGCTCAGGCTCCCGCTCCTGCTGTTCCCGCACAGCCCTCTCGCCCCGTAACTCCCGCCGCCAACGCTGACGAATTGCCTTTCTAAGTTTCATCTTCTTTCGAGCAGGCTGGCTCACAATTCACAAAGCCGCTCCTCCCTTTTATCACGAAAGGAGCGAAGCCATCATATGACACTCACACCCCAGCAGGAAGAAGAATTCATTTTATCCCACAAGAAAATGGTTTGGTACATCGTTTGGCGGTTTAAGTCCCGGCATGCGGGAACCGCCAACCTTTCCAATCAGGATTTGTTTCAGGAATGCATGCTCCCGCTCGTCGCGCATATGAAAAACGCAAGGTCGGAACGGGAACTGAACCACAGCATCCCCGTCCGTGACATGGTAAACGCTATGTGCCGCTTCGTTCTTCGGAACCAGGCGGTTTCTTACCCCAAACGAACCTCTTCTTTCAAGAAAACCATCCAGTCAGCGCCCGCCAGTGTGAGCATTGATGAAATGGACTTCGTTTGGGCTCCGTCTTCTGCGGAAAATGTCAATTTTGCCATTGACTATGAGCAGTTCAAGCGCACTTTGTCTCCCTCTGCCGCCAATATTCTCAATTTGCGGGAAAGCGGCCTGACGAACAGGGAAATCGCGCAGACGCTCAACATCTCCGATGCCGCCGTCACTCAATCTCTCAGGAGAACGCTGGAAAAGTACAATAAGTACGCCGCGTAAAAGAAAGGAAGAAGAAAATGAAGGAAATTTCTGTTACCATGAGCCGCGCCATGTATGATCTCCTCCTCAAGGGCCGGAAAGCCACCAAAGATGAGGTCGGCATCAAGGCATGCAAGAACTATGAGGGCGTCGTCGCCTACGTGGATGAAACTTACGGCCTTCAGGGCAAGGTCGCCGAAGTTATCGTCGAATAACGGCAATTACACGCTTACAGCAACTATTTTATGGGAACCTTCGTGAAAGGAGCGTATAGCTATGAATGATTTTTTCTCTCAGATGAATGAAATCCTCGTCCACAGCCCCGACAACTTTTCCGTCACTGAAAACGGGGCGGTGGGCTACAGAACGTCGGGCAAGAAGCTGCTCGATATGAATTTCGCTGTTTCTTCTCTGCGCACGGCCAGCGATTACGAAATCAAGCGCCGTTTCGCCGAAGTTTGCGGCGAAGACCTCAACACCGCCATCGTCTGGCTGTTTTTTGCCCGTGATTGCCGCGAAGGACAGGGTGAACGCCGCCTGTTCCGTGTTTGCATGGCCTATTTGGCGGAAGAATGGCCCGACAAAGTCCGCGCTGTGCTTCCGTTGATCGCGGAATATGGGCGGTGGGATGATGTGGTCGCCTTCATCGACACGCCGCTCAGGGATGATGTTGTCGGTATCATCACTCGCCAGCTCTCCGAGGACATCGCCAACATGAAGCTCGGCAAGCCTGTGTCTTTGCTCGGAAAATGGCTTCCGTCCGCCAATACGTCCTCGAAGGAAACGCGCCGCAAAGCCCAGTTCCTCATCGAGAAGATGAACACAACTCCGCGCTTTTACCGCAAAATACTGTCCTCCCTCCGCAAATATCTGGATGTAACGGAACGGAAGATGAGCGCGGGCAAGTGGGGCGAAATCAAATACGAAGGCGTGCCGTCCAGAGCAAACCTCATCTATTCCGACGCCTTCCTTAAGCACGATGCGGAGCGGCGGACTGAATACCTCTCCAAAGTCGAGAAGGGCGAAGCAAAAATCAATGCTTCCGTGCTTTTCCCCCACGACATTGTGCATAAATACGCCAAGTACGACTGCTGGTGTCGCTCGAAGCCTGACCCCGCCGTTGAAGAGCTGTGGAAAGCCCTCCCCAACTGGGTTCCCGAAGGAGAAAGCACGCTCGTTGTGGCGGATGGATCCGGCAGTATGACTTCCCACGTCGGCGGCACGGAAATCACTTGCTTGGATGTCGCCAATGCGCTGGCGATCTACTTCGCGGAGAAGCTTCCCGAACCTTTCCACAATAAGTATATCACCTTCTCTTCCCGCCCCCAGCTTGTCGATTTGAGCGGCGCGAACACATTGCTGGGCAAGCTTCAGATAGCGTGGCAGCATGATGAATGTTCCAATACGGACATCGAAGCTGTGTTCAGGCTCATTCTCCGCACGGCAGTCAAAAATCATCTATCCCAGGCTGAACTTCCGCACAACATTCTCATTTGCAGCGACATGGAATTCGATTGCGGCACGTGTGGCCGCTGTGACGCTTCGCTGTTCGATGAAATCGCCGCCGAGTACGCCGCTCATGGCTACAAGCTTCCGCGCCTTGTGTTCTGGAACATCTGCAGCCGCACCGAAACCATTCCCGTCATCGAAAATGAGCTGGGTGTGGCGCTTGTGTCGGGTTTCAGCCCCACCATTGCCAAGATGGTCATGTCCGCGCAGACAGACCCTTATCTTTGCCTCTTGGAAACGCTGAATTCTCCCCGATATGATGCGGTCAGGGAAGCGCTGAAATAAAATAACGCGGGGTGGCTCGTCTGCCCCGCTTTTTTATAAGGATGTGAACAAAAATGGCTGTTTCTATTCACGACCAAGTGCTCGCCTTCGCAGACAAGCATCTTTTTCCTTATTCTGTGCGCTCCACAGCTCACGGGGATGAAATTATCCCCGAATACTGCCCTTTCTGCAATGGCGGCGACCGCCAGCAGGACAGAAGAACCTTTGCTTTGTCCGCTGAGAACGGATGTTATGTCTGTAAGCGCGGTTCCTGCGGTAAAAGAGGAAATTTGGAGAGCTTGGCCGACCATTTTAATGATTCTGTGCACATCGAGCGCCCCAGCCGTGGAAATTTCGAGTCAAAAGCCAAATCGTACAAGCTTCCAGAAGTAAAAATGCTCCCGCCCACAGAAAAAATCTATCAGTACATCGAATCGCGGGGCATTTCACGAAAAACTGTCGATGATTTCAAGATTCAGAGCGACGAAAAGGGCAATATTGTGTTTCCGTTCTATGAAAACGGCGAAAATGTGTTTGTCAAGTTCCGTAAGCCCGAAAAACATCGCCCGGAAGACAGATCGCCCAAAGAATGGCGCGAATCCGGCACAAAACCTATCCTTTTCGGCATGGATATGTGCGTTTTTTCAAAGCCTTTGGTCATCACGGAGGGTGAGGCGGACTGTATGGCGCTGTACGAAGCCGGGATCACGAATGTTGTCTCTGTTCCGTCTGGGTGCGAGGACTTTACATGGGTAGAAAATTGTTATGACTGGCTGGAGCGGTTCAAAACTATCATTTTGTTCGGAGACAATGATGAGCCGGGGCAAAAGATGGTCCGCACGCTGGCAAAAAGACTGGATGAAAGCCGTTGCCGTGTCGTTGAAGGGTATCCAGAGTATGCGCCAGGCCAATTTTGCAAGGACGCCAATGAAATTTTGGTGCGGATGGGCGAGTTTTTTCTCATCGAAATGGTTGAAAACGCCCGTGAAGTGCCCGTAAAGGGCTTGCTGGATTTGGGCACGCTTCCTCCCGAAGACCCCACCCTCGTTCCCCGCATCAAAACAAACATCCCCAAGCTGGATGCTGTGACGGGCGGCTTGCTTGAGGGCGGCATCACCGTCATTGTCGGTAAAGCTGGGTCTGGCAAAAGCTGCTTGGCAAACTCCATCGTGTTAAATGCCTTGGAACAGGGCTACACCGTCTGCGTGTATACGGGCGAGTTCCGCGCTCCTCGTTTTCAACATTGGATTAACTTGCAGGCGGCGGGGTCAGATTACATCGGCCTCAAGTACGACCCCATCAAGGACAAACAAGTGCCGTATCTTTCCTATTCAGTCGAGGAACGCATCATGAATTGGTATAAAGGGCGGCTCCTTGTGTATGATAACGAGGAAATGTATGAAGGAGACCAGGCCGATTCCGTTCTGTCTGTGTTCACGGCGGCTGTCAGACGATATGACGCGAAGCTTTTAGTTTGTGATAATTTGATGACGATGACCTCCGACAAGGAAGATGAGACCGCCGCGCAGAGAGTGGTTGCCAATAAGCTCAAGAAGTTTGCCAATCGCTACAATGTCGCCATCCTGCTTATCGCCCATGCCCGCAAAACAAAAGTCGGCGAGAAGCTCAATGCCGACGACTTGTCGGGCTCTTCCGCCACCAACAACTTGGCGGACATGACCCTTTCTGTGGAGCCGGGACACATCACTATCCTTAAGAACAGAGACGAAGGTATCCGTCAGGACATTGAGTTCTGCTACTGCCCAGACTCTAAACGCATCTATCAGGCGGACAAGGGCGACATGATGAAGCTGTCGTGGGATAAAAAGGGCGTGCCTTTCCCTGCTCGCCGCGCCGACTCTTTGCCCGAATATCAAGTTGTCCCGCCTTTTTCAGATCCTTTTTAATCGCCGCCGTTAAATCGGCGGTCTTTTTGTTCCCATTATTAGTGAGGAATCTATTTTACCCACCCTGAACTGACTGAAAGGAGAAACATTATGCCACCGAAAACTTGGGATCAGATTCTTGCTGCGACTGTCGGCCCCAATTGCTACGAGGTTGATTTGTCGGATTGTGCAGGTATCGTCAAGCCTTCCATTAAGCTCCCCATCGAGAGAGCCCCCCGCCTTTCCATCCCCGAAATCGAAAACACCGTATTCAACGGCGACACCACCATCATCATCTGGAAGGATAAGACGAAGACCATCGTTCACTGTGAGCCGGACAAGCCCCGCGATCCCTACGCCGCCTTCTGTGCTGCTGTGTGCAAGAAACTGTTTGGCAGCACGGATAAGGTGATGAAGGTTATCGCCGACACAGACAAGGCGTATCAGGCCAAACTCCGCGCCGAAGCCGCCGCCAAGAAGAAGGCCGAGAACATTGCCAAGCAGGAAGAGTTGAAAGCCAAAGCTGAAGCCCGCCGCAAAGAAGCCGACGAGGCAATCCGCGAAGCCTTCTACAACAATGAAAAGCTCCGCCGTGAAGCCAAGAAACGGCTGAAAGAAGAAGAGGAAGAAGCTAAGAAGCGGCTGAAAGAAGAAGAAAAGGGCGGCGAAGCGTGATGAGCGCTCTCCGCCCCGACTTCAAGTTTTCTTTTTCATCACTTTCAACTTTTGAGACATGTCCCCGCGCCTTCTACCTCCAGTACGTTGAGCATTATCCGCAGGAAGAAAATGCTTACTCTCAGTACGGCACGTTCTGCCATTCCATCTTGGAGGGCTGGGCAAAGGATAAGCTTCCGTCTTTCGTGCTGGCGAGCGAGTATGCCGCCCACTTTGATGAGCATGTCACCAAAGACTTCCCGCCTTTCCCTCGCGGACTTTGGCAAAAGTATTACGACCAAGGGCTGGCCTACTTCCAAACTTTTGACGAACTGCGCGGCTTGGGTGACTTTGAAATCCTGTCTGCTGAGAAAAAATTCTCCATCAAAGTCGGCAGCTACACCATTGTTGGCTTGGCCGACCTCATCATCAAAGATAAAGTCACGGGCGATATTACCGTCATTGACCACAAGTCCAAGTCATCTTCTTCTATGGATAAAGACTTGGATGAATATCGCCGCCAGCTTTACATCTACGCCATGTATGTTCATCAGGAGTACGGCGTGTGGCCCAAGTATCTGAAGTTCAATCTCTTCCGTGAAAACAAATGGGTCACAGAAGAATTCAGCGAAGCCGCTCTCAAAGATACGGAAGCGTGGATTATCAACACCATCGACGCCATCTTCCATGAAACCCAGTGGAAGCCCAGCGTATCCTCTTATTTCTGCCGTTATATCTGCGGCGTGTTCGGCGGATGCCCTGCTCAGGAAGAGATTTTGCATCCGCCCAAGAAAGGGAAAAAGAATGAACAACCTTGAAGATCAGCTCCTCCGTATTTCCCTTGCTTTCTCTTCCATCTCACAGGCCGTTGGGAAGAAGAAAGAAATCGCCATCAAGCGCCTGTACCATGAAAATGTTCCCGCCTCCGACGCTTTGGCTATCCTGCTGAATCCGCAAAAAGTTTTCCATCTGGGCAAAAAGTCCTTTGAAAAAGATGTTCGCGGCAAAAGGTCGGGCAAGGTGTGGGATGATATCTTCTCTCTTTGCCTCTATCTTGAATCCAAGTCCGGCTTGACAGATACCGATGTCGGCGATGTTCAGGCCACGCTGGATACCATCAAAGCAACGGATATCCGTGATTTCGCTGTTCAGTTCCTTTGTAAAACGCTCACTCTGGGCGTGACCGCGAAGACCGTCAATAAGGCGCTGGGCTTTGAGTTCGTGCCTGAGTTCAAGTGCATGCTCGCCAATAAATACTTCGAGCATCAAAACGTTGTAGCGGGCCGCCACTTCTACTTGACGGAAAAACTTGATGGCATTCGCTTGGTCAGTGTTGTCAAGGAAGACAGCGTGAAGCTTTATTCCCGTCAAGGCCAGCCTATCGAAGGGTTCGTCGAAGTTGAGAACGTGCTCAAGTATATCCGTCAGCATGTCGGGAAGGACTTTGTGTTTGACGGCGAGCTGCTCGTGTCGGACAGAGAAAACATTCCGTCCAAAGAACAGTATAAGCGCACGATAATGATTGTGCGGCGGGATGGCGTGAAGACGGGCATCACCTACAATGTGTTCGATGTGCTGGATGCCGATGCCTTTGAAATGCATTTCTGCGATACGCCCTATTATCTCCGCCGTCAAAAGCTGGAAAGCTATTGTGCGTGCCTGAACCAACCCTGCGCGGTCCATCCCCTTCCCGTCCTGTATCATGGGAGCGACACAAGAGAAATCATCCGTCATTTGGATGCCCAGCGCGGGCTCCAGCATGAGGGCGTGATGATCAACTTGGCGGATGAAACTTATCAGTTCACCCGCACCAATGCCTTGCTCAAAGTCAAAGTCATGCAGGACTGCGACCTTGAAATCATCGGCGTGCAGGAGGGAGAAGGAAAGTTCGCTGGCACGCTGGGAGCGCTCACTGTCGATTACAAAGGTACGCCTGTGGGAGTAGGCTCCGGCCTCAGTGATGAAATGCGCCGCGCTGTGTGGGTCAATCCCGATGCCTATATTGGGCGGGTGGCGACGATTCAATACTTTGAACAGACGAATGATAAAGACGGCAAGCTGTCCATTCGCTTCCCTGTGTTCAAAGAGCTGCGCGAAGAAGGCAAAGAAGTGAGCTATTCATGAGAACAAACTGTGTGAATTGCGGCGCGGCCATTGACATTGACGAGCAGAAGTGTCCGTTTTGCGGCACAAGCTATTTTGACTTGACGGATATTGATTTCACTGCCCACGATCCTGTGGCGGTGAGAATGAAAGTTCCGTGTACAAATGGCGCGAAGGCTATGATCACCATGCTTGCTATGCCCAAGTTTGGCGAATTCAATATAGACACGGAGTATGTGACGGTTTACGGCGGTCCGGGGAATCAACAACCTCTTGTGTGTTTCCCTTCAAGTCGCTCTGCTAATGTCGGTGTATCATTCACCGCAGTTCCCCGTCCAAGGACTGCAGAACTGTTCCAAGTCAAAATCGCCGAGCCGTCTTTCCGCGAAGAATTGGATTGATATATATGGGATTGTTTTCGAGAAAGAACAAAAGCTCTCCTCCTCCCGCCAAAGAATCTCACTGCAATCATAAGTTCATCGACTTCGGGTGGTACGTGAAAGAAGTATACTGCCCGGATTGCGGTGACGCATACCGTGTGCAAGTGTGCGAGCCTTATGTATGTGTTCTGTGCAAGCATCGGGAGGACAGGGTTCTGAATACTTGGGCTTATCATTATCCGCAAGAACAAAAAGAAATGGTCAGGCATCTGCTGAGGGATAACCGCATCAGCGACGCTTTGGATGTTGAGGACAAGATTGCGGATATGCAAATGATTGACCCGCTTTATCTGGATGCTTACTACCAACTGCACCCTGAAAGAAAAGTTGATTCGGATGAGGACAAGAAGAAAAAGCATGAACAGTAATTACGTCAAAGGCGATTGCATCACGTCCCTCGACCAGCTTATGGTTCAGGATAAAATCATCTTCGTGCCGCTCAACAAAGTTTTCAGCTACGGATGGTTCGCGTCCTGGCAGTTGCACTATGCCATGAACTTAATCAAGAAGCGTTGGCTGTATGTCGCCGTCAAGAAAGGGGATCATAATGACTGTACCCAATAACGAATATGTTGACACAGTGTTCATGCCAACTTTGGAACGCTTTGATTCCACGGACGGGGTAAAAGGCCATCGCGTCATATACCTTTGTTTGGGCGGCTCTCATGCCTATGGAACCAACGTTCCCGAAAGTGACATCGACGTTCGCGGCTGTGCGCTCAATAACCCCAACGAGATTCTTGGCTTCGCAAACTTTGAACAGTACACCGACCCCAACTCCGATACCTCTATCTTCGGTTTCAACAAGTTAATCCGTCTGTTGTATGGATGCAATCCCAACATTATCGAAATGCTGGGTGTGAAGAAAGAACATTACTTGGCCGACGAGATAGGCCAGCAGCTTATGGACAACGCCCATATGTTCTTGTCCCAGCGTGCGGCTTACACTTTCGGCGGCTATGCGTTCTCTCAGCTTCGCAGATTGGAAAACGCTATTGCCCGTGATAAGCTGTCTCAACCCAAGAAGGAAATTCATATCTGCAACAGCATTGATAAGGTTATGAAAAACTTCAACGAGGAAAGCCGTGCGTCCGCTCCTGTGTCGTATCGGCTGGATGTGGGCGAGGGAGTTCATGCCGACTTTGAAAAAGAAACATTTGTCACTATGTCACTTGAGCGATACCCCGTGCGGGATTTGAAGGCGCTCATCAACGATATCAACAATGTCATCCGCGATTATGAAAATGATTTGCATGGCCGCAACCGTAAGAAGGATGATTATCATCTGAACAAGCATGCCATGCATCTTGTCCGGCTGTATCTCATGTGCATCGACATTCTGGAGCAAGAGAAAGTTATCACATACCGTGAGAAAGACCATGACTTACTCATGGATATCCGCCTTGGCAAGTATCAGCTCGCGGACGGTACGTTCGACAGCGCGTTCTTCGATATGGTGGATGAGCTGTCCAAGAAGATGGATTACGCAAAACAAAACACTTCCCTCCCGCGCTCTCCCGATATGAAAAAGATTGAGGAGTTCGTGATGGATGTGAACAAGAGAAGTATCGCTTAATCATTCTGTGCGGGTAGGCAAGCATTAAAAGCCGAGAAGAAAATATAGCTCATAATACGGCGGGACACTGGGGAAGAGACATCCTCTTGGAAGCCTCCTTGGACGGCCATAGTCTTAATTGGCGAAACATTCGTTGCAACCCGACCAGAGATGCGCGTGATTGAAACTGCACGCCCCGCACAATATCAGGAGGAATATATGTCTTGTTGTCCGTTTTGCGGAAGTGATAAAACCAAAGTCGAAACAAAAAGCAAAAACCATATAACGCGCTTTGGCCGGGAAGAATATGTTTCCGCCAGCGTCAGATGCAATGTGTGCTATGCTCGCGGTCCTATCGTCACAGGAAAAAGAGTGGATATGAACGCTACAAAGTCTGAGGCTGAAAAGCTTTGGAATGCCTGGACTTCCCGTGTATATAATGTTTTTGTTAAAGGACAGTGATTTGCTGAATGATAAAACTCAGTTCCGATTATCTGGGTTATAAAACAATCCGTTCCGATGATCCTCTGCTTCCCGCCTTGTACACAGAGAAGGATAAGAATTGGTTCGATTTGCTGGAGAACCAATACCTTCTTGTTGTGGATGAAAACGGCGCGGCTGTTGACCGCTATAAATGGCAGGATGGAAAGCATAAGGATGTCTATAAAAAGCCCGTTGCCAGCCAGCAGATGGACAAGGTGAAGCCGAAGAATCCCGAACAGGCTTTCGCACTGGATATGTTGTTGGATGAAACAACCACCGTCAAAGTGGTAACAGGCCCTTGGGGGTCGGGAAAGACGATGTTGGGATGCTGTGCCGCTTATCAAATGATGCAAGCAGGGAAGTTTGATAAGATTGTATGGATTCGCAATAACATCGAAGTAAAAGACACCAACCCCATTGGCGCTCTCCCTGGCACATATGAAGAGAAGATGTCTATTTGGGCGATGCCTTTGGCAGACCATCTCGGAGGCAAAGACATTCTTGAGTCGCAGATTATGCTCGGCAAAGTTGAAGTAGAACACTTGGGTTTTTTGCGTGGCCGCGATATCAAGAACAGCATTATCTTTTGCTCGGAAGCGGAGCATCTTACCAGGGGTCATGTTCAATTGTTACTTGGTCGTGTGGCGGAAGGCTCTATTTTGCTATTAGATGCTGACCTTCGCCAGATAGACCGAAAAACATTTGAACAAGACAACGGCCTTGCCGCCGCCATCGACTGCCTCAAAGGAAACCGCCTCTTCGGCTACGTCCATCTGCGTGAATCCGTCCGAAGTGAAACCGCCAAGCTTGCTGATCTGCTTGATAAAAATGAAGGAGAATAACATAACGAATCATGAGTGAACTGTTTTCTTTTCCCTTTCTCGATGAAGTGCCGGAGAATAAACTCCCCATGCCTTCTGAAATCAACTACTATGCCCTGCTGAAAGAAAGAAAAATCTATCTGGACTTCGATGTTTGCGACGATGTTTCCGTTATCCACCAGATGATCCTGCGTTGGAATATGGAAGATAAAGGCAAGACCGCCGGAGAACGCCAGCCCATTTGGATTTACGTTCAAAGCTTGGGCGGCGAATTGTACTATATGTGGATGCTCGTCGATGCCATCCTGCTGTCCGCTACTCCCGTCTATACGGTCAACTTGGGCATGGCCGCTTCCGCCGCTTCGCTTATCTTCATTGCGGGGCACAAGCGCTTCATGACCCCCAACGCCAAAGTGCTTATCCATGAAGGGTCGGCGGCCTTCTCAGGCGAAGCCAACAAAGTCATGGACGCGACGGACAGCTACAAAAAGGATTTGAAGGCCATGAAGGACTTTATCCTCGCCCACACCGCCATTCCCAAAACCCAGCTCATGAAGAAGCGGAATAGCGATTGGGAACTGGATGCCAATTATTGTCTGGAAAATAAAGTATGTGACAAGATCATCGAGACGCTCGATGAAGTCCTGTAAAAATTTTTGAGCCCGCGATTAAAACGCGGGCTTTTTTGTCCCCATTATATATGATTTCACTTTTTGAAGGAGAGATGCTTCTTGACTGATAACGCTTCTTTTCTGAATTGGATGACCAATGTTCGGCTCGCGGCCATGCGTCATTGCCTGGATGAGAACGGCATTTACCACGGCGTCGAGGGCGCGAAGAGGTTAGCGCGAGAGTGCGGCCCCGCCTTGCTTGATTTTCCTGACGGCGAGAAGTACATCTCATCCACTTACTCCGGCATCTGCGTCATGGCTTACGATTTGCGCCCTCCCATCGACGCTGATGTTTGGTTCGCTGAATTGAGAAAGGGGTTAGAACGTGCGAAACACTGAAACACTCGAAGGGCTTGAGGTTTATGAAGTCACTCCTCTTGCCAAAAATGTCTACAGGGGGCTTCATGTTGAATGGTCCGCGCCCATGATTGGCTGGGGCGAATGGACAATGGTGTGGAGCGACGAGGACAATAAGTTCCACATTGACACAGAACACATGGACGGCCAAGAACTGGACAACCGTGAGTTCTCCAAAGCAATCCTCACCAAGGTGTTAGAAGGGTGTGTTATAGATGATTAAAGTCCGCAACGGCGTGTTTGAAACGAATTCGTCCTCCTCCCATTCCATCGTCATCAAGAAGGGCGGCGGAAAAACGCCGGATAAAATCGACCCCGATTGGCGGGTTCATGAAGATGGAGAGCTGTATATCTGGGATACTGACCTTGAGTTTGGTCGCTCTCCTTTTGATGTTCTGTGCGATTGGTATCACAAGCTGTGCTACGCCATCGCTTCCTACGGAGAGGAAGGCTTTGAATACGTCGAAAGCATTGCGCTCAAACACATAAAGAGAGCCACGTATATCAGGCTTCCGCTTACTTGGAACTATAAAGACGAGCAAGTCAGGAATTATGGCTGCGTCGATCATCAGTCCATGGGCCTGCTCGAAAGCTTTCTCCGCAAGAACAACATCACTTTGGGCGACTTCATCTTCAACGACAAATACATCGTTATCGTTGACGGGGATGAATACAACACCTTTGAAAGGTTGCAGGCGTGCGGCTTGCTGAATAAAAACGCCATCGAAGAAAGGATGAAAGCCTGATGATAAAAATTCGCCGTGGCGTGTTCGAGACGAATTCATCTTCTGTTCACGCCATGATTATTTCCAAGCGTAAGCCCCTCGCGTTTCAGAATGTCAAGAAGGTCAACTTTCATCTGGGTGAATATGAATGGGGTTATGAAGAGCTCCACACCGTTGATGAAAAAGCTTCCTATTTATATACGGCGGCATGCTGTTTCTACAATAAAGATGCCAAAGACATGATTCTGGAAGCGCTTTCCGGCCTCCCTGTTTCCTGCCGTTTTGATAAGCCTTTGTTCGTCAACTACGGCGATGATGAGTTCTATCTTGACAATGGCAACGTTGATCACTGTGACGAACTGGAAGTCTTTTTGAAAGACGTCTTGCATGACAAAGAGATGCTTCGTCAATATCTGTTCGATGATCAGTCTTTCGTTGTTATCGGCAATGATAACTACGACGATGAACGGATTGAGCAAGCGGGTGAAGTGGATTATCCGCATTACTATTACGAGAAAGGGAATTGAGCATGATAAAAATTCGCAGAGGGGTTTTTGAAACGAACTCTTCTTCCGTCCATTCTCTGATTATCTGCCCCAAGGCGGACTATGAAAAGCTGGAACGTGGCGAGCTGTACATTGATACACAGAATGATGAACTTGTCACCAGAGAAAAAATGATTGAAGACGTATCCAAATACTTTGACCGTAAGAAGCTTGAAGCGATGGACGAAGACGATTTTCTCGCCGTTATTCGTGACAACGAATATGAAACACTTGATAGCTGGGGCAATGGCTTGTATCACTTCGAGCAGGAATATACCACCGAACATGGAGACAAAGTTGTTGCGTTTGGCCGCTATGGCTTCGATGGCTGACGGGAGGAAGAACGTATGAAGTATCTTGGGTCTTATCATAACGGCAACTACAAAGTATACATGTTCGATGACGGAACGAAAATCCGCGCTAACAAACTGACCACGCTGGAGCCTGACTTCCCTGAATCTATCGACATGAAGATTTGTAACAGATGCGGAATGGGCTGCCCCCAATGCCATGAATGTTCCACTCCTGACGGTGACCTCGCCAACCTCAACCACCCCATCTTGAACAGCCTGTCTCCTTTGACGGAGCTTGCTTTGGGCGGCGGCAATGTTCTTGAGCACCCCGATTTGGATGACTTCCTCAAGCGCATGAAGGATCAAGGTGTGCTGTGCAACATGACCGTGCATGTAGACCACTTCATCTCCAACTATGACCGCCTGCTTGCGTACAGCAAAAAAAAGCTCATCCATGGGCTGGGCATTTCCGTCAACTATCCTGTGTCCGAAGCAGTCGCGGCCTCCATCGCCAAATTCCCCAATGCCGTCGTGCATGTTATTGCGGGCATCGTTACGCCTGAAGCGTTGGAGGTTCTGTATGACCGTAATATCAAGCTGCTCATCCTTGGCTACAAGGATTATGGCCGGGGCGAAGGATACCATGCAATTCATCCTGAAATCGAGACCAACATTGAGCAGATGAAAGCCTCCCTGCAAGACCTCGCCGACCACTTCTCTATCCTGAGCTTCGACAATCTGGCTATCAAGCAATTTGACCTCTCTTCCGTTGTCCCGGATTCCGTGTGGGAGATGGGTTATATGGGTGATGACGGCCAGTTCACCATGTACATTGATTTGGTCAAGGAAGAATATGCCGTCAGTTCCGTGTCTCCACGTCATCCTCTGAATGAAGATGAGATCATCGAAACCGTGTTTGCCAAAGTGAAAAAAGAAGCCAGTCTGAATGGAGGAAAATAATATGAAGAAGCTGCTTTCCGTTATCATCGTTTCCGTTCTGATGCTCATGAATGTCTGCGGCGCGTTGGCTGAAGCGCCTGTTCTTCCCGCTCCGGCTGAGGTGTCGTGCAGTGAGGGCGGCGTTTATGTGGCGCTCGTCGAAGGCTGTCAAGAGCTTGCGGGCCTGCTTTCTCCCTGTGAGCATGTCGAAAAGCTTCCCGTCCAAACGAATTGCCATGGCTATGTCCGTGGGTTCGGCGACACCAAGGGCTCCGTCATCCGTGTGAAGTCGGTGGTGCGGGTGATGGAAGAATATATCGGGCTGACCTACTTGACAAATATCAAGGTCATTATCAACCCTGCAGTCCAAGGCATTGTGAACGAAATCATCATCCGCCGCTTGGGAGAAGGCGCGAACGTAACCAGCCCCGCCAACATCATCTCCTGCACATTCTGGCGGCCTTGCGAAAACTATATTGCCCATATCTTCTTCACTTCCCGTGTGGAACACTTTGCAGTTGGGCAAGTCATCTTCAACAACGGCATGGACACAGCCATTCTTTACGCCGGAGACTTTGACGGCGACGGCACGCTTGAACTTGGGTTTGAAGCTGGCTGGTCTGTTCCCCGTCCTGCTCCTGTTCCTTCCTGCCCGTCTGTTCCCAAAAAACCTTGCACGCCTTGCAATAAGAAGTGCTGCGGATTCAATATCCATGTCGAATTGAAGATTGGCATCTGTGTCAAAGTCACGATGAACTGTGTGAAGTGAGGATACCATGGAAACAAATGAGCTGACAAGGCGAGAGGGACACCTCTATTTAGATGGGTTTGTGAACGAAGCCGAATTGCTTGTTGATGTTCTTGAAACGTATCATGCGGCATTTGGTGATTACATTCCGTACAATGTTCTTAGCGGGTTTGTCGAAAAGCATGTGGCATGGCTGAAAACAACATGCCGCAAAGACCTTGACACTTTATACGATGCTTTTGAGAAACAAAAGGAGTGATGCCCTATTCCTTATGTAGATATTGCTGGGCAAAGGTTCGGACGGTTGATTGCGCAGAAATACCTTGGGACCAATAAATATGGAGACCATATGTGGGAGTGCGTGTGTGATTGTGGAGTTGTGAAACCCATCGCACAACGTTATCTATTAAATCATACTACTATATCGTGCGGTTGTTATGGTAAAGAAAAGCTATTGGCTTCGCATACAACACATAACCTTACACATAGTGGGTTTTATCAAATGTGGAAAAACATGATGCGACGCTGTTATGAACCGACTGTTCGAGGATATGAAAGATATGGAGGAAGAGGGATATCGGTATGTGAGGAATGGCATGACATCAACAATTTTGTTGAATGGTGTGTGAAACAAAATCCGCCAAAGGGATTTGAATTAGATCGCATAAATAATGATGGCAACTATGAACCTGGCAACTGCAGATTTGTTTCTCGTACTGATAATATACGCAATAGGTCAACTGTACTTTTGATTACGATCAACAACGAAACACATCCTTTAGCTGAATGGTGCGAACGCTTTGATATTGATTATCGTTTGGTGTTTCATCGTATCAGGAAATTAAATTGGACGCCAGAAAAAGCTTTAACTACACCTATTGTTTCGCCTGCCAAGCATATGATTACTTATCAAAACAAAACACAAGATTTAGCAAAGTGGTGTCGCGAACTAAATGTGAGCTACAATATGGTTTTTCAAAGAATAGTAAATGGCGGCTGGGACCCCGTAGAAGCTTTAGTTACACCGCCAAAGAAGTGACGGAGGACAGCATATATGCCATATCAGAATTACCATAAGCACGACGACATCTCGAATATCCTCCTCGTTGACTCAGTCGCCAAGCTGGAAGACTATGCGAAACGCGCCGTTGAATTGGGGCACACCATCCTGTCTTCTTGCAATCATGGTACACCCGGCAACTATCGCTTGGCTTATGACCTTGCCAAAAAGTACGGCTTGCGCTGGCGTTATGTAGCCGAAGCTTACTTCGTGAAAGACAGGCTGGCCGAGGATGAGGATGGGAAGAAGGACCGTAAAAACTGCCATATCATCTTGGCGGCAAAGACAGAGAAAGGCATCGGCGATTTGAACGAAGTCCTCAGCGAGGCCAATATTTCCGGCTATTACTTCCGTCCCCGTGTGGATATGGAATTGCTCATGCGGCTTGACCCCAAGGATGTGTTTGTGACAACGGCTTGCATCGCTGGGGTTTGGGCGTATGGATATATGGTAGACAAACCGCCTGAAGTGATTGCTGCTGAAAAAGAAAACGAGGAAATTGAGAGTCTGATATCAGGAGCTGAAGACCCTCGTGGTGGTTACTTGGATAAAGTCTATGTGAAAAACATTGCTTATGCGCACGGAGACCAAGCATTAGTTGATCTTTGCGAGGATATTCAGTGGCAACCTATCAAAACCAAGTTGCTTGAAATCCGAGATAATAACTCTTCTACCATAAAACAACTCATTGGTTCACATTATAATTGGGACGAACCCGATAGAATCGTAAAACAGCTTCACGCTCACTTCGGCGACAGCTTCATGCTCGAAGTCCAGGCTCACAACACGGAAAAGCAAAAGGCCGTCAATAAGCATATCTTGGAACTGTACCGTAAAGAAGGCATCAAAATCATCGCGGGCATGGACAGCCACTTCATCTATCCCGAAGATAAGCAGCTCCGTGAAATGCGCCTTGAAGCCAACCATTTGAAATATGAGGACGAAGAAGGCTGGGAGCTGGACTACCCTTCCGACGAGGAAGCGTATCAGAGATTTGTCAAGCAAGGTGTCCTCTCTCCCGCCCAGATTCAGGAAGCGCTGGATAATACGAACGTGTTCCTTGAATTTGAAGACGTGGAATTCGATAAAGGCAAGAAGCTGCCAACCATCTATCCTGAGCTGACACAAGAAGAACGGAACGAAAAGTACCGTCAGCTTGTTTTGTCCAAGTGGGATGAATACAAAAAGAACGTTCCGCAGGAAAAGTGGCCTGAATACGAAGCTGGCATCAAGTACGAGATGGATGTTATTACGTCAACAAACACGTCTGACTATTTTCTTCTGGACTATGAGATCGTAAAGACCGCGAAAGAAAACGGTGGACAGTTGACTTACACTGGACGAGGGAGCGGCCCCAGTTTCTGGACTAACTCGTTATTGGGTTTTTCTTCTATTGACCGCTTCTCCATTCCCGTTACTATGTATCCTGACCGTTTTATCTCGGCAGACAGACTGAAAGCGGGCTCGCTTCCCGATCTCGATTTGAACGAAGGCAACGTCGAAGTCTTTGCTGAAGCACAGGAAAAAGTTATGGGGCAATGGCACGCCGCTCCTATGGTCGCCTACGGTACGCTGAAAAGATTGGCCGCATGGAAGATGTATTGCCGCGCCGCCAATGTTCCTTTTGATGTAGCCAACGAACTGTCCGAAAAACTCAAGGCTTACGAGCTGGACTACAAGCACGCGGATGACGATGAAAAGGATGAAATCAACGTCGAAGACTATGTGCCTGAAAAGTACCATGAATATCTGAAGGCTTCTGAAAAGTATCTCGGCATGATTGATTCCATCTCTCCCCACCCTTGCGCTTATCTGATTTGTAATGCTGATATCCGGCGCGAGGTTGGCATCTTCCGCATCAACTCAAAGACGGGCAAAAAGAAAGTCGTTTACGCCGCGTTCATCGACGGCGCTACGGCTGACGCTTACGGATACCTCAAGAATGACCACTTGGCCGTGAGCGTAGTCAGACTTAACGCTGATATTTATAAGCGCATTGGTATTCCCCAGCCCTCCGTGCCTGAGTTGTTGAAAATGACGGAGGGGGATGGACTCACTTGGGATATGTACGCAAAAGGGTGGACGTTGGGTTTGAACCAAGCGGAGAAGGAAAAGTCCACAGAAAAAGTGATGCGTTATAAGCCCAGGAATATTTCCGAGCTTTCCGCATTTGTCGCTGGCATTCGTCCTGCGTGTCAGAGTATCGCTCCGAAGCTGTTTGGGCGAGAGCGTTTTTCTTATGGCATCGACGCCTTGGACAACTTGCTCCAAACAAAAGAAATGCCGGATTCGTTTATTCTGTATCAAGAGCAAATGATGAAGGTGTTGCAATGGGGCGGCTTCACTCCTTCTGAATCATACGCTACAATAAAAGCAATCGCGAAGAAGCATCCCGAAAAAGTTCTGCCGCTCAAAGAACGCTTTCTTAACGCATTTAAGAAACGTCTTGTGGAAGAGGAAGGGGCCTCCGAGGAAACTGCGGATGTCACATCGGATAAGGTTTGGACGATTATCTCAGACGCTTGCTCTTACCTGTTCAACGCAAGTCATGCTGTTTCCGTCGCTCTCGACAGCCTTTATACCGCCTGGGCCAAAGCGCATCATCCCTATGAAACCTATGTGTCCCTCCTTTCTCTCTACGCCGAGAAGAAGGACAAAGACCGTATCGCCAAAGCCAAAGTCGAAATGAAGAAAGCGTTCGGCATCAGCATTGTGCCTTGCAAGTTCCGCCAGGATAACCGCAGTTACTTTGTGGACAAGGAAGCACACACGATCTCCGATGCGCTCACTTCCGTCAAAGGTATTTCTTCTGGCGTGGCTGGCAAGCTGTATCAGATGCGGCATAATCAATATGGCTGCGCGGTTGATTTGTTTTACGACCTCGAAGTGAACACTTCCATCAATTCCGCCGTCGTGAAGACGCTCATCATGATGGGGTACTTCGCCGAGTTTGGGTCGCGGGGCAAATTGCTCAGTCTTTACGATGAGTTCCGTAATGGTCCTTCCAAATTTTCAAAGACGCTTATCCCCGCCAGTCAACAAAAAAGGCTGGATGTTTTGCGGGGCATTGAAAAAAACATGGAAGAGTCCGAGCTGCCCATGAACGAAATCATGGCCTTTGAAACGGAATACTACGGCGCTCCGTTGACAGTGTATCCTGATGAAGTCGGCAAGTTCGTCGTTCTTGAAGTAGATGAAAAGTACAGCCCGAAAGTGAAGCTGTACAATGTCGCCAAGGGTACAACGGGGCTCATGAAAATCAAGAAGAGCTACTATGCCGAGAAGCCCCTCGAAGAAGGCGTCGTCATTGACTTGCTCGCATGGAAGCGCCGCCCTGCTTATCAGTACACGAACGGCGAAAGGAAGATAAAGCCGGGTGTGTATGATTTGTGGATGGATGACTATACAATAGTTTCCTCCACCGCCAGTTAAAAATCCCTCCGAATTGTTCCCATTATATACAGAAGGATTTATTTCTTCTGTATATTTTTTTGAAAAGAAGGGAGCAAGTTATGAGGAAACTGGCCTCTATCCAGCGCATTGATGCTCTTGACCCCATTGAAGGGCGCGACCGCATTGAGCTTGCGTCTGTGTTGGGGTGGAAGGTGATTGTCAAGAAGGGCGAATTCAAGGTCGGTAGCTATTGTGTGTTCTGTGAAATTGATTCTGTTCTTCCCGAAAAGCCGGAGTTTGAATTTCTCCGCCCCAAGAATTTCCGTATCCGCACAATGAAAATGGCCGGGGTTATCAGCCAGGGCATTGTCTTCCCTACGACTATCCTTCCCCTCAAGCCCCAAGCCGAGCCTTACAATCTGGACGAAGATGTGACGGATATCATCGGCGTTACCCAGTACGAACCCACCATGGACAAGGAGAGCGCCGAGCTGACTGAGCGGCAAAAGAAGAAGTATCCCAAGTGGCTGATGCGGTTCAAGTGGTTCCGGCAGTTGGTCGGAATTGGCAAGCCGAGCAAAGGCGGGTTCCCGTCGTTCATCAAACGCACTGACGAAACCCGCATCCAAGACTGTCCGAATGTTCTGAAAGACAAAAAGGAGTGGGTCGTGAGCGAAAAGATTGACGGGCAGTCAGGGTCGTTCGTGCTCCTTCGTCATCACCGCCCCTGGCCTTTCAAGGACACTTTCGAGTATATCGTCTGCTCGCGCAACCTCCGCCTGAAAGTCAAAGACAATTCCTCTTATTGGAAAGTGTCCGACAAATACAATATCGAAGCCGCGCTCCGCAATTTGATTGGCAACCGCGATTGGATTGCTATTCAGGGCGAGTGCGTCGGCCCCAAGATTCAGGGCAACCCATACAAGCTCAAGGACTACGACCTCTATGTGTTCAATCTCATCTATCCTGATGGGCGGGTGGGTTCCATGAAGGCCAAGAGCATCATCGAAAACAAAGGCATGAATTTTGTTCCCATCCTCAATGAGCATTATGTTCTGCCGGACACCATCGAAGAAGCGCTGGCCGACGCTACTGGCCCCTCCACCTTGAATCCTGACTCCCTCCGTGAAGGCTTTGTCATCCGCACGCCTGATGGAAAAGAGTCTTGGAAAATCGTCAGTCCTGAGTATCTGCTCAGGCACGACGGATAATATGAAAAGGAAAGACATTCATGAATAATTTCATCAACATCGGCATGAGTAACATCCTGAATATCTCTCGCGTCCTCTTCATCACCACGCCCAACGGAACAACAGCGCGGCGTTATCAAGAGCGAGCAAAAGAAGCGAACATGTATCATGATGCCCGCATGGGGCGAAAGTTCAAGTCCCTTATCGTGCTGGATGACGGCACAGTCATTGCGTCCTGCATCACACCCCGCACGCTCATGCGCCGCTTCAACCAGGGCGAGCCTAACAACTTAGGCAAAGATGAGGAAGACGATGATGCCGAGGAAGAAGAAGGAGAAGAACAGTGAGAATTATCGAACAGTCAGCCCTATGCCTCGACCCCTGCACTATGGACGATGGCATCCGCAAGCTCCGTCTCTGTGAATTCGCGGGGCGTGAGTGCTACAACTCTCTCGACAAAATCACGGACACCAGCTATGAAAAGTTCCTCCGCAATGTTATCAAGCGCGGCCACACTTCCGTGCTGGAGCATGATAAGGTCAGCGTCGAAGTTATAACGTCCCGTGATGTTCTGGCTGAAATCACGCGCCATCGTGCGGGCATTGTGTTTTCTGTCCAAAGTCAGCGCTATGTCAATGCGGACGGAGAAGATGGCCTCGTCGTTATCCGCCCCAACTTCTACATTCCGTATGACGGCGATAAAACAGACGCAAATAAGTGGTGCGCGTCCCGTTGCTGGGAGTTGGCTATGGAGGATTGCGAAGAACGGTATCGTTATCTTTCTTCTGTATGTCATATGCCCAATGAAGATGCGCGGAAAGTGCTTCCCAACTCCACGGCCACCGTGTTTGTTGTCACGATGAACTTCCGCGAACTTCTTCACATCATCGACCTCCGCACTTCTGTCCGCGCTTATCCTGAAATGCGTACCATGATGGATAACATTATCTCTGCGCTGAAAGAAGTCATGCCGCCTATCTGGGAATGGGCAAAAGAGGAAGGAGCTCCGCAGTCATGATGAAGCTGTATTCTCTCAAAGGCTGCCCCATGTGCGACCACGCAAAAGAAAAGCTGGCGGCCAAACATATCCCCTACGAACAAATAATGGACGCGGACGTTATCTCCGCGAAAGGCATCTCTCATGTGCCCGTCCTTGAAACGGAGGATGGGAACCTCCTCTCTGGGAAAAGCCTTGTCCAATATTTGAATAAACTATAAAGGAGTTACTTTCGTTGAATGTAACTATGTATTCCACTGGATGCTCTCGTTGTAAAACGCTGGGCATGATGCTCGACAAAAAACATATTTCCTATTCCGTCAACAGTGACGTAGATGAAATGGTAAATCTTGGGCTTGCTTCTGTTCCCGCACTGGATGTTGACGGAGAACTGATGACCTATGAAAAGGCTATGCAGTGGGTTGCGAGCCAGCAGGAGGGTCTAAATGAAAAGCAGTAAAACAATTGTCGAATCTTATTTGAAGAACGAAGATTGGCGTGTGAAGGAAAACTCCAATGCTTCATTTAGCTTCGGTTCTTTGAACAAGTACATCACTGCCGAAGTAAGTAAAGATTATTGGCTTCACGAAGTTTACCCCGAACACATTTCCAGAGCCTATATTGATGGATATATCCATATCCACGATTTGGGCGGCTTGTCTCTGTATTGTTGCGGATACTCTTTGAAAGACATTCTTTTGAAAGGTGTTCGCGGTGTTCCCAATATCCCCGTATCTGCCCCTGCAAAGCATTTTGATTCCGTGCTGAATCAGTGTGCCAATTTGGTTACTGTCTTTCAGAACGAGATCATGGGTGCTGTTGCTTTTAACGGTTTCGATACGTTGCTGGCTCCGTTTATCAAGCAGGATAAGCTGTCGTATGAAGAAGTGAAGCAGCAGATTCAAAACTTTATCTTCAGCGTGAACAGCAATAGCCGCGCCGGAGCAGAGCCTGCCTTCTTCAATCTGACGTTCGACCTCACTCCCCCGGCTGATATGCTGAACGAGTATGCTATCATTGGCGGCGAACTTGTCAGCTTCACCTATGGCTCCTGTCAGCAGGAAATGGACTTGCTGAACCGCGTGTTCTACGAAGTCATGCTCCAAGGCGACGCCAACGGGAAACTCTTCGCGTACCCCATCCCTACCTACAACATTCATTCTCGTTTTGACTGGGATAACCCCAACAATAAGTTGCTGTGGGAAATGGCTGGTAAGTATGGAACCCCGTACTTTGCCAATTTCATTAACAGTGACTTGGATATCAGCGACGTTCGTTCCATGTGTCCTTTGCATGGTGACGAAAAGGTACTTGTGCGCAATGGATATCATAATGAGTTCCAGATTAGCACAATCAAAAACTTGTACAAAGGCGGTTCCAAAGAGAAGGTCTATGACATTTTGTTCAACGGCGAAATCAAGAAAGCTACGTTGCATCGGTTTGACGGTCTGACTTTTTATAAAGTGCGCACCGTCAACGGATTTGAAACTATCTTTTCGAGCGAGCACCAACATCTCGTCAAAGGTAATCAAATCAAAAAAACTTGTGAACTTACCACTGAAGACTACGTCCCTTTCAACATCACGCCTGTCGAGGGTCGTGGGTTGAGTTACGACGATGGTTTGATGGTTGGCGCGTACATGGGCGATGGTAGCTTGAAAGATGAATACGCTGTTGTGTATTCTTTGAATGACACCACCAAACAAGAGCTGATGAACGAAATTATTGATATCGCTCGTGACAAATTCGGGGCAAAAATCCATCTTGCGCAAACAACGAGCGGTATTGGCTCTGGATGTATCAATGTGACCGTTACATCAAAAATGTTGCGTGGGTTGATTGAAGATTATGTTTCCGGCAAAGCTCTTGAAAAAGAACTGAATGTGAAATGCATTGATCGTTCTATGGATTTCCGGCGCGGCATTATGGATGGCTATTCTCGCACTGACGGTGGCACGCAGAATAGAATCTATTCCGCTTCAAAGAAAGCCATGGATTCTCTTGCGGCGATGCTGATGTCTATGGGTATCCCATCCAAAGTAATCGTGGATAATCGCGACAAAACTACAACGTTGTCCGACAATCCCATTTATGCTCTTCGTCCCTACAACATGAAGAACGGCCAGATGACTTACACCAACACTTATGTCAAAGAAGGCGGCTATATGTGGTTCCGCATTGATAGCATCGAAAAGCTTGACAGCGATGCGGGTGTTGGCTATTGCTTTGAAGTTGATGAGGACGGCTCCGAGCCTTACTTCACTCTTCCTTCTGGATGGATCACACATAATTGTCGGTTGAAGCTGGACCTTCGCGAGCTCCGTCATCGTAACGGCGGCTTGTTCGGTGCTGGTGATTCTACTGGCTCCATCGGCGTAGTAACGTTGAACTTGCCGCGCATTGCCTATGAAACGAAAGGTAATAAGGATGCTTTCTTCCACGAGCTGAAACATTATCTCGACATCGCCAAAGAGAGCTTGGAAATCAAGCGCAAATGGCTGCAGGAAAATGTGATCGACACACATTTGCTCCCCGCTTATATGGAATATGTCGGCACTATCGACAATCATTTTTCCACCATCGGGGTTCTGGGTATGAACGAGATGTGCGAAAACTTCATGGGCAAAAATATCCTCGACCCTGAAGCTCATGCGTTCTGCTACAATGTCGGTGAGTTTATCCGCAACACACTTCTTCAGTACCAGGATGAAACTGGGCATCTGTATAACTATGAAGCTACTCCTGCCGAGTCTACGTGTTATCGGTTTGCATTGATCGACAAGAAAACGTATCCCGACATTATCACGCAGGGCGACGGAAAGGATTGCTACTATACCAACAGTTGCCACATCCCCGTTTCCCTTGTGACGGATATCAATTCCACGTTTGCCCATCAAGACGATTTGCAGACACAGTTCACTGGCGGAACCGTCATCCATGTGTGGCTCGAAGGCGGCATCTCTGGAGACCACGCCAAGCAGATTGTGAAAGCAATGTTTGAAAACTATCGTGTGCCGTACATGAGCCTTTCTCCCATCTCTCGTTACTGTGATGAACACGGATACGTGAAAGAGATTGTAGATAAATGCCCCATCTGTAAGCGTAAGCTGAAACTGTATCAGCGCATCACAGGATATCTCCGCTGTGTTGATAACTTCAATCGAGGCAAAGCCGCTGAGTTCAAGGACCGCGTACAGATTAGCGTACAGTAAGCATGAAAGTCAAAACGGTTGTCAACGAACGTTTCCAAGACTATAAGAAGCCTTCGCTGTTTGTTGCTACCGCGCTATGTGATTGGAAATGCTGCAGTGATGTGGGGAGGAAGCCCGCTATGTGTCAGAACTCCCCCATCGCCCAGCTTCCGACCATAGATATACCGAATGAAGAGATATTTCAGAGGTATATATCAGACCCCATCACCCAAGCCATTGTTATTGGCGGTCTTGAACCCTTGCTTCAAGAAGAAGAAGTCCTTTCTTTGGTTGAGTATTTTCGTTCGCATGACTGCATGGACGATATTGTAATTTATACTGGATACTATCGGCATGAAGTGCTTCCGTTCATTGACAAGCTGTGCGTGTTTGAGAATATTATCGTCAAGTTTGGGAGGTTTATCCCGTACAAGAATAAGCGTTATGACGCTGTGCTTGGTGTTGACTTGGCTTCTGATAACCAATACGCAGAAAGGATTGAAAACCCATTACTTACAAGACCATCAAGAATCCCGACAAAGAGTTCCTGAAAAATCTCAAGAAAGAACTCAAAGACAACGGCGGCTATTGTCCTTGCCGTCCTGTCAAAACACCAGAAACAAAATGCCCGTGCAAATGGTACAAGGAAGACGGTGAATGTATCTGCGGGCTCTATATCCAAGTTCCCAACTACGACGATGAGGAATGAAGCATGTATTATTGTGATTCCTGCGGCGCTGAATTTGAACAGCCCGCTATCCTCAAAGAAAACTATGGCATGGCGGGGCCTTACTACGATGAGGTCCCCGTCTGCCCCCGTTGCCGCGAACCTATGATTGTGAAGATGGTTCTTTGCTCCTGCTGTAATGAATGGACTCCGCGCCGCTATGTCAAGACGGACGACGGCCACATCTACTGCGAGAACTGCTATCGTGTGGAGGAACCCAAATGGTAAAGTATTGCGGTCATTACATCACGGCTCAGGAAGTCCCCGATGAAATCAGCCTCGTTTTGAGCATCACCAATTGTCCGCATCATTGCGAGGGCTGTCACTCCCCTTGGCTCCAGGCTGATATAGGCGATGAGCTGACTCCTGAAATTCTCCGCCACCTCATCAAAGCATACAAGGACGGAATAACGTGCGTGTGCTTTATGGGAGAAGGACAAGACCCTGAAGCACTGAACATCCTGATGGCTCATGTCCAGGCGTATGGCTTAAAAGTTTGCTTATACTCTGGACAGGATATCATCAATGACTTGAGTGAATTTCGTTGTTATCCATTGCCGGATTACATCAAAACTGGCAGCTATAAAAAAGAGCTTGGCGGCCTCAATTCGCCCACGACCAATCAACGGATGTGGAAGAAGGATGGGTTTACCAATGACGGTATCGCTGTTTATATGGACATTACCGCATGGTTCTGGAGGAAGAAAGAATGAAAATCATCGGAACACATAAAGAGCTTTGCGATCTCACTTGGGCTATACAAAAGAATGTTCCGTATTTCCAGCCTGTTTGGAAGGACTTATTCGCGGAGTATGATAAAAGAGAATACTTCGGACGGCTCAATGGACATAACGTTGTACTGCAATGTGTAAAAGAAGAAGGAGAAAAAATGACCAGTCAGGATTTTGAAATCGCGGCAAAGCGTTTCCTTTGTGAACAAATCAAGAAGCACTACGCTGAGACATATAAGCCCGAAGACATCAACATGGTGTGGTTTGCTCATGTTCTCGGCAACAAGAAGGCTATCTTCATTGACAACGGACAGAACGAACGGCTGTACGAAGTCACGTATAATGCCGCCGCGAATGAAATGTATATCGACGAATACGGCAAGCTGCACAATAGTTCTGTGGATGCCTATTGCCAATAAATAAAATTAAGGAGAAATAATATGAAGAAAAACCTCTATTCCGTGTCCTACGAACAGGACGCTACAAGCGTTTATCTTTTTACCGTCAACTTTGAAACAACCAATCGCGCCTGCTACGCCGAAATCCGTGATGCTGTCCTTAGCATTGTCACCCAGTACGAAGAGAAGGAAGCCGCCAAAGATACAGAGGACGAGGATAAATGAACATCATCGTAATCGGCGATCCCCAGAAGATGGTCGCGTTCGTCGAAGAACTCGCTCAGGATCACGGCGGCGTAAAAGAAATGCGCGGCAGCTTTCTTCAGTTCCGCACTGAATGCGAAGACGGAAGCGTGATATCTATCCGCAAAGAAAGTCTGCTTCGCGGATACAGATGTGACGAGGTGTGGCTTTCCAGCGAGCCCGACTCCGATACGTTGAACAACTATATCTTGCCCATGGTTCACGGTGACTTTACTCATATTCGCAGATGTGCGGAGAAAGGATATTATAATGGAAGAAAAGCATAAGTATTTCACGGAACAGCGGCTTGGCCTTGCCTGGGTGCGGGCAAATAAATTCATCTGGGACGAAGAAGTGTTCGGCCCCAAGCCCGAAGGATACGATGACCTTCCCATGCACGACAGAGTCAGCATCAATAAAGGAACTTACATTGGCCCCAAGATGGACGCTGTCGAAAAGACACTTGGCCGCATGGCAACGAGCAAGTATTGGTGGCTATATGAACTCGGCCACACGGAAGCTGAATGGTCTGAATGGTGGGTGTCCCAGCCGTATCACATTGGCGTGGAGGATTTGTACAATGATGATCAAGATTAAGTATCACGACCCCGATATCGCTAAGCTGGGTGCGGTTCAGAATGGTGACTGGATTGATCTCCGCGCAGCAGAAGATGTTGTCATGGAGCCTTTGGAGTTCCGCATCATTCCTCTGGGCGTCTCTATAAAACTGCCTGAAGGATATGAGGGGCATCTTGCGCCTCGCTCATCTACGTTCAAAAATTTTGGTATCTTGCAAACAAACGGAGTTGGCGTGGTCGATGAGAGCTATTGTGGCGACAATGATGTGTGGGGTTTCCCCGCGCTGGCTATCCGTCACACGGAAATCCATAAAGGCGACCGCATCTGCCAGTTCCGCATCATGAAAAAAATGGACGATATCCAGTTTGTATCTGTTGATTCTCTCGATTCCAAGTCTCGCGGCGGCTTTGGCTCCACGGGCAAGCAATAATAATAGGAGGAAACCTTCAAATGAAATGTTCTCGTTGTATGAATGAAATTGGGCGGAAGGACCCGCTCGTAACCCTGTATGTTCACCCCTCTGATGGCCGCCGCCTCTCTTTTATCCTGTGCCCTGATTGCACGGTCGGGCTGACCGCCTTCATTGCCCAGCCCACACAAGAAGCCGCGCAAGCTGAAGAAAAAGAAAAGGAATAAAAATTTTGCCCGCGAGTTAATTCGCGGGTTTTTTTGTCCCCATTATTATTGTAATTCTTTTTGAAAGAGAGTGAATGCTCATGTACTACCACGGCTGTTATTGTGACCGCTGCGGAGCCGAAGCCCCGACAAAGGAAAGCGTCCCTTTCTGTGACGAGCCCCAAGCTTATTACGAAGCCGCCCTTTACGACCACCTCCATGGGTATCCGTACAAGTTCTGGAGATACCATCTGTGCGAGGAATGCTTCAAAGCTGTGACCGACTTTATAAAAGGAGATGACGGGAAGTAATATGGCACACCTGTTTATTACGGGCGACCGTCATGGTGATTACAAGGATGTTGAGCAGTTCTGCCTCAAGTGGAACACATCGAAAGAAGATTTGCTGATTATCCTTGGCGATAACGGTGTGAACTACGGGGCCCCGCACAAAGACAGGAAGCTCAAAGCGCGGCTTGCCTCCCTCCCTATCTCTTTCTTGATGATTAAAGGCAACCACGACCAACGCCCGTCCCTCAAGAGCTATACTATCGCTCCAGAGGACGCTCACCCTCTCGTCAAAGGCTCCCTCTTAGCTGAGAAAGAATTCCCGTCCCTCCTGTTCACGCCTATGTACGGCGGGCTTGAACTTGTGACAGCGGATGGCCCCGTCAAAGCTTTCGTGCTTGGCGGAGCATACAGCGCGGACAAGTATTATCGGCTGAAGATGCAGGCGCTGGGACATTCCGGCTATCGTTGGTTCGCGGATGAGCAAATGTCTCTGTGGGAAATGAAAGAAGCGTCGGATATGATCCACGACCACAAGCCCGACATCATCCTCTCCCACACTTGCCCCTACAAGTACATTCCCCGCGACATGTTCCTCCCCATCGTTGACCAATCCACTGTTGATGATTCGATGGAACACTGGATGGATACCATCGAAGAATCTGTTGACTATAAGCGCTGGTTCTGCGGTCACTGGCACACGGACAGAACTGTAGATAAAATGCGCTTTATGTACCTTGATATTATGGAGTTGAAATTATGAGTCCTGAATTACATTTTGCCCTTATCGTTGGCGGCTTCGTAGTCCTCGTTGTTCTCTGGATTCTTTGTGAGGTGTTTTTTCGATGAAAAAGAAAATCGCTTTGTTTGTCGCGCTCGCGGCGCTTGTCTTTTCTCTGTGCGGATGTGCCACGGTGAAGTCCGGCAACCGTATCATCGAAGGCAAGGATGTGCAAACGTTCACTTACGGCTATATCAGGCTGGGTGATAAAGATATTGTCGAAGGTTATATCACGCAATGGCGGGACTATGATAACAGCGACACTGTCCAAGTCCTCATCAACGGCAAGTATTATCTCACTCACTATGCCTGTGTCGTTCTTGTGGCTGACCCTTCTCAGGGAGCTCTGCAGTATTCCAACCCCGCATTGTTTGGCGGCAATCAGTAAGGAGCGCGTGCATGCTTTCCTCCGACGAGCAAAAGAAAATCTGTGCGGAATACAGCAAGCCTGGCCCAGATGGTCTTGTCCGATGCAACGTTTGTCCGCTCTGCATTTCCGTCTATTGGATGATGTGCCACGCCAACTCTCACTATGACGCGGACGAGTGCGACTTTGTGTTGGATGACAAGGGGCGCGAGACTTCGCTCCGCTACCCCGAAGAACCTTTCATAGGAGAGGACATATATAATGGAAGTAAGTAATACCAAGAACATGCCGGACATCAAGCCTTGCCCTTTCTGCGGCTCGTCTGGCATCCTCAGAAAAGACCCTCTGTGGCACGGCTCGCATGGATATCTTGGGTGCTATGAAATCTATGTGACGTGCTGCAGCATGAATTGCGGAATAGTCCGCCACAAGTTCGATACAATCTACAATTCCGAGCAAGAAGCTATCGTCTTTGCTATCCGTGATTGGAATGAACGGCGCGAGCCTTCTCCCAAACATTATCATAATGATTGACTTTGGCCCTCAAATTTCGTTTTAATTTTTACCCAAGGAATCTATCGACTGAGTATGTCCAAACGAAATTTGAACTCTCCGCATGAAGATAATAAAGGAGTTTGAGAAAAACTATGGAGACAGCTCTTAACTATCTGGACGACAAGGTGATGTTTGTATCATCGGACGAGCCGAGAATGAGATCACGTATTTCAAAGCTCGCCGAAGCTCATCCCAGTGAATGTGTTATCACTGTCCGCCCTGAAAACAATGACGGCTGTATGGTCGCGAAGATGCCCGCAAGTTGGCTCAAGATTGGCCCGCCTCGCAAAGGCTCCCACCGCGAATATACGGAAGAAGAAAAGGAACAGCTCCGCGAAAGAATAAAGGTCGCCCAAGCTGCGAAGGAAGCAAAGAAGAAAGGAAGTGCCGCTCAATGAAGATGCTTAATTTTATGCGATGCCATAACATGAATGAGTGGAGTTTCGTTCATATTCTGCTGGGCGTGATAATTTGTCTGACGTGTATTGCAAGCGGTTTGTTTTCTTTTTTGGGCGCATTCAGTTTCTTCATTGGAGAAGAAGGCTTTATGTACTTCGGTATCAGCTTGGCTATTTTTGCTGTCAGTTTGACTTTCTTCATTTATGTAGATATAGGAAAGAAGGAGTGACAAGGATGACTGACCGAGAAGAGGTGCGGGAAAAGGCAATTGAAGGACTTGAACGTTGCGATTTATATGGATATTGTGCCGATAAGCAATGCCCGTACTATGAAAATGCAAATTGCCATGAATTATTGAGAAGGGATGCTCTTTCTTTGCTAAAAGAACAAGAATCATTTCAACCGTTCCGCAGCGGTGATTATCACCCTGACTGGTGCTGCGGAAACTGCAAATACCCCGGATTATATGGACGAATGAAATTTTGTCCAGAATGCGGAAAGGCGGTGAAGTGGGATAAATGATAGCGTATATTGTAATCTTGATTATAATGCTGATATATCTTGATTATTCATTTTGGTATAGTGCTGAAATACACAACATTTGGCATCCAGAAAATCCAAAGGAATTCAGAGGTATACTGTATAAACTTTGGGATTTTTTAAGGCGGTGAAGTGAAAATGATTAGAAATATGGATATGACGGCGGAAACGCCGCACCCTTGGATTCCTATATTTGATGAGAACCATGACTTAATTGAAATTGAATGTCCTGAATGTGGTACAAGATATGATGCCGAAGAACATATTGACGATAAAATTTGTGATACGTGTGGGAGCGAAGTAAGATGGGAATGATTCAAATTGATATGGAAATGCCAGCAACTTGCTATGACTGCCCGTTTTGCCATGATTGTTGTTCTTGCTGCTTGGTGGAAAATTCAGAGTTCGATTTTGAAATCTGTGACGAACAGCGGATGCCTTACTGCCCATTGAAGGAAGTCCCCGACAATGGCGGGTGGATCAGCATGGAAACGCCGCCAAAGGAGGATGGTGAATATATCACCAAAACGAATGCCTATGGAAAAAGCAAAGGAGTTATTTCCCAAGATTATGTAACAAGAACTGTACGAGGGAAGCAAATCAGAAGGTGGGAATGGAACAACCGGGTAAGCCCGTGGATCACTACGCATTGGATGCCGCTGCCGGAACCGCCGAAGGAGGAATATTGATGGCAATAAGTGAGGCGAAAATGAAAATTGTGATTGATAATTATTTTAAGGCCGAATGCGATGTCAATACCTCAATCCGAGAAGCGTTTGAAAAGGGCTTCCGCATCGGCGTTATGAAGGGAATGCAGGTGAAATCAGACCCTCGTAAACCCATGGCTGAATTGGAAGATCAGGGAGCAGAAACCCAACGTGACTACTGCGAACAGTATGAACCGACCTATAACCCGGAAGATGGGAGTATGTAAGAACCGCAGAAGGAGAAAACATGAGCGAATTTGAATTAGAGGTAATACACAACTTAAACACAATAGTTGTTCAAGGCTGGATTATCATTGGATTGTTAGCGGGATGCCTTATCTCATTGCTTATGAGCAAATGAAGCAAAGGAGGAGTGACATGGACACAATCATCTGGATTATCGGATTAGGGCTACCAGTTGCCATGCTGATATATCTGTTTGGCTGGCTGGTAGGATTTAATGTTGCCAGCCAAATGACAAATTGGGGAACCGGGTATGATGATGGATGGAAAGCCCATAAGGAGTTTACGGAAAAAATAATGGGAGGAACAAAATGAAGGATAATGATTTGGTCAGCCGAAAATCAGTGTTGGATTACATGGAAGGCTGGAAAATATCCATCGTTCCCAAAGAAGAAACAGTTGAGTATGTACAGAATCTTCCCTCCATCCCCGCTATCCCAATAGATAGGTTGTGCGAGTGGCTGACGGAAACTGACATGCCTCTCGCTGATGCTTGCCCTTTAATTGACAAATATTATCATGTATGTATTCAATGTGATTTCTTCCAGCGTCCTATCAAAGAATGTTGGAAAGAAATTCTCTCGAAGCTGATGGAGGAACAAGATGCGCCTGATTGATGCGGCGGATGTGTGCGAAATATTAGCAGATATGTACCCAACAGACGGTGAAACTGTCATATCATACAAGGAAATAGACAGAGCGTATACAAAAGTTCAATGTCTGCCAACCATTGATGCTGTACCTGTGGTACATGGGAAGTGGATTGTGACGGGCGGTATGAAGCCGCCAGAATATCACCACCATCATCAATGTTCCGTTTGTGAAGCATACGCGCCTATGCGCCCACCGTATGGATCAAGGGAAATGTTGACGCCATGGTGTCCTGGCTGTAACGCGAAGATGGATTTGGAGGAACAACAGTCATGAAGAAAATGACAGCTTTCTCAACCGAAGAAGATATCTTCAAAATCCTCGGCTGGGAATACACAGGCGACTGGAGCAAAGACAAAGAGAAGCATGAAGCACTGTGGGACGCCGGGTTTAATCTGGACGACTGGGACATTGGCTTCTGTTGTGACGAAAAGCTTCATCGACACATTGTCGAAGATGACGGCTATGAATTTGATGTGTTCGATGATGATGTTGAATGGCTCGGCAGCCAGATGATAAACTATTGTGTGGGCTTCCATTATTGTGAAGCGTTCGGAAAGCATTGGTATACCGTACATCATGCGTGAACGGCCTATGAAGCAAAAGACTAACTTCGAGGTATGGGCGGACAGCTTTCGCACAACAGGCCAAGAGCTGTGGAGAATCAATCCTTCTCTCAGAAGCAGCCACCCCATCCGCCTTTATGAAACAAAACGCCGCATCGTTTCCGGCGTGAATGAGGATCCCTTTGGCCCGCGCCCCATATTTCATGTCTGGAACGTCGCGGAAGACAAGTCTCTTTACTGCGGCCTTGCCCTCTCAGCCGCGTATGAAATATATCGTTCCGCCAAAGAACAATATGACAAGGAGCACCCAAACAATGGCAACTAAAATTTACTGTTCGGATATATCGTGCAAGTACAACGACCTGGATACAAGCCGATGCAAAGCAAAAGAAGCGTCTTTCTCTTGGCAATCCGTCCAAACTGTGTACAATGGGCGGCAAGACTATCTCAAGTGCGCTACGTATGAAGAATCCGAGATGTCCAAAGAAATGCATGTATTCATCGAACGAGCAATGAAGGAGGAGCCCATCCCATGAATACAATCATCACCGTCCTCATAACTCTATTCGTCTATTGGTTCATTGGCCTTGTTATCTATGAGCTGACGGACGAAAACGACACCTTCATCAGATGGTGGGCAACTGGTTTGGTGTATGTCTTTTTGTGGCTATTCTTCGCCCCATACCGTATCATTAAAAGGAGTATGAGAAAATGAACAAAGTAGAACATCATCTGAAAATCTGCACGGAACTGAACACCCTGTATGAAAAGAAGAATCATGACTACGGCGACAGCTTCCACAAAACGTATGTCGAGGAAGGCATGGCTATGCCCCGCATCAGGCTGGGGGACAAGCTGGAGCGTTTTAAGAATCTCACCCGCAACCCCAGCACTCAGGCCGTCTCCGATGAATCTGTTATCGACACGTTGAAGGACTTGGCAAACTATGCCATCATGACCATCATAGAACTTGAGGAGGAAAGCAATGTTAATAACGTGGGACAATGAGACGTCCAATGCCTACGACGCTGTCGCCCAATATATCGGAGAACACTTCGGTTGGTATCAGAATTACATTGCACGAATCAAGACCTCTACTCTTGGAACGAGCAACGAGTATCTGGCCCCTGTAGATTGTTATGGAGAAGATTTTGAATTTGAAAACGATTGGTACGAGGGCGGCGAAGTAGAACTTCTGGGTGTTATCGCCGTGGAAGATGTGGTAGTTCCGCCGCTCAAAGAGGAGGGAAAGCAATGTCAACAATGTGGGGGTATGAAATGAGGGAAATGTGTGACAGGATATTCCGTGGGAAAGACAAAGAAACGGGCGAGTGGGTATATGGCCGCTTGCTTGCCGACAATGTTATTGTCCCGTCACACCAAACCTTCAAAGTCATGGACGGAAAAGTTTGCGGCGATCTCCGCGCCCATGCTGTGTATTTCGACAGCGTAGGCCAATTCACTGGACTGCGTGACAAAAACGATGTCCCCATTTACGAAGGCGATATCGTAATGAAGCGCACATACCAAGGGAAGAAGCCATTGGAAGTCGTGTTCAGCCATGGATGCTTTCATTGCGGTTGGGGCGGAGGCAGCTCCACGCCAAGCCATCCTTATACGCTGGACGACAGAAACATCGAAGTCATCGGAAATATCTATGATACGCCTGAATTATTGGAGGGTAAAAAATGAACGTTTTGTACGAGTGTGTCGCCGGGAAAGCTCCGGCTCCCTTCTTGGGTGCTTTGTTGATTGCTATTGGAGCGGCCTGCCTCATTGCCGAGATTCTATGCATCATAGATACTCTTGAGTTCAGCTCGCATGATTTCTTCATTGTCATCATTTGCTGTCTCTTTATCATCGGCGGAACATTTGCTTTGCATGATGGCCGCTACAAGCAAGTCTATGCCACCGTCAGCGAAGACGCATCATGGAAGGATATCAACAATGATTATACCCTTCTTGAGCAAAAAGGCGAGCTGTATGTTTTCCGTGTGAACGATGAGAAGGCGGCAGAGAATGAGCATTGAGAAGATGGAGTTCGGCTTTGCTCATGGCTTCACGCGGGGAATGATATGTGTGCAAGACGCGCTGAATTATGTCCTTACCGACCTCAAGTATCACAAGCGCCGCTTCAATCAAAAAGAGATGCTTGCCATGGTCAAAGCCATGATCGAGGGAAGGGAGCTTCTCCGCGACGACCCTTCCGCTTTTGTCCGCTGTACACAGGATGGCGGCTGGGAAGTCTATGTTCCAAAGAAAGGTGTGAACGCATGAGAGAGTTTTTGTTTAGAGGAAAGCACCCCGACACAGGCATGTGGATATACGGCGGCATTGCCCAGTCCCCCGACACAGCCGCCATTTACATTATCGAAGCTTCTCAAGGCCGCGTAGGGAAAGCTGTCGCTGTGGACCCCAACACGGTCGGCCAATTCACGGGCGAATATGATAAGCACAAGCAAAAAATATTCGAGGGCGACATCGTGAATAAGCGTGGAAGGAACGGGAGCATCGTCCCCATGAAAGTCATGTTCCGCCACGGACAGTTCTGCGCCGACTATATTCATTCCAACATCCGCGACTGGAACGACTATTCTCTCTGCGACAGCATGATAGAAGTCATCGGCAACGAGTGGGACACGCCCGACATTCAAATCTATGATGAAGCGAAGAAGAGAAGGCCCGCCTTAGCTGCCTCCGCCCCCAAACGAAAGGAGGTGTTAATATGATTCTGTTTTGCGCTGACTTGTCTATGCGCCGCCCAGGGTTTGCCGTATAGGAATATGATGAAGCGGCCCGCGCCGTCAAGATTGTGGACACAAGCTATGTAGACAACAAGATGGCCAAAAAGTCTCATGGCGAAATGCTCAGTGAAACAGCCCACACTCTGCGCGAGTATCTCACAAAGTATCCCGACGCTGTTCTTGTCCGAGAGAAAGCGCTTGTGACCGCCGCGCTTAGCTCCATTGAAACGGTCGGCATCCTTCACAAAGTTGTCGGCGTTTCCGATTTGTATGCTTGGGGTTTCGGACAAAAAGAGTTTCAGGAAATCTCCCCCATCACAATCAAGACTTTGATAGGCGGCGAGAGAGGTGCTTCCAAAGACCAAGTTGCGGAAGGCTTGGAGCCGTATGTCGGCAAGTATGAATATACCGTCGATGATGAGAGTGATGCTGTGGCTGTGGGGGTAGCATGGCTGATCTCCAACAAATACCTGGACAGAATAAACAAGCCCAAAGTCTTCATGATGACGGAAGAAGAAATACTCTCTTACGGCTCCGACAAAAAGAAACCCGCGCCCAAGAAAAAGAATAAAAAAAATGGACCCGCCAATTAAAAGCGGGTCTTTTTTGTTCCCATTATATATGAAAGGAAGTGATTCAGCTCATGAACTTGTCCGAGTTTCCTGCGCCGGGAAATAAGAAGCTCATGTATCCTTTGAAGGTCTTCAGGCTCCACGCCTCGTCTTTGCTCGCTGTCTCTTGGGACTCTGACGCCGACGGCTTCTTTTTCTCCGACGACGCGCTCAAGCCTCTGTTTTATGAGAAGGTTGATCTCGCGGCGGCAAAAGACTTGACGAAACTGTGCGGCCTGACCATGCTCTTTGAACTCAACGACGGTAAGCTCGTCCTTTACGACGCCGTTGTCGTTGATAAGAAGGGCGAATGGAAACACCCCGACTACTTCACACTTCGCGACTATTGGGCGGAACAAAAGTTGGATGTGCCATGCAAGCCGTTCTGCGGTTATGTTGCCGACGAAGCAGCTCTCAAAGAAGTCCTGCAGTATATTGGCGACGAACATTTCCGCAGCGAGATAAAGGACATTGACGCATCTGGCTTCTTCTTTGAGGATGCCCAAGGCAAAACATTCTTTGTTGAAACGGAGAGACATAAGCGTGAGGCTGACGAAGCGTAACTATTACGGTGTCCCTTATGTTCCTGGCTATGCTCCCAAATGCAGAGACAGTCCAACGTGCGAGCTTATCATGAAGTTGGCAAAAAGGCTCGCCCTCTTTGAAGATATGTCCGACAAATACACGAACATCGTTATCCGTTGTATGTCGGACGAAGACATTTGTAAATTAAAGGAAGAAGGAATTCTATGAAGCAAGGTCTTTCCGAACTCGTTTGCATTCTCGACAGAAGTGGCTCCATGTATCGGCTCACATCCGACACCATCAACGGCTACAACGCCCTCATCGAAGAGCAGAAGAAAGAAGAGGGCGAAGCTTTCATCACCACCGTCCTCTTCGATGATAAATACGATATCATCCGCGACCATGTTCCCCTCACAGAAGTCGAACCTTTGACGGATAAGGAATATCATGCGCGAGGCTCGACCGCTCTGCTTGACGCTGTTGGCCGCACCATCAACGAGGTCGGGGCAAGGCTCGCGGCCACTCCCGAAGATGAGCGCCCCGAACATGTCATCTTTGCCATCACAACAGACGGCATGGAAAACTCTTCCCATGAATTCACCCGCGACCAAATCAAGGATATGATCGCGCACCAGACCGACAAGTATTCTTGGAAGTTCCTCTTCTTGGGCGCTGGCATTGACGCATACCAAGAAGCTGCCGTCAACTTCGGCATCCGTTCTCCTGAATATGTCATGAGCGGCTACGCAACAACGGATGGCCTTTCCGATGTGTACTCGTCCATGAGCAAAGCTTTTTCCACCTTGAGAAGCTCTGCCGTGTTGGACAATTCTTGGAAGAAGGGTCCTGAAAACATCAATGTGGGGGCTGGCAACGAATGACTTCCGTAACTCGATATAAGTGCGATATCTGCGGCACTGAATACAACTCTGAAACTGTGTGCGCCGAGTGCGAAGCAGAGCATGTCTTGCCTAACGCGCTCTCCCCCATTTATATGTACTACCCCAAAAGCTATGGTAACGATGCGGTCTATCCTCATTCCGTCACTGTAACGTTTGAAGATGGGACGAAGTATACATACAAGAGGTAAGCCATGAAAGTTGTGTGCGTTTTGATTTGGTTCCTCGGAGCCGTGTTGGCGGGCATGGACGCAAACCTTGACTTCAAAAACGATAGGAAGTTCATGGGCGGCATTTGGGTCGTCATCTGCATTGCGTGCGTCGTCATTGGTTCGGTGTTGTCTCTTTGATTGTATTGCGGTGGTGGAATAGGTAAACACTAAGGGCAAGTGTGGGACGCAGATATGCGCCGAATGGGAGAACAGCGTAAGCCGAAAGGCCATAGCAGTTTAGGCGAAGCAAACTAAGCCTGAATATTAGTATCGGGCCACACATGTGAGGTGCAAATCCTCACCCGCAATTAACTTCGGTAAGAGCCCAGCACGCTGAGACAAGTGATGCGAACCACGCTGGGACTTTATATGGTCTTTCGATTTCTTCGGAATGAGAAAGTGTGAAAGCGGATGTGTCCGCAAAAAGAAAGCCCAAATTCAAAGGTGGGGATAGCCCTGGGATGTCTTCGCCTTCTCACAACAGTCCAGCTCACGACGGCTTTCGGAGAGTCAACCCTTTCGGATTGCATTGTGAGAACATTAAGTCCTGCAAAGGCGGTCTGCAATATGTACGAAAACGGGAGACAAGTGAATCGCTACGCAAACAAGATGAAGCATAAGCGTATTCTGAAGAACCGTTATCGCAGACGGTGGTTCGGAGGTTATACTGCCGCCTCATGGGAAGACTACGTAGCCCACGCCAAAGAATGGGACCGCCTTGAATATTGGACAACGTATTATTTGTCTGGCGTAAAAGACTTTTCCCGCGACCGTACAAATGGTAATCTCCGAACAACGTTCCGTGAAGAAAAGGCACGCGGCGACTATGAAGCCATGCACGCCCCACAGCACGGAGAGTACAGGAAGTATTTCGACTATTGGTGGACAGTTTATTGAAGCCAAACTCTTCCCCGATCAGCTCAGTTGGGAGAACTTATCGCACGTTCAAATCGTGCATCGGGGAAACAAAAAGCCCCATGAAGGGCTTATCGGGCGCGTGAGGAATCGAACCTCTAAGGTGTACTCCTCGCTATCATCACCCTGCCTCGTTTCATCTTGTCCTTTGTCTGTGTGTCTACACGCCCAGGTACACCGACACCCGCCAATAACAAAGCTGTCATCAACATCATATTTGCATTCTCCTTCCAATCAATCTGGACGTTGTCTTGGACTCTCTTTCCTTTTCTCTTGCGATTCCGGGAACGAGAAGTGGAGCGCTTATATGACACCTTCAAACTTGACAAAACAAAACTGAGGACAAGGGCTAAAACGAGCAACAGAATGGGCCAATGAAGCAGACAAGCAGGACAAAAGCGTAGCAACGAGCAGAACAACAATAGGCGATTGAACATTTTTAGTATACCATAACACGCTCATTCTGTAAACAAAAAATGGGGAGCCCCTACGTGATAATAGGAGCTCCCCGAATTATTACTTGCGGAGTTGATACAATGCCGAAACAAGAATGTTATATTGTGAAAACAAAACATGGGAAAGAGTTTAAGTTTGATACGCTCGAAGAAGCTGAAAAGGAAGCCGCCGCAAAAAGCAAACGCCTTAAAAAGAAGCAAAGCTGTTGCTCTATATATAAAGGAGACAATTATATCTGCGGATATATTGAAGAAAAAAAACTCCGACAATGGAAGACACTTTACACAGGAAAAAGAGAAAAAGAAGAAGGGTATTATAAATTTGAAGTATCTGATGTTGGAGTTCGTTTCCAAAGCTTTTCTCTTCATCCGCAATATAATCGTGACGGTGAACTACACAAAAGAATTTGGAAAACAGATGTTTCTTACAGCTTTTTAGACGATGGCAAAGCTTATGTGTGGAGAAGACGGGGTATGGTCACAAACTCCCGCTTCAGTATTGGCGATTTGCCTTTTGAAGTTTTTTATGATGAAATGCTTTTTAATGCAGTCAAACAAGAACTCGTCAAAAGAAAGCCAGAATTAAGTTATTTGCTTGAACAAATACATTATGAAGACTTTAAAAGTGAAGAGTGGATATGTGAACGGACTACCGTACGCGCCTTGATGATAGTATACTGCAGGCCGAACGCTCTTTTTAAGATCGACACATATAAAAATACAGTTCAGCCCAGGCGGCACATCGTTGCACATCTCCCCTCTTTGATGTGGTACTTTCCAACAAATATCGTTGACGAATCGAAGCTTATCGAAGCAATAGCGGAAAGGGCAAAAATCCCGTGCACAAAATACTTTAAGCGGTTGTATCTTGCTAACCCAGAAAACATTTTTCTTATCCAAAAAATTATAAAGCTTGGTTTCAAAAACATTGATAATGTTATGTCGATAGAAACTAAATACCACAGCGAGAAATACTATTGTTTATACGGAGATTGCAGTTCTATTTGCAAAAAAATAATTAAAGCCAGAGGGGAAAGGTGGGTTATAAAAAATTGTGATTTTGGGTGGCTATCGGACGTACAAAGGATGATCCACCACGGACATATAGAAAAGGAAATTGTAGATTATATTATCAACAACGCAAAGAACGAAGAAGAAATTCACAATACCGTTATAGACGTATATAACCACCATTCAAAAGGCGTTGAGAATATTCCGTTCAAATACTCAAAAAATATTAAAGAGTATGCTCGCAACTATGAGAATAACATTCGTTTTATTCTTCCTTCCGGCTCAAAAGAATTAGCTGTTATTGGCGCGACAATGGGCATTTGTGTGGGTTCTTATAGTGATGCAGTAATAAAAAAGACTTGCACAATTGTTGTTCTAATGGACGGAGATAAGTATGCCGCGTGCATAGAAGTACGAAAGAAAAAAGTCGTTCAGCTTAAAGCTAAGTTCAATAACTACGTCAAAGCTGAATACAAGCAATATCTGGATAACTGGGCGAACGAACTGGGGATAAAATTTGAAACTTACGACTACAAACTCATTGGAACTTCATGGGATTCAACTAATGATTATCACAGAGTCAATCCCCATGACTTTGACAAAGAAGACAAACCTTGGAAGCTACATATCGTCAAAGAACGTCAAGTGGCTCCTTTCCCATTTTAAGGAGGAAAAGAATTGACGAACCACTCTCAAAAGCTGTATAATGTAGACAGTGGCGGCGCGGCCACTACGCACCTTGACAGCAACATATCATCGCCGCCGAAACTTACCCTTACCGTCGATGAGATGGCACGCCAACTCAACATCTCGCGGGCCACGGCTTACAATCTTGTGAAGCAAAAAGACTTCTTCCCTGCTTTCCGCATTGGAGGCAGGGTTTTAGTTGGAGCTTCCGCGTTGTCGCTGTGGGTCAGTCAACAGACGGAGGGGAAGTTATGAAAAGACGTTCAAACGGAGAAGGAAATATCCGTCAACGCGAAGACAAAACATGGGAAGGCCGTATCCTCATAGACGGCAAACGTAAGTCCGTGTATGGGAAGACGAGGAATGAGGTGCGGCAGAAGCTGACAGAAATACAATGGGAGGCCGACAACACGCTCTACATTCATGAGCCAAGTAAGCTGACTGTCGAGGAGTGGATGCAAACATGGCTCGCCACATGTACTGGCCGCCTGACGCATTCATCCATGTATGAACGGAAGCAGTATGCACGGCTCTATGTTTTGCCATACATCGGGGATAAGAAGTTGAAAGACTTGTGCCCGACCGATGTAAGAGTTCTTTACAATAAATTAGTCCAGCGCGGGCTTTCTGAAAACACTATAAAGAACACGAGGACTGTTCTTCATTCAAGCCTTCAGCAAGCTGTGAACGACGGGATTGTAAAGAAGAATGTAGCCAGCAAAATCCCTATTCCTCATTCCCTCAAGCCAACAAAAGAAATCCACCCGCTCTCCGATGAAGAGATTGCAGCATTCCTGGATGCTATCCGCGATCACTATTGGGGGCCGCTATTCTTTGTTGACTTGTTTACAGGGCTGAGGAAAAGCGAGATCATCGGACTCACTTGGGACTGCGTGGACTTCGACAAGCAGACTATCTATGTGTACCGCCAGTTTCGGCTTATGGAAGGAAAAGGCGTTTACGAGTTTACCGAACCTAAAAACAAAAAGCCGAGGACGGTGTACCCGCCGCAATGTGTTTTCGATATGTTGCGATTCGTTCAGCGCCGACAAGCAGAGCAAAAACTTCAGCTTGGCGAATTGTGGAGTAATCCAAAGGACTTTGTTTTCACCCAAGAGGACGGAAGTCACACCACCCATAAAGGCATCTTTGCCGCATTCAAAAAGATTGTGAAGAAGATGGGCATCCCGAACACAAGGCTCCACGATTTGCGGCACACTTTCGCAACGGTATCCATTCAGAACGGGGCTGACCCCAAGACGGTTTCAGAAATGCTCGGCCATGCTACTGTCGAATTTACTTTGGATGTTTATACGCATATGACGGATACTTCTGCAAGGAAAGCCGCCAAGGCTATGGACAACTACGTCAACAATATAAAATTGGGGTAGAATTGGGGTGGAACACTTCAGAAAATGTAGATAAATCAAAGGGTGTGGGACTTGTGCCGTAATCCTCCACGTTACCCAAAGCAATCATTTTTAGTAACATTGCATAATAAGGAGTGATAATAAGTCTAAAAACTTTGTGACATTGTTATAATGCGTGATAATACGTGCTATCCATAATGGGGTGGAATTGGGGTAAGAAAGAAATTCGGCGGCGATGTATATGCATGTATCGAATAAAAATGCGATTCATACATATGCCCCGCGCCAAAAATAAAAAAGAGGGAGACTGTGACGCCTCGACGCCACTCGTCTCCCATCTTTAATTTATCCTCGTTTCCGAGCGCAGGCCCCTACGTCCTGCATCATTCCCTATTATTCCTCAGCAGTTTCTTCCGTCTCAGGTTCTGGCACGGGTGTCATATCCGGCATCGCGCCCCACTTCTCGCGCATGATCTGCCGCCCGTCAGCCTGCTCCAACGTCACGCACCACATGGCGCGGTTGGGGTTTTTGGCGGTTGCAAGCTGCTTCACGCGGTCTTGGAAGTCTGCTTTCGCGCAGATCAGGGCAATTTCGGGGTTGCCGTTGGGGTTCTCAGCGGTGGCTTCGTAGCTGCGCGAATCGTAATTCACCGGATCGCCGATGGCAGATTTAATGCCCTCAGGATGAGATTCGCTGGTTACGATTTGAATAGCTTGTACTTCGTAGATTTGTCTAAGCATGAGTTATTCTCCTTTCATTATACACTTAATCCAAGGTTAAATCGTTCGTTATCAGCACGAACGTTTGCCATTGATTCGATTTGGGATAGTTTCCGATCATAAATCCTTAAAGCAAAAATCTTACCAGTATAACCCAGCTGGTATGCTCCATTCCCGGAGATACGAGCACCTATGGTGTTTTTCTGTGAAGTGCCAACAGCCTCCGCACTGTCAAATATCTGAATTGGTTCGCCGTTTACAAGGCAAAAGTCACTGTTAACATTAGCAGTTTTAATAGCCTGCCCCATCGTTAATCGTGCGCGTCTTGCCTGGTTGGATGTCGCCCATAGTATTCGCCATATGCCAGAATTATAAGCTTCCAATGCTATCCTTCTGGATGTTGATGGAGAAAAAAGCATGGATGAAAAGCTGGCTTCTGAAGGCTCAATCGCAATTTCTATTGTGGCATTTGTATATTCAGGTGCGACAAAATCAAGGTTTTCGAGCCATTGTTGCTGAGACGCGTCAAGCCGCACATGGTTTTCATCAAATATAACGCCATTGACTGCATCGAATGAATATCCTGAAATCTGATCAATCCATTGGTTTACTACCCCGCCTTTTTGTATGCCGTCCAGCCAAAGCACAAGCCCATCTTTAATATATGGGATGTTATCTTTTTTTTTTGCACCACCATCAATTCTCGCCGTCTTTCCATCACGTCCAACTGCCTGCCACCCCCAATCCGTCCATGATATTGATTTCATAGGTAGTATCAGCATCCAGATTGTCCGGGTCAAACCCATTCGCCCATTTCAGCGTTACGCCTGTCGGCGGAGTAATCGTTAGCACAGTCGCAGTCGTGCCGCTTTCAAACGTAACGTCTACAATCCCGCTTTCCGGTACTATGATTTCCAGCGTAGCCACTTCACCGCACACATACCGCACACCGGGAAGGGCGTTGATCACGGGCGTTGTGCCGGAAACGGAAATATCACCGTTGAGCATTTCGTGGATGGCGGATTTGGCGGATTCGGTATAGATGCCTACAGCGTTACTGGATGCGGATTGCGTGGTGTCTCCTGCGGCTTTGGCGAGGCCGTAGAAAACAGCATTATGTTGCATTCGTGGGATAATTGGATGAAACATGGTCGGGCGTGCTTCCTTAATATCCATTGCTGTCGCGGGAACAATTGCAAGGATATTGTTTAACATTTGCGTACCAGCATCGGAATATGTTCTTATAACGCCAACACCATCATTGCTTGCTAATGGCACATTCGCTACGCCATCACTCAACACGGAAACGTTGTTAACCTGCACGTCCTGCACCGCGCCGCCGCCTTCGCCGTTCATCACGTCAAAGCTGTGCGGCCCGGTTGCGTCCGTAATGGTGATCCTGTGCCCGCCATCAATGTCTGTAACGGACACTGTGGGGGATACGCCGTCAGTGCCGGGAGCGCCAGGAGTACCCGGTTCGCCGTCCTGCCCGTTGCTGATCTCCGCCGTGGTCGTGCCCTGCGCGTCCGTGACGGTGATGGTCGCGCCTGTGGAGGTCTGGGTGACGGTAGCCGTTGGAGACACGCCGTCCGCGCCGTCAAACTCGCCGCTGTCCTTGGCTTCCTGTAGTGCCGCGTCAACGGTTTCCTGCACATCCGCAACGGCTTGTTCCGCACTCTCCGCCGCCGTTTCCGCCC
>Ga0247611_10001293_pt1 | contig 45344 bp, 27 predicted proteins | sample 177DNAGHGhighgp2_FD_192422 | JGI IMG/M metagenome (GOLD analysis project Ga0247611, IMG submission 192422) | Sheep rumen microbial communities from Palmerston North, Manawatu-Wanganui, New Zealand - 1770 DNA GHGhigh gp2 | ecosystem: Host-associated > Mammals > Digestive system > Stomach > Rumen... | reverse complement strand
TCGGATTCCACTCCTTCACCTTCGACGTGGTGTAGATGACACAGAGGATCAGGATGGCAGCGCCGATGTAGAACGACCAGATGACGGAGTCGGGCACCACACCCTTCTCAGCCACGTTACTGATGCCGATGAACGTGAAGATGAAGGGGAACACAAACCCCAGCACCGAACCAGCATTGCAGAGGAACGACTGGATGCTGTAGGCCTTGGCCTTCTGTTTCTCGTTCACCATATCGCCCACCAGCATCTTGAATGGCTGCATGGCCATATTGATACTGGTGTCGAGGAACATCAGGGCAATCAGTCCGAATATCATGGCAAAACTGATCGAAAGGCCTAGCGATCCGGCGTTAGGCAACAGGCACATGACGAGTACGGCTACGGCGGCACCGACAAACAGATAAGGTATGCGACGGCCGAAGCGTGTCCAGGTCTTGTCGGAGAGTGTTCCGACAATCGGTTGCACAAGGATACCCATCAGTGGTGGGAGTATCCAGAAATAACTCAGGTTGTGCGGGTCTGCACCAAGTGTGGCGAAGATTCGCGAAATGTTGGCACTCTGTAAGGCGTAAGCAATCTGTACGCCAAAGAACCCGAAACTCAGGTTCCACAATTTCCAAAACGAAAGATCAGGTTTTTGTTTCATATTCTCTTAATTCTTAATTCTAAATTCTTAATTCTAAATTCTTAATTATCTCGTTGTGCCGCGGATGATGAGGCGGGTGCGGACGATACGCTTCTCCACTTTCTCCATGGGGCTGAGGCCCTCGACCTTATCCATAAGGATCTCGGCGGCCTCCTCTCCCACACGATGTCCCCGCTGTTCGACGGTTGTCAGCATCGGGTCACAGGCTACGGCACGCTGACCGTTGGTGAAGCCGCAGATGCTGATGTCCTCTGGCACTCGGAAGCCGGCATGCTTGACGGTGTAGAGGATGCCGATGGCTGTGTCGTCGTTGACGGCAAAGAATCCGTCAGGGGGATTGTCAAGCGCCATCAGTTTCGGTGTAAGGATCTCTGCGTCGGCGCGGTTGTCGCAGATACCGATGATAGAATCATCGATGACCATACCATGTTTCAGCAGGGCATCCTTGTAGCCGTTAAAGCGGTTCTTGGAGATTTCCAGTTGCATCGGACCACCATAATAGGCTATTCGCTTGCAACCCGTCTCTATCAGATGAGTCACGGCGTTAAAGGCACCCATGTAGTCGTCAACCACCACACGGCTGGCATTGACGCCCGTGCAGATGCGGTCGTAGAACACCAGCGGGATGCCGGCGTCTATAAGTTTCTGATAATGATCGTAGCTCTTGGTGTCCTTGGCCTGCGATACGATTACACCACAGACCTTATAGCGGTGGAAGTTCTCGCAGATGCGTGCCTCAAGCTCATATTGTTCGCCACTCAGGGCCACCATGATGCGATAGCCTCGTGCGGCAGCAGCCTCTTCGATGCCTGTCAGGATGGATGAGAAATAGTAGTGGGTGAACTCCGGCACGATGACACCGATGACACGCTGGGGCATCACACGACTATGACGAAGGGCCTCGCCGATGGCGTTCGGCAGGAAATTGTGCTCCTTGGCATACTGCTGGATGGCCTTTCGGCGCTCCTCGCTGATACGGGGAGAATCCTTCAGCGCACGAGAGACCGTCGCCACGGAGATTCCAAACTCCTTGGCTATATCTTTCATCGTCATGGGCACTTTTTCTTCCATCGGTTTTTAACTATTCACGATGCAAAGATACGAAAAAGTTGAGAAACAATCACATATACCTTATTATTATTATTAATTAGAGTCAATGCAAACGTTTGCATTGCACTATTATATCTTTTTAATGCAAAAAAAGTACAACGTATTGGAAAGAAATGTAACTTTGCAGCAGAATACTAATAGATTAAACGATTAACTCTAATTAAAGTAATGATGAAGCAGGTAAACATTCAAATCCCGCTTAGGATGCTCGGCCTTTTGTTAGGTCTGTTCCTATCGGTAGGTGCCTTTGCTCAGATTGACGTCAAAGGCCATGTGAAAGATGCTACAGGCGAACCCATTATCGGCGCAACGGTACGCGTTGACGGCACACAGACCGCCACCGTGACCGATTTCGACGGTAATTTCGCGCTGAAAGCTAATGAGGGTGCTACAATCACGATTTCTTACGTGGGTTATCAGAACGCCACGGTGAAGGCTGCACCCAATGTGAATGTCACACTCGTTGATGATGAGACCGTTCTTCAGGATGTCGTCGTCATCGGTTACGGTACGGTCCGTAAGAGTGATGCAACAGGTTCGGTCATGTCTGTCGAGGCAGACCAGCTGAACAAGGGTCTGGCTACTTCTCCAGCAGATCTGCTGCAGGGTAAGACGCCAGGTGTACAGATTACAACCAACAGTGGTGCCCCTGGAGCTGGTGCAAAGATCCGTATCCGTGGTGGTTCCTCACTGTCGGCTTCTAACGACCCGCTGATCGTCATCGACGGTCTGCCTATTAGCTCAACTGATATCTCCGGTGGTGATGTACTGAATACCATCAACCCGAATGATATTGAGAGCTTCTCTATCCTGAAAGACGCTTCTGCCACCGCCATCTACGGTAGCCGTGCTTCTAACGGTGTGATCCTGATCACCACCAAGAAGGGTAAGGCTGGTGCGAAACCCCGTATCAATGTGGATATGAGCGGTACATTCAAGACCGTTGCCAAGAAGGTAGACGTGCTCAGCGCTGATGCCTTCCGTGAGTTCTTCATGGCCAACTATGGTGACAAGGCCGAGGCTGTGGCTGCCTTAGGTGATGCCAATACCAACTGGCAGGATGAGATCTACCGCACTGCTTTCGCAGAGGAGATCAATGCCAGTGTGACGGGCGGCTATGTTTCAGGCAGCAAGGCCTTCAAGATGCCTTATCGTATCAGCGCAGGTTTCCTGAACAATGACGGTACTCTGAAGACCACAGGCATGACCCGTGGTACTGTCGGCTTCAACCTGACCCCGACACTACTTGACGACCGTCTGACCATCAATCTGAATGGTAAGGGCGTGTTCACGCACAACTCATTTGCCGACGAGGGTGCCATCGGTGCAGCTGTACAGTATGATCCTCTGAAGCCCGTTGACAACAAATGGATGAGCAATGGTGCTCCTAACACGATGTCAACGCTGAACCCTGTGGCCATGCTCAATGAGCAGAATAAGGACTCTTATGTTCGTCGTTTCGTGGGTAATGCCCAGTTCGACTATAAGTTCAAGTTCCTCGATGGTCTCCGCGCCAACTTGAACCTCGGTCTCGACTACTCTACCACCTCTGGTTGGAATGTCAGTGATCCTGGCAGTGAGATCTCTTATCACAATAAGATTGAGAACGGTACCGGTGCTTGGCAGAAATACACTCAGCTGCGCCGCGACCAGACTTTGGAGTTCTATCTGGCTTATGCCAAGGATCTGAAGCAGATCAACAGCCGCTTCGACGTTCTCGCTGGTTACAGCTGGCAGCACTTCTATAATAAGACAACTGACGTGAAGTACGCCAACGACGGTAGCAATGTGGAGTATCCTGTTTCTAAGCCACTCTTCAAGACCGAGAGCTATCTCATCTCATTCTACGGTCGTCTGAACTACACGTTCATGGACCGTTATCTCTTCACCTTCACGCTGCGTGATGACGGCACCTCGCGTTTTAAAAACAACAAGTGGGGTCTCTTCCCCTCTGCAGCTTTAGCATGGCGTATCAGCGAAGAGGCATTCCTGAAGGATGTTGACTGGGTTTCTAACCTGAAGCTTCGTCTGGGTTATGGTATCACTGGTCAGCAGAACATCGGACAGGGTGACTATCCTTCTATCGCCACTTATCACACGAACCAGAGCGGATCGCTCTATATGTTTGGCAACAGCGTTATTACCCCGATTACCCCGAAGGGCTACGCTGCTCAGATCAAGTGGGAGGAGACAACCACCTATAACATCGGTTTGGACTTCGGCTTTGCCCGTAACCGCATCAATGGTAGCATCGATGTTTATCAGCGTAAGACCAAGGACCTGCTGAACGAAGTGCCTGTGGCTTCTGGTACCAACCTGACCAACTACCTGCTGATGAACGTAGGTGACATGGAGAACAAGGGTATTGAGGCCGCATTAAACGTGGTGCCCATCGAGAAGAAAGACCTCCGTTGGGAGGTTGGCGTGAACGTGGCCTACAATAAGAATGAAATCACCAAGCTGACCGCCAGCGACGATCCCAGCTATCTGGGTGTAGAGACCGGTGGTATCTCGGGTGGTGTCGGTAACAATATCCAGATTCACCGTGTAGGTAACCCCATCAGTTCGTTCTTCGTATTCCAGCAGGTTTACGGCGAGGATGGCAAACCGTTGGAGGGTGTCTATGTGGACCGCAACCACGATGGTCAGATTACTGACGATGACCGTTACGTTTACTACAAGCCCGATGCTGACGTGAATATCGGTTTCAACACCGAACTGAGCTACAAGAAGTGGACGCTCTCTGCATCACTCCGTTCAAGTCTGGGTAACTATGTTTACAATAACGTCGCCTCTAACACAGAGATGAAGGCCGATATGTGGACCAACAACTTCATCTGTAACCGTGTGTCTACTGCGCCTTACACCAACTTTGCTCAGGCACAGTACAAGAGCGACTACTATGTTCAGAACGCTTCATACCTGAAGCTCGACAAGGTGACACTGGCTTACAGCCTTACTGACTGGTGCCGTCTGAACTTCACCGCTCAGAACATCTTCACCATCACCAATTACGACGGTGTGGATCCTGAAGTGGGCAATGGTATCGACAACAACATGTACCCCCGCTCTCGTAACTTCATCTTAGGTGCAAGCTTTAACTTTTAACTAATAGGAGGACAAGAATATGAAATTCAATATAAAGAAAAACGGAATTTACAGCTTTGCCTTTGCTACCGCCGTGTCGCTGACAGCATGTGTGGGCGATCTGGATGTGACGCCCATCGATCCGAACCTCGACACGCCGGAGAATGTGCTCACTGGCACAGAGGCATACAACCAAATGCTGGCAAAGTGTTACTCGGGCCTCGCAGTAAGCTCACCTGACGGTGATAGCGGTGATCCCGATATCAAGGGTATCGACGGTGGTTTCGGTCAGTATCTGCGCGCCCTGTTCAACCTGCAGGAGCTGCCTACTGATGAGGCTGTTATCGGTTGGAACGACCAGACTCTGAAAGACCTGCATGGACTGCAGTGGACATCTTCTGACGTATTCGTCAGCGCTTGCTACAGCCGCGTGTTCTATCAGATTTCTGTCTGCAACGAGGTGATCCGTCAGATTGACGCCGCAGGTAGCAACGACGCCGTCATGCAGCAGTATCGTGCTGAGGCTCGTGCCATCCGTGGTCTGAGCTATCTCCACGCCATCGATATGTTCGGTAATGTGCCTTTCACTGACGAGAACTCCACAGTGGGTGGTGATAATCCTCAACAGATGAGCCGCTCTGACCTCTTCAACTGGATGGTGAAGGATATGGAGGAGGCAGCAGAGATCCTGCCTGCCAACCCCGAAAAATATCGTGCCGGCAAGGGCCTGTGCTATATGATTCTGGCTAAGCTCTATCTGAACGCAGCAGTCTATACTGGCACTGCCAATTATGCCAAGTGTGCAGAGTATTGTAAGAAGATCATCGATCTGGGCTACAAGCTGGAGTCGGCTAACGACTACTGGAAGCTCTTCTGCGCTGACAACGACCAAATGCTGGGCGTAGGTCACGAGATTATCTTCAGCGTCTACCAGGATCATACTAATACCCAGGCTTACGGTGGTACTACCTATATTATCAATGCTCAGGTAGGTGGTAACATGGCTTATGCCGACTACGGTTTGGGCGGCAATGGCTGGGGTGGCCTTCGTGTGACACCGCAGTTTGTCGACAAGTTCGAAAACGGTGACCAGCGTGCCACATTCTTCACCAACGGCCAGAGTAAGGAGATCATAGATATCGGTGACTTCTTCAGTGGTTATGCCTTCACAAAGTTCACCAACCTGAAGGCCGATGGCAGCATACTGCCCGATGCTAACTCGTTCCCCGATACAGACTTCATCATCTTCCGTCTGGCTGATGTTTATCTGATGCTGGCAGAGTGTGAGGTTGTCGGTGGTGTCAACTGCGACGGTATCGCCAAGTTCAATGAGATTCGTACCCGTGCTGGTGTCGCTGCTATTGCAAGTCCTTCTAAGAATGACATCATCAACGAGCGTGCCCGTGAGCTGGCTTGGGAGTGCCATCGTCGTTCTGACCTCGTTCGCTTCGGTCTCCTCACCACAAGCGATTACCTCTGGTCACATAAGGGCATGAATAGCAATGTAGGTACGCCTCACGCTGTGGACTCCAAGTACAACCTGTATCCTCTGGCATCGAGCGATGTGATTTCGAACACGAACCTCGTACAGAACCCTGGTTATTAATAATGGATAATTGATCATTGAAAATTGAAGATTATGAAGACAATATATTTTAAGAGTAGTGTGTTGTTTGCCGCTATCGCCATGCTGTTCACAGCCTGCGACTCCGACCGCGACGACAACCCCACCCTCGGCCCGAACCACACTGCATCAGAATTTGTGGTGAATACATCGGCTGTGGCAGACCAGTATATCCAGCTGTCGCCGGATAATACGGTCAACCTCACCTGGACCCAGCCTAACTATGGTGTGAATACCGTAGTGAACTATAAGGTACAGGTAGGCCTGAAAGAAAATGGTAATGAAAAATGGGGTGAATATCTGGAGACAGGTTTTACCTCCTGCAATGTCAACATCAGTGGCGAGGAGATTGCCAAGGTCCTCTGTAAGCTCGACGGTTTCAAGACTGAAGACGACTATGTCGATCAGGGTTTCCGTGAAGTGATCATGCGCGTGGCAGCCAACATCCAGACCACCAGCTCCAAGTTGATTGAAGGAACAGAAATCCTTTCCAATGTGGTCTCCTTTAAACACATGGCAGCTTACTGCAACATTCCGACTAAGGCAACGCTTTGGGTGATCGGTTCTTGCAGTGGGTGGCCTGAGCCTTCACCTGGAAACAAGCAGAAGCTCGTCGAAGGTGGCTGGTTCATTACTGAGACAGAGATTGGTAACAAGATCTTCAATGGTGTCGTTGAGATGCCTGAGGGCGACCTGACTTTCCGCTTCTATTCAAAGCTTACAGGTTGGGGTAGTGATGATAATCCAGAAGGCTCTATCGGTTGGCAGGCCAAGGATGAATCTGCTAACTATGAATTCTCTGGTGGCGTATTCTCCGGCTCATGTATGCCTGGTAAGGGCTCTTGGTCATTCCCTGGCTTCACAGGCGGTAAGATGAACATCACTGTCGATTTGAACAAGAACACCGTTAAGTTCGAACTTCAATAGTTTCGTCAGTATTATTAAGATCGTATAATCAAATGAATAAGAAGATGAAAAAATTAGGTTTATATACAATGGCTCTTCTCAGCATGGGACTCGTGGCCTGTAACCAGGACTTCGATACGGAGTTCGTGCCGCAGACCAATCTCCCGGAGAGCCTGCTTCAGTTGAGCGATGTCAGCGTTGCCAACAGCACACCTGGTACCATCAACCTCGCTGATTACATTAATGAAGAGACCGGTATCGCCAAAGCTATTCCTATTGGTACCGTCACTGTGAAGGAAGGCGCTATGCCTGCCAATACTATCCTGAAGGCTGAAGTGGAGTTCTCCAAGGATGCCGACTTTGCCAATTCGATCGTTCTCGATGCCAACAGTCTCGAAGGCACCAATGAAATCAGTGTTAGTCCGACTCTCTTGCAGGAAGCCTATTTCAATGAAATTACGCGCAATCCTGCTACAACAGATGTTTACGTTCAAACAGTTCTCTATACCGTGACAGGTGGAACGTCAGAGGCCATCGTCGGTAAGCCCGGTGAGAACTACTTTGCTCAGAGCGCAGTGAAGTTCACACCACTGAACAAGGTGCAGATTTCGCCTGCATATTATGTCATCGGTGCTGCCGGTGGCTGGAGTGCCGACGGAGCCCGCACACAGAAGTTCCAGCACAGCGATGCTGATGTCTACGAGGATCCTATCTTCACCATCATCGTCGATGCTGGTGGCGATGACTGCTGGTTTGCTATCGGCGACGATACCGCCATCGATGCAGTGGCTGCCGGCGACTGGACTCAACTCTTCGGTACAAAGGGTGCCAGCGAGGATCTCACGGGAACCATGGACCGCCGTTACAATTTGGGTGGCGACCACTCCTTCCACGTGACGGGTGCCAAGAAGATCCGCATCACACTCGATATGTTGGAGTATAGCTACAAGATTGAGCCTGTCAACATCTCAGATGCATATTATCTGATTGGTGGACCTGGTGAGTGGAATGCAGAGTCGGCAATGACCATGAAGTTCTCGCACAGCGCAAAGGATGTGTTTGAAGATCCTGTATTCACCTATACCTTCGAAGGTAATGGTGGTGACATGTGGTTCGCATTCGGCGACAAGGATGCCATTGATGCTGTTGCTGGTGGCACATGGAACAAACTGTTCGGAACCAAGGGCGCTAGCACAGACCTGAGCGGTTCGTTCGACCGTCGCTACAACCTCGATGGTGACCACTCGTTCTGCGTTGACGGTAAGGCTAAGTTCTATCGCTTCCAGATCAACCTGGCTGACATGACTTACACTATCACACCGTTGAACTTCCAGGAGTACATCTACGAGGCAGGTGTGAACAACGACTGGGGTGCTGTTGCACAGCCGCTGTATTGCCCTGATGGAAATGGTACTTACACAGGATTCTTCTATGCTCAGGATGCCGACTGGTCAGGTGGTAAGGGTGCCTTCAAGTTTACAGGTGCTTTCAACGACTGGAGTCAGGGTAACTATGGTACAGGCACCATCAATGCCGATGGCCTCTCTGGTACCTTGATCGATGACGGTGGCTCTGGTAATGTCTTGGCAGATCCTGGCTTCTATCAGGCAGAGGTGAACCTTGCCAACATGACTTACAAGCTGACTCCGATTAAAACAATCGGTATTGTAGGTCCCGCTCAGACAGGTGGTTGGAGCGATGACACCGACATGACTTATAACAAGGAGACTCGTGCCTGGGAAGCCACACTCGAATTGGCTGCCGATGAGTTGAAGTTTCGTGCTAACGACGGTTGGGACATCAACTGGGGTGGTTCAGTAGACAATCTGACTGCGGGTGGTGCTAACCTGAAGATTGCTGAGGCTGGTACATACTTCGTTCAGCTCTTCGCTACCTGTGAGACAAAGTCTTACTGCAAGATTACAAAGAAGTAATTGATAACCAATATTCATTCAGGCGAGCCGCTTATCGCAACGGCTCGCCTGATTATTTCAAAGCATAAAACCAACACCAACATGATGATGAAGAAATTACTATTATCTGTCAGTATTGTGGCCGCCGCTGTGGCCTGCAGACCGACACAGGAGACCCAATCCACGGCATTTGAAATGCCGGCAGTCGACGATATTGCCATGTATCAGGTGAACCCCCGCGTGTTTGCTCCCAGCAACTCGCTGAATGCTGTGGCTGAGCGCATCGACTCAATTCGTGACCTGGGTGTCAATGTGATGTGGGTGATGCCCATCTATCCCATCGGTATTGAGAAGGGTAAGAACTCTCCCTATTGCATCAGCGACTATAAGGCCATTGCGCCTGAATTCGGTACGATCGATGATTTCAAGCGTCTAACCGAAGTGTGCCATGAGCACGGTATGGGTATGATCCTCGACTGGGTGGCCAACCATACGGCTTGGGATCATCCCTGGGTCAAGGTGCACCCCGACTGGTACACCCACGACGAAGTGGCTGACACGATCATCCACCCGCGTCCTTGGGACTGGTATGATGTGGCCGACCTGAACTATGACAATAAGGATATGCGCGAGGCGATGATCGACGCCATGAAGTTCTGGATTGTCGACGTAGGCATCGACGGTTTCCGCTGTGATGTGGCCGACGGTGTACCTGCCGACTTCTGGAAGGATGCCATCGACCAGCTCCGTGCTGCTGCAGGCGACCGAAAGATCGTGATGCTGGCAGAAGGTAAGAATGTGGATAACTTCACCGTTGGCGGCTTCGACATGAACTATGGCTGGGATTATAAGGACGAGCTCGTGAAGGTGTGGAAGGGTGCTCCTGCATCCGACCTGATTAAGGCCGACAGTGCTGAATACGCTCAGCTGCCTGCAGGAAGGGTGAAGCTGCGTTTCACCACCAATCACGATCACTCTACCGAGGCCACGCCGTGTGTGGAGTTCACCAACGACCGCGGTGCGATGGCAGCTTACGTGGCCAGTATCTTCCCCCATGGTGGCGCTCTCATCTACGGCTCACAGGAGGTGGGTTATCCTGAGCCGATCAATTTCTTCAAGTATGTGCCCGTGGACTGGACTGCCAAGCCAGAGATCTACAAGGAATATCAGATGCTGATAGGTCTTTACAACGAGCATCCCGCCCTTCGTAAAGGCAAAATGACGGCCTGGCCCGACAATGATGTTCTCGTCTTCGAGAAAGCCGACGATGCCGAACGCTATCTGATTCTGGTGAATGTCCGCAACGAGCAGAAGACGGTGAAGATTCCTGAAGAATGGAAGAAACTTGGCGAAGCACTTACCCTCGAACCATTTGAGTATTGTATAGAGAAGTACTAAAAACAACTTGAGATTATGAGAAGACTTGGTTCTATATTGGTATGCTGCCTGATAGCCGTGGCTGCGATGGCTCAGGGCTGGCCCAAGGATTATAAGGGTGTCATGCTGCAGGGGTTCTATTGGGATTCTTTCGACGATACCCAATGGTCGGCACTTGAGAAGCAGGCCAACGACCTGGCCGCCAGTTTCGACCTCATCTGGGTTCCACAGAGTGGTAACTGCGGTGGCACTTCGATGGGATACGACGACTTGTATTGGTTTAATCATAACAGCAGTTTCGGCAACGAGAAGCAGCTGCGTTCGATGATCAAGACCTTCAAGGCACTTGGTCTCGGCACTATCGGCGATGTGGTCATCAACCACCGCAAGAACCTCAGTAACTGGGTGGACTTCCCAAAGGAAACCTATAATGGCGAAACCTACGAGATGGTCTCTACTGACATCTGTGCCGACGATGACGGTGGCGACACCAAGAAGTGGGCAGACAGCAACGGCTTCAGCCTGAGTGGCAATAAGGATACTGGTAAAGGCTGGGGAGGCATGCGCGACCTTGATCATAAGAGTGAGAACGTGCAGAAGATCGTCAAGGCCTATCTCCAGTTCCTGCTCAACGACCTCGGCTATACGGGTTTCCGCTACGATATGGTGAAGGGTTACAGTGCCTCGTACACGAAACTCTATAACGAATACAGCAAACCGCAGTTCTCCGTTGGCGAGTGCTGGGACAGTTCTAACACGATTCGTAAGTGGATCGACGGCACAGAGAAGACTAGCGCAGCCTTCGACTTCCAGTTCCGCTATACTGTCCGCAATGCCTGTAACAATGGCAGCTGGCCAAAGTTGAACCAGCAGAACGAGGGTAACTGGCCGCTCGTAAGCAGCAACTATGAGAGTGGAGCCTATCGCCAGTATGCTGTGACGTTCGTTGAGAACCACGATACGGAGAAACGCTCCAATGCCGCTCAGGATCCCATCAAGAAGGACACCCTCGCTGCCAACGCTTATCTGCTGGCTATGCCTGGTACACCGTGTGTGTTCCTGACACATTGGAAAGCCTATAAGACAGAGATCAAGGCGATGATCGAGGCCCGTAAGCTGGCTGGCATCAGCAATACATCGGCCTATTCGAGATACAGCTCTCCGAACATCACGACTTATTATGCCGTTACCACCGACGACAAGCTGCTCTGCGTGGTGGGCGATGAGTCCAAACTGGCACCTGAGGCTGACAAGTGGACGAAGATCCTCTCTGGCTATCACTATGCCTACTATCTGAGCAAGAGTCTTGAGACCGCCTGGGCCGACAAGGGCAGCGGTGACTTCTATGATCCCTTCAATGTCGTGCTAACGGCGGTATCGGCTTCCGACGGTGCCCAGCTTGTCTATACACTCGACGGTTCTGAGCCAACGGCCACCAACGGCACGAAAGTAGCCTCGGGTACCAGCCTCAAGATCGATGCCACATCTACTATCACGCTGAAGGTCGGACTGCTCATCGGCAGCAGTGTTAGCGGCGTCATCACGCGTACCTTTACTTATAGGGAGCCCGAGAAGGAGCCCGAGGTGAAGATCCCCGATTTCTGTACGGTTGGCGAGGGTGAGGTCTGTGCTTTCTTTGAGGCCCCAGCATCCTGGTCAAATACCATTCACTGTTGGGCATGGTCAGACTCACCCTCAGAGAACTTCACTGGCGGCACATGGCCTGGCGTTGCCTGTCAGGAGTTGGGTACGGCCGAGAACGGCAACACCGTGTGGAAATGGACGTGGGACGGCAAGAAGCAGAATAACTCAGCTGCCACCAAGCCCGCCATGATCATCTTCAACAACAACACGTCGCCGCAGACCGCCGATCTGGTCTTCGAGCAGGGTGGTTACTACGTCAAGGACGGCCTCTTCGGCATTGTCACCACCACAGGCATCCAAAACGTCATGGTCAATGGTCCATGTTCAATGTTCAATGATGCTTGGTACGACCTCCAGGGCCGTCGTCTCAGCGGCAAGCCCACCACAAAGGGCGTCTATATCCATGGCGGCAAGAAGCTTGTGATTAGATAAGCGAAAGAGAATCAGGTAATTACCTGGTTCTCTTTTTTATTTTCTATCTGTGACAGACACGTGTCTATTTTATATTACCTATAACCTTTCTACAATTTACTTGTATGTTTGGCGGAATTTTATTATCTTTGCCGGCGATTAGACTAACAAGTAACATAACGAATGAAACAAACTAAATTGATAATCTTCGGGCTGATGGTATGCCTCGGCATTCAAGCAGCGGATTATGAGCACTATAGTGAGTGGATGGCCTACTCGGAGATCAAACGTGTGCCACATCCTTATAACCTCGACTTCTCGCCATACGGACCACGATGGTCGTATCAGGTGGGGATTGAGCTCGACGGCATGCTCGACGTGTATGCCACCTATGGCGGCGACCAGCTGGAGAAGTATCTGAAGGAATACCCCAAGACGATGATCGACGCCAAAGGTAACATCACGGGTTACAGTTACAACGACTTCAACCTCGACAATGTCAGGCCAGGGCACTTCCTTATGCGCTACTATCAGTTGTTCCCCGAGAGGAAAGACTCATTGGCCCTTGACCTGTTGATGAGACAGCTGGAAAACCAGCCGCGGACGGATGAGGGCGTGTGGTGGCATAAGGCCATCTATGCTCGGCAGGTTTGGCTCGACGGTATCTTCATGGGTCTGCCGTTCTATGTGCTCGCTGCACCTTGGCTCAATCCAGAGTATGTGACGGAGTACTATGATGACGCTGTGGATCAGATCACAAAGACGGACCAGCGCACCTATGACGAGGCAACCCGACTCTGGAAGCATGCGTGGGACGAGACGCACCAGATGTTCTGGGCCAATCCCCAGACAGGCCTGAGCCAGCATACCTGGGCAAGGGCCTTGGGATGGTTCACGATGGCGATGGTGGAGGTTCTCGACGCTCTACCGGAGGATTATGCCCGCCGGGAAGAGATCATCAGTCTGTTTCAGCGTGCCATGAAGAGCGTGACTGACTATCAGGATGAGGCGAGCGGTGTGTGGTTCGACGTGCTCGACGTGGATGATCCCCGTAACTATCTGGAGGCGACGGCCTCGTCGATGTTTACCTATTGTATGTTGAAGGGCTGGCGGCTCGGCTATCTTGACGATAGCTACCGTGATACTGGCATCAGAGCCTATCGGGGACTGGTGAAGGAGTTTGTGACGAAGAAACGTGACGGGACGATGTCGCTGACGAAGTGCTGTTCTGTGTCGGGTCTCGGGCCGGAGAGCAATCCCAAGCGTGACGGTTCGTTTGAATATTACATGAGTGAGCCGATACGTGACAACGATGCCAAGGGCATAGGCCCCTTTATCTGGGCCTCCTTGGAGATGGAGCGGATGGGCTTCACCGTCCAAAACCTCGACACGTTCCAGCCCAATGGCATCCGGACTGTCAAGCGTCAGGAATCTGCCGAACCTCCCTGCTATGACTTGTCAGGCCGCAGGGTGTTGCCACGCAGCCGAGGCATCTATATCCAAAACGGCAGGAAGTTCTGGAATAAATGAAGAGGCTGTGCCGATCATCGGCACAGCCTCTTCATTTTATCGCAACTCCTTGTTTTTAGTGGTTACGGAAGTTCCACTTGGAGTTGTCACTCGAGAAGTCATATTTGGCAAGGGTAGGAGTGCTGTCGCCTGCGGAATAGAGGCAGTACGTGGTATTCACACCCTCGATGCCGGGGATGGCCTTCGGCATAATGCGGTAGGTGCCGTCGGTGAGCTGCTCAATGCGCCAGAGCTGCTCGTCAGCGCCGGTATAGGCGGGGACGGTGACAACCTCTTTGTCGGCAGTGGCGGTCAGAGCGCGCTCTGTGCCCTCGATGACAATCTTGAAGTAGGGAGCGCTGAGATAGCCTCCTGCTGAGTCGACGGGGATGACGGTCCAGCGCTGGTGGGGACGGAACATATAGTCGCCAATGCGGGCGGGGATGTCACCCTCGGGCCAGGTGCCGATGACTTCGGCGAGTGTCTGGCAGGCGATGGGCTTGGCAGGCTCCTGCATCTGATTGCGGTTGAACCAGCCCTGACGCTGCTGCTGCATGCGGACGAAGTCGACAGCGAGCTCCAGGGCATAGCCGCGACGCTCAGACTCGATTTCGAAGGTGCCACCCTTGAACTGTTCGCCGGCGTATGGCCAGCCGTTCTTCCAGAGCAGAGGATGGACGGCGAGCGTAGAACGGCCACTGAGTTCAAAGTCGGCCTCCCAGTGGAACGACATCACCTCGACACCCTCGTCGACAATGAAACGTCCGAAGTGACCAGCACCGGTCTTGCGGCCGCCAGCGGCGATCACCATCTTACCACCACCATGATACATATCGCGGCCCACATTATCTATATAGGGACCCTCTACGCTACGAGAGCGGCCCACAACAATATTATAGGTAGAGTTCACACCATCGCAGCAGGTGCCGTGGGTACCGAGCAGGTAGTACCAGCCGTCGCGATACATGAGGTCGGAGGCCTCACAGTCGATGGCAATATCCTTCTCCTTGTTACCCTTTACACGGAAGCCGGTCTTCGGATCAAGCTCAATGAGACGGATGGTACCGAAGTAAGTGCCATAGGAAACCCACAGACGACCCGTCGAGGGATCAAGGAGCATACCTGGGTCGATGGCGTCCTGATCCTCCATACCGTCGGAGTAGCACACCTCAACAGCCTCAGACCACTTGAAGTCGGGTGACTTGGGGTCGAGAGTTTTGTTCCACATCGTGAGGATGCGGCCAGCGTGACCGCCTCCGAGACCACCACCCGTGGCACCATAGATGCAGAGGTAACGGTCACCGATCTTCAGCACGTCGGGGGCAGCACCGCCACCAGGACGGTCGGCACCGCTGTTCCAGCTCCAGCCGTCTTCAGAGATCAGACCGCCACCACCTGTGCCGAAAGTATAGTATTTGCCTTCGCATTCAGCAAGGGTCGAGGGGTCGTGGATGTAGGGTGCGCCAATCTGCGCGTTGGCGGCTGTGGCCAGTGTCAGGGCCGCCAGGATACTATGTAGTCTTTTCATAATTGATTATTGTGCTTTGATTGAATAGTTCTTAACAGGGTTACCTTTTTCGTCGATGAAGCGGACACAGAAGTCGCTCATGCCCGGGCCGTTGATGACGGCACCACGCAGGATATTGCGGCCCTTCTTTAGGGTGAGGCGTGACGACATGGCATCGTCCTTCACCATACGACGGTCGCCGGAGAGCAACAGAGCCTCCTCACCGTTGAGCCACCACATAGAGGCGGAGTTGGAGCCTACAGCCAGACGAACATTCTCGATGTCCTCGTCGCAGTCGATGATGGTGACGGTCCAGAAGAGGACACCATAGACCTGCTGACCCCACTTCTCAGCGAAGCGGAAGAGCTTCACGTTGTAGTTCTCGCTGTCGAGAGCGTGCCAGGTGAGTGTCTGCTTCACGGTAGTGACCTTTGGTTCGGCAGGCTCCTGTCCGAAACCACGACCGAAGCCCGGAGCAACTTCTACCTTCTTGTACTCAGCCTTCACCTTCTGGCCGTCCTTCGGCACGATGGTCTGCTGACCCTTGAAGTATTCTGTGGCGAAGTTCTCACGCAGATAGCTATCGGTGAAGACGGTATTGCCGCTGTTGGGCTTGTCGAGGGGTTCGAGGATGAGCCAACGACGGATGAAGCCTTCCTCATCGGGCTGTGCCGACGGCGTGGTGACTGCCGAGAAGTACTTGGGACGGTTCTTGAACTGGATCCAATCGACGCTGACAGCAGCATCACCCTCACAGGTAATCACCAGGTCGGTGACACCCTTTGGAGTGTACTCTAGCGGAGCGGTCATCGTGAGCCACTGGTTGCTAAAGTCGCGACGGAACATGGCAGGAGCACCTGCGGGAGACTCAGGCTTCACGGTCATTTCGATCTTGGCGATGATCTTACCTGTCGCACTCTTCTCGCGAATATAGAAAGAGGTATTGGCGGCAGCCTTAGCGGAGAGAACGAGGTATCCGTCGGTAATGCAGCTGAAGTCGACATCGCTGTAGCAGAGCCAACTGCCCTTGGCGGGGATGGTGGCCTCATAGCTGCGGAAGGTATTGACGGTATCGATCAGTTGATAGGTTACGTCTGCGCTTGCGCTGCTGTAACGGTCGATCTCAATCTTCTCTGTAGCCTGGTTGATGCCAACACCACGCAGGGTGGGCTTCACCTCCTGAATGGTACCGTCGGCATTGAAGAATAGTTTCTCAATACAAACAGAGCGACGCTTGTCGTCACGCGGCGAGAACCAGTTACGGTGATAGAACAGATACCATTGGCCTTTGTAGTTGACGATGCTGTGATGGTTGGTCCAGCAGCCGTTGTCGTGCTCGGCCATGATCAGTCCTTTGTATTCATAGGGACCCATCGGATTCTTACTCATAGCATAGCCGAGAACCTCGGTGTTCTCACGAACGTATGGATAGGTCAGGTAATAATTGCCGTTGTACTCAAAGGCGAACGGACCCTCAGCCTGACGGCTGGGCAGACCTTTGAGGCAGTTGACACCCTTCATCTCGAATTCGCGCTCGCCCCACTTTACTTTTTCCGTCGGGGTGTCATCAGCGATTTCCTTCATGTTGTCCTTGAGTTTGGCGCAACGGCCAGCGCCCCAGAAAATATAAGCGTTACCGTCGGATGCCTGGAGCACACAGGGATCGATGCCGTTGATGCCCTTGATGGGCTCCGGCTCTGGGACGAACGGTCCTTCAGGATTGTCGGCAATGGCCACGCCAACGCCAAATCCACGTCCTTCAGCACCAGCAGGGAAATAGAAATAGTACTTGCCGTTACGTTCGATGCAGTCGGGTGCCCACATCGAATAGGAATCGGGACGTACCCAAGGTACTTTGTTCTGGGTGACAATCACACCGTGGTCGGTCCAGTCGGTGAGATTCTCAGATGAGAACACATGGTAGTCCTCCATGCAGAACCAGTCCTGCCGCTGTCCAGCGGGAGGCATGATGTCATGCGAGGGGTAGAGGTACACCTTGTTATTAAATACACGAGCGGTAGGGTCAGCCGAGAACTGGTCGCGGATGACGGGATTCTGTGCCGACAGCAGAAGCGGCACACCCAAGAGTAATGCAGTTAATTTTTTTTTCATCTTTTCTGTTCTAGTTTATAAGATGCTGATTAAGATTTGAGATGCAAATATAAGGAATGTTCTTCGAAACACCAAACCAAATCGGCGTCTGACCTCGAGAATGTTATTTCCAATAAAGTTTCTGTTATAAATTGATAGGATAGAAGCCGAATACTTATGCATTTTTATTTGTAACTTTGTGCCCAAAAAAGTAACACTCATGAAACGAATCATCTTTTTTCCTATCCAAGTCTGTCTGCTGACAGCTTTCTTTTGCTTACTATGCCTGTCTCCAGGAGTTCAGGCACAGGGAGTGAAGCCCCTCCCCTCCATCCACGTGGATGGCAAATGGCTTGTCGACAAACATGGAAATCACGTCGTGCTGCATGGTGTGATGGACACACCCAATATGTATTTCAATGGTTGGCGCTGGGGCAGTCCGTGGGATACCAACAATTATGCCGACTACAATAACGACGGCATGAAGAAATGTCTGGCTTATTTCGAAAAGATTTTCACAGGACTGGAGACTGCGAAGTGTAATGTGTTCCGCTTACATCTTGACCCTGTATGGTCTAACAGTCCCGTCAGCGGTTATCAGTATGAAGGTGCAAAAGATCAGCCTGCTGATGTCACAGGCGAGGCAGACATCAGCAAGTTCTATCCCAACCGTCTGAAAAGAGCCCTGCCATCGTTCTTCCTGAAGTTGGCAGAGATGGCTATGAACCACGGCATGTATGTGGTGGTACGCCCGCCGGGTGTCTGCCCTCAGAACTTGAAGGTGGGCGATTATTATCAGGCCTACCTGATGACTGTATGGGATATTTTCTCTCAACAGAACTTCGTGCTGGAGCACCCAGGTCAGATCAGCATTGAGCTCGCCAATGAACCTGTCAACCTGAAGAACGCTCAGAACAACGCCGATGCCCGTGCCATGCACGACTACTTCCAGCCTATTGTTGACAAGATCCGTGAAAATGGCTTCACAGGTATCATTTGGGCACCAGGCACTGGTTGGCAATCTAATTACAGAAACTACAAGATATTTCCCATCGAGGGTGACAACATTGGCTATGCCGTTCATGATTACACAGGCTGGTATGGTTGCAGCGATGAAAGTGTAGATAAGGACAAGGATATCGAAAGGAGCAAACAGAAAAAGATCACTGAGTTCCACAATTCGGTACCCGTGGTGGACTTCGCTCCTGTCATCATTACTGAGGTGGACTGGAGTCCGAAGAAGCCGGGTGCCGGCCACTATAACGAGCACGGCGATTGGGTAGAACCCAACTACGGCACATGGTCTACGGGTTCCACCTCGAAATGGGGCGTGTGCTACAAGGCCATGCTTGATTACTTTGGCAATATCTCTATGACCCTTTCAGGCACAGGTTGTCTGATTGATATCGACCAATTGCTGGAAGACGGTTCCGTAGTACCCGCCTTCGAAGGTGTGGAGGAAGCCTGTGGCAAGGCCTGCATGGACTGGTATGCCGAATATTACAATGTGAACTGGCCCCATGCCGATGACGAGACTGGTATTCTTTCACCTCTCACCCCTCACTCCTCACCTCTAAACGTCTACGACCTACAGGGTCGTCGCGTCACAGACCCACTCAAGAAAGGCATCTATATTGTAGACGGGAAATTGAAGATTAAACATTAAAACATAAAACTTATGAAAAGACTGCTGCTCAGTTTATTAGTGATTTATTGTCATTTGGTTAGCGTCGCTCAGACCATTTGCAATGCCGACGGTACCGTGACGTTCCAGTACAAGAACGACCAAGCCAAGGAGGTGCTGGTCGATGTACAGTTTGCCGGGCGCAATGCCATGACGCGGGATTCCCAAACAGGACTCTGGACCGTCACCCTCGGCCCCGTCGCTCCCGACATGTATCCCTACTGTTTTATTGTCGACGGTGTGAGCGTGATGGACCCTGAGAATCCCCAGTACTTCCCTAATGAGGGTTTCAAGAACAGTCTGTTGGAGATTCCCGGCAAGGAGGCTCTGGCCCACGACATCAAGGATGTGCCCCACGGTCAGATGGAATACATCCATTACTACTCCAAGAGTCTCGGGGCCACGAATCAGGCCGTGGTCTATCTGCCGCCGAAGTACAAGGAGAATCCTGACAAGAAATATCCCGTATTCTACTGCATCAGCGGTACTACCGATACTGAGGAGGTCTACTACAAGGTGGGGCGCGTGAACTATATTCTCGACAACCTGCTCGCAGAGGGCAAGGCCGAGGAGATGATCGTTGTGCTGCCATACGGCAACCCTTATAAGCTTCTGCCCACACCACCTACGGGCATGTTCGGAGCACCGGGATCGCGATTCGGGAGCGATGTGTTCAGCCTCGACCTCAACAACGATCTGATGCCCTACATAGAGAGCCACTACCGTACCATCAACGATGCTGACCACCGCGCCATTGGCGGTTTCTCGCGAGGTGGCAACCAAGCGCTCTTCAACGGCCTGAGCCATTTGGACAAGTTCGCCTATCTGTGCAGCTACAGCTCGTTCACCTCGACGGACATCCCCGGGGTCTACGACAACGCCCAGGATACGAACAGCAAGATCCGTCTGTTTTGGCTCGGTGTGGGCACCGATGACTTCCTCTATGGCAACGCCCGCGATTATATGGCCTTCCTCGACGACCACGGCATCCGCAGTGTGAAGGAATATACCCACGACAAGTTCGGCCACACTTGGATGAACGCTAAGTTTTTCCTGAGCAAGACCCTCCCTCTGCTCTTCAAGCCCAAGGCTGCCGAGCAGGCTATGAAGAATGGACAGCCCGCCCTCGCCGCCACAGGCAAGGAACCACAGTTCACGGCTGGTGTAATGGCTCGCCTCTTTCCCCGTCCCATCCTCTCGCCCGAATATAAGTACGACAGCGTGATCTTCCGCATGAAGGCCCCCGATGCCAAGGAGGTGAAGCTGGCTGGTGAAATCTTCGGCAAGCCCATTACCATGGAGTGCGACAGCGACGGTGTGTGGAGTGCGGAGGTCGACGAGCATATCTATGAGGCTTTCACCTATTACTTCCTCGTCGACGGTACCCCCGTGGCTGATCCACAGAACATGTACCTCGCCCCATCGAAAGGTTTCAAGCCGAGCATCTGCAACAACCCCGCTGCCACATTCAACTATATGAACATGGCCGACATCCAGCACGGTGTGGTGAGCTACGACCTGAACCATCAGGTGGGTCGCTATCACCCCGCTCAAGGAGAGCCTGCCTTCTGTATCCGACTGATTCCCGGTAAGGACGATACCATCGAAAGTTGGTTTAAGATTGGTGGGGCCGACGTGATGGCTGATAAGTTTATCGCTGCCAAGAAACTTCCGCCATTCTGCATCATGACAGGCTGTGATGGCAAGGGTGCTTGTTGCCAAGGCAAGGACAATGCCTGCGACAAGAAAGTCTATACCATCAAGGCCGACGACTATAACACTTGGCCTGAGCGCCGCCATGCCCTCGAGTCGATTCTCGACTCCCTGATGCTGCAGGCCGCCGCAAAAGGTGAGATCAGCATCAGCCTTCCCCTCTTTCAGACGAAATACACAGCCGACCCTTCACCCATCGTGGTGGGCGACCGTCTGTTTCTCTTCACCTCCCACGATGCCTCGCCTGAGGATATCCCCGACGTGAACGAAAAGAGTTCCGCAGGTTTCTTTATGTACGACTGGTTGCTGTGGTCCACCACCGACATGGTGAACTGGACAGAGCATGGAGCCGTCGCCTCTTTGAAGGACTTCTCCTGGCGTTCACGTGAGAACGGCGGCTGGGCCATCCAGACCGTTGAGCGCAACGGAGAGTACTACCTCTATGCTCCCCTCCACGGCCATGGTATCGGCGTACTGGTGGCCGACTCCCCTTACGGTCCTTTTAAGGATCCCCTGGGTAAGCCGCTTGTGTGGGATCAGAGCAACTGGTTCGACATCGACCCCACCGTCTATACCGACGATGACGGACAAGCGTGGCTTTATTGGGGTAATCCCCACACGTTCTATGCCCCTCTTGGCGAGGATATGATCTCTCTCAAAGGTGAGGTGACGAAACTGCCGCATATCAAGCACTATCAGGAAGGTCCGTGGTTCTATAAGCGCAACGGCCATTACTATTGCGCCTATGCCTCCACCTGCTGTCCGGAGGCCCTCGGCTATGCCATGAGCGACAGCCCCACAGGCCCATGGGAGTGGAAGAACTACATCATGCGCCCCACGCTCCGTGACCGTGGTAACCACCCCGGCATCTGCGACTTCAAGGGACATTCCTATATCTTCGGACAGAGCTACGACCTGATGCACCTCGACACGTTCACGCACCACGAGCGTCGCTCCGTCTCTGCCGCAGAGATTACCTACAACGAGGACGGCACCATCCAGGAAGTGCCCTACTGGCTCGACCAGGAACCCCTGAAACAACTCTGCTGGCTCGATCCCTACGAGCGGGTGGAGGCCGAGACGATGAACTGGGGCTATGGCCTGAAATCGGCGAAGATGGGAATCCCCAACACAGGTGTGGTAGCTGATATGCCAGCCTCGACGGGCAAGAAGAACATGTATATCTACGACATCAACAACGGTGAGTTCATCCGTCTCCGCGGTGTTGATTTTGACAATGGTGCCAAGAAGTTCAGCATCACAGCCGCTACCACAGGCAGCTGCAAGGTCACCCTCCGACTGGATGGCCTGAACGGCCCTGTAGTTGGCGAGGCCGTGATTTCAAAGACGGGTTCTGTAGAGAAATATAAAGCCTTCAACGCAAAGGTATCAAATGCTTCAGGCGTACACGACCTCTACCTCTGTTTCAGCGACACCGAGGGCGATACCCGCCTCGACTGGTGGCAGTTCAAGAAATAATATTGTAATGAAATAATGAAAGAGATGAAAAAGCTATTGTTTTTATGCGTCAGCGCACTGTTAGTCGGCTGCAGTACAGCCGTCGATATCGACCAGCAGGTTGATGAACTCTACGCAAAGATGCCCCAGGAAGAGCGCATCGCCCAACTAAGGAGTATGTATATGGACGAGCTCTTCAACGAGCAGGGACAGCTCGACACAGCGAAGTGCCGTGAGCTTATTCCTTATGGTATCGGCCACTTCTCACAGTTCTGTATGCAGCAGCCCCGCGACCCCAATGAGTTGCGCGACCGTGCCATTGCCATCCAGGACTGGCTGATGAACAACACTCCCAACGGCATCCCCGCACTCCTTCACGAGGAGGTGCTCTCGGGTGTCAATACCCTAGGCTCTGCCATCTACCCGCAACAGATAGGGCAGGCCTGTTCGTTCAACCCCGAGCTGGCTGAACTGAAGACATTCCAGACGAGTACGACCCTGCGCAAGATAGGAGGTATCTTTGCCCTTTCGCCCATGGTCGACGTGTGTCGTAATCCCAGCTTTAACCGCTTGGAAGAGTCTTATGGCGAGGATGGTTATCTCTCTGCCGTCATGGGTACAGCCTTCGTGAAGGGTCTGCAGCAAGGTAACCTGAAGAAAGGCGTTGGCGCCTGTTCGAAGCACTATCTGGGTTACGGCGGTGGCGGCGATGCCGAGGAGAAGGAACTGATGGAAGAGATCCTGCTCCCCCATGAGACGATGATCCGTCTCACGGGTAGTGTGGCCGTAATGCCCGGTTATCACGACGTCCATGGCACCAGGTGTGTGGCCAACAGCGAGATCCTTCAGGATATCCTTCGTGGCTATGTTGGCTTCGACGGTATGGTGGTGAGCGACTATACCGCCATCGACCAGATTCCGGGACTTGAGACCACCGTAGAGAAGGCAGCAGCTGCCATCAACAACGGCAACGATGTCGACTTTCCTCACGGTGCCAATTACAAGTACCTGCAGGAGGCTATCGACAAAGGTCTGGTAAAGCCGGAGGTTCTGGAGCGTGCGGTCAAGGATGTGCTCCGCATCAAGTTCCGCCTCGGACTCTTCGACAAGGATGCCTACCTCTATTCGAAGGAGGATATTCAGCTCGACACCCCAGAAGAGCGCCAGACAGCCTACGACATTGCCGCCCAATCCATCGTCCTCCTCGAGAACAATGGCATCCTGCCGCTGAAAGACGTTAAGAACGTGCTCGTCACAGGTCCTAACGCCAACTCCATCTGGGCCATGTGTGGCGACTATACCTATCCCGCCATGTCGTACTTCTGGAAGATGGTGATGGACGTGGCCGATCGTGACAATCCCCACATCGTGAAGCTGTTGGAGGCCATGACTGCCAAAAAGCCCGAGAATCTGAATGTGATGTATTCCCGTGGTTGCGACTGGACAGAGGATATCGAGACCAAATACGGAGAGGTGGGCGATGCTCGCGCTTGGGAGTATGAACTGCTGCACCGCAAGGTGGACTCCGGCGAGAAAGCCGATAAGGCCGAGGCCCTGAAGATGAGCCAGGAGGCTGATGTCATCATCGCCGCTGTAGGTGAGAATGTGATGCTCTGTGGCGAGAACCGCGACCGTGAGGGTCTTCGTCTGCCTGGTAAACAGGAGCAGTATGTGGAGGAACTGATTAAGACGGGCAAGCCCGTGGTGCTCGTTGTGTTCGGAGGTCGTGCACAAGTCATCTCAGGCATTGCCGAGAAGTGTGCCGCCGTCATTCAGGCCTGGTATCCGGGTGAGGAAGGTGGCAATGCCGTGGCCGATATCCTCTATGGCAACGTCTCGCCCTCTGCCAAGCTCTCCGTCAGCTATCCGAATACAGAGATCAACGAACCTATCTGCTATAATTATAGCGCAGAGAAGGATGCTCGCGTGGCCTGGCCCTTCGGCTACGGCCTGAGCTATACCACGTTCGAGTATCAGAACCTGCAGGTGAACAGCGAGGCACAGACCTCCGACAACTTCGTGGAGCTGACCTTCCAGGTGAAGAATACGGGTGAGGTAAAGGCCGACGAGATTGCTCAGATCTATCTCTCGCCGACTGCCGACAATCAGAACATCCGCCCCATCCAGCTGCAGGGCTTTGCCCGCATCTCCCTGGAGCCGGGACAGACCAAGACCGTCACTACGCGTCTCTACGTGGAACAATTCGGCTTCTACAGCCACGCTAATAACGTCCGTCAGTGGAACATTGAGCCAAGCACATTCATCGTCAAGGTGGGTGCCTCATCAACCGACATCCGTCTCCAGCAGGAGGTCATCCTCCGCGGAAAGGCAATCAACAAGCCTCTGCGCGATCATTACTTCTCTGAGAGCATCGTGTCACAATAAGTGATTGTAAGAAACTTCATCATCACCGCTGTGTGAGGCACGCCTCACACAGCGGGTGTTTCTTTAACGTTAATAAATCATAAATTCCGTCTGTGCCATGCAGTCTTTCTGTTTTGTGATACTCTATATAAGAAAAAGAAATAACTTTGCAACAAAAAAAGAAGGGTATGAAAAAACGAAGTATTCTATGGGTGCTGATGCTGATCTTGTCAGGAGTTGCAACTTTGGCAGGATGCTCATCAAATGACGAGGATTCATCGACAGCGAATTCTGACCAATATGAGCTGTTGGGACTGGTACGGAAAAAGGCACAGTACGACGGGAACGGGATTGTCATCAAGCTATTCGAAAGGAATGGCATGAAATTGCAGGTGGTGGATATCACCGACCAGTTTGAGTCGGCCATATTCAAGGATGACGAGAAGATACCCGTCAACCATGTCTATGTTGAGCAATTGCCGTTAGCTATTCAGGAGTTGGCCATCAGTGCTGGTGCGAACATGGGTACCCGAGTATGCCGGATGGAATATGAAGGGGAATTCTATTACGACATCTACAACGTGTTTTCAAGCACCTGGGTCAATATCTTCAATAGCAATGGTGAACGTCACGATTTTAACAGCCCAGAAGGATACGAGGCATTCATGAGCAAGGCCAGGGACTTGAGTTGCATCCTTGTCCTGACCACAGAGGTTGTGAAAAGCGCCGAAGGAGCACCCAACTATCTCGTAGGCTACTGGCAGAACGACTGGCAGCACCTTATGCATGACCATAACCAGCAAGCCACCGTTGCCCTCTACCCAGACCTGCCCTTCACCATCACCGAGGTAATGGCCCTTCACGATGACGGCACAGGTTATCTGCGAACGATCAAAACTTACAAGGACGGTACCAACGAGGTGGCTCTCGATCCCTTCAGCTATGTGTTGACCGACTATCATGGGGGCGAGCAGTACAATTATCACGGCTACTATTACAAATGCTACTTTGCAGCAGGCGATGCCATCGAATACTTAGTCCGCTCCTACGACAATATGCAGACGCTTTACAATGGCCTCTATTATGTCAACTATCCGTGGTTCAGACAAACGGGTGACAACTACGAATCGCTTCGTGTCAATGCCGGTCAGAAATACGGCAATCCGGGAAAAGACAACAGCAGTCCGATAGTCGGCAGATGGACAGGAGAGTTCAAGAGTGACGCGATGGCTACTATATCCACTTTCACCTGGGTATTCCGCTCTGACAACACTGGCTACAGACTCTTGAACGGACAACTCAACGAACCCTTTGCCTATACTGTCAGATATGAAGGCTCAAAGGCAGAGCTAACTGTCTACAAATACAACACAGGGTTCATGATTAACGAAGGGTTTTCCAAGGACAGCGCTGACCTGAACTTTGATCCCACCATCGTTCCCCAGGGAGTAACCATCAAGGCTACGCTCAACGGTAGCACCCTCGAAATGGAGGGATGGAACACCTATCAAAGGGAAGACTAACTGTGTCAGGACATACCGGGATGGATGCTCAAACGCTGATCAGCAGATGCAAGGCTGGAGAACGACAGGCCTTGCATCTGCTTTACGAGCAATACCGTCCCCGACTTCTCTGCATCTGCAGGCAATACGCAAAGGGTGACAATGTCTCAGAAGACTTGCTTCATGATGCTTTCGTGATCATCCTGACCTCGCTTGACCAATTGAGGAATGATGACAAGCTGGAATCATGGATGGAGACGATTGTCCGCAACGTGGGATATCACTACAAGATGCATCAGGAAAAAGAACAGGCAGCCCTACATCAGGTGGCCGTCGATAGTCAAGGCATCACAGGAACAGGGATGATGCCAGACTTTGAGCAGTTGCAAAAACTCGTTGCTCAATTGCCGGCGGGCTATCAGCAGATATTTCGATTGTCCGTATTCGAGGGATTGTCACATCAGGAGATTGGCTGTCTGCTAGGCATTGCTCCCCACACCTCGTCTTCACAACTATCCCACGCCAAACGGATGCTTGAGATATTGATCAAGCAGTCGTGGGTGTTGATCCTGCTGCTCATAGCCATCCCAACGGCTGTCTGGAAACTATTAGAAGTACCTGACGCTGTCGGGGATTTGAAACCAGCCAAAGACCATTCGCGCCAACAGAAGCCTCAGCCAGAGCCTGTCATTGAGACTCTACACGACAAGCCCGTCTACGCTTCCGTCAGCAAGAGACCTTCACCCCATCCTATTCGCTATCAGACAGAAGCCGTCATCCTGCCCGACTCTATACCTTTTATAATGAAGGAGCATATTGATACTTTGACGGAAATAACACAAGTCCACCAAGAGGAGTCCCAGGCAGATACACTCATCTTCCAACATCAACCGATTCTGCCCTCTGATGACGCGCCGCATTTCACAACGAAGACATCTTCCAAGTCACCATCCTGGAATATCCAGCTGGCCTATTACGGTCAAACAGGGCAAAGCGACAAGTATATGGCTGCTGCCAACATCGGTCATCAGAGCTTTGCTTCTGCTTCCAACTCCTTTATCCCCACAAACTATTCGTTCAGCAACTGGATTGATTACTCCTGGTCTCTGAACAACGCCTTCCCCACGGAAGAGATCACTGCAGAAACACGTTCGCTGATGAATATTGCAGCACAGAACGCGATGATCAATCATGGCGAAATGGTAGCACAGCATACACACCAGTTACCATTCAACATCCAGCTAACTCTGAGCCGTCAACTCACCTCCCGGCTTTCCATCGAAACGGGTTTCAGCTATACGCAAATGAAATCCACAGTTACGATAGGAAGCACGACAGCCTACATTCAAGAACGTCAACGACTGCACTATCTCGGAATCCCGCTCCGACTCGGTTGGCAATGGTACAACAAGGCACACCTCAGCCTCTACTCCTCGACTGGTATCATGTTGGAACTCCCCATTCGGAGCACGCTCAACATCAAGCATGTCGCCAACGACATCGTTACCTTTGGCAAGGAAACCACGCTCGACGTTCCCAGCCAATGGTCCACATCCTTCGGTATTGGCATTCAATACGACGTCACGCCCCATCTTGGCATCTACATAGAGCCCAGCCTGCAATACTTCTTCCATGACGGTAGCGACCTGAAGAGTTATCGCACAGAACATCCCCTTAACATCACCCTGCCCCTCGGTATACGCTTCCATTGGTAATCACCGGAGTTGTACGGAGGTTAGGCCGGCGAGATTGCCCATTTCTCGCCAAATGAGCGTCGTGAGTATCAAGAGAGTATTAAGGACTATTGGGACTACTACAGCACGATGACCACCTCTTACAATAAGGGCAAGGCAGAAGGCAAGGATGAGGCCAATCGTGAGAATGCCTGTAAGATGAAGGAGCTTGGCGTATCCCCCGCTATTATCTCTCAGGTGACGGGCATGACAGAGGAAAAGATTGAAAAAGTGTAAATCCGACAATCAATAGATTTTAACAGACATACTACAAATAATCCCCGAAATGCTTGTGCGTTTCGGGAATTATTTGTATCTTTGCGACATCGCTTTAGCCCACGAGCGGTTTCAGCGCAACTGATGCCAGTGGGCGGCGGGCTAGGGGTGTTGGACAGTAAAGAGGTAATTATTAACTTAAACAAACAATATGCTTATGAAGAAATCTATTCTACTATTAACAGTGCTGGCGCTATGTTGCGCCTCGCTGAAGACTAATGCCGCCGAAAAAATCGAAACAATAAGCGGACAGTTAGATTATAAGTTAGAACTGTATAGTGACAGAACAGCCAAGGTAGTTGGCTTTGATCCCAGTGTGGTTGAGTATGATGAGGTTCCAGGCACTAATATGAAAACGAACTATAGGATTACGAAGACCCTTCGTATGCCTGGTCACTTTACTTATCCTGGAAATAATCCCAACTATAAGGGACAAACATTTACGGTGACATCAGTCGATCTTCCATGCTATGACTATGTTATTTCGTCTATCACTATTTCGGGAACGGTCTCGGATGTGAGGCTTTCTGGGAGTTCTGAAGGAAAAACCACATTAGGCTCGCTGACACTACCCAATAGCGTCAAATATCTTCGCCTTGGTGACGGCGTAGCTTATGTGAAAATCTTGGATGCTATCAAGGTGGATGATTTGAGTACGTGGTGTAACATGACATTACTACTGTGGTCTGCACAAAACCCCTTCTATTGGGGCGCCAAACTCTATGTGAAGGGTGTGGAAGTGAAGGGCGGAATGACTATTCCCAGCGGAGTGACCAAGATTCGCGACTACTGCTTCAATGGATATAAGGGTATTACTTCTGTTAAATTCCCCAGCACCATTACATCCATAGGTTATTACGCATTCGCTGGTTCTGGACTGACCTCTGTAGAGATACCCAACACCATTACATCCCTAGGAGCTGCATTTGTAGGATGTACAGCTCTTAAGTCTGTTAAGCTTCCCAGCAATATCACATCCCTGGAAAAAACTTTCCTTGACTGTTCTGCCCTCACTTCTATTGAAATTCCGAGCAGTGTGACCCATCTTGGTTCTCTTACATTCTATGGGACGAGTCTTACCCAAGTATATATACCTACTCCCGTCAAGGAGATGGAGGGTTGGGTTTTCCCAACAACTCTTAATAAGGTTTACGTTGACGACCTTGATGCTTTCAGCAGGATCAATACCTATGACGACGAGGAAATGAGGCATTTAAACCCATTTTCGGCTCCTTACACGCTTATCTGCGGTAAACCCGTGACCGAGATAACCATTCCTGATGATATGACGCGAATAAGTGATGTATATATCGACATCCTTGGTATTGAGAAAGTCAATCTTCCCGCCAGCATTACTGATTATGGAGCCGCATTCAGGAAGTCACCCGTTAGACAGATAAGGAACAATTCCAACAATCCTGGTAATATCCAATATATACCGCTCACCGATTGGGCAGCCCGAAGCCGCGGAACAGGCGATGAAAGTGCTATTGCCTTTGAGGAAACAGACAAAACTACATGCGTTGTCGTGGTGCCCTATGGCTGCGTAGATACATATAAGAGTACCGACGGCTGGAAGGATTTCACAAACATCAAGGATAATTCTTTTGTGGATGCCAATGGATATACTTATGTCTTATATGATGACGGAACTGCTATGATAGTAGCCGCTCCATCTGTGTATGACTTGGAGGGGGAGGTTGTTATCCCAAGCGAAGTGACGGATAATGGAAAGACCTACAAAGTGACGGGTATTGGAGAGAAAGCTTTCGAAGGTCGGCGCTATATGACGTCTGTAACAATTCCCTCAACTATAGAGAGTATCGGAGACAATGCTTTTGAAGATTGTTATAATTCTGGTGACGAGCAGGGCCTTAAAACAGTTGTTTTTTCTGGCGAGAGCAAGCTGAAAAGCATAGGCAAATATGCCTTCTCTGGCTGCAATGCGCTGGAGTCGATAAGCATACCCGGCAGCGTTAATAAAATTGGCGAAGGAACTTTCTATTATTGCATGAAGTTGGCTTCTGTCAATATACCCACAGGAGTCACAACGATAATGAAAGAGACTTTCAAATATTGTTCCTCGTTGACCACAGTTACAATTCCATCTACTGTCAATGCTATTATGGATGATGCCTTCAACGGATGTGAGAAATTGGCGACTATTACGATTCCTATAGGTGTTACCTATATTGGAAACGGTGCATTTTATGACTGTGACGCATTGGGAAAAGTGGTAATCCCAGAAGGTGTGACCAAGATTGGAGACGGCGCTTTCAACTCTTGTGATAACCTGCGAACCGTTTCCATCCCGAGTACGATACAATTGAGAAAAGACAATAATGGCGATCCATATGCTTATGAGACGGGTTTTAATGCATTCACAAGTGATAATCTTGAGACTATTTACTCTTATATTAAAGAACCCAAAGCAAGACATAATGACAGTTTCACTTTCCTTGCAGATAAACCTCTCACACTATATGTGCCTAAAGGAAGCTTGGAAAAGTACAGAGAGTTTTGGGCTAATTGGGCAGACTTCCCAACTATTGTCGAGATGGGCGACGCTGCTGGCGGCATCGCTTTCGCTAGCGATGCCGTAAAGGCCATCTGCATCGCTAACTGGGATACAAATGGCGATGGTTCGCTCTCTGAGGAGGAGGCCGCAGCTGTGACCAAGATTAATGATGAGTTCAAGCAAAACAAGGATATCACCTCGTTCAACGAGCTACAGTATTTCACAGGTCTGACGGAGATTGCCGACAATGCCTTCTACAACTGTGAGAATCTGACTAGCATCAAGCTGCCCGCCTCGGTGAAGAAGATTGGTGAGGCCGCCTTCGTGGGGTGCTCGGCTCTGACCATCTTCGACTTTGCCTCGAATACCGACATGACAGACTTCAACATGGGAAGCGGAGGTTTCACGGGTTGTACCAATCTGAAGAACTTCACGGTCGACGGCAATACTAATGGCATTATCAGGAAGTGGTCAAAGTATCAGGATCTCAGCATCGTCGACGGAGTACTCTATGTGAGGCAAGATAACCATGAGTTGGCACCGACTTGGCTCATTGCTTATCCGGGTAACCACGGCGACACATACACCGTGCCTGAGAGTGTCGTGGAAGTATGGGACTATTCCTTCTGTATGTCCAGTATCAAGGAGGTGACGCTTCCTGCCCGTCTGCGCTATCTTGGCGAGTATGCCTTTGCCTATTGCAACAGTCTGACGAAAGTGACGGCCAATGCGACGATTCCCTGTATGGCAGAAAAGGCATTTGAGGGCAGCACTACCGCCACGCTTCATATACCCTCTGCAGGGCTGAAGGAACTGTATGAGACAGAAACAGGCTGGAAGGAACTGAGCAGCATCGTTTCTGGTGGCGGTCAGACAACTGTCTTTTCCAACGACACACGGGAAATGTTCTACAGGGTTCTCGATAGCCAGAGCGTGGCCCTGATGGCCATCGATTCCAAAACAGGCGGAAAGGTCACCATTCCTACAACTGTGACGCACGGTGGAAACACCTACAATGTCACGCATATCGGTAGCGGCGAGGAAGACTATTCATCAAAATGGTTTGACACGATTATGCATTATGACTTCTCGGTGTTTGACATGCGTTACGAAGACGACACCCCTCTTGTGACCGAAGTCGAAATCCCCAATACTGTCAAGAGCATCGGAAACAGTGCATTGCAGAGAACCAAGAGGAGCGATCTGGCCAAGGTGGTCATCCCGAGCAGTGTGGAGGAAATTGGCGAATGGGCCTTCTACAGAAATACCATCAATGAGTTGAAACTGAACAAAGGTCTGAAGACGATTGGGCGGTCGGCCTTCGCCCTCGGTGCAGGAGGGGAAGCTGTAGGCATGGGCGACCTTGTAATCCCCGAGGGAGTGGAGACGATAGAGACGGCAGCGTTCTACATGCGCAATCTGACAAGCGTCACCATCCCTGCCAGCGTCACCTTCATTGGAATGAGCAACTTCTGGAAGTATGTCTATCCGAGTAGTCAGGATCTTCTGGACCTGAGGGTGAACATCTCTGACCTTGATGCCTTCTGCAGGATCGGATGTGCTGGCAGCAGGTTTGCACTAAACTATCGTCTTTATATGAACAATAAGGAGATAAAGGAAGTCGTATTGCCGGAAGGTATGGAGCGCATTGATGAGGTCTTCTGTTGCTGTATGAGTCTGGAAAAGGTCACTCTCCCGTCTTCTTTCAAATTCCTCTGTCCTGGAGCGTTCTTTGAGTGTAAGAATCTGAAAACAGTGATTAATCTCAGCAAGTATCCGCAGACCATATATCGTTACGGTGAGGAAGTCATTAATGCCGCCCCTGCATTGTCCCGTGCAGATTCTGATACCAACAATGATCCTTTTGAAAATGTAGACAAGGACAAATGTACGCTCTATGTGCCCCAAGGCTGTGTTGATACTTACAAGAGTGCTGACTGCTGGAAGAATTTCACAAACATAAAACCTTTGATTCTAGCCGATGTCAACGGCGACGGGTATGTTAACAAGAATGATGTCGAGACCATCAAGGATTACATCATGACAGGTGAGGCAGAGAACTTTATCTTCGTGAATGCCGATGTCAACGGCGACAAAGTGGTTAATGCCGCCGACATCGTGAGGATCATAAATATTATTAAGAATAACAGTTCTTCAGGTGATGATGTTAATGCAGATGTAGAGCCCGATATTTCCGAAGACCCTGGCAACGAAGACTTGTAAGCCAGACTTCCCTTCTTGAGAATATCACAGACCCTCAAGGCTTTAGAATCTCTTTTATCCCCATGCTCTGGCTGGAGCATGGGGATTTTTTATGGAGTGAGTGGATCGGAGAATGTGCATGAAGACAAACGTATTATGATGTTATTGTATCAGATGCGGACGACTGCGATCTGCTCCGAACGGCAGGAAGTACTTAACAAATTAAAAAAGCAGGAATTAATTTGGTCTTCTGCTTGATTTTCAGTACCTTTGCAGCCGAAAAGATCAACCATTATTCCTTATGCGACAGAAATTTGTATTCACCCTTATCGCCCTGCTAACCACTACCATGGTGTGGGCTACCTCTGGAAACTATGGCACTAGGCTGGTGTCAACTACTAACAAACCATTGACTGCCGAAGCATTGAGAGATCATATTGGCCTTGCGCTGATAGACGCCAAGAAGCTGGTGGAGCAAGCACCATGCTATGTGTTACAGAATGTCACGCTTGAAGAGGCACAGGCGCTGGCCAATGCGCTGAATGATGCTGGAGCGTCGGCTCGGGTGGTAGATATGACGACGGAGAAGTACGTCAAACTGCCCTCCAGAAAGAAATCTTGCTATTTCGATGTCAACGGTGCCTACTTCGGCCCTGAAGAGGAGTATCTGAAGGGGGCCGGCAGCTATCAGTATCAGGGTGCCTATTTCACGGGCAACTACCCCAGTCCGTTCAAGACCTATCTGGGCAAAACCGATGAGGAGATCCAGGCAAAGCTCGACCAGATGTGGAACCATTATTTCAAGGGTGATAACAACTCGAAGGTATATTTCGACAAGGGTACTGAAGCCTACATCAAGGACATCAATAACAACGATGTCCGCTCCGAGGGGATGTCGTATGGCATGATGATCTGCGTGCAGACCGATCATAAAGAGGAGTTTGACAAGCTTTGGGCATGGGCCAAGAACCACATGTGGCACAAGGGTGGCGGCTGGGACGGCTATTTTGCGTGGCAACGTTCAGAAAACGGCTCTGGTGGTGACGACAACTGCGCCCCTGACGGCGAGATGTATTTCATGATGTCGCTGCTCCTTGCAGCTAACCGCTGGAATGACAGTTCCTACATGGAGGATGCGCAGTTAATCCTGGAAAAAATGTGGGAAAACCCGCAGCGCTCCCTTTTCAACCCCCAGCACTATGTCATCACGTTCCAGCCGCAGGGCAGCGAGAGGGATTTCTCTGACCCGTCGTATGACCTGCCGGCCTTCGTGGATCTGTTCTCTCGTTGGTCAACGACTAACAAGGATAAATGGGCAACTGCAGCAAGTAATACCCGCACTCATCTGTATAGGAGCTCGAACACCACCTCGGGCTTGTTCCCTGATTATAGCAACTACGACGGAACGCCCCATAGTGTAAGCTATAACCTGAATGCTACTAAATATATGTACGACGCCATGCGCTGTGCTATGAACTTCGGTATGGACTATTACCTGTTTGGTGTGGATGATGAGCGTCAAACGGTGATGGCCAAGCGGCTTATCGACTTCTTTGAGGCCGACAACTATACGCATGCCCGCTTTAACTGAGACGGATCGAATCCCAGCGAGAGCTACACCCTGGGCGAAAAGGGCTGCAATGCTGTGGCATGCTATGCCCTGATGGAAATGCCAAGCTACGACGAAAAAATCCAGAGAAACTTGCAGATGGCTTGGGATGCCAGCCTAATGACAGGTCAATATCGCTATTATGACGGCCTCGTACACTACCTGTCGATGCTCCATCTCTGCGGTGCTTTCAAGATATGGAAGAACATGAGCGAGGATATTGGCTGGAACTACGATGTCCACAAGGATAACAAGGTGAATGTTGCCGATGTTGTCGATGAGGTGAACCGCATCAAGAACAACAATTATGGTGTGGAATACGACTTCGTCGGTGATGGCAAATTAGATAGCAAGGATGCTGATGCTGTCGTGAAATATATCCTGAAGAAGAAATAAACCGGAAATCTTATTTGAAAAGAGCACGCACGACGAACCAGCAGTGCATGAGGAATGTGCTGACGTGACCGTAGTGGCGCACCATCACCTGATAGCGCTCCTTGAGCGATTCACGGTGGTGAAGGGTGGTCTGGCCCTCCTCGGTGTAGTTGGCTACCACCATGTGAAGGTTCTGCAGGGGCACACGTTCCTTGGCGGCAGCCTTCATAATGCGGATGCACCAGTCCACATCGGCAGAGTAGCGGTAGCGCAGGTCGTAAGGTGTGGCGATGGCGAAGTCGGTGCGGGCATAGAAGGCCTGATGGCAGACAAGCATGCCTTGGCGGAACGATTTCCACGTGAGATTCTCTGGAGGGGCCAGACGACGGTGGTGCAGGAAACGGCCTTCACCGTCGACGATGTCCGTATCGCCATATAAGACTGCTGGTTTCTCACAAAGGGGACTGTCCCCGTTGTGAGAAATGGAGTCTGCAATGCGGCTGACGGTGTCAGGAGATGGGAGGAAGTCGCCGGCATTGAGGAAGCAGACGTAGTCGCCGTCGAGCGAGCGGATGCCTTTGTTCATCGCGTCGTAGATGCCGTGGTCAGGCTCGGACATCACTTGGATGAGGTGCCCGTTCTCTGCCTCGTTGGAGCGTTTGATATAGTCGTCGACCATCTGGAGGGTGCCATCGGTGGAGGCACCGTCGATAATGAGATGAGTGATATCAGGGTAGTCCTGTGAGAGCACGCTGTCGAGGGTGCGCTGCAAGACGTTGGCTGCGTTGTAGGTGACGGTGACGTAAGTGATGGTCATCTTTTCATTTACAATTTATAGTGTTTGAAGGCCATAGCCTGCTGGTAGACTTCGGCATAGCGCAGGGCAACGCTCTGTTGGGAGTAGTTGTGGGCCACTTTCTGGATGGCATTGCGGCTGAGCGATTCATAGTCGGCCTCGTTGAGGATCCACTGGATGCCACGGGCCAGGTCTTCGGCACTGCGGTACTCGGCTACGTAACCGTTACGCTTGTGGTCAATCTCCTCAGGGATGCCTCCCACCTTGAAGCCCACGCATGGCAGTCCGCAGGCCATCGCTTCCATGATGGTGTTGGGCAGGTTCTCTGAGAGTGAGGGCAACACGAACACATCGGCGGCATTATAGACATCGACGATACGCTGCTCATCGTTGATATACCCCAAGGGGAAGGTGTCTAACGGCAATTGACCCGTTATCTCCTCTGCATGACCGCCAAGGATGACGATGCAGGGACTGGGCGCTCCTGACTCCTGACTCTTGCCTTCTGCCAATTGCCGACATGCATCTATCAGGTAGTCCATACCCTTGAGGGGCATGGTGACGCGCTGCGAGGCGAAGAGGATGATGCGACGATCCTGAGGCAGTCCGAGACGCTCACGGGCCTCCTTCTTATTATACCTTTTATATATATGGGTGTCGATGGGGTTGGGGATGCTAGTGATCTTGTGGCCTTTGAGCAGGGCACTGGCCTTCGCCTCCGACTCGAGCCAGCGGCTGCAAGCCACGAAGTAGACGTTCTCATCTTCGAGCATCCGGAGCTTCCGCTGCCAGACGGTGGTGGAGAGGTCGTCGCCGTCGCCTTTGCCCAATAGCCGGCAGCCACGACAGCGGGTGGTGAAACGCCGGCAGCCAAGGGTAACATGACAGATGGCGGTGGCGGGCCAGATATCGTGCATCGTCCAGACCACAGGCTTGCCTGAGCGCAGGATCTTGCGGATTACGCTGAGTGAGAGCATGCCTTGATTGATCCAGTGGAGGTGGATGATGTCGGCCTCCTGAAATTCTCTTAGACGGGTGATGTCTGTACCAGTGTTTGCCAGGTCTATCTCGAAGAGATGCTTCCGGGAGAAACGGCATCTGATGAAGATGACGAGACGCTCCCAAAGGAAGTTCCATCGCAGCCATGGCGAACGGGGCAGAGCCGTGACCGTCAGGGTGTCGGTCTCCTTGTCGCGTACCAGCATTTTCGCCTTGACACCATGGTTGTTCAAGGCTTTCATCAGACGGTTGGCTGCAACGGCAGCCCCTCCAGTGCGCTCGCTGGTATTGACAATCAGAACCCTCATGCCTCCTTTTCCTTACGCTTAGCTTCCTTACGGGCTTCTTTTTCCTTGCGCTTGGCCTCTTTGCGTGCTTCCTTCTCCTGACGCTTCTTCTCTTTCTCCAGCTCACGCTCACGTTTACGTTGCTCCTTCTGCAGTCGCTTCAGTTCCTTGGCACTCTGCTTGGCAGCTTCCCTCTCAGTCTTTGCTTCCTCTTTCTGCTGGAGAGACTCCTCCAGTTTCTCACGGATCATCTCCTTGTCAAAGGTGTAGACGAATCCAAACAATCCCAAAGAGAGTACGTTGTCCTCACCTTGCAGACGGACATAAGTGGTATTGAAGAGATAGTAGTTTTTTTCCTTCAACTTGGAGTTGAGGGCGGTCTCGACAGTCTTTACGACCACACCCTTTCCCAGTTTGGCCAGTACATTGTCTCCCAGACGGTCTTTTGCCTCTTCATCGACATACTCCTCAATGGCCTTCATCATGGCCTCCTTGTGCTGTGCCTTGTCGGGGCGTGTCTGAATCATCAGGACAGCCAGCAACAGCACGATAAACACGCATAATAGTTTCTTCATGAGTTCTTATATCTTTAATTGGCTGCAAAATTACGAATAAACAAGCGAAAAACAAGCTAAAAACCATAAAAAGTTGTTGTTACCGCGCACATTCCCTTGATTTACATCAAGAATAAATGGCATTTTTACACTTAAAACATATATTTTCTTGTTTGGATGAAAAAATCGTCGTACCTTTGCATCGTCAAAAGGTTAATAGATTGTTTTAGGTTAGTAGTAATATTTATAGTTTTAGGTTTTTAGTTATTGGTAAAAGAAAGTTTTCAACTGTAGGATAACAGGAGGCAATTGCGAAATTCCCTTTTAAACTTTCAAATTTTTAGCTCTTGTGAGCTGAAAATTTCTTTTAGAGAAAAGGATTTTTAGTTAAACATAGGCTTTTTCAGATGCCGCGGCTCGCGAGAGTCGCGGCATCATTTTGTAGGTATGCTACTCAAAGCAGCATTAATAAAGCAGCAATAGTCCCGCAAAGCCTGCATAGCAGATCATACGGATGGGGTTGATTTTCAGATAGCCTGTGCCGAAAGCGGTGGCGATAAGGAGAGCGCAACTGACAAAGAACTGCCAGGGATTCTCCATCGGCGTGGAGAAGTTCTCCTTGTTGCAGAGCAGCAGCGTGGCAGCGGCAAGGAGTCCTACAACGGCAGGACGCAGACCTTTGAATATCGATTGTACCAGTGGGGTGTTCATGTATTTCATGAACATCCTGCTGATCAGTATCATCAGGATGAATGAGGGCAATACCAAGGCAAAGGTGGCGGTGGCAGAGCCGAGAACCGCCATCGCATGGCCAAAGCCAGCATTGGCAATAGCCGTATAGCCGCAGTAGGTGGCTGAGTTGATGCCGATAGGCCCGGGGGTCATCTGTGAGATGGCCACAATATCGGTGAACTCGGCCGTCGACAGCCAATGGTGAGCCTCCACCGTCTCGTGCTGAATCAACGATAGCATGCCGTAGCCTCCGCCAAATCCGAACAGACCTATCTTGAAGAACGTAAAAAACAGATTCAGGAAAATCATTTGGCTTAACTTCTTAACTACTTAACTTCTGACTACAACATCTCCCATACACATATCCCCCAATGCCGGCTATTATAATAATATAAATAGGTGAAACGCCGAGAGCCCAGATGGCCAGGGCACAGGCGATAGGGATCCAGATGGTGAACTTATTCAGTTTCGCCCGTTGGCCTAAGCGGAACGTAGGCACGGCGATAAGGGCCACCACAGCCGGACGAATGCCTCGGAAGATGGCTGCCACATAAGAATTGTCCTTGAATTGACTGAAGAAGATGGCGATGGCCAAGATAATCAGGAATGAGGGGAGGGCTGTGCCGAGGGTGGTGGCGATGGCTCCGCGTACCTTATTTAATTTATAGCCGATGAAGGTGGCGATGTTGATGGCAAAGACTCCTGGACAACTTTGTGCAATGGCGATCAGGTCGAGCATCTCGTCCTTCGATACCCATTGTTTCTTGTTGACCACCTCTTCCTCTATCAAAGGTATCATGGCATATCCACCGCCGAGGGTGAATATGCCAATCTTAAAGAAGGTCTTGAACGATTCCCAATAGATATTCATTGGGCCTCAATCCATTTACGTGCGTTGACGAAGGCTTCAATCCACGGTGTCACCTCGTCGTTCTTGCGGTTGGCGGGATACCATGCGTTCTGCCAGGGGAAGACGGCACGCTCCAAGTGAGGCATCATACAGAGATGACGGCCGTCGGCAGAGCAGATACCTGCCACGTCGTAGTCGGAGCCGTTAGGATTGGCGGGATAGCCGTGATAGTTGTATTTAGCAATCACGTTATAGTTGCTCTCAGCCTCAGGCAATGAGAATTTTCCTTCTCCGTGGGCCACCCACAGACCAAGCTTATTGCCGCTCAGCGAACCGAACATCACACTGTTGTTCTGGGGAATGCTCAGCGTGATGAACTCACTCTCGAACTTATGGCTGTCGTTGTGCAGCATCTTCGCACCCTTGGCTCCTGTAAGACCAAGTTCCACCATCAGCTGACAACCGTTACAGATACCCAGCGAGAGCGTGTCCTTACGGGCATAGAACTTATCGAGCGCCTCCTTGGCCTTGGGGTTGAAGAGGAAGGCACCGGCCCAACCTTTGGCAGAACCAAGCACATCGGAGTTAGAGAAGCCACCACAGAAGACAATCATATTGATATCCTCGAGTGTCTCACGACCCGTAATCAGGTCGGTCATCATCACGTCCTTCACGTCAAAGCCAGCCAGATAGAGGCAATAGGCCATCTCACGCTCACCGTTGGTTCCCTTCTCACGGATGATTGCAGCCTTGGGAAGTTGAGAGTTGAGAGTTCTTTCTGAGGAAAGCGTCCCGTTGGGCCGAGCGGAGAGTTGAGAGTTCTTCCAACGGTCGGGGTTGAGGCCGTACTGGGCGAGAGTGCCCGTAAAGTCTTTATTGAACTTCATCTCGATAGGCTGCTGCTTGTAGTTCTCGAAGCGCTCCTTGGCCTTGCCGTTGAAGCTCTGCTTACGGTCGAGCAGATAGCTCGTCTTATACCAAACATCGCGCAGAGCGTCGATGTCGAAGGTATTCTCTGTGTCGCCAGCCTTCACCACGATGCTGCGACTGTCCTCTACGGGATAGCCGATCTTGGCGAAGCCGACACCCATCTCCTCCATGAAGTCCTTGAAGTCCTGCTTGTACTGGTCGCTCACCTCGATGACAACACCAGGATTCTCTGCGAAGAGGGCCTTTACGATGTCGCCATCCTGGCAGATGTCATGCAGGTTGATGTGCATACCACCCTTCGTGTTGGCAAAGCACATCTCAAGCAGCGTCGTAATCAGACCACCGGCCGAGATATCATGACCAGCCATGATCCAACCCTTCTCGATCATCTGCTGCACAGCCATGAAGGCATCGCAGAAATACTCGGGATTCTTCACCGTTGGCACATCGTCGCCTACCTTACCCAAACTCTGGGCGAAGGCAGAACCACCAAGGTGCTGGTTGTCGAAGCTGAAGTCGATATGATAGATCGAAGCGTTCTTATCGTTAACAAGCACAGGGCTTACCACCTTCTTGATATCTGAAACCTCGCCACCAGCAGAAACGATGACTGTTCCCGGAGAGATGATCTTCTCGCCGTTGGGGTACTGCTGAGAGAGCGACAGCGAGTCCTTACCTGTCGGCACGTTGATATGCAGGTCGCAGCAAAAATCGCTCAGCGCCTTCACACCAGCATAGAGACGGGCATCCTCACCCTCCTGCGAACGGCAGGGCCACATCCAGTTGGCAGAGAGTGAGATAGAGTCCATACCCTCAGCCATCGGAGCCCAGACGATGTTCGTCAGCGCCTCAGCCACAGAGAGCACACTGCCTGCGGCAGGATCGGCCAGACCAGCCTGGGGCGCGTGACCCAGAGCTGTGGCGATACCCTTTACGCCACGATAGTCGAGGGCCACAACACCACAGTCGCTCAACGGTAACTGGATCTCGCCCTGACACTGCTGACGGGCAATCTTACCTGTCACGGAGCGGTCTACCTTGTTCGTCAACCAGTCCTTACAAGCCACAGCCTCCAACTGGAGCACTTTGGGTAATTGTTTATTGACCATAGACCATTGACCATTGATATCTTTGTCGTATGTGACATCTTCATAATGGCGCTCCACAGTATTGTCTCGCATGATGGTCTTCGGCGAGTGACCGAACATCTGAGCCACATCGAGGTCGAAAGGTTTCACACCGTCGCCCTGCTTGAACGAGAAGTGAGCATCGCCTGTGGTCTCACCGACCACATACAACGGAGCACGCTCACGCTCGGCAATCTTACGGACATGTTCGATATGCTTTTCGTCGATGAGCAGACCCATACGCTCCTGACTCTCATTGGCGATGATTTCCTTCGAGGAGAGTGTCTTGTCGCCGATGGGCAGCTTGGTCATGTCAATCTCACCGCCACACTCCTCAACGAGCTCCGACAGACAGTTCAGGTGTCCTGCCGAACCGTGGTCATGGATAGAAACCACAGGATTCACATCCTCCTCACAGAGGGCTCGCACCAGATTGTAGGCACGCTTCTGCATCTCAGGGTTGGCACGCTGCACGGCGTTCAACTCGATACCGTTTGAATAGCGACCCGTATCAACGGATGACACAGAGCCACCACCCAAGCCGATCCGATAGTTATCACCACCCACGACGACCACCTTATTACCCTTCTGGGGCTCCTTCTTCAGGCAGTCGCGCTTCGTGCCGTAACCAACGCCACCAGCCAGCATAATAACCTTGTCATAAGCATATTTCTCTTTCCCTTCCTGATGCTCGAATGTCAGCACAGAACCACAGATCAGTGGCTGGCCGAACTTATTTCCGAAGTCGGATGCACCGTTAGAAGCTTTTGTCAGGATCTGCTGTGGCGTCTGATACAGCCATTGGCGTACGGGCAGAATGTCCTCCCAGTCACGTGCAGCCCCCTCGTCGTCGTGCAGACGGGGATAGGCCGTCATATAAACAGCTGTTCCTGCGATTGGCCAAGAGCCAACACCACCACCCATACGGTCGCGGATTTCACCGCCCGTACCAGTAGCAGCACCATTGAAGGGCTCCACCGTGGTGGGGAAATTGTGTGTCTCGGCCTTTAGCGAGATCACGCTCTCGATATCCTTCACTTGAAAATAGTCTGAGGTGCTCTGGTCTTTGGGAGCAAACTGCTCAACAATCGGACCCTGTGCAAAGGCGACGTTATCCTTATAAGCAGAGAGAATCTTGTTCTGATTCTCCTGTGTGGTCTTCTTGATCATGGCGAAGAGTGAACTCTCCATCTCCTTACCGTCGATGATGAAGGTGCCGCCGAAGATCTTGTGACGGCAATGCTCCGAGTTGATCTGGGCGAAGCCGAAAATCTCAGAGTCCGTCAGCGGACGACCGTTCTGCTTCTCCAGTCCGTGCAGGTATTCAATCTCCTCGGGCGAGAGGGCCAGACCCTCCTGCTCGTTGTACTCTTCCAGATTGTCCACATACTTGATGGGCTCAGGCTTGATATTGATTGTAAAGATGTCCTGATTCAGACCATGATAGGCGCGCTGCAGCATGGGGTCGTAGGCATCCTCTGGCACCTGATTGTCAGCTGTCAACTGTCCATTGTCAACTGGAAAGTATTCCTCGATACGGCTGATGCCCTTGAGGCCCATGTTCTGGGTAATCTCTACGGCGTTGGTCGACCACGGGGTCACCATCTCACGACGCGGACCTACGAAATAGCCATCCAGCTGTTCTGAATTCAGCAGCTCTGCTTCACCGTACAACCAGTTTAACTCCTTGATTTCCTGTTCACTCAGTGCGTGATCAACCTCAGTGGCAATCACAGTTTTTTGTGGGGTCTGAAAGAAACGTATCATACCTTATTAATATTGTTTTCTGAATTTGCGTGCAAAGTTACAAAAAAAGCTTGTAAATAGAAAGCGATTTTGGAAGATTAACGCAATTCGGCCTGTAATAAAGGCAAGATGGGGAAGAACGGGGGAGTTCAAATTTGGACTAAAAGCAAATTTGGGAGGATTGGCGAAGGAGTTAGGTTTCTAAATCGTAACCTCATTTAGCCATCTCCTTCATCTTTGTGACGAAACTGTTGAAGCTCGTCAGCAGTTCCTCGTAGGTACTGCGCTCAATTGATGTAACTTCCATGTCTTTTTTAGTTTTTGAAATTTGCGGGCAAAGGTACATCATGATTTCCAGATAGGTTCTTTCTGAAAATTCTCTGTTGTGAAATAACACTTCAGGGAAACAAAACCCTAATGTCTGCCGAGCTTGCTCAATCAGAAAGCAGACAAGCATCTTTGTGTGGCACTCCGCCACAAAGTGCGTATTAGGCTACACCCTTCTATGGTATTGCAAGTAGAAATCCATGCGGAATGTTTCCATATCAAGAGAAAAGACTACTCTTTTTCTTAATTTATGTTCACGAATTATCACATCCTCGATTTTTTTAATTATATTTGCGCACAGAACGTCCAAAGTTGTGCAAGAATAACTGAAAGCGACATGGAAATACAACGCCATAACAGGCTAAAGGCTACGATTGAACAAGTGCAAAAAAGTGTACATAGAAAATGAAGTAAATTTATGCAGTTATGATGGAAAAAGAGATTAGTGAAACCTATTCTTTCAGGCCTGTAGATTTCGATGAAAAAGGCAGAAGAATTGTTGATGGCCTGTCTTTTAGAGACGTTGTCAAAGAATACGAACGAGATTTCCACAGTCGCCATTCTACAGAATATGCCTTAAATCTATATGCCAATTCAAAAACAATGGCACTGTTGGCGAAATCAAGTGATGCAGCACCATTCCTCATGTATGGAATGGATTTGACGCAAGGAACCTCCTTTGATGCGGAGCAAGACCCCTATATCAATCACGAAATGGACAAGCATAGTAAAAACATCTATGTATATGGCATTGACTCTGCATTTATGAATGAGTTCGACAAATTCGGCTATCCTGTAATAAACGAAAACAGCGACATCTATCCATTAACACTCCTTGTAGATAATACAATGAGGGACGATGAGGTCAGATTGGCTACTCCGACATTCGATGATGGAGATGACGCTGTAAATGTGCCTATTGATGTACCACAATTTGAATACGCCTGATGGAAACAAAAGAGCATAATAAGCAATGGCACCTCGTTCGCAATAATAATGGCGAATGGATAAGTGATGACTATGCAGAGTTCCTCACACCGCTGGAAGTGGGTATATTACAAGTGAAAGCAGCACAACAAGGAATACAGTTAGATGTTCAGCATGGTGCCGATGGACAACTCTGGTGCTACAATCATCAACTTGATGCTATTAAAATAGAACCTATTAATAAAACATTTATGAAGCGTGAATTGAGAATAAAAAAGAAATCATTAAGTAGCTACTTAGGACGTGGGCTGCACTCTGATAAATGGGATAATGTATTTGGAAAAGACGGAAAGCTTGGAGGCTTAATTGAAATGGTTAAAAAAGACGATGAACTCGTTTTGCAGATTCGTGAAGACTACTTCAATGTATACTACAAAGGAGGGAATATGCTTAAGGTTTCATCCGAGAACAGTTTCCAATTCGACTATAATTATTACAAATGTGAAATCGATCTTGATACGCAAGAGCAAAGAAACAAGAGAATAGATAAACGTAGAAGTGTGCTAGAATCATTGAAAAAAACACGAGACTACAAGACTTTCATCGCTGAAATGAAGAAGCTAATGGATGAGTATTGGATTTGGCTCTACAACGAAAAACATCGAAGTCTCCATGAGAAAGATACACAGCATGCACTATGCATCAGTAATACGGAAAGCACAGACTATACTATCATTGACTTAGAATTTCAAGTGAGCACACGCAAAGATTGTATCTATCATTATGAACCATCTTCTATACCGAGACACC
>Ga0247611_10001292_pt1 | contig 45352 bp, 64 predicted proteins | sample 177DNAGHGhighgp2_FD_192422 | JGI IMG/M metagenome (GOLD analysis project Ga0247611, IMG submission 192422) | Sheep rumen microbial communities from Palmerston North, Manawatu-Wanganui, New Zealand - 1770 DNA GHGhigh gp2 | ecosystem: Host-associated > Mammals > Digestive system > Stomach > Rumen... | reverse complement strand
ATGAAATTGCTTTACATGATACTGATACTTATTTTGCTATGGCTGTATAGGAGGGATTACAGATGAAATCATGCAAAAGAGAAATATCAAAAGAAATTTATGATCGAGCTGTAGCCAACGGAGGAATAATTACTGGTGATGATTATAAAAAAGTATTCACACCACAAGAGTATTTAGGCTACGGCGTCTATTCTCAGAGAGTTATCAAAGAAAATGATAAATACTATGCGCAATACGATATTGGTGATACTTGCGACTGAGGTAATCAATAACAATGAATAAACTATTAGAGTATTTGGGAGGATTTATATTATTACTTCTATATATTTTGGCAATTATATGGCTTGGATTTAATATGTTTTGAATTGTTATTGAATTGTTTGCTAATTAGCGAGAAATCGCTTTTTAGATATATCTACCCTGGAAAATAAAATTTTAAGGAGGTTAACCCAACTAAATATACCTCAATCCAGGGTAGAAATAGTATTATGGCGGTTATGGAGGGGGAGAAGAATGACAAGAGAAGAAGCAAAAGAGTTTGCTAATAATATGTCTTACAGAGAAGCAATTTATAATCTTATGCAAGCTAAATCAATTCCATATCGCAAGGCAACATTTATCAAGATTAATGAGTTGTTAAAGGCATTAGAGCAAGAGCCTATTCTTGACAAGATAAGAGCCGATATTGAGGATTTAACATACTATTGTTGTGAAGTTCATCCGAGAACTGTGATTGATGATGTCCTTGGTATTATTGATAAGTACAAAGCGGAAAGTGAGAGTGATGCGTAATGGCAGAGATATGGAAAAGCATACAAGGGTATGAGGGTCTTTATGAAGTAAGCAATTTCGGTAATGTCAGAAGCCTTGATAGAGTTATAAGGTCGAAGCACAACGGTACAACGTTAAGAAAAGGACGAATATTAACTCCGTTTTACGAAGAAAAGAAAGGCTATTATCAAGTGAGCCTATCTAAAAACGGGAAAAATAAAAAACACAGAGTACACCGATTAGTTGCAAGTGCATTTTTGGAAAATCCGCTTGATTATACGGACGTAAACCACAAAGACGAGGATAAGACAAATAACAATGTGGATAATCTTGAATGGTGTACTAGAAAATACAATAACAATTACGGAACTAAGCCAGAGCGCACACGAAAAGCAATGATAGGCAATACCAATGGTAGAAAAGCATGGTTTATTAAGCGAAAAGAGGTAGAAGATGGAAAGAACTAAAGATGGAAAGAAGTTTCTGACTATAGAAGAAGCAACAGCATTGTTACCAGATGGCGAAACTATACACACATTTTATTCAATGGGAATATGCTTAGTTGGTGGCGATTGGGATAAAGCTGATATATTACAGAAACTTGTAGAGGTAGACAAGATTGAACTTGCAGGAGATTCAGCTAGAAGTATAGGGCATGGGTTAGCGGTCTATAAGGATGGGGCAAAATTGAGTGATGTTTTGTTTATCGAAACAGACAAGGATAAAATAGATGCTTTTGACCCTTTGGGAGTAGACGATGGGAATGACGATTGAGAAAGCTATTAGATATTATGAAGATAAAAATGTTGTTCTTACCGAAGAAGAAGCATTAGCCAATACTGTAGCAATAGAAACCATGAAGAAGTATCAGAAGATAGAGAATATCGTGGATGCTTATATAACAGATAACCCAAGAGAGCCTATGTATGATACGGAAGATTATATGCAGAGTATTAGAGAGGTATTAGAAGATGCGACTAATTGATGGGGATAAAATAATATTTCATGAGATAGACGAGATTGGCGGCGAATATGAGCCTTATCTTGGTTGTTCTAAAGATCAAATTTGCAACTTGCCAACAGTAGACGCAATCCCAAAAGCCGACTATGAAACAAGATTAAAGGCTGATTTAAAGGCTATTCTTGTTGAGTTGCAGTTGGAGATACATGAACTTGAAAATCCATACCCAGATGATTTTGACGACCTATTGCCACTAGCACAGCATAATGCTTTTTATGATGCAAAGTCTACAATTGAGGACTTAGTAGATGAGAGAATCAATGCAATAAAGGGAGTAGAAGATGGAAATAACGAATGAGAAATTATCTCAAATAAAAAGGGTATTTAAGTTTGAGTGTGTTTAGAGAGAAAAGCCAAACCTTACTTTAGCTAAGTAAAGTGGTGTGTTTGGTTCTCTCTCAGAAGTAACTTTAGTTGTCCTCTGACTCATGCTTTTTGTTCAGTTTAGCAATAAGTCGATAGTATTCAGCATCGGTTAAGATGTTATCTATCCACATTTGCAAAAGAGCAGCGCTGCAATCAGCATAGGACATGGGTTTAGCTTCTTTAACATCACTCATTAACACATCCTCCTAAGTTGTAATCAAAGATGCTCATTTGACCTTCAAGTTGTTCATTCTTAATAGGTTTGAGCCTGTACCCTAAACGCCTATATTCAGCGTAAACAGGTGCCCATATAAGCTCACACTGTTTCTTTTCGTTAGGGAAGAACTTCTCCAAAGTATCAAGTTCCTCTTGGAGATATAAGGCGAATGGACAGCCTTTGCAACCAGTTCTAACAAAGTTATAAGGTGGATAGTAAATGTCGCAGATTTTAACATTGTAAGTGCTTATAAACCATTCTTCCCAATCCTTAGACATTGGAGCTAAAGGTTGAAAAGCATGAAGTTTATCGCCATGAAAAGCAAGACATTGAGCACCAGCTCTACGACCACCTTCTTCACGCATAACACCGATAATTGCGTAAGGTTTATTGTTTTCCTTTTGCCATTTGTTTATAGGATCTTCTTTAAGCCTTTGACAGCACTTATCTGATATACGCAGATTAAAGTCTTTGTTGAACTGATAGAGTAACACTTTAGGGCAAGTACGGAATAAATCCTTATCTCTTTTATCGGATGCTGTATAGTTCTCTATGCTTTGTGTTTGTCCGTTACGTTGAAAGTTATCTACCCATTTAGCATGTTGCTTGCTTTTGAATGGATAACCTTCCTTTTCAAGCATCTTCTTGATAGGCACTTTAGGAGTTAGAACAATGATTCTATCGTCATGCTTTTGCATATCAAACACGAAATCACGAATCATGTTCAGTTCAATGCCTGTGTTTGCATACAAACGAGGTATTTTGTTGTCTGGTAAAGCTATATCAATAAGCGCTGATAGAACAGTTGAATCCTTGCCACCGCTAAAAGATATTGCAAAGTTATCTTCTCCGTATTGGCTAATTACTTGCTGAATCTTCTGTATGCGGTCTTGTAAGAGAAATTCGTTATCTATCACAGGCTCGTTATCAATGGGCTGTGCGATTAAACCATTATTGGTTAATGTCATCTGTTGGTATTGCATCAGGGAACTCCTTTTCTACAACACGTTGGAATATTTCTGATGTGTGATGCTTAAAGTAGTCCATCAACACATCAATGCTAGTTCCAGCGGAAACAAGAACGTTGTCGAGGTTAATGTCTGTTTTCTGTTCGATACGGATAAAGCCACCATTAGGCTCTTCAATAACCCAATCGACATCGAAGTTGTTCCAGACAAATTCTCGTGTAACTTCTTGAGTTGGCTTTGGTTCTTCGTAATAGGCAAACTTGGCAGGTTTAGCAGCTTCATTCCGATACAGGAGTTTAGCTCTTAGCACCTTGAAATTGTACCCTTTACCTTGTGCAGAGATTTCCTTGGAAACCCTGTTTAAGGACTCTGTAATAGCGTTTGTATAGCGATTATCGAAGTAGTTGAATATTTCGGTTCGCCAATTCTCAACAGTGTCTGCAAAGGCTAAATATTCAGGATAATCAATGATGGTTTCTTTCCAAGCGTCAAAGGCTTGTTCAGCTTCTGAACGTGTATTGGATAGATAAATCTCTCTGAAACTCTCCTTTATTTGATGTGGCTTTGCAAACTTTGGAAACGAATACAACAGGTCTTGTAATCGGCATTGTGCCATGAAATCGAGTTCTTCTGAGTTCTTTAGGAGTAGCCATCTATTACCTTTAACGTGCCTACGTTCCTTGTCAGTAAGCTCAGCAGTGGTTTTCTTACGGATGATATCTAAAGCCTCATTTAGGTGCTTTATAACGTGAAATTTGTCTATGATGATAAATACATCCGGCAACTCAGCTAAGATAGCATCTTTGTAAGGACCCCACATATCAATCGTGACACACTCGATTCGTTCCTTACGGGGCAAATGTTGAAGCCAACGCTTTATAGTGACTGACTTTCTATCCTCGGTCATGTCCAAGATACGTCTATTTTCAACGTCTACGAACATACCTCGATAGATACCATTAAGCATTGTTTCATCCATTCCAAGGATTTTAGGAGCTACTATAACTCGTTTATCTTCCATGATATCAACGTAGTTATTGAATATCTTTTCAACAGTGGGAACAGATACATCTAACTCACGTTTAATGTGGCTAAATGGTACTTTTAAAGCCTGTTCTCGGATATAATCACGCATCCTGTTAGTCATTTTGGCATCTGGTTCAATGGATTCGTATTGATCTACCCAAGACTTACCACAGTCTTTACATCGGTATCGGTGTCCATTAACTACCAATCCAACCATCTTGCCATACTCATTTAAATCTCTGGCTTTGCGTTGATTTATACCATGCTGAATGAAGTTGCTACCATGACACTCAGGACAGTAAAGAGGTCGATTGATTGGTTCTAACTGATAGGTAATGCTACTTCCTACCTCGTTACGTTCCAGAACCTTAAACTCATGTGGTTCAATGTTGTATAACTTATCACTCATTACTCAGTTTTACTCCTTTGTTGTGATAGTTATATTATACCACTAAACACACTGAAAGTTAAATTATTTATAATGGACAAACACACTAAAGTTTATTATCAAACACATAGAAACTTAAATATCCAATAAAAAAAGATATGTGTTTTGATATTTACATGGCCGGCGTTAATATGACCGGAGAATATCAAGGCTGCTGGGTTAGGTTTAAAGATATTGAAAATATTATCGAGAAATATTTAAAGGATTATACACAAGAAAATTAAAGTTAATAAAAAAATAAAGCCTCTGGAATGATCCAGGGGCCTTTTTTTAATTTCGTGGATAGTCTTTTGAATACTTGGCAGCGGCTTCTATAGCCTCGTCACTCCAATCAAGTAATTGTCCGCAGTATGGGCAGCGTTTTGGCTGGTCTACATAATGCCCGCTGCCTCTAATAAATTTTGTATCGCCTATTTTACTGGGCTGTGTCCTACAGCTGGGACACTCGTTCCAAACTGCCGACAAGCTAAAATGATAAATAGGCGCTTTGGCTTGTTCAAATAATTCAAGTTGTCCGTCCATATTTCCTCCTTATGTGTCCTATTATGAGATTGTAGCACCTGTTAAAAAGTGAAACCTATCAAGCATATGCCTAGCTTCTTGATGCAGCTCTTTGTATTCAGGGTATAAATCATTGACTCCCTGGCCTTCATCAGCCGCGTAGTATAATGCGCATTCAAGCTCTGATAATGCGTTAATAATTGTTTTGTTGTAATCTGCTCTCATTTTTTTATTCTCCTTTGATTTAAGTATTATATTGATCGTAACCAAGCCAATCTAAAAGCTGTCTACGGCTATAATTTGTTAGGTCCTCAACCTTATCCCACAATTGAGTAAATGCAATCATAGAATCCGCATAAATATGGCCGTTTTGCTCGTAAAATGGTACACTGTGCAGCTCTAACATTTTTGCTATTTGCTGATTAGTCATAAAAAACCTCCTATTTAAGCAATTTAACTTTATCAATTACCTTCCCTTGGCTTTTGGGATCTTCTAGCAGCCTTTTGGCCTCTGGATTTTCTGAATCAATCCAGCTTTTTACTCGCTTACCCTTTAAAGGTCCTGAAAGCACTGTATATTCAATCAAAAATGTCATTGTTTAGCCCTCCAATCATAATAGATAATTTATAAATAATTCTTCATTATCCATTTTGTTGATTATTGAAAAAGCAGCTAATCCGCTTAGAGATTGCTTTCTTATGCAATATTCAATGCTTTGTATTCCTGAGATTCTAAAGAGTAAATATTCAACTTCTGTTTCATTGTCAGTTGATTCCAGCAAAATGATCCTTTTTACTGGTGCGTCTAGGTTTAAAGATTCTTTTAATACTCTTTGTGCGTATTGTTTAAGCTGTTTTTGTGTCATTGTTTAAACCTCCTTAAATTATCTCTATCCCAGCAGCCTTAAATTGTGATATTGTAGCGTCTAATACTTCAGCTAATTCCGGTTCGATTTCTTTCCAGTCCTCTTTAATTGCTAACAAGTTATAAAGCATTGCTTCAAGTGTTTCAGGATCTTCGCTTTCGTCTCTGAAGGGATCAAGTTCGTTTACAAAATCAAAATATCTTTGTTTTAAAAATTCGCTCATTGTTTTTGTCCTCCTTAAAAAATCTTTTTAACCTGTTCCGGGGTGAGATTGTTCTCAACTGCGATTTTTACAGCTTCCCAGGTGTCACGCTCGTTTCCGTAGTATTCAAACAAGATATTAAATAAATTGATTTCTTTTTGTGTTCTCATTGTTTGGCCTTTCTGCCGGTTTAAGGGTTGCCGGCTCCCTGTGTCCTATTAGTTGGTTCTTATGCAGTACGGAATATTGTATATATCTCTTAAGTCTGTGTTGAATGATCTGCAAAATGCTTCTAGTTTGTTCTTAGTCTCTTCGATATATGCGGTAACTTGGGCCATTTGATCTATTTTTGACTCTATATCGTAAGCTAATGACAAGTATTTTTCGCGGTAGCTGCGAGTAGATTCTATTAGCTTGTCGGCTGGGATCCTTTTGCCTTCCGGTAAGTCCTCAGCCTTAACGCTTGCCAGTGTTATGTGGTGGCTGTAATTGCCTTCCGGATAGGTGTAAATCTGCAAGCTATATTGTGATCTATCGCAATAAACGCGGTTATTAGTGGCCTCTTTTAATGCTTTTTCAAGTCTGCAATTATATACTTTGTTGTCGAAGTCCTTCAGGATCTTTATAACTATGGGTATTAGATTTGTTGCAGTTCTATATTCTTCGGCGCGGTTTCTAGCGGCCTTGTGTGCTTCTTCTATATTGCTGTAGTATCTCATTTTTTCCCCTTCTCCGGAGGTTTAGCGGCCTCCGGTCCGCGTCCTATTATGCAAGCTCGTTAAACTCTGCCAGGTTTTCATTTTCTAAGATGGTTAGTTGTCTAAGGGCTTCGCTCAATTTGTCGGTGATCTCGGTCAATTCGTCTCCGGTCATAATGCCTTCATCCCTGGCGGCGTCTGCAATATCTGATAAAAGATAAACTCTGGAAGTGACTCCGGCGATCTTCTTCAGGTCGTTTCTGTTGGTTCTGTACTTGTTATATGCGTTCAATTCTGCGATTGACTTATAAATGTTCTTAAGCTGCTTCATGATCTCGTTTTTCATGTTCTTTCCCTCCTATAATTTAAGCTGCCTTTTTAATTGTTTCCGGCTGGATCTTTTTAACTTCTAATGTCCTAAGATTGATATAGTAATAATCTGCGTGTTCCTGTGTCTGGTAGTATTCTATTAAAGTGTTGGCCCAATTGTCGCCGGCCTTTACATCTGCCAGTTTTACTAAGTAAGTGCCGCAAGCTCTGGCAATAAGAATTAACTCTTTGTCGGCCTGTTTTGCGGATCCTTTGCAATTCATGTATTTTGGCCTGTCGTAATGCTTCCAGTCTGTATAGTAGTGCTTTACTGTGCTGCTAATGATCCTTTCAATCCTGGCGTCTAATAAATTGATGTCGTTATATTTCATTTTTTATCCCTCCTTAAAATGTCCTATTAGGTAAAACCTCCCGCCGGTTAGCTGGGGCCGGTGATGATCCTCTCCGGAAGGTGTGAAGGCTTTAACCTTCAAGCGCTTTTTGCTGGTTCTCATATTGTTTTGATTCCCACATATTTCTCAAATCTTCCATGTTATAAACTTTGCCGTTCCTCTTGTGGTATTCGCCTTCGTGGAAGTACCAAGCCGCTTTTTTACTGCTCCACTTAAAATTGAGCTTTTTTAATTCGTCCTTATATTCTTTAGTGTTACCAGTTACCCAGATCCAAGAACCTATCAACTCAACTATGCAGCCATTAAATTTTGTAAGTGTCCTAATAAGATCCGCGAACTGTTCAGGTGTTTCGTCTGTCTCTTTTTCGTATGTCTTGCCCTCTGCATTCTTGTGAATGTTCTTATACTGTTCAAATGCTTTTTTATATTCCTGGAACATTGTCTTGAACTCTTCACCGTTGCCGCCGTTGTCCGGGTGCAATTCCTTTGCTAATTTGTGAAATGTTGCTTTAACCTCTTCAAGTGTTGAGCAGTTATTAAAATACTTCATCATGTTTTTGATCTCCCTTCTTTATTTGGTGCTTCTATCCGTCAGGCCATACCGCTTAAAATTCTTTTAATGATCTGCCGTAGCTCTGAAGCAATTGTGTTTTTGTTTTGTTGAGTTAATCATAAATCATAATGCGCATTATGTCTATACGTAATATTTACCAAAATGCGCATTACTATTTTCACTTGTTTTTGTGCAAATGTCATAATGTGCATTATTATTTAACAATAGTAAAATATTCTTGTAACCTAGATAAACACTGGAAAAGGAGATATAAAAACATGGCTGAAAACATACAAAAAAGAAATACCCGCCAAAATGCCTGGCAAAAAGAAAATAAAGACCGAATAAATTTTCTAATGGATAAAGGAACAAAAGACCGGATAACACTAGCAGCAGAAAAAGAAGGAATTAATTCAAGCGAATTTATTAGAAGAGCTATAGAAGAGCGTCTATATAAATTTGGTTTCGAGAAAAAATTATCTATAGAAGATCCTTCACTTAACCAAGATCAGGAACACCAGGAACCAGAGACACCAGAAATCTAAAATAAAAATAAATCGTGTGAACCTATCAACAATTAATTTAATAAAATAATAGTGTGAAGAATTGAAATAACCCCTCACTATATTTCATATTCAAAAACCCCATAAGCCAAGAAAACCAAAAGAAAAGATCATTTACAAAAAAATGGTCTTTTTTTATTTCTTCTATTTAAAGCAAAAATTTTTTACTCAGACACTAAAAACCACACCCTAAAAAATTGGAGATTAGAAAAACATGGAAGAGCTGAACAATAAAAAATTGAATAATCCGGAAAGCCTTCCAGAAGTTAATCAGGAAATAAAGCCGGAAGATCTTCCAAGAAGGCCAGACGGAAAAATTGACATTGAAAAAATATCATTAGGAAAATCAAAAAGAAACAATGACATTGTTCCTGATGATCTATTTGATAAATATTATAGAGAGCTGCCGGATAAAGTTGAAAATGCTTCGGGGTCTTGGCGAACTGTTAAAACTGGCGGAAAAATAAAAATACTTGGTGGTGATCCTGAAAATGATAAGAAGATACAGAAGGCCGGAGCTGAGACGTTAAACGCAACTAAGGCCCAACAACGTACATTTAAAGAGGTTATAGCTCAAATGTTAGCAGAATCCGCTAGAAATGAGGATATAGAGCGATTAGGACTTAAACCAGGAGCCACACAATTGGACGCGATCATAGCGGGCCAGCTTCAGCAAGCAAACAAGGGCAACAGTAAAGCGGCCGAGTTCTTAAGAGATACAGTCGGAGAGAAGCCGACTGAGAAACTAGACGCAAATGTAACGGCCTTAACTCCTGAAGATAAAGAGCTATTAAAAAATGTTGAGGACCGGCTAAAAAATGATGATCCAGAATAGGACAGACCACAATATATTGTGTTTAGTATATTATTATCACTATAATTGAATAGCCCAAAAGCCAATAAACCGCATGGTTAAGCCATTTGTTAAAGATTGGAACTGTTCGCAAAATCGTTGTTTAGCGAATAGTTAAAATAGAATAGGAACCAGCAGCCCAGGATCGGCAGCCCAGCCGAAGAGGAATAGAAGCAGCACCGGAAGAGAGTAGGCGACTACACTGTATAGAATATTCTACAGAGTGTAGGGCATACCGGATCAGCAGCACCGGCACCGACCACCCTCCCCCCGCCGCGCCGAGCGGCCAGCTCCCCAGCCGGGACTCCTAATGCCTACCAAAATATTTTTTCTAAAAATGAAAGTGTTAACACCTAGGCTATGGTTCTGATGGGATGGTATAGGCTGGTAGTAGTGAGAATGTGATTTTTTTGTGAAGAATGTTTGTTTAATTTGTGTGCATCTGGCGGCATCCAGTTGTAGCATAGGGACCTTATTATCGTGGAAGGGTAGTAAGGTCCCCTCCTTTCTAGGTTTTTGTTTTAAGTTTTTAGTGGTGGAGGAAAAGGGTATGAGTTTTTTTAATAATAAGATTTATTGTAAGCAGAATTTGAAGCCAGAGGACAGGGAGAGGTTAGAGGCTGGTGAAAAGCTGGTTGAGAGTATTATTGAGAAGGCTTCTTATGATTATGAGACTGATGTAGAAGATGATGAAGAGATAGACGCATTTGCCAAGATCAAGAAGGAAGTAGTTGAGAGTTTTGTTGAGTATTTGAAGTATTGGACTGCAAGTGTTTTACAGGACGAACTTATAGGATTGATTGATAATTATGAGGAAGATGTTGAAGAGGTAGAGAATCCTGAGTCTTTTGAGTATGTTGAGGATGGGGATTGATTTTGTTTTTTTAGATAGAAGCGTGAGTATTCATGTTTTTATATATCTCCTTTGGGATAAGAAGTTACCCGTATGAGCGCTGCCAGGTGTTATAGCCTGGTGGCGTTTTTTGTACCCTCCTGACAGGGGTACGATTCTACTTTTCTTGCCAAAGAAAATCAGCCTTGCTAGGTGTCACAGCCTAGTGAGGTATTTAACTTTTTTCCTCCTACTAGAAAAGAGTTAAAGGCTTGTCTCATAGCTCCCTATAGGCAAGTCGAGAGCAGCTTTGAAATGGAGTTCACTAGTTTTGTGGTTAGCTAGGACGGGTTCGATTCCCGTAGCTGCTTTAGGTCGTGTGCTAGGCGATCTTGAATCTGGTGGTGGCCTTGCTTGCTGTCAAAGGCAAGTAAGGTCTTTTTTGAGGGATTTTTTGATGAAAACGACGGTACAGGGAGTACGGCTGACAGATTATCAATTGGAGTGTTTACAAAAGGTAGCTGATCGGTTGCAGATTGGGAAAGCAGATGTGATACGGCTGCTTGTAGAAATGTTAGTTGATGGAGTGATTGTTTTGTGACATGACATTAGGCGAGATTAGGGAGAAGGAAATAGAGTATTGCCAGGATCATTTAGTGTATTTTGTTGAGAGGTATGGCCATATTGAGGACAGGGACGCTCCGGAGATTAAAGTACCGTTTAAACTTTGGGGTGAGCAGAAACAGACATTAAATGATTTTATGAATTATAAATGGACGATAGTGTTGAAGGCTAGGCAGTTGGGGATTTCTTGGCTAGTGCTTCATTATGCGGTCCATAAGATGTTGTGTTTTTGCGGTAGAAGCATTATTGGATTGAGTAAGAGTGAGACTGAAGCGAAAGAGCTTATCAGGAGAACGACGTTTATTTTGAAAAATATGCGTGCGCTGGTAAGGGATAAGCTGGATAGAGCCGGATGGGACGGGGCTTGGTATGAAAGTAATGCGCTGAGTGTTACGATACATTTCCCTGGGCGAAGTGATTCAGTGTTTCAGTGTTTTGCAAGTGGTGAGAATGCAGCCAGATCATTTACGGCTGATTTGATAATTTTTGACGAGTGGGCTTTCCAGCAATTTGATAGAAGCATATGGAAGGCTGCACTTCCTGTTGTAAATAGACCTAATAGCGGTCAGGTAATTGGAGTAAGTACAATTGCAAGAGGTTCATTGTTTGAGGAATTATATACGACTGAAAACAATGGATTTCATAAGGTGTTTATACCTTGGTATGCGGATCCTAGAAGGACACAGGAGTGGTACGATAACACGTTAAAGCTGAGCGACTTGGCGACAATGTACGCGGAATATCCGGCTACAGTTGAAGAGGCTTTGGAGGTTCCGGGAGGCAGATTTTTTGCTGAAGTAAGTAATGAGTCGATTTTGAGTGAAGATTTGCTCAGTCAGAATACAGTGTGTTACGTGGCTATGGACTATGGACTTGATATGTTGGCTGCGTATTGGATTATAAGAGACGCTTTTGGTAATTCTCAGATAATACATGAGGTTTATGAGGCTGATAGGATTATTTCGGTAGCTGCTGAAATGATTTTAAAGGCGACAAAAGCGCTTATTGATAGAGAGATTATTGGAAGAGTTGAAGCAAACTTGGCGCCGCCGGATTTGTGGAATAGGGACCAGGTAACAGGTAAGTCCAGAGCGATTATTTTTCAGGAAAATGGGCTTACATTGACGAAAGTAAATAATGATTTAAAGGCTGGGTGCCTTGCGATTAAAGAGAATACCAATCATGGCGAAGGCCAGAAGAGTAAGCTAACGATTTATCATAACTGTGCGCCTAATCTGTTAAATTCTTTGAAGAAAATACAGAGGGATGAAAAAAAGCCTGAAGTATATGCTAAAGATCCGCATGATTTGACGCATTCCGTTGATGGACTTAGGTATTATTGCATTTACTGGACTCATGGCGGAAAGGTTCAGAAGAATGATAAGCGTAAGAAATGGCGTAAGGACCAGTGGGAAGATTATAGAAATGCTAGTTTAGAGGATAAAAAGATTCTGATTAGCATGTGGGGAGAGCCTTACTAATGTTTAAGAGGTTTCGGAAGATGATAAAAGAGAAGATAGAGACACCAAAAGACGTTCAGAAGTGGGCTAATAGGCTTGAATTTGCTAGATTGCAGTATGGTGACGCTTTGAAGGCCATGAAAACCTTTGAGAGTTATTATGAAGGCACTAGGAAGCTGCAAGCTGACGCAAATAGAGGCGTAGAGCCGACCAAACAGGCTACTAACGTTCGTAATATTGTTTATGAATTGATAGAGTCTCAGGTGGATTCATCTATTCCAATGCCGAGAGTAAGGGCCATTCATCCGGAAGATGATGAGCTGGCTAAGAAGATGGAGAAGTTTCTTGAAAATAAGATAACTACTTGTGGAATAGTCCTTATGAATGACGCAGAAGAGAGGACGGTTCCGATTCTTGGCGGAGATTTTACTAAGGTAGAGTGGGACGTTAAAAGGGGCCTTCATTCGGAGGTTGGTGATCTTAAGATTTCAGAGCTTTATCCTACAAAGGTAATTCCGCAGCCGGGAGTCATTGATTTTGACGAAATGGATTATTTCTTTATCCAGGAGTTAATGACAAAAAAGACGGTCAAGAGAGTGTACGGTGAGGACGTTTCCGATTGTGAAAACTCAGAAGAGTACATGACAGATGATATAGAGGGTGCAAAGGTCAATGAGGATCTTGTGACAGTAAATACCGCATTCTACCGTAATGAGCATGGTGGAGTCGGTATTTTTGTTTGGTGCGATTATGTTAAGCTGCTTGATCTTGATGAATATGAGGCCAGATACATTGATAGGTGCGCAAAGTGCGGCGCTGTAATGGTAGATGGTGTATGTCCTGAATGCGGAAGTAAGAAGGCCAAGAAGTCAAAAGAAGAATATGAGGAAATGATAGAAGGCGTCGAGATAAAAGTATCTCAGACAGAGACCATGAGGGTTGATCCGGAGGTAATGACGGAAGCTCCTGTTCTTGATGAAATGGGGCAGCCTGTACTTGATGAATACGGACAGCCACAGATAACTATTGAGAGGACAAAAAGGAAGGTCCCATATTATAGGCCAAATATTTATCCTATTGTGCTGAGAAAAAATATTACAGCACAGAAACAGATTCTTGGCGGATCTGATGTAAAAGTCATTATAGACCAGCAAGATACTATCAAAAAGCTGGGAACAAAGATAAATGAGAAGTTGTTAAAGGGCGGTTCTTATGTAACGCTTCCTGAAGGGGTAGAGATTGAGAAGGATGGAGAAGAGCTGAATATATTGAGGCTCAGAAATCCGGCTGATAAGCAGATGATTGATACCATTACATTGCAGCCTAATGTAGTGAACGATCAGAATTACCTTGAAACTAATTATAGTTGGGCTAAATCTTCTCTTGGTATTACAGACTCTTACCAGGGAAAATACGACGCTTCAGCTAGGACGGGTACTGCTAAGCAGTATGCAATTAACCAGGCTGCGGGGCGCTTGGAGTCCAAGAGAACACTGAAAAATGAAGCGTATGCGAAGTTGTATGAGGTCATGTTTAAATTTTGGCTGGCATTTAGTGATAGTCCTAGCGCTATCAGTTCTGTTGATAAGGACGGGCAGCCAACACATGATACCTTGGATAGAAAAGAGTTTTTGAGAATAGATGCAGCCGGTGAGTTTTACTGGAATGATGAATTTATTTTCGAGACTGATCCTACATCTACATTGATGCAGAATCGTGAGGCAATGTGGAGCCAGACTGATCTTAAATTACAGTCCGGTGCTTTTGGCCCTGTTGGTGATCTTGAAACAAGCAAGACATATTGGACCATGATGAAGGCAAACGGCTATCCTAATGCAAGTGTTGTCCTGGCTATTATTGAGGACAGACTACAGGCACAAAAGGAAATGCAAGCAGAAATGGCACAGATGCAGCAACCGGAAATGGGACTTCCGGAAGGAGGTATGGCCAATGAAATGCCCGCTATGTAATACAGAAATGAGAATACAGTCGAGTGAGTATGTGTTGAATCAAGGCAAGCTGTTTGCCAAGCAGATACTTGTTTGTAGGAAAAAGGACTGTAGTAATTATAACAAGGAAGTAAAAACAGTATATGTGCCTTTGGAAGTATCAGAAGATTCCGGGGCCGTTGAGTAGTAGGTTATGAGCGCTTAAAAGGCGCTTTTTTTATACCTAAATCCGCATGGAATAGCGCAAAAATCCAACTTGAAAGGGAATATATGAAGAAGTACGAAAAGAGACTTTTGGCTATGAATTTACAGTTTTTTGCTGAAGAAGGTGAGCCAGAAGCAGAAGGCGCAAACGAGGTAGAAACCGCCGAGCTACCAAAAGAAAGCGAAAGTGAAGGTGTAACTGGTGAAGAAAGCGTAACAGAGGAAGTCGCTGAACCTCAGATGCAGTCGCCTGAAACAAACGCTGCCTTCGCAAATATGCGAAGGGAACTTGAAGCATACAGAAAACAGCAGGAAGAGCTTGATAGTTTGTATGCGCAGAATTACGGGCATTTAGTAAATCCTGAAACAAACCAGCCTATAAGGGGTGCAAGGGATTACTACGAAGCTCTAGCCGCCCAGGAGAGAGTCAACGCAAGAAGGCAGATGCAGCAGAACGGCATTGATCCCAGCGTCATTGATAATATGATTGCCAATTCTCCGGCAGTTCGCCAGGCTAGGGAAGCAACGGCTGAGCTAAACAGCATAAGAGCGCAGCAGATGTTAGATGCAGACTTTGAACAGGTATTAAAGATTGATAAGTCAAAGACTTCTAAGGACGCGATTCTAATGGATCCTTCCTACAATGCTGTTGTTGATTATGTTTCAACCCATCCGGGGACAAGATTTAGCGAGGCTTATAAAATCGTAAACTTTGACAGGCTGAGCAGTTCTAATACAGCAGCCGCACGACAGGCTGTTGTCAATCAGGTTAAAGGGCAGAGTCATTTGACTAATGGCCCAGGAGTAACTACTACGGATTCCGGAGAAGATATTCCAGCTAACATGATTGAGACTTTTAAGGAGAGATTTCCTGGTAGGTCCATGAAAGAACTGAAAGCCCTATATAATCGTGTGCTTAAGTCACAGAAAGGGTAAATCATGGCAGTAACAGTAAGAGATAATACTAAAAACGGCGATCAGTGGAATGAGTGGGCTACCATTCTTGACGCTAAGATTTATGACGCTGACGCGCAGCAGAATAAATATGATGATCTTGTAAAGGCAGTTACAGTTGAAAAGAACTCTAAGCGTTGGGGCGAGAAGTCAACTGTAATGGGCGGACTTGGTGATTATGACATCAAGGCTGAGGGCAAGGATGCAGCAGAAGATAGCTACGCTGAGGGCTATGCAAAGTTTATTGCACATAGCACATTCTCAAAGAGCGTTGTTATTTCTAAGGAAATGCGCGACGACAATATGTGGGATGATGCAGAACAGAAGGTAGTAAATCTTGTTCAGGCTTCTAAGAGAACAAGAGCTAAGTTTGTTACTGCTGCACTTGCAAGTTCTGTAGGATCAACAACAACTATGACATTCGGCGGACAGTCCGGACTTGATATTGCTTGTGCTGATACACTTGCACTTTTCAATTCTGCTCATCCTCTGAAGAATGCAGGCTCTGGTGTAACACAGGGCAACCACTTCTCAGATGTTCTTGGTAGCAATACCGTTGTTCTTAACAAGGTTGCTAACAGAATGAGAAACTTTAAGGACGATAGAGGTGAGGTTCTTGGCTTCACAGCAGATACAATTATTGTTCCTGGTAACGATCCTGAGTATGAGGATTTCGTAAAGAGAGTTATCGGATCTGACGGTGAAGTAGGCAGCAACAACAACGACATTAACACACAGCGCGGACGCTGGAAAATCGTTGTTAATCCTCTTTGGACTCCTACAATTTCTTCAACTAGCCATCCTCTTATCATTATGAGTTCTGAGGCACTTAAGGAGCTTCAGGGTACAAAGTTCTATCAGAGAACACCTCTTGATATTGAGAATGAGGTTAAGGTTGAGTCAAGAAACATGGTCTACAACGGATTTGAGAGATATTCTCTTGCATTCACCAACTGGCGCCATGTAGCACTTATCGGATCTGCTGATGCAGATGCAGTAGCACTCTGATAAATAATTAGGGGCTGGATTAAATTCCAGTCCCTTTTTTTAAGGAGATAGACACAATGATTAAAGTGGGAGATAGATTAACTTTAGGAGGACAGCTTGTAGAGGTCACTTTTGTTATGAATGATAAGTGTTACGCTTACAAGCCTGTTAAAGAAGAAGTTAAGGAAGAAGTTAAGGAAGTTATAGAAGAAGTTGTGGAAGCGCCCAAAAATAAGCGCGGTAGGAGACCAAAGGTATGATTACCTGGAAAGATATTAAATATACAACTTTACAGAAGATGTTTTCCATTACTGGATCTCAGACAAGTATTCCTAACGATTCGGCCACTATGGAATATGTTAATGCTATGCCACAAGCCTGTAATGAGGCTTTGCAATTATTGTCTACGGCTGGAAAATTTATTATTAAAGAGTTCCAGTATATCAATAACCCAATTGAGAATATGTTGGGTAAGGATCTTTTTAAGACTTATTCTGTAGTAAATGATACATTGTCATTTGATGCGGAGGGTGCTTTATCTTATTACTTCCAGATAATCGGTCAGCCTATATCATGCAAGCTCTTTGTGGGCGACCAGGAAGTTAAAAACTTTTTTCCTGAATATGAGCTGCCAGAAGAGGACAGAGAAAATATAGATTATAAGACCTTTAGGGTAATGAAGGGTAATGTTGAATATCCTACATGGACTGATGAAGAAGAGCCTAGCAATGTTGTAAGGCTTGAAGTAGTGACTAGAACGCCTGTCACACTTATGAATGTGTGCTTTTATGATGTTCCATTTAATAGTGATGATGAAGTACCGCCATATGAGAGATTTATTAGAATCAAAATGACAGACGTTGTTGACGACTTTTACCAGCTTGCACCGGCTGAATTGTATGATCTTGGCCTAAGTGGAAGTCAGTATATAGTCGCTAATAGATATTTTCAGGAGGCCGACAAGACTCTTGTTATTGAGCGTAGTCGCCCTGGAATATATGTCATTCATTATAGGGCTTATCCGCAGCAAATAACTTTGGAAACGCCGGATGATTATGAAATGGCGCTTGATCCAGAAGTTGCAGCCCTTGTACCAATATATATGGCCTCAGTTATATATATGGATGATGACATTGGTGTGGCAACTTCATACCGCAATTATTTCGAGGTGGGCCGAGACTCTTTATCGCAAGGCCCTGTAATTCCTAAGAGAGAGAAGTTTGTTACTTCAAGTGGGTGGGCGTAAATGGCTGTTCAGTTTAATATTCCTAAAAGTCCAACTAAACAAGTTTATGAGGCTACAAATTTTCTAGGTGCTGATTTTACGTCAGAGGCGTCAACTGTTGATGATACTAAGTCGCCTAATGTTGAAAACATGATAAGGTCGGTGCCTGGCAAAATTCGTAAAAGAATGGGCTATAAGTTGTTTGCTGATTATGGCGAAACAATTTATGGAGTTCATCATTTATCGACAACGGATGTATGGCTTATTCATGCCGGCGATAAACTTTATAATTTGACTGCTCCTAAAGGCAGTAAATGGATAGACCATATTAGTAATTACATTGTGGACCATGAGGCGGAACCTAATAATATTTTGTTACAAACTGGTGATGTAAGTATCACGCTTATTTATACCGGAATGGCAAGGCATAGGTCGGTTAGCTTCCAGCTTAATCAAAAGCTGATTATTCTGGATGGTACCAAAATGAGAGTATTTGATGGTTCTACAGTACAGCCGGTAGAAGATATAGCGTATATTCCTACATTGTCAATTTCTAAAGACTATACCGGCGGTGGTACTGATTATGAGCCGCTTAATCTTTTGCAGCCAGGCTTTATTGAGCAGTTCTATGTTAAGGCAGAACAGGCTAGTGTAAGAGAATTTCAGCTTACTTTTGGGGAGCTTGATGATACGGCTTGTAAAGCATGGGTGCTTGACGCTAATGCAAACTGGGTTGAGAAAACCGAAGGAGTTCATTTTACTGTCAACCGCACAACTGGCAAGGTTACATTTAATACGGCGCCGGGGGCAAGTCCTATAAGTGGTGAAGATAACGTTAAGATACAGGCTTATCGTACCGTTGAAGGTTATGCAGAGAGAATAAACCATTGTTGTATTGGTGCCATGTTTGGCGTCAATGGAGCTGGTGATAGATTGTTTGTTTCTGGCAATCCGGATCAGGGTATTGGTCCTGATGGTGAATTGTTCACGTATATAAATTGCGACTGGTTTAGTCAACAGTATGATCCTACCTATTTTGCTGATGTGTGGTATTCAAAACTTGGTTCAGATACCTCCGCTATAATGGGGTACTCGATAATCAATAACTACCTGGCTGCACACAAGGATTATAACGAGCTTACACAGTCGATTCTTATTCGTGAAGGCGACTTGGTAGATGATGAACCGGTATTTAAGTTGATAAATACTCTTCAGGGTGCCGGGGCTATATCAAAGTATTGTTTTTCATACTTAGCAACTGAACCGGTATTTTTAACAAGGCTTGGTATATATGCAGTTACAGCACAGGATATTACGGGTGAGAAATACGCACAGGACCGTAGTTATTATCTTGAAGGAAAACTCCTGAAGGAAGAGGGCCTAGACAATGCTATAGCCTATTCTTGGAAAGATTATTATATCCTTGCAGTTAACAATCATATGTATATTTTGGACGGATTACAGCCTATTCATACTGATAGATCAAGGCCATATGCTACTAGACAGTATGTAGGCTTTTATTTTACCAATGTTCCGGCAAGCTGCATTTTTGAGATCAATGGGGAATTGTATTTCGGTGCTACGGACGGAAAAGTATTTAAGTGGCATACAGACGATAAAGATATTTATTCCTATAACGACAATGGAGAACCTATTGTTTGCACTTGGGAAACGGCTGATATATCAGAAAAATTGTTCTATAAGAAGAAAACTTATAGATATGTAGCCTTAAGGTGTATGCCGGAGTTGTCCTCTTCTGTAAAAATATTTGCGCAGAAGGAAGGACAATGGACGTTGCTTAAAAATGATATACAGACACTTAAGTATTTCTCTTATGAGAATTTAACATATTCAAAGCTAACGTACTCATGTAATAGAACACAAAGGGTTACAGCAGCTAAGATCAGGCTGAAAAAATTGGATCATGTACGATTCAGATTTGTAAATGATTTGCTGGATGAACCACTTGGCATAAATGATTTTGCTGTTGAGTACACACAGGCCGGAAACGTTAAGTAAGGAGGCTTACAAATGGCTTTTAATAAAATTACAGATTTTGATAGACAAGGCAAAGGAAATGTAGGGCTTCCAGATACACCGGCCTTGACTACTACAGAAATGCAAGAGCAGATGGATTCCCTGGCTAATCTTATGATTGATAAATTCAATGAATTTATTGACGCCTTAAATGCGGCTAGTGCTGCTTATTCTGTTGGTGCAAGCGTACCTAGTGGAATTAGCGCACAGGCTAATGTGCAGTCAATTCTTGATGCAATGGTACTTAACCTGAATTTGAATACAAATGCTAGGCATACACACGCAAATAAGAATGCGCTGGATTCTATTTCCGATTTGACTTTAGCTGCATATAATCGCTTGGTTACGCTGTTGTCTACGATTGTTTCAGTTGAAAATTCAGTCCTAAATAACAACACATCAATTCCTACGGGCGGAGCTGTTATAGATTATATAAATAATTTTGATATGAGAAGTAAGATCCTCGCGGCTGCTTGGCCCGTTGGTAGTGTTTATTCAACAAGAAGCAATCAGTCACCTACGGTAACGTTTGGTGGCAACTGGAATTTGATTGATACAGACAGTTATGGTGTATCAAGATATGTAAGAATTTCATAGGGAGGTGTAAATAATGGCTGATATTCCTATAAGTTCGTTGCCGGAAATTCAATCTGTAACAGATAATCATTATTTGGCTGTTGATAATGGCTCTATTACCAACAAAATCAAGATTAGTAAGTTCAACGAGTCAGCAAATGCTACGGCTAAGCATTATGCGGAAGTGGCTGAACAGGCTGCTACAGACGCTATAAATGCAAAAACGGACGCTGAAAATGCTAAAAGTTCAACGGAACAACTTATTACGTCTGCTCAGACTATTGTAAGTAATGCGCAGACTTACGCTAATCAGGCACAGTCAAGCGCTACTAATGCAGTATCGGCGTCAAATACTGCTGTTCAAAAGGCTTCTGAGGCGACTAATTCTGCTAATCAGGCTAGGCAATATGCAGATGGTGTTGACGCATACGCTAAAGAGGCTAAGTCGTATGCCGTTGGTGGTACTGGTACGAGACTTGATGAAGATACAGACAATTCAATGTATTATTCAAATCTGTCTCGAAATTCAGCTAATAATGCGGCTCAGTCTGAAACAAATGCTTTACAGTCTGAAAATAATGCTGCTGGATATATGAGTGCGGCTAGTTCAAAGGCTACAGAGTCAGCTAATAGCGCAGATGCAGCTAGTAATTCAGCCAATGACGCTTCAGGATATGCGTCTAGTGCTTACAATTCAAGCCAGATTGCACAGACTTCATCTAATGCGGCTATCAATGCTAAGACAGATGCAGAAAACGCTAAAACGGACGCTGAGAACGCTCTTGCTCAGATACAGCAGATTTTAGGCGATCCGCAGTTTACAGTCGACTTTAGTACAGGACTTTTGATGTATAACTCAAATACTTTTGATTTCCAAATTAATACAACAACAGGCAACCTAGAATGGGAGGTAGCATAATGTTTAGTGCTGGTAGAGTTCTTTTAATGCCGAAAGGCGCTTATAATCCGCTTACTACTTATGAAATGCTTGATATTGTTTCATATAATGGAAGCTCTTATATTGCCAAAGGCACAACAACAGGCAATTTGCCTACAGATGGTACATATTGGCAGCTTTCAGCATATGGCGGACAGGCCGCTAATATTGCGGGCAATTTTGCTGAGCTTGAAAGTTCAAGCGTTGCAACTGCGACTCACTATGTTGATGATATTTTTGTTGACGAGAATAGCCAGCTTATGAAGGCTACTCAGACAATCAATATAGGAGATACCATTGACGAAAATGTTAACTGTACTCCTACAACAGTTGAGGCTTTGATTAGCTATTTAAGTAGCTATGTAGATAGTCTTGATAGTTTAAATAAGAAGATTCAGGGCGCTATAGAGATAGCGGCTCAGACTGATCTTCATAGCCTTGCTATTGGCGAATACTACAAGAAGCAGTCTACTTTCTATGTAACAAACGGTCCTACAGGAATAGACCAGGATCCTACAGCTATATTCAGACTAACAGTTGAGGCAGCTCTTGATAATGCTTCACAGGCTAGTAGTCCTTTGCTGCTAACGCTTAGAACGCCTGACGGGAAAATATATACTCAGGGCTTTGATGGTACAAGCTGGGGATCTTGGGAACAGATAGCCGTTGAAAGTAGTGTAGCTGATGTTGACACTAGGGTTGATTCGGTTGAAAGTAGTGTAGCTGATGTTGAGACAAGCAGCACAGCTAGTAAGTCTTATGCTGTTGGGGAATCCTTCTATTATAATGACGTCCTACTTAAAGCTACTTCGCCTATTCCCCGGGGCGGAACAATTACTCCTGGAACAAACTGTACTCCGGAAAAAATTATTGAGAAAATAGATGATCTTGTTTCGGAAAATCAGACTTTAACGAACAAAGTAAGTGACATATCAGATGAAATAGCTGATATGAACAATATTCTTGGAGCTAAGAATTTACTGCCGTTCCCTTATTACACCATAAGCAAAACAGAAAGGGGTATTACTTGGACTGTAAACAGCGATGGCTCTATTTCAGCAAGTGGAACGGCAACAGCAGACAGCTATTTCCGTTTAACTCAAGATAGTGATTTAAGTATATACAACAATACAATCCTAAGTGGCTGTCCGGCTAATGGTGGGATGTGGTCAAAGTGGGCTTTATATCTGACAGGCAACAAAGATGGACAATCTATAACAAAATTAGATGAAGGCTCTGGTGTCTTGATTGAGGATATTCCGTCTGGATATTCAGGCGGATTATATGCGAAAGTCGTCAATGGGCAGACTGTAAACTTTACATTCAAGCCAATGATTCGCCTTGCATCAATCCAAGATGATACATATGAGCCATACTCCATGACAAATAGAGAAATGACTCCTTATGTTCAGGCTATAAGCAATCCTAACCTCTTGGATAATCCTTGGTTTACTGTAAATCAAAGAGGCTATACAACAGATAGTGGAAATGGTAAATATCCAGCAGATAGATGGCAATTCGTTTACAATCCTAATGGCTGTACTATTACAAGAAATGGTAATCAGCTTATTGTTGATAACACACAAAGCGGTGCTAGATATGCATATTTCTTCCAGTTAATAGATGATACTTCTATGGTTGGCAAGATGTTGACTGGAAGTGTCTTGTTAAGTGATGGAACAATATTAAGTGGTAGCGGAGTAATGACACCACTTGATGATGCTGGGAATACTGTAAATTTGATTATTGATACAACACGTAAATTTAGGATGTATTTACAGCATGCAACCACTGGTTCAAGGGGTTATCCAGCTTTTGCTTTTGAGTTCCAAGCTAATTGTTCTCTTACTATAGTGGCCGTCAAACTTGAACTTGGCAGCGTAAGCACATTAGCACAGGACACAGCACCTAACTATCAGCAAGAGTTGGCTAAGTGTCAGAGGTATTTTTACAGACATAAGGGTGCTTATGAGTATGTTGGATATTTTAATACTGCAACAAACTTTAGAGCAAATCTAGCTTTGCCAGTACCAATGCGTGCAATTCCTTCAATGACGTTGGAAACACCAACAGATTATGCACAATGCGCAATATATGATGCACAGGGAAGTTTAGTGCAGCCATCAGCAATAGCTGTTGATACTGTGAATAGTATTGTAGGGCAGCCAGAGATACTGTTAAATAGTACAGTAGCAACTCATACGCAGAATATTTGTGGTGTGCAGAGATTTAATCTTCAAATGGATTTATCAGCCGACCTATGAAAAAATTTGCACTTATCACGCTTACGATTTACACCATTATCATATTGTTTTTAGTAATATGGTTATGGTAGTTCGCAAAAGAAGAATTTTGCGCAATAAGCTAAACCAGATAAGAGGATCATATATATGAGAAAATTTATATTTTTTCTTGTATCACTAATTCTCTTCACATCAAACTCTATAACCACCTATGCCAAGCCGCGTTTAGACGTAGTAAGGCAAGGTGGTTTTAGTTTGCTTTCAGATGAGGATATGGCAGATACAATACAAGATCTTACAGATAGGATTGCAAAGGATTGTGGCGTTAAGGCCCACCAGACTATATCATGCTATGATTGGCCAGAATCGCCAGTGCTTGCCTATAACACTCTGTATGGCCTTAACATTATCTGTGTTAATCTTAGTGGTTTCCGCACAAGTGAAGATGCAGCCGCCGCAAACGAGACTGTCGAGTATCACTTGGTTAAGACTATCGCCCATGAGGTTAGGCACTCTTACCAGTGGGAACACATGAAAGACGGCACAGAGTACGGCAATTCATGTTTTCAAGGCTTTGCTAATTATGAATCATATAGCGGCGATAAAGTGTCCTATTATGAGCAATTCATAGAAGCAGACGCCGAGCAATACGCTATTAGTTATGCAAACAAGTATTTCAAGAAAAAGTAGTTGGAGGGTAGCAATATGGTTACATCATTACTGCCGTATTTACAAACGTGCCTGGCTTTTGGAAATCTTGTAATTATGCTTTGGGCGCTTAAGACATTTCTTGCTAAGCCTCATAATACATTAGAATCGCAGCTTAAGACGCTTGAAAAAAGAGTTGACGCACATGATCTTCTGTTTAAGGATATGAAAAATTCTTTAGATAGCAGCCATGAAAAGCATAGAGACCAGAAGGAAATAAATACAGTGTTTATCAATTGTATGCTGGCATTCATTGACTTTGAAATAGCGTTTTGTTCGTACACAAACTATGAACATACTGAGGATCTTGTGAAAGCTAAACAGACTCTTCAGGAGTATTTATCAAACAAATGAAAAAGAAAAAATTATCCGGATTAGATAAATATTTAATCTTTTCGTTCACTTGTCTAATCGTATTTACAATCGTAATGATAATCGTTCAGACAATTACAGGAGTAATGCAAGACACGCTAATTACTTGTTTTTTCAGTGTTTTTGGCGGTGAATTGCTAATGTGTGCTTTGATTAAGAGATTAAAAATAAAAAAAGAGGTGCAGTATGGAGAAATTGACGAGCCGTAAATTTTGGGTGTGTGTAGCTGCTATGCTTGCCAGCATTGCCACAAGTATAGCTGGAATTACTACTGATAATCAGACAGTATTGGTTATTGGTACTGTTTGTGGCGTAGCTTCTGCCGCTATTTATGCTTTTTGTGAAGCCTGGGTAGATGGTAAGGCTGTTCAGACTAAAGAGGATGAATAAATGAATGAAGTATTTGGAATTGATGTATCACATCATAACGGAGCAATTGACTGGAAAAAGGTAGCTGAATCCGGGAAAAAATTTGCAATAATGAAATGTCAATACGAAGCTCAGAGTCATAGGAAGGATGAACGCTTTGAGGAAAATTACAAAGGCTGTGGCGAAAATGGCATAGCTAGGGGCGTTTATATTTATATTGCCAGGGCTTCTATGGCTGATCCTGTTGCAGATGCAAATAGTTTGCTGAAGCATTTAAAGGGCCGGCCACTTGAATACGGTATATGGCTTGATCTTGAAGATAAGTCTGTTGATGTTCAAGGTAAGGCATATATTAAAAATCTTGCTTATCAGTATGCCAGGATTTTTGAAAAAGCCGGTTATTATGTTGGCATTTATTGTAATAAGGATTGGTATATCAGACTTATTGATGAAGAGTTAAAAAAGGATTATGATTTTTGGATTGCTCGTTATCCTCTTAAAGATAATGGCGAATATAATCCTAATTCAATATTAAAGCCAAAATACGGTAATGCTGTAGCTTGGCAGTATTCAAGTAAAGGTAATGTTCCTGGAATAAAAGGAAACGTAGATCTTGATGTAGATTTGGATGGAAATATTAGATTACAGTTTAAAAAATGATATAATATTGTAATCAAAAGAAGGGCCTAGGGTAGCTCCCGAAAGCATACAATCGCTAGTATGTTGGCTCTTCTGGATAATAGCGAACTACGAAAGCGAGGTAGTATATGAACAATGATAACGTAAATAACGAGACCACTAACGACCTATTAGTAGGAGTCATGGAACGCCAGATTAAAAGACAATACATTTTGATTATTGTATTGATTTTAGGTATTGTCCTAGAAACTGCTGGATGGTTAGTTTATGAGTCGCAGTACGACAAAGTAGTTATTACTCAGGAAGCGCAGACAGATGGAGGCGGTGACGTAAAAGTTAGTGGCGTCGGTTCCGGAGAGATAACAAATGGCGAAAGCGACACAAGTAATTAAAACAAAAGTAAGGAAGGGTACAGCATTACCCGCTGTTGCTGCAAAAGTTAGCGGTAAAAATGCCAAAGTTAAGACAACAATTAAAGCAAAAGTCCATAGAAAAAAGTAAGCAGCCTAGATTACTAGGTTGCTTTTTTATTGGGGTATTTATGAAGTATAAATTTGAAATATCTGTATCTGAATTAACACATTTAATAGATGAATGGATATTCAGCGAGAGGGATAGAGCGATAATGAAACGTAGGCTCATTGACAATATCACTTATGAAAAGATTGCCGAAGAGTTTGAATTATCGCCAAGAAGAGTAAGCACAATTATTTATAAGAATACACAAAAAATTATTGATAAGATTCCGGTAACATATCCGCAAAAATATACCGGAAATGTGCATGAAAACTTCATAATTGCATCATGTTAAGAAGTATTAGAAATTGAGATAATTTGTTGTGGGAGGACTTGTCATGTATCCATACAACCCATCAAATCAGCTATCTCAATTATTGCTCCAACAGGCAATGCAGCCACAGCAAGCTCAGACAAAAGTAGTAGAAGTCACAGGCAGAAACGGGGCAGAGGCTTTTAGTCTTGGCCCTGATTCTAGCATATTACTACTTGATAATACAGCTCCTATCGTTTGGCTTGTTAAGACTGACGGTGCCGGTTATAAGACTATGAAGGCCTATGACATTAAAGAACATGAAGAAGAAAAAACTATAGACCAATACAAGGCACTGGAAGAGCGAATTACCAAGTTGGAGGACACAATCAATGCTAAACAATCCAATACTTCAAATGTTAAGCGGAAGTCAGAACCCGCAGAATAACATAATGATGCAAGCTATCGGAGCTATGTTAAGAGGTGAATCCCCTCAGACATTCCTTCAGAATCTTGCAAAAAGCACACCTGAATTACAAGGACGTGATTTAAGTGATCCAGGTAAAGCAGCAGAAAAAATTTATTCAGAAAGAGGACAGGATATAAATGTAGCTAAGTCCTCAATTATGGATAAAGTAAACGCATTTATTGGTAAACGATAATCATTCTTGCAAGATGATAATAAATAAATAAGGAGGAATTAAAATGTCTGAAGGTTCATTTATGAGTTCAGATTGGCTTGGAGCATTCCTGATTATCGCTATTTTATTTGGCGGTGGTTTTGGTGGCTTTGGAGCCGGTAGAGGTCCAGTAGGACCATTGCCTAATTATGCAACTGTTCAGGACGTTAATGAGGCCGTTAACAGCCAGGCTACACAGGAAGGTATTAGAGATGTGCTTCTTAGTTCCGCGAACAATAACTATGAGACAGCAAGACTAATTGATAATCAGTCTATGTATCTGACAAATCAGAATAGCACTAACATGATTAATGCTATTCAGGGCTTTAACAGTATTGGCCAGCAGATTATGAATCAGACAAATGTTCTTGGTTCAAAATTAGATCAGCTTGGCTTTCAGATGGAAAGCTGTTGTTGCTCAATCAAGACTCTTATCAAAGATAATCAGATTGCGGATCTCACAAATCAGCTTAATCAGGCCAATAATGTTGCTGTTAATTCTGCTCAGAGCCAGTATTTACTTGCACAGATGGGTAAATGGGTTGCTAACGCTCCATCTGCTACATGAGGTAGCCTATGGAAATCATTAGAGAAATCTCAGAGAAGATAGATGAAGAGCTACATGATGCAGAAAAATATATTAAGGCAGCTTATAAGGCTGATGAAAGTTACCCATTGATAGCAGATACATACTATAAATTGTCTTTGGAAGAAATGAAGCACGTAACAATGCTACATGATTGCGTTGTCAGAATCATAAATGATTACAAGCAGCGTAATGAAGTTCCAAAGGAAATGCAGATTTTGTATGACTATTTGCATAAAAGACAAATCAAATGGGCGGCTAAGATCAAGGCAAAACAAGAACAATTCAATAAATAAAGGCAACTTAAGGGCGATACATTTTAGTATCGTCCTTTTTTGATAATTTTTTATGGAGGGATAATTATGATACTGTTTGAAGGTGCAACTAGTCAAACTCCGGTCAAGAAGGTAACTAATAAAGCTGGAAGAACTACATTGATGCAAGATCCGCTTAACGTTATTAAAGGTCAGGATCTTAACACAAAAAATGTAAATGCTGTTTCCAAAACACCAACTTCATCTGGCACAAAGGCAGCTAGCGGTTCAGGTGGCGGCACAGTTGTTGTTGATAATGGCGGTTATTATGGCGGCGGAGGTGGCGGTTTTGATATGGCTGCTTATCTGGCTGAACTTGCTGCACAGAGACAGGCCGCAGCACAAGCCGCTTATGAGCGTAACATGGCTGCTATTAAAAATGGTTATGAGAATGCTTACGGCAGTCTTACAGGAAATTATCAGTCTGCTGTTGATAGACTTAATGCAGCTAGAGACAAGTCTATGGGTGATGTTAATTCAGACGCAGAAGATAGTTTAAGACAGGCATATATCAATAATATGCTTACTAGGAAAAATCTTAATCAGAGACTTTCTGCAATGGGCTATAATGGCGGCGCTACAGAGTCTACAATGGCTAGTCTTGAAAACCAGTACGGAAATTCAAGAACTGGTATTAATGAGACTCTTAATAAGAATATCGCAAATCTGAATATGACATACGGTGATAACCTTGCGGCTGCTCTTCAGAGCTTTAACAACGCAAAGGCAAATCTTGATCTACAGCGTATGCAGATGGAAGTTAACGCTACAAATGCGCTCAATAATGCAGAGGCACAGGCTGTATCTAGTATGTATGGTATGGATGGTTCGTACTTGTCAGCGCTTCAGAATGCAGTTAATAGCCAGGGATCTTATGCTTATAATCCTTCACAGGCAACTAATGACTATGTAGCAGCAAATGTAAGACAGGCTGAAAGTGCTGCTTCTGGTGCTAACTATTCTAAGTATTTACAGCAAGCTATGTTAGAGGCTTCTCAGGGGGCTAATGCCAACACAATCAAGAATAATCTGTTTAATGCTGTTAGAAATGGCCAGCTTGGTATTGATAGTCTTTATGCTATCTTGCAGCAGCTTGGAGCAGCTTGAAAATAATATTGTAAAGGGGCAGTTATAATGACTGTCCCTTTTATTTTTGGGAGGCTATAAAATGGCTAAAAAGAAAACTGAAAAGCAGCTTACACCAAAACAACAGATGATGCAGCAAATAGCCAATTATCAAGTGCAGACTGCGCTTGGTGGCGGCCAAAATCAGCAAAATGGAATGCAGCAGCTTCAGGCTGAATATGATAAATGGAATGCGGTCCAGAGCCTTCAGTCAGAATATGATACCTGGCTTAAAGCTCAGCAACCTCAGACGCCCAAGGTAACAAAGGTCCAGCAGACTTATGAACCTGTAAAGTTTGCCACCGCAGAAGAGCGTAGAGCTATGAAAGCCGCGCAGCAATTACAAAAAGACGCTCCTTTTGATCCTGAAAAATCCTATGATAAGATTTACGGAAAAGCCGGTTTAGATGCTGCGGCTAATAGTCTGACTGGCGCACAGCAGATTCCTAAATTAGAAGAATACGTCCAGGCATTTAGGGCCGAAGATAATAAGAAAAAAGAAATTCTCAGAGAGATAGCTAAAGATAAGAGTCCTAAGAAGTCTTACATGGAAGTCTACACTGAACAATCTTTGAAACGTAAAGACCAGGATCCTGAGGTTAGACAGGGAAGGACTAGGGTTAGAAGCCAGCAGATTGCGGCAGATATGGCCGATATTACAGGCAAAAACCGCAAGTCCGATACTAGCCTTGATATGCCTACATATAGAAGCAAAAAGGATAATAGCAAGGTCAATTTTGAAGAACTGGCAAGCAAATTAAAGAAATCCTATAAGGAAAGAGGCGCTATTCCTTTTACAAGGCAGTATAACAACTGGAAAAATCCTTATAGTGAATTGTCTGCTGATGAAAAACAGGCAGTAAAAGATTTTATTGTTGCTAACCAGGATAAAACAAATCTGTCAAAGGCTGATAAAGAGACTTTAAGGGCATTAACTGTTATTTATAATACGTCCGGAGAGAAGAATATTGATACTAGCAATGCGCTTAAAAATTCAGAATCAGACGCATATAAGAACGCTATGGCTTTTGGAGGCGGCTTTACTAGCTTTAATGCACCGTTGACTAAGCTCCTTGCTAGTGGAGTAGACAAGCTCCCAATAGCGGGACAGGCAATAGATGAAAACTTTAATCAGCAGTTAGATGATCTTCTTGATAGTGCTAAAGAGAAAAATCCTGAATTGTATGAAGCCGGCAGAAGTGCGGGGCAGTTGTATGATTATGCTTTAACTTCTCCTATAGCTAATACTCTTGGTGCGGCTGCAAATCTTGGTACGGCTGGTACTGTAGCGCTCAATCAGGCTATTCAGGCCGGACAGGATCTTGGCCTTGATATTCTTCCTGAAGCACAGAGAATGCTTAAAGAGAATGGCGCTATTGACTGGAATGAATTGTCAAAAAGAGCGGGTGTTGATCTTGTTTCAAATGCTGCTATGGAAGCTATACCGTTCCTTGGTAGTGCAAATTATGACTATCTCGCTAGGACAGTTGGCAATAATGCAGATATTTTTAGAAGAATGGACGCTTCAGGAGCCGTTAGAAACGTGCCAGATGCGATAAGAGAGATTGATGATCTTGTAAATGGTGCTACTAGACAGGCTAATGAAGCTGCCGCTAATATTGATAATCTTGCTAGTCAGATTCCAGAAGTAGATCCTACAGCCAGCATTAACAATCAGTTTAGCGACATTATGCGTAGATATAATGCTGAAACACCTTCTATGCGTGATGTTTATACGGCTGATGATCTTAGCCGGTCTATGGATAATCAGTTTAGTGAGCTGATGAAGCAGAGGCCACAGGAGCCAGTTAATACTATTCCAAGTCTTGAAGAGCTTCAGGAACTAGAGCGTGAAGCTAGGGCTATGGATGATATTGACGATTATTCTAATATATGGGCTAATCCGGCTAACAATACGCCTACTGCTAATGCACCTACAAGAATTGATCTTCCTGAAGATGTTCAAGAGCTTCTTGTTTCTGATTTCCAGGATATGTATAGAATGATGGATGATATGAGTGCTGCGGCTGAAGCTACAGGAAATGAGGCTGTATTAAAGAAGTTTGAGCGCTTGCAAAACAGAATGTTTGATCTTGAAAACACATTATGGAAGTCTGAAAGTACGGAAGATATTACCAAGGCTAAGAAGGCGGCTGATGCAGCTAGACAGGCTTTTATCAGAGAAATGCGCAAAGTTAATCCTAGCTATCAGGCCGAACTTACTGGGACAAGGATAGGTAATGCAGCTTATCGTAGAACTTCTATGATTCCAGATGAAAGAGTTTCTCAGGAATTAGCGGATAGCATTATTGAAGCTGAAAACACTCTTCCTCAGAATAGATACGCTGTAGATGCAACTCCGGATAGCGTTAATGTATTCAGAGGCGTTAATGATGTAACACAGAGGCCGCAGAATATTTCCATTGAAGAAGTGCGCGGCAAGAATGGAAAGCCTAGATATTATGTAGCTGAAACAACTGAAAATGGAACTATCAAGCCTTTGGAGTCAGGAAAAACATATAAGTCCATTGATGAAGCTAATGAGGCTGCTTATAACCTTCAGTATTTCGCCGGTGATACTAATGCCAAGGAACCAAAATTCAAAACTTCCCAGGCATATACTAATACAAGTGCAAGAGGCGGTGGCTGGACTCCTGAAGAAATGTCTAAGCATACTAAGGAACATAACTATTTGTACGAGACTATCGACGAGCAGCGAAGTGTTGAAGAAGCTGCTAGAATGCGTGAGACAGAAGGCAGAGAAGCATTTAAGAACAGAGTCCTTTATTCTGATCGAGTATCAAGCATTGAAATTGATGGTCTTATGATGGAATGGAGAGAACTTGTTGAGGAAGCAAGAGCCGCAGAAGCAGCCGGAAAGAGAACTGATAATTTATGGGGCGAAGCTAACAAGATTTTCCGCAAGGTACAGGAACAGTCAACAGATAATGCACAGGCATTACAGGCCCTTGCTAAATGGAGTAGAAACACTCCTGAAGGAATGCTTGTTAATGCTGAAAACATTATCAATGGGAAAACTAAGGCTGCCGGAAGCTCAGATTTGCAAAAAGCATTTGAGAAATTCGCTAAGAAGAATAAAAACTTTGAATTTCCTCCGGAGTTTACAAAGAATTTCATTACTGAAGCTGAGAAATTGCAAGGACTTAATCTTGATTCCAGGGAAGCTAAAGAAATTATGGCTAGACTTGGAAAAATGGTTAACGAGCAGATTCCAGTTAAGCTAAATGAAAAACTTCAGACTTTCCTAATGGATAATATGTTAGGAAACTTCCGTACACTAATTGCTAGAAATGCTGGTGGTAACGTAGGACTCAATTTAGCGGAGCAGACTTTACAACGTCCACTTGCGGCCGGAATTGATAAACTTGTATCTCTAAAAACTGGTAAGCGTACACAAGCTGGTTTATCTGTTCAAGGGCTTACAGAATATCTTCAGGGATTTAGAAAAGGTCTTGTTGATGAAATTACCGACGCTAGAACAGGGTTACATACAGCTAGATCCGGTGAGAACACTTTAGAGCAAGCTATTACTTCAAATAGGAGAATATTTAAGAATAAACTCTTAAATCTTGGGGATCAGCTTGTAAGGCATGGTTTATCCGTAGGTGATAGACCATTCTATGAAAGTGTATATAAACAGACTTTAGGCGATTATCAGCGACTTTATGACAGGGGCGTAATGGGTGAAGTAATTCAGAAATTATCTCCTGAAGAGTTTAAGCAGTATTCAGAAGTAGCCGCTAAGTTAAATGCTTTAGGCGCTGTTTATCAGCAAAATAGTACACTTTCTAATGCTTTATTGCAGTTTAAGCGTGCTGTAGGGCAGCTATCCGAAGGAACAATAGGCGTTGATATTTTAAGTCAGTTTTCAATGCCATTTGTTAAGACTCCGGCCAATGTTATCGAAAGGGCTATTGATTATTCGCCGCTAGGAGTTGTAAGAAATAGCTTTAGAACTGGCAAAGAAATAAACGCCGGTGCATTCGATCAGAACAGATTTGTTAATGAGGCGTCAAGAAATATTCTTGGTACTGCATTGATGGGTGGTGCTGTTGGCCTTGCTGCTGAAGGTGCTATATCAGGTGCTTACTCAGATGATCCAGACAGAAAACAAGCCCAAAAAGAGTCCGGAATGCAAGAATACGCTTTAAACCTTCCTGAAGTTGATGAAAAGCAACGTCAGATGGATATAAGCTGGATTCCTGTTGTTGGTTCTAATGCGGTTGCGGCTGCGGCTGGTTATGACGCTTATAACAATGGGGAAGGCGACGTAGTAGGCAATCTTGCAACTGGATTGACTAAGGGCGGAGAAGCATTGTTTAATCAGTCAATGTTCCAAGGATTACAGCGATTGTTTGGTACTGGTGAAAGTTATAATTCCGACCAGGGAATTGTTGGAAACATGGCTAACACAGTTAAGTCCGGATTAGGCCAGTTTATACCTTCACTTGCTAGACAGTCAGCCCAAGTTGCTGATCCTTATATGCGTGATCTTTCCAACAGTAACAAAGATGTTTCCTTTGGTCCTATGGGTAATTACGACATAAATAGCCTTGCTAATAATATTCCTTATGTAAGACAGAATTATTTAGCTCCAAAAGTTAATACTCAAGGCGAATTAATGCTTGAGAACCAGGGAAGAGGACTTCCAAACAAGATCCTTGAAGATATGATTTTACCTGGAAAGATTACCGAGATTTCTTCAGGACCATTGTATGAAGAGTCAATGAGATTATCAGAAGCCAATAATAGTAATAAGGCATTCTTGCCAAAGGCTAATTTTAATGCTGTTCAGCAAGAAGGCGCCGTAATGTCTAATGATGAATGGGTTGATTATCAGCAGAAGTATTACAAGGCCATGAATGAAGGCGCTTTGCAGCTTATTGATAGTGATTACTATAAGAGCCTAGACGATCAGCAGAAGGAAAAAATGTTGTCTAATGCTTATAGCGACATTAAATCTGCTATTAATTCTGAGTACACTGGAAAAGAATTAAACGGAGCGGCTAAGGCATATAGTGAAGCTGGTGGAGGCGAAGCGGGCAATAAGGCTTTGATGAATTATTACATCACATCAAATCTGGTTAACGCTGCCGGAACAACATCTACATCAAAAGTGGCAGAGTCAATAAGAGCTGCCGTCAATCGTGGCGATCTTGCATCTGCTCAAAGGCTTGCTGATAGTGAAGCTAAATATCAGGAGGCACTTGATAAAGCCGGTATTGAAGGCAGTTCAGCCGCTAGAAAAGCCTATGAGAAAGGTGGAAGCGCTGGGCTTCAGAATTACGCTAAATATGCTACTACGCTTGATAAATATGGACTCAGTAATACAGAATCCAATAGAGCTATGCTTGATAAGTACGGCGAAAGTGGATTAAAAGAACACGCTGCATTTGATAGCCTTGGATCTGAGGAAGCATTCAAACGATACCAGCACGCAAAATCAAGTAATAGTGGCTTGTCTGCATCTGAATATGTAAGTACAGTTAAAAAGATTGACGGCACCGGAGATAAAGGAAATGTTAACGGTAACATCAGCCAGGATGAACTTATAGCTTACTTGAATGAAATAAATGCTACTCAGGAAGAAGCTAATAAGCTCTGGAATACATACGGACAGTATTATTCAGAGAAGCCTTGGGCTAAGATTCCAAAACTTGAAGGCGGAGTTTGGAAGGCTAAGAAGAAATAAAATAAACCCTCTACTCGGAATACCGGGTAGGGGGCTATTTTAATTTCGTGTGAACTGTCGTGTGAACTATTTTGTATACAAAAATATAAGTCGCGTATAAATGGGGATTTGCGACATATGATATTTTATATGTCAAAATTATTCTTTTATAGATTTTATCGGCATTTGAGGGTTTTAATTAGGGGTTCGACTCCCGCCTAATCCAGCTCTATACTCCGCATGGTTGCGGAGTTTTTTATTTTTCAAGTGAACTTTCGTGTGAACTTTTTTCTAAAACATTTTTAAAAAAGGTATTCATTTTGTCAGCCGCTTGTTCATCTATCGTTTTTATTGGTTTCATATAATGTTGTTTTAAGACGGAAGATCCTTCTTTCCAGCCTCCTAAATGAGCAAGGGTTGTCTCATTCATCATAGTAGCTGATATACTTGCAAAATACACTCTGAGGTCATGGAACCTAATTTCAATTCCAATTTTCTTTTTTAAATTATAAAAATTAGTGCCTATGGTCCCTGGAAGGATAGGCACGATATATTCGTTTGGTTGTCCGGTACCAATCAGGGCCAATTCTTCATCAGTTAAGTATACTGTCCTATTAGAACTTTCTGTTTTGGGGATCTCCTTGTGTACCCAGCCTTTACCATCAGCAGATTTTACCATGTCAGAATGAACATAAAGAGTATTCCCTTTTAAGTCACCATAAGTTAATGCGGATATTTCTCCACGCCGTAAACTATGAAATGCAGCCAGTGAGATTGCAATTTTCATTTTGGGACTTGCACTTTCATATAATGCCGCGATTTGATGATTTTCAGGGGCATATTTGACACTTCTTTTCACAGACGGTAAATGTATCGAAAAATCTTGTTTAATGCCACAAAAAGACAATGCTGAACGTAACAGGCCATATGTATTTCTTACTGTCTTTGGGGAAAGTCCTTTGTTGATTAGTAATTGAATGTAATCTTGAATATCCAAAGAATTGATTTTGCGAATTCTGATGTGATAAATAGGCTCTAGCCTACGCATATCTTTTCTGTACCCATCAATCGTTGAAGGGGACAATACATTAGTATTTGAGTCTATATATAATTCTAATGCTTCCTTTACTGTAATATTGGCCTCACGCTTCCGGTCCACGTTATGAGCAAATCTAGCAGCCAACATTTCTGCTTCAGCTTTTGTGCTGGCTGTAAAAGATTCTCTAATTTTGCGGCCGTTGCTATCAGTGTGAGAGTATACTTGTACTCGCCAATTACCAGAAGGCAGTTTTTTTGCTTTCGCCATAAGATCACCTTGAATATCTAAATGAATTTATTTATTTTTATCTGAAAAATTCTTTAGTACCTGAATTGCTAATTCTATTTGTTCAGGAGTACACTTTTCTGCTGTTTCAACTAATCTGTGGATTGTGTCTGAATATACAATTATGTTTGAAGAATTATCGACAGATTTCTTATCTGATTCAAAATCTAAAGTCGAATCGGCTATTTTAAGATGCGAGCCGATTTCTTTTTTTGGCACATCAAAGCCCATTACCCAGGCTGGCGCTACATGGAATGTTTGTCCTATTTTCTGCGCGGCTAGATTAGATGGGGTTCTGTGTCCGTTGACATATTGTGATACTGCACCTTTGGTTAATCCAGTCTTATCAACAAACTGCTGCTGACTGCCTTCGCAATATTCCTGTATCAATTCAATAATTCTATTTCTTGAATTAGCCTTTACCTCTTCCAATTTTTTTTTATTCTCAAAGTTCATGTTTCATACGCTCCTCGCAAACATATTATAAACAAAATGTTTGCAATATGTAAACATTTTGTGTTGACAGGAGTGTTAACAGTTTGTAAACTAAACATATAAATTCTTTAAACTTTACAAGGAAGTGAACAAAATGGATAACATTAAATACGGTAAGCTGAGGGGGCGAATGGCTGAAATGGGGGTGACGCAAGAAGATATTGCTCAATGCCTTGGTATTACAAGGCAAGCGGTAAACAAGAAGTTTGCCGGCATTACCGGGTTTTCGCAAAAAGACATTTTACAAATATGCGATTTTTTGGATATAGCTATCGAAGAGATAGGGCTTTTTTTCTATGTTCCAGAAGTTCTCGTATTGTGAACTGATTAGACAAAAAAATACTCACTGATTTAGCCTGGGAAACTTGATCAGTGAGTAATTATTCAAACTAGACGCGCACATTTTAACATACTATATGTTGGAATACAAGACATTTTATAAATAAAAAATAATAATAACCACACCAGATTTTTTCAAATGCCTAGCAAGCGTCTTAGTAGTTCTATGCCTTTTATGGGCTGTCAATAATCCTGAGTTTTAGGAGAAAAAAATGAAAAAAAATTACAAATCACCAGAAGAAAAAATGATCCGACAGAAAATGTTGGAAAACGATATTGAGTATTTGACGGATTTAGCTGAGCTAACCGGAATAAATATTCAGACTTTGAAATCAAGAATTAAGGATCCTGGAACATTAAAAGTTTTTGAAATCAGGTCCTTAGATAGTGTGCTGCATTTTAATGATGCGGACAGATTATTACTTGTGCGAGGTTAGGTTGAGGAATGAAAAAAGGTTTGGTGGGGTTCTTATTAGGGGCCTTTGTGCTTTCTATGCCTATTTAGGCAAGCGCTAATGGCCTGTCTAATATTGATACGTCGGAATCTGACGGAATCCCTTTTGAAATAAGAGAATATGCGGAATTATGCGGTACTGAATACAATATCTGTCCTGAATTATTGGAGGCCATAGCCTATTCAGAGTCGAGATATACCGCAGACGCAACAAACGGCTCTTGCTATGGTCTTATGCAAGTAAATCTTACAGCGCATAAGGACAGGATTAAAAAATATGGATGGACTGAAGAAGATATGTCTGATCCTTACAAAAACATGATGATAGCTAGTGATTACCTGGCGGAACTGTTCAATGAATATGAAGATGTTGGCAAGGTGTTGATTGTCTATAACGGCAATACAAGTGCGCTTCCGGCGTATGAGAAATACGGAAAACTATCTTCATATTCAAAAAATATTCTTAAAAAAGCCTGGGAGCTGGAAGAACTACATCACAAACATGAGTTGACAAAATGAAAAAATCTTATCTTACAGGATTATCTTTTATTTGTTTTTTATTGGCGAGTTCCTTGGCGGACTCACCTAATATTTATCCTAGTTTAGTTATTGGTGCCATAGGGGGCGTAATTTTGGGTGCCAATTTACTAATAAAAAAATAATTGAAGAAAGGAGAGGGGGAAACATGGATAGTCTATACGAGCTGACTAACGACTATTTGACACTAATGGAATATGCCGATAGCACAGATCCGGATGATGAACAGGTATTTATTGATACTCTTGACGGTTTAGTAGGAACCATTGAGAACAAAATAGATAACTGCGCAGCCGTAATGAGTCATATGGAAGCACACAAGAATATGCTTGAAAAAGAAATTGAACGTCTACAGGCTAAGCGCACTGCCATTGACAACAACCAGGAGCGTATCAAACGCAGTATTTATATGGCTATGGTAGCAATGAATAAGCGCAAAATATCAACGGATTTGCATACATTCTCAATAAGAGGCGCCGGCGGAAAAAAGCCTTTGACAATTTGTGGCGAAGTTCCTGACAAGTACCAGAAGGTTGTATATGAACCTGACAAGGCACTGATCCGTAAAGAGCTTGAAGCTGGCAAAGAGCTGGATTTTGCTTTTTTGGCTGATCGTGGAGAATATTTGCACATTGACTAGGAGGGTTAAATATGGCAATTCCGGTACTTTTAATTGGTAAATCAGGATCCGGCAAAAGCGCTTCACTCCGTAACTGCGTAGATAATAATGATTTTACTGTAATAAACGTCCTTGATAAGCCTTATCCATTTAAGGGCCACATTATAACTTTATCAACAGATGATTATGAGACAGTAAAAAAGGGGCTTTTACAGGCCAAGTCCAAGTCTCTAGTAATAGATGATGCGGGCTATCTTATTACTAACCAGTTTATGAACGGGCATAGTAACGCTGGCGCCGGTAATGCAGTTTTTTCTTTTTACAACAAGATTGGAGATCATTTTTGGGGACTAATTGAGTTTATTAAAAAATCTGTTCCTGAAAACAAGATTGTCTACGTCATAATGCACGAAGATACTGACGATTTTGGAAATATCAGGCCCAAAACTATAGGCAAGCTGCTTGATGAAAAAGTATGTATCGAAGGAATGTTTACTATCGTCCTTAGAAGCATAGTCCAGAACGGCAAGCACATATTTTTAACTGAGTCAGATGGTACAGACGTAGCTAAGACTCCAATAGGAATGTTTGAAACTACGGAAATAGACAATGATTTATTTGCTGTAGACAAGGCAATCAGAGATTATTACGAACTCGATAAGGAGATTAAGAAATGAAAGAATTTAGCGGATATGCAGATGCAAAGAAGGCAGCACAGTACGTGCCAGGAGAAAAACTTCCGGCAGGAGCGTATGTTTGTAAGATCCTTGGAGTGGCATTTGAACCAGGCAAGCCAACACAGAAAGATCCTAATGTTATTGGAAGCGATTCTCTTATTGTTCAGTTTGACATTGTTGAAGGCGAACACGCTGAGTTTTTCAAAAAGCAGTATGACGCTAACACTAGCGAAGATAGAAAGTTTAAGGGAAGAACGACAATCTATCTTCCTAAAGATAATGGAACTGAACAGGATGGTTGGACTAAGACAGCTTTTGCCAGATGGACTAATGCTTTAGAAGAGTCTAACAAGGGCTATACATGGGACTGGGACGAGAAAAAATGGAGAAACAAGCTCATAGGACTTGTTTTTGGTGAGACCGGTACAGTGATTGAAGGTAAGGAAGTCGTATATACCGAATTACGCTTCCCGGTATCAGTCGAAAAAGTAAGATCCGGGAAAGCTCCTGAAGCAAAATTCAAGGCTAAAAATGGCTACACCGGAAATGGCGCTAAACAGGAAGATGGACCTACAGATTTTATGAATATTCCTGATGGAATCCAGGAAGAACTTCCATTTAAGTAATTTTGTTTTCAGGGGGACAAAATTATGCAGCCATTTGAGATAGATAATTTGCTTGATTCAATGGTTATCTTGGTTGACAAGAGGGAACAGCCAACGAGCCGCGCCCAAAAGAGATATGACACTTTTGGTGTCCCGTATAAAAGATGCACTTTATCTTATGGCGACTATGCTTACAATGCAAAGCTGCCTAACGGAAAGTGGCTACTTGATGATGAATCTACAGTTAAGCCTTTAATGGCCTTAGAGCGAAAAATGAACCTTGATGAACTAGCCAGTTGCTTCACACATTCCAGAGATAGATTTAAGCGTGAATTTGAACGAGCTAAAGAGAATGGAGCGAGGATCTTCTTGATTGTAGAAAATGGCACTTGGGAAAATCTCTTAAAAGGTTCATATCGCAGTAAATTCAACAAAAATGCTTTTCTAGCTTCATTGGCTGCATGGATTGTCCGCTATGATCTTCAGATTATATTCTGCAAAGAAGAGATTTCCGGACGACTCATAAAAGAATTTTTATATCGCGACCTTAAAGACAGAGCTGAAAAAGGTCAATTTGATGATATGTTGAGGGACACATGACACAAGAATCTATAAAAGTTCTTACTAAAGAACAACTTTATGACAAGAATACCCTTCTTGAAATTTTTCAAGAAAAATACGAGTCCGACAAGGAATTATTACTGATAGCCTTAGAAACCCGCGCAGAAGAGCTTAGGTGTAAGACGGATATTAGCAAGCTCATTAAAGCATTCAAGCGTGATGCAAAAGAGATAGCCAGGAGCAACCACCAGAACAATATAACAATGTTCGGACATATTAATGGTGAATTGAATTGTGGCAACTGGATTGCAGACAATAACGGGATCCGTATATTGACGTTTTTAGGCGAAAAAATAGCTTGCTATCATCCGATCCTGCCTGTTGAGAGACTTTTTAATATCGAGACTAAGACTGAAAAAATAACTCTTGCATATCTCAGGGACGACGAATGGAAGGAAATAACTGTTGATAAGGGACTTATAGCTTCATCTACAAAAATAGTTAAATTAGCGGATTACGGTGTAGCTGTAACTTCTGAAAGTTCAAAGGCTATGGTCCAGTTTTTATGCGATATTGAAAACATGAACCAGATACCTATTAAAAATTCAACAAGTAAGTTCGGCTGGCATGGTGAAGAGTTTATTCCTTTTGACAGGAGCATTGTTTTTGATGATGAATCCAGGTTTAAGGAATTAACTGAGTCACTAAAAGAGCGTGGCAGCTATGATATATGGCTTGATATGGCAAGGAAGATCCGGAAAAACAAAAAACATTACGAGCCGCAACTATATATGGCTGCTAGCTTTGCCAGTGTGTTATTAAAAAAGCTCAATATGCTGCCGTTTATCGTTAATCTTTGGGGAAGTACCGGTAAAGGCAAGACGGTGGCCATGATGTTAGCAGCCTCTATATGGGCCAATCCTAGCGAGAATAAGTACATTACAGATAGTTACTCAACACAGAATGCCTTTGAGATTAGGCTTGATATTCTCAACCACCTTCCTTTGATGATGGATGATCTATCAAAAGTTAGGGATAAACTGAATGACAACTTCACAGATTTAATTTATCTCTTATGCTCCGGCAAAGGTAAGGACCGCAGTAATGTTGATCTTGGCTTGAATAAGATTAAGACCTGGCAATGTACTATTTTATCCAACATGGAGAGGCCACTTGCCGCAGAGACAATGCGCGGCGGTGCTATCAACAGGATTTTGGATTTTGAAATGCAAGACGGATATATTTTTGAGTCCGGAAATGCAGTTGTAGAAATTCTATCTGACAATTATGGTTTTGCCGGTCCTAAATTTGTTGACTACCTGAAGGGTATTCCATATGAAACACTTCAAATTAAACGTAGAGAATTTGAGAAGTTGATTAAAGAAGAGGCAGAAAAACAAGGTTCTGTCAAAGAGGAAAAACAAATACTTCCGTTGTCTGTCCTTCTTTTAGCCGACAAAATAGCTACGGATTTAATTTTTGATGATGGTATTTACCTGGATATTCCTACAATGGTAGCTAATCTTAAGGACGTCAACGAAGTATCTGAGGGTAGAAGGGCTTACGATACCATTATCGACTATGTAAAAGTTAATATTAACCGTTTTTCTGAAGTTAATAACAATGGCGAATGCTGGGGCTTTATTGAGGATTATTACGTCAATATTAATCCAGCAGTATTAAAAAATATTGCTTCTAAAGAAAATTTTTCGGTTAAAGCATTTTGTTCATGGGCCAAAAAAGAAAATCTTCTTAAGAGCAATAATGACAGGAGCCAAAATTTAATTACCAGAAATAAGCGCACAACTAGATATTACACAATTAGACTTGAACCGGAGGGAAAAGGGCCTGAAACCCTTGAAAATACTGACGAAGATGGATTTCAGGACGCTACTCAGATGGAATTACCATTTGAGTAAAAATTACACAATTACACAAATTACCACCGAAAACAAGACCCCTATTAATAGAAAATAAAAAAATCGAAATTTTCATTTTTTTATACTCTACACGTATCATTGAAGTTCGTGTAATTTGTGTAATTTGTGTAAATGAACAGTGTTTATCTGCGTTTGGCGGATTTTAAAATGTGTAACTCATGTGTAATTTGTGTAATTTTTGAGGTCAAAAATGAATAAGAATGAATTTATTGAACAAGTTCAAAAGCCGTATCAAGATTTATGGAAATGTTTAGTGATCGTTCAACAAGCTTGTGTCAATGATTCACAAGAATATTGGGATATGTATATGCGCGAGGCTGAACGATATTTAAAAAAATATCCGGGGAATCCATTTGCATACCGCTGTGGAAGATTTCTTCTTGATTGTGCAGATGATATTAAAAAATTGAATGAGGGGGAAAATTAAATGAGGGGGTATAGAACACCAAGCAAAAGATCACCGTACTATGTTGATCCACCATTATATGTTCATGCAATAATTTGGTGTAAATGTTATCCGATATGGAAAAAAGAGCTGCAAACTTTGTCAGATAGCAGCAAGGGTATTGATTATTCAAAGGAAAAAGTTCAATCAAATTCAGATTATGACGCTACGGCTGAAATTGCCATGAAGCGGCTGGAATTGGAACACAAAATAAATCTCCTGGAAACAACAGCACGTATTGTTATGCCAGATGCACCGGAATACATGATTAGAGGCGTGACAGAAGATGTGACTCCTGAAGAGCTGATAAGGGCCGGTATGCCTTATTGTAAAAATCTTTTTTACTTAAGGCGCCAGAAATTATTCTATCTCTTATCGAAAAGGATTTAGCTATGGGAAGGAAGAAAAAATGTCCTTATGATTGTTTTTCCTGTCCTTATGAGGATTGTATTTCAGGAAGTGACGCAAAGATTAACAAGAAAGATTTTCAGAAACAGTATCAAAAAGAATATCGCGAAAAAAATGAGGATCATGTTAAAGAGCTTCAAAGGCAATGGGCCATTAACAACCGGGAAGCTATCAGCCTTAAAAATCGTCAAAGATGGCAGATGATAGCCAACAAAAAACGCGACACTTGTTGTCAATGCGGAACAAAATATCGGAAATCACGCCAAGTAATCAAGTACCGCAAAAAATATTTTTGTTCCTTTGATTGCCTGGGTAAATACATGGTGGAAGAAGCAAAGTCAAAAGAGCTGCTTAAGTTTGAAACCTATATAGCAAAGGGGGAAACATGGGAAGAAAAAACAATGTTGCTGAAATGACTATATACGAGCAGATAGACCGCATTAGAAATCAAGTGTGTAGTTATGCTTGCAAGTACATGGATCATGCTGAAACCGAAGCTATGAAGTATGTTGATGATTTTGAAAAACGGTGCGAGATTCAGGGCGAATTATACGAAAAATGCGAAGATTGCCCGTTTAAATTACTTGGTGAAGCATGAAGTTATTTGTTAAATATTCAAACAAGCCGCCTTATCTTCCGGAAGCTGTAGCGGATAGCAAGACAGAGTTGGCTAAAATGCTGGGGATGTCCGTAGACAGTGTTATGTCTAGTTATTCTCACAAACGAAAAACTTTTATTGAATTGGAGATTGAAGAGAATGCTGAAGATAGGTGACACAATTAAATGTTCAGATGTTCAAGACATGGTTAATCATATGGAACTACTAGCAACAATGGGAATTGAAACAGATTTTTTGTATGAAAAAGATTCAGAGAAAGGATATTGGCTAGTTATTACGAATATCGAACGATAATGAAATTGCTTTACATGATACTGATACTTATTTTGCTATGGCTGTATAGGAGGGATTACAGATGAAATCATGCAAAAGAGAAATATCAAAAGAAATTTATGATCGAGCTGTAGCCAACGGAGGAATTATCACAGGTGATGATTATAAAAAAGTATTCACACCTCAAGAGTATTTAGGCTACGGTGTCTATTCTCAGAGAGTTATCAAAGAAAATGATAAATACTATGCGCAATACGATATTGGTGATACTTGCGACTGAGAGGTAATCAATAACAATGAATAAACTATTAGAGTATTTAGGAGGATTTATATTATTACTTCTATATATCTTTGCAATAATATGGCTTGGATTTAATATGTTTTGAATTGTTATTGAATTGTTTGCTAATTAGCGAGAAATCGCTTTTTAGATATATCTACCCTGGATAATAAAATTTTAAGGAGGTTATACCCCAACTAAATATACCTCAATCCAGGGTAGATATTATAAATATATAAATCAAAAGGAAATAAAGGGAAAAATGACAAACGGAGAAAAATTCAAAGAAGTATTTAAAATATCTCAGGTTGAGGAGGGTGAATTATATGCTTTTGTATGGTTGCCTAATCATGATGCGGCAGAAATAAGTATAGATTGGTGGAACGCAGAGTATACAAAGCAAACTACTAAGAATGATCCAGCACATAACTTATGCGATTCCTGTATAAATTACAGATGCGAATTTCAATCTGGCATTGTTAGGACGAAATGTGCTTTTTATATGCCACCGCACATAGAACCGGATAATTTAGCAGTTGATAAAGAACAGTTAAAGACCATGATTAGAGGCTTAACAAAGTGGTATGTAAAAAGGGATAACACAGAAATAGGAGAACCAAATACCGCAGTAGGTTTGCTTTATGATGATGTGATGTTCGGCATTGATAGATTACCCTCAGCAACACCACAAGAGCCAAGATGGATCCCTGTTAGTGAGA